>Ga0179591_1303665_pt1 | contig 17007 bp, 16 predicted proteins | sample CZOMad2_1_08_16f_FD_182891 | JGI IMG/M metagenome (GOLD analysis project Ga0179591, IMG submission 182891) | Vadose zone soil fungal communities from Angelo Coast Range Reserve, California, USA - CZOMad2_1_08_16fungal (PacBio error correction) | ecosystem: Environmental > Terrestrial > Soil >... | reverse complement strand
CCTCTTTGATGCTTTCTATATATGTTCCTCCGAGGAGGGGACTCCTGAAGATGAGGCCTCCTGCCCCCTTCAAGAACCCATTACCTCTTGTGAACATCCTGGAGACCAGTTCCACGAACCCGCACCACTCCTGAATGATTGGAGAAAACCCAAACTGAAGTACAGTTCCGCCCGTGCTTCCTTTGTGCCAATGAACGCAGAGATATACGGGACTTAAACAGAAATGGGGGGGTCTTTAACCCATATTGACTGGTATAATTTTCAATCGTTATTCTTCCGTTAATCACCTCCTCGTTTCTTGGAATGCCGCGTTTGGATGCGATCAGCTTATTTCGTAGCGCGGCTCCTCCTTCTTAATCATAGCAGTCTTTCTGCGTAGATTTCCCCTGTTGGAGTTTTTCTACCCGATATCTGAGCCCTCTCTCCTCCAGGTTTCGTGTAGTTTCCTGTCCATTTCCCTGTCCGCCTCGTCCCATAAGTCGGTTAGTCGTCCTATCTTTCTTTTATCCCCGAGATTCCGATTTCCTCAGTCGGCACTGCATGACAGGCCCCGGCCGTGCGAGATTCCCTAATTCCCGTGTCACTTTTATAGCGATATGGGTTGTGACCCCCCCGTTAAGCGGCCATCTCGCTTATCTCACGTCTCTCAAATTCAAAATGTCCTTTAGCAACCGACTTCGGTGCGTCTTTTCCTCTTTTCCGAGCAACATAGTGGTTTTTCGTGTACCCCCCTCCCATTTCCTTAGAACACTTCGGCCATCTGCTTGGTTCGGGTGTATTCCTTCATTGTTGTAAGAAGAGTCGGTTTCTGCAGTTTTCTAGATTTCGGACAGTTTATCGCGCTTGAAATTTTTCCTTTTCCTTTCCAGGCCTTCCCAAGCTCTATAGGACGGCTCAGAGAACTCTTCCCCCTTGTTTGCGGCGGGAAAAATTGCGGAAGTTCTGCCTCGCGAGTTTGCGTCTCCCTTTCTCTGTCCTCTCCCCCGAGGTTCATGGCTCCTTTGGTTTTCTGAAGGCCTCTTTTTTTTATTGGCTCTTCTTATGATTCCCTTCTATATTCCCACGCCTGAACGACCCCCCCCGCGGGCTTTCTTCGTGAAGAGGCCTTCTAGAATGAGTCCCGATAATGACGATTCCGCGGAGCCTCTCCATTCTTTTCTCCAACTCCTTTTTGGGGTAAAGGGCGCCTTTTTCTTTCGAAACGCACGTGCGCGTTCCATAACGCAAGTTTTTTCCCTTGTTTTTTTTTTATTTTATTGTCCTGGTGCATTCTTTTGATCCCGTCCTGTTGCGTGTTTGTCAGCCCCCCGGACGCTCTGGTCGCATTATCCCGGATAATTTTTTCTTGCCTCCTGTCTCGAGGTACCTCCCGTTGCAGCGCCCTGTGCGTCCTTACGCTGCCAGCTTTGTAGAACCTTCCCGATGACCCCCTACGCAAGGGCCTCTTTGTAGCGAACACGACTCTGACTTTTTCCTCCGTTAAGAAACCTAGTTTGTTTTTTTCTTCTCTAGTTCCCCTGGTCGCATTTAAGATGCAGCTTGATTCAAGAACACCATACGGTTCCAACGGCAGGTACCCTCCGTGTTTTTTCGTTATTCCGAGTTTTTAATCCGGCCCAGTCTTTTTCAAGAAGATGCCACCTTCCTGAGCGTTTCTCTAGGGCTTCAAGGTCAAATTTTCCTTTCCAGATCGCAAGGAGGAATGACCAGCCTTCCGACTTTTACTTTTCCTTCAGCGTTGCTGAGGCAAAGGCACTTGTTTTCTTCTGACCTTTATATCTTCCTCTTCCTAGCCAAACCAACCTTTTTCCTCTCAGTCAGAGCTGTATTTCACCGAGTGTGGTTTCCCCCACTTACATCATTTCCTATCAGGCTTAGTAAACCCCCCAGCGACCTGCCGTGAAAGTTGTAGTCTTCTTTCCTTTTTTAGGTGGATGTACGAACTGGCCGTTTCTTTCTTTCGTTGGCCCCCTGATGTACTAACGGTTCTTGTCCAAGCAAGATCCTGTCCTGAGCGACTGTCCCTCCAGATCCATCTTCTATTTAGTCCTCGAACGTCACCCCATATCCATGCTTTTCGCGAGGGATTCCTGAATTCTGAGTGACATGCACCAAGTGCTCGGAATTTCCCCCCCCCAATTCTTCGCCTGCTCGTCACAGGGCGAGTCATTCTCTTTCCCCCCTCCCGCCTCAAGCGAATTTATATCCCAGGTCCTTTCTTCGAGACCAGCAGCTTTTGTTCTTTTCTCACATAATTATCTGCTTTTGCTCTTCGCGATCCTTTAATATCGCTCGCCACCACATTGGTTGTCTCACTTTGCCACGCCGCGGTTCTCCGTCCCGCGTTCGTAGTTGTCCTCGACCCCCTTGGACGTGCTTGAGTGAGCGCCAGCCCTTTATATCTTCTTGTCCCCTCCTCTCTGTTGGAGATCCCTTTTTTCTGCCTTTGGCGCTCACCCTCCCGACGAGGTTCTGCCCTCCCTCCTGAACCATTGCGAAGCCGAGGCTTTGGCCAAAGTTCTTTTTTCTTAATTTTTTGCTGATGCGCCCCTTGACCTCCCTCTCAAACCCGCATCGCGTTTGTTTCTCACAAATACCTAACGACACGCTGCTGGTATTCGACCCCTGGGCCCGGGGGATATTTCGCGTTTAATTTCGTCCCTGCGATGTTATCTCCCCAGTCTCCTCTCCCCTTTCCCCTTCCTCATTCGCTTGCCGCCCCTGATTTTTTCCATGCCCGTCACGGCTGCAACCCCCCCCCAGCGCGCACACTCCCTTAAGGTCCGAGTGCCTTCTTGCTGACTCAAATTCGATGTCGCGCTGCCCTCTTTCGTCTTTCCAGCTCTTTCGAGTGGCATCCCCGGTCGTTCAAAGGCCGAGTCACAACTCAATTATTCCAGCCCGACGGAAGTGAGGTTTTAATGACCCCCCTCGTTTTCCGTAACACCGCCTAAACGGGGCCCGCCATGCGCTGGTTGACGGCGCATTAAGACGTGATCCTTGAGAGGTTTCTTGAATTCCAATTCTTTTCCCCCATACAGATCTAATGAGTTTCCTTTGGTTGCCTCCATAGAATCATCAGTTAGATTCTCCCCCCCGTTACTTTGCTGTTCACCACACACGGCTTCGAACTCTCCCCTTTCGCGGTAATTCCCCCTTCCCTTTTGCTTTTGCCCCCCTTCCCTTTTTCAACTGTGCGTTCCAGTCGAACCCCTCCCCTAAACCCTTCTCAGTTTGTCTTGTTCTCTTTCTTTGCGTCCATTCTGATAAAACCGGTTCATTGCTTCTGCCTGCGATCTCTCAGGCACGCGAAGAATGAGGATCTTTTTCTCTGCTTGGCCTTTATGCATCCTTTTCTGCAGCCTCTCCCTTTTCAACCCCCCTGCTGAATACAACACCTCCCTCATTTTCTTCCTTTGTAAGGATCTTCCATTCGTGTAGGAAACGCGATTACCTTTCTTTCTTACACCCATTACAGGAACAGTCCCTCGAAGCTGTCTCTCTTTGATGCGCAACGTCGTCTTAACTCTTTCCAGGCTTCTTAAGTGTCTTTCAAGCAAGTAGCCCTATGGCACGTGACCTCCTCTTGGAAGTTGTCTTTTACGAAGTCCCTCGCCAATCTTTTTAACTCCTCCAACGCCTAAGACAGTCCCCCCCCCCAATTACCTTGGTTTCTTTCACGTGTGTCTGTTTCGAGTCCCTCACCAGGAGTTTTTTTCCCCTTGGACCGGCTGGATCGTCCCCTGAGTCATTTTTTTTCTATAGTTCAACCAGATTTCCTCCCTCTCAGTCCATCTTTTCTGACTGGCCCCCTCTGACGTGAAGTATCCTCGCCCCCCCTCCCTCTCACCGACCTGACCCGTGATTTGAGTTTCCCATTTGATTACCTGGAGACCTTTCATTTTTCCCTGGCGTGCCACATCTGCGATGTCCTACGGGTTTCCGGTTTCCCGCCTCCGCATGAACCCTGTAGGTTGGCGCTTCCCGTGCTGCGGAGGACTCGGCTGACCCGCCCCCACCCTCCAAGTTCCATCATTCCGTAGCGAACTTTTCTCGAGGCCCCCAGATCGCCGTCCGCAACTTAACCCCATGCGGTACCGGGAACCCCCCACCTTCATCCAGCCTTCTTTCGTCCGCAGTGTAGTTGCATTTTTTTACTCCCCACCGTCTTCTCCATCTGGCCTCCCGCACCTATCGCTTCGTGGAATGGACGATTAGTACCCTTGTCTCGTGAAGCTTCTCCTTATGTTTTCCAACATCTTCGCCCGACCATTTGTTAATGAGTGTCGGCCTCAACTAACGGGATTGTATATGAGTGTCTTTTTCGGATCTTTAGGGATTTTTTTTTCGATCCGGGGGGTTGGGTAATATTGACTAATACTGATCGAGCTTCTTCTCCTGGATGAGGCAATTCCCTAAGTTCCACAGGCATCCCCTATGCGATATTGCTTTATTTCTCCACCAGTTTCCCTGACGTGAATGGAGGTATGAGTGAAGATTTTCATTCCCGCTCCCCATAATATCCTTCACCCTTTGACTCCCGCGGCATCCTCAAACAAGCTGAATTCCGCTTCTCTTTTTGACCGTCTTCGATGGACTTCACCCGTTCGGTACACCGCCACTTTCTTTTTCGCGCTGAACGCAGGTGATTTCACGAAAATGTTCCCAATTCAGAAAGTTGACGTTTGCGTTGATTTTCCATGAAGTACTCTCCTAGTCCCCTTCTTTTTCTGTGTGTCTGACCACTGTTATTTTCTTTTTCCCAATCTGTCCTTAAACCCTTCGCAGCTAGTGGTCGTCTTTTTTCTGATCCCCCCCAACCCTGTAGCCCTCCCCTTCCCGGAGCCCAGGGCGCCATAATCGTCCTTTTTCATATCTTCCTATCATCCGTTTTTTCGAGATATGTGAGGTCTCCGCTTTTTAGCTCTTGCTTCGGCTTCCGAGGTGTGGACTTTTTTTTTTCCGTCGACGAAACTAGCTTTCCCGGGTATCAATTCCATGACAGATGGTGAACATCTGGCCTCCAGTAATCACAACAGTCCTCCCCAGCGATGATGACTGTCATCCCATGTAAGTTCATTGTCAGTTCGTGGCACATGAATTCGATTTCTGATTTCTGTTACGCGCCTGAATCACGCCCCTTTGGTTACGGCCCTATGCTACTTTCATTCCAGTTCCCCGATGTTCTGTCTGTTCCCTCCCCTGCCCTTGAATACGTAAGCGCGGGATACCTATTTATTAAGCCCATAAGAAGAAGAGGCCTGCTTCCTTCCGTTTTCAACCTCCTCTCTGGCACTTTAGCTCTGTTCTTTTTTTCATAAGGCTTGATCACCTTTCGCCTCTGCCCGCGGGGTATCGATCAGGTCTCCTGAGGTATTTTCGTCGTCTATAGGCCTCTATCTCTCCCTCCCTTCGGGAGCAGCGAGAAGTGAACTACCCCCCTACATAGATTATGTCTCGCGATTCCTTGAAAGAAACCTTCTCTGCTCTAGGTTGTAGAGTCCCCGTAATTCCCCCCCTTTTCGTCCTTCCGCAAGATGTATACTCTCAAGAACTTCACTCGGCGAACCCCTTCTCCCTAGGCTGGCGGCCGATTTTTTCGAAGAAAATTGTTTGTGGATTTAACCCTGAACCTTCGGCGCCACTGCGTCTTTCTCAGGGATGTCCTGTTGTATTCCTGAGTCCCGCCTGGTTTGAGTCGAAGCTGGCGGCTGTCCTTGATTTTCTAGGGTCTCCAGTCCTCTCCCAGATGCTGTACCTGGAGTGGCTCCTGTTCTCTCCTCCCAGCAGTCGGACGTTTTCGCGTTTCAAACTGGTTTCTCTTCAAACGCGCGCTGGCTACCTGCTTTTTAATCCTGAGTTTGCTCGCCTTCTCTGTCTGTCCGGTGCCGCGTCTCCTGCGCTTACCCCCTCTCCCTCCCGGTCCTTCTTTCAGTTCCGTGTTGCTGCTTGAGCGCACGTCGGATCCCGGCAACTTTTACTGCTCCCTTCTGACGAGGCGGTTTTCCGTGTGCCGAATAGAACGAGTAATACCGAGTCCCCGATCCAGCAGGCCGATTTTTAAACCTGGTGAGGTAAATTCTCCATTCTAGCCGAAAGAACCCGTGCGCCCCCGTCCTCCCCTCCTAAGTGTTTTCCTTTTGTCTTCTGCTTTTCATGCAGTTTCCCCAGACCGTCCTGGTTCTCGGTTACCTGGCGCAGCTGCCACGGGAACTAGAAGCACTATTTTCTTCCCCCATGGGCTGTTCTAATTTGCCTCCCGTTGAATACAGTTGCGCCCTGTCTCCGATTCGTTATGTTCGAACACCTACTAGGTTTGTCCCCTCCGCCATTGGCTCTTTTGTTAGAGCACCCGACTCCTAAGCCGCCGTTCCTCCCCGACAGTCGGTGTTGGATCGCTCTTCACCCCTTTTTTGGAATTCATCCTCCTTGACGAAATCCCCCTCCAGCGTACCTCAACTAGACTGAATATTCCTCCGTTTTAGCTTCGATTGATCCCTGCCGTTTTGATTCCCATCCCTTCCCAGGACGCAAAGCGATGCCAAATTCCTCCCCCCCCCAGGCCTTTCTCCCGTTTGACCTTCCCCTTTTTCCGGCCCCACGATCGCAAGGATTCAGAAGCAGTAGTCCGCATTTTCGGAATTCCGGGTTTTTAATGAGTCCAAGGTCTTTAGATCCCGCTTTTTCTTCCCCCTGTATTCGGCCTCTCCCCCCCAAAATTCGATCGATAGATCTTTCGACCTATTGGAGGGGCTCCCACTATAACTATCAGCTCTAAGGCCCTCATAGGCGTCCCCCCATTAACTTTCCGGAGGCGGTGATTTTACGGCGCGGTGTGGTCATGACACCCTTCCACTCGGGCTTCTATTTTTGTTGTGACTTTCCCTTGATAAATCCGTCGGGTCCCTGAATCTTCTGAAGTTCTTCGTGGCTTCCTTTGCTTTTCCCCCGTCTCATTTTTTGTTCCTCGAACGTCTGCCCCCCCCCATGAAAACTTGCCGCTCGGAGTTCTGATGCGTTAGACAAAAGTAGTTGTTCGTTTTCAGGACCCTTCTTTCGTAAGGTTGCGAAATGTACGGTCTCTCTCAACCTCCTGACCCCTTCTATAAGCTGAACTGGCCCTCTGACGGTTTCTAAGACAGAATATTTGCGCGGTGTATTTGACCCCTTTCCACCCCTCCGGAGAAGTTGCTTCTTTTCCTCGGTCGTCACTTTTCATTTCTCTTCTCCCCCCCGGTACCTGTCCCAGCGTTGGCCCCAATGGTCTTACCCTTCTCGTTTTCTCCCAACTTTTCGCTTTTGTGGCTGTGAGAGCTCCAAGACTATTCTTCCTGTTTCGTTTTTCTCTCACTGTGTAGTCTGTTCTCTATAGCCCACGAACCAAGCCCGTTGGTCTTCCCCTAATGAGACCAGCCGGCGTCCCCCTATTTCGCCTTTTTGGTCGATACCTGATTTCCCCTGACGACGTCCTGTCAACAAGCCGTACCTTCGTTTGACAAGGACCGCTCCCCACGCTGCTGTTCGACCCGGGCACTTGGTTCTCATCGCCTTTGCGGCTCCGGCGACAATTCTAATCTTAAGGCCCGTTCTCTCTCGTGACGTCCCTACTTTTTTGTTTTCTTAACTCTGCAACGCTACCCCTCGAGAACAGTCAATTTCTGCCTCTTGCGAAAAACTCCTCATGTCGCGATTTACGTCCCCTTCCAGTCTCTCCCCTCTTTTGATGGGCCGCCCCCTTTTTTGACCCCCTGAGGGTCACACCGAATTCTACATTGCTTTCATGACCACCCTTTAAGGAACAAAGAATCCTTCACAAAGGGGAAAAGACCAGCGTTCGTTTTTTGGAGCTTAGTGCGATCTCATTTAGTGAGATTTTGTTTATACAATAGGGTTCCCATTATCCTCCTTGATTTTACTTTTGTTTTGCTAGCCGCCCCATGTGCCCTCATCATCCTCCCGAGACCCCCCACCCCCTGCTTGCCTCAGGCCAAAGCTCCTGAACATTCTCCTGAAGTTTTTTCATTGCTTTCCGCGTTTTCTCACAAGTGGCCTTTGTTCCCTTAAAGCCACTTTGAGCACGCGGCGGTTGAGTCTCTTTTTCATCTTCTTGCTTCAATCCTGTTATGATGATCACCCGGCCTGCCTAGACCTCAGCAAGGACTCGTATTCTATTTTTCTGGTCTCTTTCTCGGCTCCTTCAGATTGATTTTATAGCTAATCTCCCTATGCCAGAATACCCACCCTCCTTAAATTTTTATGCGTGTACGTGTTTCTCTTCGAGCACCACCGATTGAAATTATCTTTAAAAATTATCTGGCGGAATTCAGACCCTCTTTTCTTTATCCACCCCCCGGGCTAACAAGCTCTCCTTAGGTCTTTACCCCTGAAGTAGCAGATAGACCCCCTCCGTTTTTTCCCTTGGGCTGAAGAACGGTTTCCCCCTCGAAAAGAACGGACATACCGAATTGCCTCTCGAAGACAAGACCCACCTGTGGATAACGGTGCTTTTTTATATGCTCCTAACTACACCATGAGTGTTTCCACAGTAGACCGGAGGGTCTAGTTCTAGTTTTCATAGTCATTTTACTTTTCCTTTTATCCTTTCCGGCGCGGCTTTGTCAGATAAGTCCAGCGTGTACGGACTTTTTCAGATATCGACTCCGATAATCCCCTTCGTCCTTTCTACCCGAAATGGTCGGACCTTTGAAGGATACTTCCCTGAGAGTTCGGCAAGCTGGATACGTTTATCCTTCTGAGAACTAGTTCTCGTCCTTTTCCTTACCGTTCAGGTTTTCCCAGTTGATCTTTCCCTCTTCGGCCTTCTGATCTCGCTTTTTTTACCTTCTGAAGCGAAAGACCACCATTTCCAGCCTTTTTCGAGCGGAATTCAGCCCTCGTCTCCAAAATCTTCTCCACTTGCCGACCTCTTTTCAACCCTGAGCCTTATACACCCCCCCCCCCCTCTGAATTTGATTTTTCGCCGGAATTTTCCGTTCCACGAAAGGATTTAGTAGATCTTCTCCCCGCCTACACCCCCATCCGCCTACCTTTGTAGTATGTCTCTAGGGACCCTTCGTGGTTCGTACGATCCATTTGCCGATTACTTCTCCCCCCCCCATACCTTCGAATCAAACGTTTATCAATGCCTTCTTCGTGTTCTGTTTTCGCTCCTATGTGCTGTTTCTTCGTTCTCGACTCATTTCGTGCGTCCTATCTTGTAGCCACATGTGAGCTTCTAGCCCCTTCTTTTGTTAGAGGCATCGTCATAGGCTCTCCCTGGGATTCTTTAGTAGTTCTACCCAAATGAAACACCTGATCCGCCTGTGCCCGTTGACTCTGGTTTAGTACCTTATCATCGCCTATCATAATCTTTTCCTATCGCAACCACGCGGGCATTTCCTTGAATTTCAGCGAATTGCCCTCCATACCTTGCTGAACCTGTTAGGCCCGCTTCTTACCCCGGAGTCCCCAAATTTCTTCCCATCCACTTCCCCCACAGTGCGTTACGAGATGAACTTCCCACTTTTTATCTCGAGGCTTGAGGGGCCCCCTAATTCACAATACCCCTCCCTTTTACTCTGCGTTTTGCCCCGTCTAGTCCTCGTGGTCGGTCTTTACTGAACTTCTCCGGATGTTCAACAATGCTTCCCGCTCTCTTTGGTTTCCCTCATTCTTCGTTCCCCCCCCGTCTTGACATCAAGAAAGAGCTCCCGGCAGAGTCCTCACCCCCCCATCTTTTTTCATTACTATATCCCGGTTCCCCCTTCCTCCCTCTTTTTGTGGTGGATCTCAGATATTCTTACCTTGTATGATGGCGCCGCCTTTGATTTTTCTGTCCCCGAACTCTGAGGTGTAGATGTTCCTTTCCAGACGCCCCCGATTTTCGCGGGAATTCCATGAAGTCTTGTTTTGACATCCTTCCTAACAGTTTTTGTTGAAGCCCTAAGATGATGCCCGGCGCCCCCAATAACGTTCCCGTCACCGGGTCGGCATATGTTTCCTTTTTTGCTTGTTGCACAGTCTCGATATCCTTTTCGTTCCTTGCATGTTTCCGCTTTTCCTTTTCTGCTAGTGACTTTGTTTTTTAGCCGTCTACCACTGCGCATCGCCGTTTCTCCCCTTCAGCCTTTAAGGACGTCAGCTTCGAGGCCCTTCTTTTTATCGAGAAGCATTTTTAGTCAAGTCCCTTCGATCCCGGTCACCTGTACTCCCTTTATGTTATTGGAATCCCCCACGAGATTCACTGACCCCTAGCGCCTCGCTGCCTTTGACCAGTATCGGAGGGGACATGCCCCTCCAATTCTCTCAAGCTCTCATCCGGTAGTAGACCTTTCCCTCTTATAGCTCACGGACTTTTACTAGCAGCGCAGTCTCCGACCCACTCCCAACCTGAACACAGGCCCCTTGACATCCGCATGAAACCCTGTTCCCCCCCCTTGCGCTATGTGTAGATATCGCCCTCCAGGCGTCGCTCCGCATTCTTCCTACTTGCCTTCCGCGTCCCGTCATAGACGTGCGGCTGTCTTAGGTCGAACTTAACGTCCATCCCCCCTCGGTGCCCCCGCACATTCGTCGACCCAGTGGCCGGCCTTTCTGGTTATTCTATTGTTCACTAATCTGGCTTTGCCTATCGAGGAGGCCCGTTTTTGCAATTTTACCCGGCCTTTCCTGCCTAGGCCTCGGACAGCGCGATCTGAAGGTGCAGCCGCCGATCCACTGGTTATCGGCGGTCCCAATTCTCCTGTCCAAGCGCCGATAGACGATTTTTTGCTTCCTTCTTCACGTTACATCGGCCCGTGGCGTAACACTTCCCTTTCTCCGACCAGGTTCGAGTCCGGATGTTGAACGTCTCTATCGGCAAAGGCTTCCGTCCAAACATGGATGAGCTCGCCCTGCGTTCCTTGCCGAATTTCCCTACCTTAGACCCAGTCGTTTTTTTAGACCCCGATCCATCGTCTACATGGTTGCCCCTGGTGAGGGATAAAGTCTCCTTCCGACAAGAACGTGCTCTTAAGCCCGCCACAGGGATTGTTTTTTATTGTCTCTTCCCAGTATTAGTTCCCAACGGCCTTTTGGTCAGCTCCCTTTTGAGTGCCACCGGCTATATTTCTTTGCATATCGTTTCTACTGGCTGGCAGACTATACCGATCCTTTTTTATCCGGTTGCAGCCGACATTTTTTAGTCTCGCTCTTCCTGTTCTAACTACTCTATTTTTTCCCCCTCGCCATCTTTTTGCACCCTCTTAATCGCCCTTCACGCACGTCTTAAGACCACTTCAGTTGTATTCCCCCCGTTCAATTCCGGCGCATCATCAGAGCAGAGCCCTAGTCCCTCCAGCACTCAATCAATAGTCCAGTCCTCCTCCTTCTTCTGCGTAGGTCCGATCTCGGCATCCATTTTGTGTAGGCCAAGGATGGACGCAAAGTTCAAATTCCGGTGACCCACCCCTTCCTTTTCGTTCGCCTTCAGAGTTCACTTTCATCTTGCACCCCCCCAATGGATTCAATAATCTGGCGAGTCTCCCCCTGGTTCTTGAATCCTTTCCTGTGTCCACCGGTCACGTTTTGTCGCAATTGAAGATGGAAGAGTAGTTTTCAATTCTTCCCTCAGCCCACCCTCAATATAGTGTTTCCCCTATTTTCTGTTCTTTCAACCACTCTCAACTCCCGCCTAGTTAATGCGGCAGTCACAAGCACGTCCCTCTTTCCTTTAAAGGTGCTGCTCCCTGTTTGGTCCTTTAGGAAAGGAGTCTTGCTTTCCATATCTTTTGCCACATCGACAGGTTCTCCCATCACGCGGTCCTCGAGAGACCGTGGCGTTTCAGGTCTCCTATGGCGCCTTTAGTACTCGAAAGGCCCCTGACACTTGAGCTGTTTCCTCTCTGTCTTGTTGTTCGTCCTGAGTACCCCTTGGTTCTCCCGGCGCGCACTTTATCTTCATCTTTCATGCACATTTTCGAAGGTATCAAACGCTCGCGCCGAGATGATCCTAGAATCTCCCGCGTTCTTTATTTTTATGACCAGCAGCGTCTTGGTCTTTTCCCACCAAGCAGGGCGACTGCTTTTTGTCTTGATTTGTCAAATTTCATGTAGATCTAAAAACCCTTTTCGGATCTTTCATCGTTGCCCCGAATCTCTGGGTCTCCCCTTTTCGTAGTGAACCACCTGGGTTCCTCTGTCGTTGGCTAGTATCTCGCCAGTCCTAAACCATTTCCATTCCCCACGTTTGTTGAGAGTCCACGTCTGCTGGCGACTCGACTCCCAGACAGCGCCCGCTGGGACTTACATAAGACCCTCTGCCCCCCTCATTCCCCCGAGAGTTTTCCAACGCTTCCGAAATTGTGGTTGCGAATGGTGCGAACACTGAGATTCTAGAACCCGCCGTACGACGGTTGGTTTTAAACTCCCCCCCGGGCTCCCCAACTTGCGGTTGTAGAACTTCACTCCTTCTTGGTTTATACCGTTTATCATCTCCTTGTCCCTTCGTCCCATTCTCCCTCTTAAACAGGACGGATAAATTCTATTAGACTGTTTTAATTTAACGCACTGCTGCCCCAACGCTACCCCCCTCTCTCCCTCAGTAAAGGGTTTGGATGCCTCCTTTAGACCTCCCCTTTTCGCTCTGAGCCTGCCCGGTCTCTCCGATTCCGGTCCCTAGGGTCACGCCGGTCTGACAAAGGCCCGGTCCCACCTAAACTCCACAGACGGTCCCCCCCCTTGTTCCCCCCTGAACACCCTGCAACACATACGACTACAATGCCCGCAAGCGTTGCCTTTCCGAAGCAGGCATAGATATTCTGATAGTTGTTTGTTTCCAGCCCCCTTCCCCCCTTAGTTGCCCTAATCATTGCTGATGAATGTTGGTTGGGGCTCGCCTCATGACCTCCCCGATCATCTTTTACAGATCTATAACTGGGACATAAGGCCCCAAACCCGTTTTCTCCATCCTTTTCCGCAACCTTCGTCAGGATACGTTTTTACTTCCCCCCCCCAATTTGAGTTAGTGGTTAACAAGGTAAACTGCTTTACCCTTTCCCCACCTCCGCGAACGCTCAGTGTTGTCGGGTCCTGTCCGGGAGTCCGTTACTTTCTGATCCAGTGGCTGAGTTTCTTTAGACCTCAGAACTCAGCTATTCAGGTCTATTTTTTTCCTGCTTCTGGCGGGATTTTCGCTGTAACTGTCTTTCGCTTGGCAATGACGTCCTCAAAACACCCCCCGTTGCTACGGCTGTAAGTTCTCCTATTTTGCGCGTACACGCTGTCAAATTTGCTTCCACCCCCTTTCTCGTCGTTAGATTGTAGTCGAAGCTGCGAGCGCATCGCAACGGTCGTTTTTCCCCCTGGATCAAGGCTCCTTAGTTTGACAAGCCACCGAGGATGCGGCCACTCTCTTCGGGTATACTGCTCAGGGTACCACTGCCAACTTACGGCTTTGCCTTCGCCTAGAACAGAAAAGCCTCCCCCCAACCTTCCGTGGCGGGTCGATTCTCTATCTGACCTCCAAAAGTCGTCCCTGTTGGATCGTTCTCGGTAATCGTTCCTTTTTTGGGATTCCGGCGCGATAACCGCTTTTTCACCGCAGCGTGCGTCAACTTTGACTCTTTTACGTGCATGCTCCCTCCCCCAGCCCCTCCCCTACCTACCAAGTGACCCCTGTTCAGACGGTTACGCTTCCCCGACGCATCCTACGACTCTGCAACTCGGCGATGTTTTCTAAAGTGTTCCCGGGCAGGTTTCTACTTGAGAAGGCCCCCCCGTCGGCGATATCGGATCCTCATCTTTGACATGAAGTGCCAGCAATTTCCAGCATTTTCCCTCTGTCACCTAAGAAAACTAGACCCCGCCAGCCGTCGGCTCAACACGCGTAAAGTTCACCCAAAGTACCTCTTTTCCCCTCTTTCGCGGCATGTTCTTTTTCCCCAATTTTATTAGAACTTGAGGAGAAGCCACACCGACTCCCCTCTGTGGCTCCGAAGTGAAGGTTATGCATTAGCCCTTTGTTTCTGAATAGAATTGGCTGTACGCGGCTCTCCAATTATCGAACAATTTTTAGTTAAATGATGTTGACTTAAGGCCGTTTCCCCCTTCTCAGGGCTGGTATTGCATGCTCGTGAGTACCTTTAAGTCCGTATTATAGCGTCCTCCCTTGCACTTACCGATGTTCTAGCAGCGACCTTATCGGGCCACCGTGCCACTGGTTATTTGATTTCTTGCCGTCTTCTTCACAGACGGGGTCGAAGGACGGTTGGAAGTGACGCTTGCCCGACTTAGCCGCGGCTCTATCATATTCTGCGTCCCACTCCCCATCTCCGATCTCCTAAGCTGAAGGGTGACAGCCCCGGAGTCTTTTGACCTTTTCTGCGTCAAACCCTTCGTCCCATTCCGTCCCCGACCCCCCCCCCACATTCTCTGAAAGATGAATCGAGGCCGTTTTGTGGGCAGAAATGTCCACTCTCGCAACAGGTGATTTTGGGTCGCCCGTCATAATCGACTTTTTAGTGCTTCTCGTTGCCATGTTCTTCCCTTCAAAATTCTGTCATGGAATTTCCAGGAAGTAGTTTTGCGTCTACTCTCTTCTATCCCCCCTTAAGTAGCCTGCGGCCCCTCCCAGAGCTCGGCGGGAGACATCATCGTCTAACCTATTCTCTTCCACAGTGTTGTGTTGAGATCTATATGATGACGACGATGGCTTTGAGCTCCTCTTTTATGCTGTTAAGTCGGTGCGAGCCTATGAGGAAGACGAGAGCGCCGCTGTTCGCCTAAATTGAACATCCTGGAAGAACAGTTCTCCTCCCAGCAGACCCACGCATGCGATTAAGTCAAAAACCGCCCCCCAAAGTGAGGTTTTTCAACATCCCCCACGCCCGATCTCCTGTATATGTACCCCGCCCGGGGGTGACGGTCGGGCCATTATTTCCCCCCCGCCTTTCAGTCTCAGAGCAGAGATCTAAGCGAGCCTTTCCATACACCTCCTTTTTTTCCCTGAACTGAAGCGGTTTTATGCAGAGATTTCCCTCAGATAGAGACGAGGTCTCACAGTGCCCTCTCCCCTGAGGTAATCGTCCCCATGCCGTCGATATGTTTCTTGTTTTGTATCCTCAGTAAATAAGCGATTTTCCAGCGCCGCCTCAGTTTTGGTCGTGGAATGCCTCCTCTCTTTCCGCCCCTAGACAAATCGTATGAACTCGCTCACGGGTAAGTTGCGCCGGAAGATATCCTTTCCACATAGATTCAGTCTCAACAGGCTTCAAGCATCCTAACGAAACTTTTCTTGATGTATGGGTTCTTTTTAGACCCCCGCGCAGTATGCGTCGTCTTCTCGAACCAGTCTGCCGATCATCACATGAGCCAAATCGACTTTCCGGTGCTTAGAGAAGTCAAAGAATCCTTAGGTTAAAGACCATTCCCGTGTGGCCCGGCCTATGGATGCCCTTACTTCAATTCAAGCAATAAGAGTATGCTTCAGATCTTGTTCCTCGGGGACCCCCATTTTTCTTCTTGGTCTGTTATTGGCTTTCCTTTCTCGGCCTCCTACATCTCTATCCTCCCCGGTCCGCTCGCCTTTCTGGATTTCAACCTGCGCGGTCAATGACGAAGCACCCTTTTCCTTGACTCCTTTTCGACGCGCTCAGAATCTCACCATCCATTTCCACGCCCGTCCCCGGTCGTTTCTATGATTGAGCCCGATATCGGCAAGGCGACCGACCTAGTGCTCTCTTTCCCTCTTTTATACGCGCCTAAGGGAAGCTTACCTCTAATTCACTCTGACTTAGAGCCCGAGCTGGACCCGTGGGAAAAAATCCTGGCTCAGGATCCTTCTTCCCAAAGCACATCCTACCCGACCCCTTGAATTTGGTCTTGTATTTTGCTTTATTTTTTTCAATGGACTCCTTTTTCCTTCCCCTGGCGAAGCTGGCCACCCTTACAAGCTATATCCGCATATTCTTGCATTGTGATTGCCCTCTCGTATCGAGCTCGTGAAGCCGACTCTTCTCCTTCTTCGACCCCCTGCATTTCGAACTACATTGTTCCTCGCAAGGACCGTTTTTTTTGTGCCAAACGATTTCCTGCTCCTCAGTCAGTAAACGGTGGTTATTCCCGATCGTTTCCAAGGCGGCTCATTCTCTCGCGATGTCCCCCTATTTTACGAAACTCCAGAGGAAAGAAATAAGGCATATCCCTCAGTCTTCTTGATTCTTTAGGCTCTTCCCCTGTTTTTCTCCTCGAGAAACATCTGGTTGAAACAGGCACACGTTTACCCCCAGTCCGATATTGGCTCTGACTTTTGATCTTTTAATGCCCCCCGATCGCAAGGAGTTCAATGACAGCCGTCATCTTCGAATCAGTCGGTTGCCTTATGCAAGTACTTTTTCACTATATTTGCCGAGGGTGGAGCGCGAACAAAACCTTACTTGATAGCTTATAGTGGTTTTCCCCGTGCTGATTTTTTCAACACTCTCCCCCTAAGCGATTATTTTGCCTTTGTCCTCCTAGTAGTCACCATCAGTGCCCACCGTTGTGGTCCTAGGATTGGCCGTCTTTTTTTGCTAAGGCCCGACTCCGTCAGGGTTGGCATAAGTTTTCTTTTTTTCCGGCACGACTTGAGGAGCCATGGACAGGTAAGCGGAGCGGGACCGTCCTGCGTCCTCCTATGATACGTTTATTCTCACCTCACCCCTTGAAATGCTTGGCTCTTTTCTCTTTGCATGAATGATTTGACACCAGCGTGAGCGGGGAACATTTATCGTCCTTCGTTCAGGCCTGATTGCGACCTGATCGCATAACACAGTTCGCGCAGATTCTAACGAGTCACTTAAAGCCGTGGTTCGACTCCAAACTTTTGGCTGGGTATTCCCACCATCACGCGAGACTCAGGAGTTCTCCCTTCTCACCCGTCCTTCTTTATGATCTCCACAGGTTCCCCATCTTTTCACAGACTCCTCGGTTTAGAATCCTTTTTTCCTCTTTGACTTCTTGAAACAGTTTCTTGTTCGAGGGCGATCTCCG
>Ga0179591_1379812_pt1 | contig 17010 bp, 25 predicted proteins | sample CZOMad2_1_08_16f_FD_182891 | JGI IMG/M metagenome (GOLD analysis project Ga0179591, IMG submission 182891) | Vadose zone soil fungal communities from Angelo Coast Range Reserve, California, USA - CZOMad2_1_08_16fungal (PacBio error correction) | ecosystem: Environmental > Terrestrial > Soil >... | reverse complement strand
ACTTTTCCACCCCTTCCGTTAAGAAGTCGGCTTTCATCCTGAGGAGATAGAGGCCTAGTTGCGGTCACCCAAATGAGGCCGTTTTTCAGTCACAGAGCCCGAGGAGCTTCTGGCGTGAGCAGGACTCCCTTTTCCTCATTTGATCGAAAAATAGACCTTTTCCCCCTGGGAGAAACAATCGCCCGTCTTAGGCTCGGGTCAGGCTTCTTTTAGAAGAAGGGACCTTTCTTGCACCGTCAGGTAACCCGTTTTTATATTTCGAGGATTTCTACTTCAACCAAGAGTGCGTTTTCCCTGCCAGTGAAGAGCCTTCCCCGGTGCGGCAAGAATTCCCTTTCCTTCCCCTGTAATCATCCACCCCCAACGCGGGGACCTTAACCTGGTGATCAGCCTCGGATGTTCGGTTCCCCCCCTTCAATCTCGACTCCCTAGTCTTGATTTTTCTCACCCATCACACTTGATACTCAGTAGCTGTCATTTTGGAGGGCGGAGGAGCGGACTCATCATAGCGATTTCCCGAGGGAAGCCTCCTTGAAGCATTAGTCTTTCCCTTTTGTCCCTTCCTCTAAAAACGGCTCCCCGATCCAAAGAAGGGATTGTTCCCATCTCCGCGCCTTGGAAGCCACGAAGAACGATGTACCACGGAACTCGTAAAATGACCCGTTTGAATGAATCAAAAGATTGAGGGAACTCTAAGAGTTTTCCTCTGGGAGAGGCGCCCCCGCATGGATTATTTTTACTAGTCCCGTCCCAGGAGACTTCTTTTTTCTTGAGCCCCCAGTTCCGCAGGCGGTCCTCAGCCAAAATTCTTCTTTCGAGCGGCAATCACAGGAAAGACTTCTTTCCGGGAGAGCCTCATACCTGCAGAGCTCCCCGATCTTTTCAAGATTCCCCCCCATAATTAGGTGGAATTTTTTTCGAAATCCACCCAAGACCTTCTGCTCAGTCGAGCTATAAAAAATTTTTTGCTTCTGCTATTCTAATTCCGTGGAAAGCCTTTTTCCCACTCGTTCCTGGGGTTATTCATTCTTCGAGGAACCCCTCCTCAACCCCCCCCTGATCAATCTTGCTCTACCGACGCGGCCCCCCTGATTACGGCCTTTTTCGGCGCACCCGCGAGCATCCGTGCAGTTGTAACCATCCATCGCCCGCTCCAGAAAGTTTTCCCTGACCCCGAAACCCTTCGACGACGTCGCTTCCCCGACAACCGCCAATTTCTCGGCCTGATCCAGTACTCAAACGTTCTGGCATTTCTTTTTGTGTGACATAGCCAACATTTCTAGCCGAAAGACGGGCCCCCGCCACGCGAACGTTCTTTTGAGGGGTGCCCATCCCTCGTGGGGAGACTTTTGGTCAGAACATGACCCGTCAAAAACTGCCAGGGAAGAGAGACCCCTTTCCTTCGAGCTGCCGTTCCTCTTTTCCCCACAAAAAGCCCTCTTTTCGTGTTGCCTTTTTTTCCTTGACGTGAAACGTCTCCTAGTGGAGACTTTTTTTTACCGATAGGGAAACTCAACCCCTCCAATGGTTTAGATGTCGCTCCCCTTTCACAAAGGAAGAGACTTCCGCAACTCGACCTCGTTTGCTCTGAATTCTAAGTCCACCGCACGACGGACTCTTGCCGAATGTCCTCTTCCACGGGTTGGAGAGGAAGACTTCCCCTGCTAGACACAGGTTTCCACCCTAGAAGGCTCACACCCCGTCGAAGAATCCCCTCCGTCTTAGACTTTCCCTCTTCCTCCCGTGGTGAGACCTTTTTTGAGGTTGGGCTACGGACTAAAGAACCCTTTTATCTCCGCCCCCCTAAGAATAGCCAGGTAGTCTGAAGCTCCATCGTGGCCTGAGAGCACCCCTCCACATTAATGATAGGAGTACAGTACCATCCCACACGACGAAAGAGGCCTCTGAACGAACGGAACAGGCTGATAAGTTTCAGGGGTGCCGGTCGATTTTCCAAGACTCTCGTAGCCCCCCCTTTTATACGCCATGCCTGGATTTCTTCTCTCAGCGCTTCAGCACTCGCCTCTCGCTCCCCCCTCCGGGGGCAGTGGGTTTTGTATAGGAGGATGAATGTCTAAAGATCTATCCCCCTTCGGGGCGAGGTAGGTTTCCTCTTTGCTCAAATCGCCTCCCCCGCGAACGGTTTCGAGGAAAAGTGATCGCCTCTTCGAAATAGACCTCTCCTAGGTCGAGATCCATCGGATATCCTTCCTTCTAAAGTATTGCTCTCCCTGAAGGAGTAACATGGTTCCTTTTTTTTTTTTAATTAACCGACCCTTCTACGTTCGTACGGTGTCCCTTTCCTTACAAGCCCCCATTTCTTTATCACAACATAGTTCCCCCGGAGACATGGAGATCTGTTCCAGGTCGTCTCCCTGTGTTGTTCTTTCGCAGCTTTCCCCTTTCTGCTTTCTAGAAGCAGAATGTTCCTTTTTCGAAGGAAGATGTTCTGGATTGCATTCCCCGGAGGCCGTTCCCCCCAACCCACCCTTTCGATCGTAGGAGAGACCCCTCCTCGGATGAGGTCTTTTCAGATTTCGATGATCCTGAGAACTTGGGTTTCGCCCCCCTTATGGTGGTTTTAGTCCTTTTTCCAATAGAATACCATCCAACTCAGACAATCATCGGGTAAAGTAGTTTTCCCCCTTTCTCTCGGATGGGAGTCCTCTCGAAGACTTTTTGACAGTCGCGGCCCTGCTCTGTGGTGGTTCGGGCCTTTCTGGGGAAGAGCTTTTTCTCCTTCTCGAAGCCGTATCAACGACGGTTTCGGAAAGCAGACCATGTTCCTCTCCCTTGGCATAAGCCCCCTTTCTCGCTATACGACGGTGGCCGTTGGTGGGCGCTTAAAAGGCGACCCTTAGATATTCGCCGCCCCATCAAGACTATATAGAACGGTTCCTTGCTCGAGGTCTGCCACTCCTTAGGCTTCAGGTTTGTACGTACGGTAGGGTAGACCCCCTCGCCCTTCTCCCCCTCAACTCCTCGTTGTTTGTTGTGCTCTCCTTTGGCTCGTGTGTTCCCTTGACCGAGGGACTCAAAGACTGAGCCGGATCGCCCCCCCCCTCAGGACCGAGATATCCTGATAGAGTTCCTATACGCCCCCTCTATCGAGCTGACAAGGTCCCCTCTAAAAATTAATCCAGAAGCAAACTTTCCCGTAGGTAGATGAGCGCCGGAAAAGGTCTTACCTCCCAGTCTCTTTCCCCCTGGAGGACCCAGGTCAGCGTGAGAGAGATCCTGTTTTGGCCGACAAAGTAGAACTTTCCGGAAAACCTGCTCTTTTCCCCGGCCATCCCCAGCAAAAGAGAGGAGGTCCCCCCAGACTTTTTGTGCAGGTGAAAGATTCTTCGAATTTCCGCCGACCTCCCGCACGAAGTGCGCTATGGAAGAGTTTTCCTTTCTTCTCTTTAATGATGTCGTTCTTTCCAGAATTGTAGGACCCTTTTCAGGAAGGGAGACACCCCCTAGAACACAACTCTTTTCTCAAATTATAGGCAGGATATAGATCTCTCCCTTGACAATAAAAGACTTTCTCCCTTCACGTAGCCCTCATTAGAGCTCCATACTATTGACTTCACCCCCCTCCTGACTAGACTGCCCCCATCCGCTCCAGAGCGCTCCGCTCTTCCCCTTTTGAGGATGAGCATTTTTTTCACTAAGGCATGCCTTTTTTTTTTGCACAAACAGCAGTTTCCCCTGGACATCGCGGAAAAAAACGATGCAGGTGATCTCCCCCCCTTAGGCAGATGGTGCCCTCCCCCAGAGAAGGTAGACTCTACCGACTCTACAACTCTTCTGTCGAACGGAAGACTTCAAGTCCCGTCTCCCCCCCTTTCTGGCCGATACCAAATTTCTACCGGAAATGGTCGAATTGTAACCTTATTGATAGAATACCCCTTTTTCACGGCAATGAGGAGACGGGTCGGTAACATGGCATTTTCTATCAAGGGAAGCGTCCCTTTTTCAAACTCCGCATTTGAGACCCCTTTTCTTAGCGGCTAACCTCTCTTTTTTTCCCAAGCATGTCCCTCTTTCGACGGTCTTTCTCAAGTGGCCCCCCCCAAAATGCACACTTTTTCCTGCCCCCTCGACCCCCTACGTTTGCTACTCCCCCCCACCTCTCCCCCCTTCCCCCATCCTTTTCCTCCGTCAACATACCCTCTCACCTCACCGCCTTTTTTCTTTTTCCCCCCCCTCCCTGGTCTCCCTTTACCCTCCCTTCAGCCACCGCCCCCACCCCTTGCCACCCCCACCCCATCTTACCCCTTAGGGTTTTGTTTTTGACGCGCGTCGGAGCGTACTTTTCCCGCCAGCGCAAGACCCCCCGGAATTTATCAGAGATCTTCCCCCCGACCGTCCCGAATAAGCTCCCCCAGCACTCTCCCCCCTAGAGGGAAGAACCTTCTCAGAATGGCAACTGCCGCGTCTGCGGCCCCCGCGGATGTACACCCTACGCCGAGCAGGAATTTTTTTCCGGGTCTGTGGCAAACAGATTCCTTGAACAGGACATCTTAGTCCGGCTCCCCTCTCTTTCGTCTCTTCCCTCCGGAAAATACCCTTTACGTTCGGATTTTTGAGTACCGTCGACCCTCCCTGATGTTCCCTCCCCCGAATCCCCCTGGGAGCGCTGCGGCCCCAAACGGTCCGTCCTTTCCTTCGGCCCTACCTTATGGCTTGTCCCCCCTTTTTGGCGGGCCCTCCTCTATTCGTTTTACGCGCAGCTGGACAGAGCTCTGCCGTTTAATCTCTCTTCTTTGCGGGAAAAAACCCCCCCTACACTGTTGTGACCCAGAGCGACCCCCGCTCTTTCTGAAAACTCATCTGTCAATTCAGGCCTCCGGTCAAAACGGTTTTTTTTTGTGTACAGTAGCTCTCGGCCCCTTCCGATTCCCGGTACATTTCGGAAGTGCGTAGTTCGACCTTCGACGTCCTTTTAGAAAAGCTCCCCCCACAGCACCCCTCCCCCGTTTCAGTGCATCCCTTGGCGATGGACAGATGGCTTCCCCCCCTCAGAAAAGGGTGCTTCCTCCTAGTTAAAATGAGCTCTTTTGAGCCTGTACTGGATAAATAGGGATGCCCTTCAGACCGTTTTCACTTGTCTGGTCGGACCCCTCGGGGCTCGCATCTTATCTATGTTTCAGGAACCGTCGATTGCTCTAGGATGGGTTCCGGAAGACTTATCCTTTCCAGTGCCTAATTTCAGATTCCCACCCCCGGATGGAATCCCTCCCCCTTCCAAGCAAGATGACCGGTGGGGGAGTGAATTCTGGGTTCAAGCGACCCCCCAAACCACCCCCCCCACAACCCCCCCCCCCCCCCCCCCCCCCCCCCCACCCCCCGGTCATTAGTGGGACCTGATGGGCCCTACCGGAAAAGCCCTTTTTCTGTCCGCACCACCGCTTTTTTCTTTTAGCATCGACTGAGTGCAGAAATTCCCTTATTCGCGCATCCCACCTAAATTGGGAAGTTGTGAGGGTGTTTTGATATGGCGAATGGTCGACCTTCGCGATGAATGATTTCACGGAGATAAATCTGAATTCGGTGACCTCTTCCTATTGCATCCTCCTTTGACAAGCCGCAGCCAGGATTAAGTGATTCAAAGCGATGCGTCGGGGGGAGAGACGTCCCACTAAGATTAGGGACACAAGCGGAAAATGGTGATGAGCGTGTGAACCTTTGGGATGGACTTTTTCAACTTTAGGTCCCCTTCTATCAGTTAAAACAGTCTTAGTCGATTTGTCTTATTTGGTGGACAGGCGCCGATGGATCGCAGCCATCCTTTCCCCAGATCCGGTTGGACTCTTTCGTACACTTTTGAACGCGAAGCGTTTCCCCCCCCCCGACGTTTTATAGAGATGCACAGCTTTTTTAACTAAGCCCGCCCCGCTTGACCCATCGGAACTGCTTTTCTTTTAGGAAAAATTCCCCCCCTACGGGCATTCAGCGAGATGGACCCTCCCGACGAATTTTAGCTACAGTGAGCCGCAGTAGTGGTGTTCTCACTGTTCCTTTTTTTTCTGGAAACTTTTTATCCTTTTCTGACTGCACTCTTACCCACGTGGGGGAAGTCCCCCTTTTGATCCTCGAAACAAGAAATAGACTTTGGAACCTCCCCCTCCCCTTGGATAGAAAGGCGCTTTTTTGCCTCAGAAATTCCCCCTGAGATGTGATCACCGGCTCCTTCTATTGGGCCCCCACTGCCGAACCCCTTTCGCCCCCCTTTTTGCGGTCAATCCATTCAGTCCTAGCCTAGTTTCCCGAGCAGAGTGGCTGATTAAGCTTTGCAGGAAGTGGCCCTTCTCTCGCATCCTCGCCGAATCAACTCCGTTCGCCGTTCCCGCGCTAGAAAGTGGTCCTCCCTGATATGGCCCACCCCTCCCCCTTCCCGGCCCTATGGAGAACTTGTCGTTTCTCTCAAGAAGAGTTTCCCTGACAAGATGATCGAGCAGATGCCTTCCCGATGGTGGATATCCTTTCGGTGGGATACTACAATAGACGTTTTTTTTTTTTGAAGAAGCTCCGTTACATGGCACTGATTGCCTGCGAGGTCTTTATGATCTGCCCTCGGTATGGTCACCCCCGATACTATCTGGGTTTCCTTTCAGCGGTGACGAACGCCACCCTCTTGGCTGTCTCCGCAAGACCTCCCGGAACAGGACCCCATGCGACCAAAATGCACATTTTTCTTTCTTTTCGAGGTTGGTTCTTTCCGTTCCCTGATTAGTCGATGCCGATGTTTTGCTGAAGACGATAAGACAAGCTGTGGTAGTCTCCGTCTGGGGGCGCTTTTTTTTCCCAGACTCGGCTAGTGCTATCGCCCCCCCCCCCCCCAAACTCGCGGTAGATCTCTCCTTGTTTGAGATTCCTTTTTTTTGCGAGTTGGTTCCCCTTTTCCCCAACATCGAAGCCGTCTTTTTCCTTCTACTAAACCGCCAGCGAGCTTTCCGCGAACAGAGGGCTGATCTTAAATCGGCACTCTCTCCCTTTCGCGGCATCCAGGAACACCCCCCCGAGGATAAAGTTGTTCGCTAGGACTGTCCTGGCGGCCCCTAAGGGTGAGTGCGGCTTTTTGATTCTTTCCACTTTCTTGCCGAATAAAAACAGATCTTTTCCCTTGACCCCAAATCAACTCGCATACGGTATCCGCAGAGCCCTTGATTTTCCTTTCTTCCTCTTTCGGAAATCGGCCCAAGAACCACCTGTTTCAGCACTTAAGAATCCTTTGTGACCTCGCACCCGCTCGCTTTTTCCTATATTTCATAGAGACCCGTGCTTCGCCATGACCCTCATGTCCGCGTTCCCCATTCTCATAGTTGCTCTCCTGTTGACAGAGCAGGTTCCCTTTAGTGAAAAAGTTCTTTTCATGTGCAAGTTATTTATTTTTTTTTGCGTCAGGGTAATCCCTTAATGGGCCTTCTCAGGCGGCGATATTTCCCCCCCCCACTTTTTTTCTGAAGAGAGCCCTCGACGGCGACTACAGTCCCCGATGAGCCTTGAAATCTTTAGACATCTGATAGACTCTTATCCTGCTTTATAAAACTAATGTGCAGTGAGTGCATTGCGGAGAAGCGCAGGCCTACCCGTCGGTTATGGGAATCTTCACCCCCCCCCTCTCGATTGTATGTGTTTTTTCTTGAAGCTCCAACTTGCAGGCGACCCTTGCAGGTACAGCCCCCCTTGTGTCGGCCCCTTCGAATGGCCTTTCATCATCCCCAACCTCGCGGTGTGACCTTCTCACAAGGAACCCAAGCGCTTGCCTTGGCACGTCCCCATACTTAGGATTTGCTTTTTTCCCCATCAAGCAGTGCCGGCATCGCCCCTTTTGGCAGTAGTCGCGGCCCCCTTCGAGATTTTTAACCGCGGGTTTTTCCTTTCGAGTTCCCTTGTGGTTTCTCAAATCCAACGCGCTTCCTTCTTTCCTCGCAGCGACGCCTAGACGACTACCCTTTCTTGGACTGAAGAACTTTGTTCCCCTTAAAGTGTAATGTCCCCTCCTCCCCTGCTCATAACAAAGTTTACGCTGCCTTTCTTAACGCAGGAATGGCTTTTTTGGACTCGTCGTGGCCCTCCCCCGTAGAATGCCTTTTGATGACCATCCCCTCGGTCACTTGCCTGTCCCCCCTTTACAGGAGTTAAATGATTCAGAGCTCTATCGTCCTCTTTTCCGTTCAGACTTGCCCATTTCCCTATCGACCAGCTCACAAATATCCCCTGAGGGTGGCCTTTTCTCGAAATGTGATACTTTTTTCCCCAGTCGATGTCTCTCGACCCCTCATGGCTTTCTTTTGTTGTCTTCCGCGGAACCTTTTTTTCAGCCCCTTTCCGAAAAATAAGAACTTGGATACTGGGCCCCCGCCCATTTCACCAAACTTCTATCGTGCTTCTTTTTCATAGTTGATTCCCGACGCTGTTGGCTCCAGCTGTGCGGCCCTGCCAAGTTTCTTTTGAATCGCCGCATCGGTGGCCGAAGAAACTTCCCATTCCGAGCCGCCCCCCCTTTCCTGCCCCCCATCCCCGCTGCGCCTGCGCCCCTCCAGGTTCTGCGGCATACAGATTGGTACCGCTTTGTTCTCCTCTGTTTCAACTCGGTCGAGCTTACAAATTAATCTTCGCTTCAGCACTTTCCCTCTCCCCTTCCCACGGTGAATGTCACGTTTCTACCAATGTGCTGTAAACATTTGTTGTCCCCTCCACAGAAGAAATTCCCCCCCTTGCAGGGACTCGACGATCGAAGAGCTGACGTCTGAGGTCATTCCCCCCAAAGCCTTTTATGAGACAGCTTTTCGAATCCTTCGAGATCCTCTGGAACCGCTTCACAAATTTTGGCTCGCGAGTCTACGGAACGCCTTTCCGCCCTCCCCCTCTTCTAGCGGGCCGGCATGGAGAGAAGTTCTCAGCCAGCTTTTTCCCAAGCAATAGGTATTTAGTCCTTATCGCAGGACGAAATTCTCCCGCCAGCAAGTTGCTGGGCGGACTCAAGTCGACTTTTAATTCTACCAGCAAGTCTTTCGAAGGTCCCTCCAGTGTGCGACGAGAAGGACCTTTGTCCGTATTGGATCTTAGAGGAGCGGAACCTCCTAGACAGACTCTTTTTCAGACGGTCCCATAGTGGACTTTGCACAATATGTTTTTTCGGTTGGAACGACTCCACCCGAGCTTTTTCCCAGACTTTGCCAACTGGATAAGAGATTTCTTGAAGGGACTGCCTGAAGATTTATCGGAATTCCGTAGAGAGGGAGCCCCCCTGAATAAGCCTTTCGGTTTCTCCAAGTCTAATCTCATTGGCCCCCTTTTTTTGACGGGATTTTCTTTCGTAGAAAATCTTCTTTAGGGTATAAACCCCTGCTTTCTCCAAATAGAAGAAAGTGCGCGACCCCCCCTGCGCCGAAGGCAAAGTGAACTCCCTCAATTGTCTTCCCCATAGAAAATTCTTTTCTCCAAGAGACAGTTGACTCTTTTCTACAGTATTGACTTCATAAGGTGCTTTCGGATCATAAACATTTTTTTACAGGGCGTGGAATGAAAGACTTTTCTTTCGTAGTTGGTGCGAGTCTAAACCTGCTTCCTATCAAAATGGAGATAACTAATGGGAGAGACCCTTCCCCCTGGTGTCTCCCGTCCCCCACTCCCCCCTTTTCACCCCCCCTCCCCCTCCCCCCCCCCACCCCCCCTACTCCTACAACCACCACCTCACCCCCCCCCCCTCCCCTCTCACTCCCCCCCCACCCCTTTGTCCCATTCCCACTTTACCTTCCCTCCGCGACCCTCTTCCCCTCACCTCTGCACCTCACCACCCACCCCCCCCCCTCTCCCTCGCCCACAACCCAATCCCCCCCCTCTCTCTCCCCCCCCCATCACCACCCTCCACGCCCCTCCTTTCATTCCCCCGTTCCTTCTCTAACCCTCCCAACCCAACCCCTATCCCCCGCCCCTCCCACCCCACCCTGTCCCCCCCTCCCCCCTCTGCCCACCTCTCCTGCCTCTCCCCCCCGCCCCCCCCCCCCCCTTCCCCCCACTTTGGATCTTTCTCACTCATCCCTGACCTTCACCTCCCCCCCCCCGCCTTCTCCCCACCCACCCTCCTACCCTCACCCACCCCCCCACCATCTACCCACCACGCCATCCCCCACCACCACCGCTCCCCATCCTCACCACTCTCGACGCCCCCCCCCCGCCCCCCCGTCTTTTCTCTCCCTCTACCCCTCCCATCATCCCTCCCCTCTTCCCAGTCCTCCCTCTTCTTCCCCCCACCCCCCCTCCCCCCCTTCCCCCGCATCCTTACCCCCCCCCTAACTTAATGTCCCCCCTCCCCCTCCCCACCCCCCCCCCCCCCACCTCCCCCTTGCACATTCTTCTTCCCCCCCCCAACCCCCCCCCACTCTCTCCCCCCGCCGTCCCTCCAACCGGCTCGTCTGGTGGACCTACCCATCCCCGCCACCTCTCAGCTCCCTTTTCCCCTCTCCCCCCTCCCTCCTCCACCTCCTCCCCCCCCCCCCACCCCCCTCTCTCCCCCCATCCCCCAACCCAGCCCCCCACCCCACCCCTTTTAAACCTCAAAAACCACCCCCCCCCCCCGCCCCCCCCTTTCCCCTTCCACTCCCCCCCCTCCCGTCGATTCCCCCCTCCCCCCGCTCCCCCTTGTCCCCCCCATCCCTACTCATCTTCTCCCACCGCTACCACTCACTCCCCAGCCCCTCGCCCCCTTTCCCCCCCCCCCTTCCTCCCCACCCCCTCCCCATCCTTACCCCCCGCCACCCTCCCCCCCTATCCTCCTCCTCCACCCCCCCCCTTTCCACCCCCCCACTGCACCACCCACGCCCCCCCCCCCCCCCTCATCCCCCCCTCACCCCCCACCCTCTCCGTCCACACCACCCAGCTTTTCCCGCTCCCCTCCCTTCCCGATACCCCACCACTATCAGCCTTCCACCCCCCCACCCCTCATCTCGTCGCCTCCCCCCCTCTCCCCCTCCCCGCCCCCCCCAATCCCCCCCCTACCCTCCCCGTCCCTTACCCCGTCCCCTTTTATCACCCCCCCTCTCCTCACATCCCACACCCCCCCCCTCCCCCTCCTATGCCCCTCCCCCCCGCCTCCCGCCCGCCCCCCCACGCATTCACCCACCCCTCGTCCTCCCACCTCCCCCCCCCACCGCCAACGACCCCCTTCTCCACCCCGTTACCCCCCCCCCCACCTCCCCCCCCTCCACCCCACCCCCCCTCACGCCCATCCACTTACCCCCCGCTCCCTCCGCTCCTCCCTCTCCCTCCGCACCGCCACCAACCCCCCACTACCCCCCTGCCCATCCCACACCACGCCCCCTCTCCCCCCCCACCCGCCCCTGCCTTCCTCCCCCCCCACCCAAACTCCCTCTTCCCCCCCCCCCCCCCCAATCATACCCCTCTTTTCCCCTTTACTCCCTCGTCGCCATCTTTCCCCCCCCCTCCTTCCTCCTCCTTTCCCCACCCCCCCCCCTCTACCCCACCCCCCCACTCCTCCCCCTCCACCCCGCCTTACCCCCCATCACCCCACCCCCCCGCCACCCCCCCCATTTGCCTCCCCACCCACCCCCCTCCATCTTCTCCCCTCCCCTCTCCGTCCCCCCCCCTCAACTACCCCGCACCTCCCCACTACCCACTCCAACCCCCTGTCCCCCGCTCCCGAATTCTCTGCTATCCCCCCCCTCACTCTCTTCCCCTCTTCCCTCTCCCCCCCCCCCCCCCCCCTTCCCTTCCTCACCCCTCCCCTCCACTTACCCCCACCCCTACCCCCGTCCATCCCTCCCTCCCACGCCCTCCTTGTCACCCCCCCCCCCCCCCACGCCCCCCCCCCACGTCACTTCCCTTTTTTCTCACCTTTTCACCTATTTCCCACCTCACCTCCCCCCACATCCACCCCCCCCCACCCCACTACCCGCCCCCCCCCCAAACTTACACTCTCCTCTTTCACTTCCACCCTTCTCCCCCCCCCCCCTTCCCTTCCCCCCATCCCTACCCTCCCCCCCCCCCCCACCCACCCGTTCACTCCTACCTCACTTATACGCCCCACACTTATCCACGCACCTCCTCCTCCTTATCACCTTGCCCCTTCTTACCCCCCGGTTCCCCCTCCCCTCCCCCAACTCACACTTCCACCCACCTCCTGTCCCCCCCCACTTCTCTTTCCTCTCCTCCACACCCCCCCCTATGACCCCCCCCTCTCCACCCGCCCCCTCCCGCCTTTCTTTCCTCGCCCCCTCCCCCCCCCACGTCTTTCCCACCCCCCACCCCCCCGCCCGCCCCCCCACCCTGTGTAACCACTCACATCCCCACCCACTCTCTCCCCCCCCACCCACCGCCCCCCCCCCCCCCCCACCACACTACTCCACCCACTCACCCTACCCTCCCCCCCCCTTCCCCCCCCTTCCCCCCCATCTCACCCATCCGCCCCCCCCAAATCTCTAGCCCACCTTTCCGACCCTCTCCCCTCAATCTCACCCTTTTCCTGACGCAATTACTGCCCTCCCCCTTCACCCCCCCCCCCCCCCCATCTCTCCCCTCCCACCCTCCCACATCCGCCTCGCCCCCAGCCCCCCCCCCCCCCCCCTTTCCCTCCCCACCCCCACACCCCCTACTATCCCGCCCTTCACCCCTCCCCCCTCTTCCACCCCCTCCTACCCCCCCCCACCATTCCCCCTCCCATTTCCCCACCGAACCCCACCCCCCCCTCCCCTCCAGGTGTCAGGATGCTTCAACCCTGGGAGCATCCACATAGCTACAGGATGAGCCCTGGAGAGGGATGGCGAGGCCTGAAGGATTCGTGTCTGCAGTAGGAATCGCTTTCCCGTCTGGTTGTCAAGGGAAGCTCGCTTGAGTTCTCATTTGGCGCCGATGGTTTTCAAGGAGTCTCTGAATACACTGACGTCCCGAAAGCCCCTGATCGGGACAAAACTTCTGCATTCGGCTTTTCCCCCCTTTTTCGTCTTCAGAAGAAATATCATAACTTATTTCTCCAGATATGTGGCTGGTTTGGTTTTGCCGCATGCTTCTCCTTCAGCTCTTCCTTGGAGGCGAGATTCTCTAATAGACCCCAAACCCGGAAGCAGAACTGTCTTTCGCCATTGGAATCTTCGAATATACCTCCCCCTGGCAGGTCGAGCTCCTCTTGGGACTCGCAGGCCGCGAGATATTCTTCAAGCGCTTCTATAGAACTCTGACGCCTTTCTCCCTTGCTCCCCAGCCAGGATTAGTCTCTTTTGCCTGTATGGTAGAAGGGGTCCTCCCCCCTCATCCTCTGTTCCCTCCTTTTGTTGTTGCACTTTTCAACCCCGTTAGTAACTCAAAAGACTTTCTAGACTCTTGTCCCTGGTAAAGACTTTACGTTCGTACTCAGTTAGCCGTACTATAGAGAAGAAACGGCCGCTTTTTCCTCGCACCCCCCTAGAAAGAAAAGACCCTCTTATTAGAGGGTCCAGGCTTCTCACTAATGGAGATTCTTCAAATCACAGCGGCTTCATTAGAAGTCTTTCTTCCCCCTTCGACCAGAGAGGAACAACCCAGCAGCCCCCCAAAAAAGAAAAAGATATAGATCCTCGACGAAGGGACGTTTTTTTCTTCAGAGAGAGTCCCAGGTCTTCTTCTAGGCTGAATTTTCTATCATGATGTAGCGGTTCTAGACCTGATTCCTTGCAAGGACTGCATAAAAACCCAGAGGGCGGTCCACCACAGATTTCTGAGAACTTCTCTCTACCGCTAAGAGGAAGTGCCCTACCTAACCATCGTAGCGTTCAGCGTATACCCTGACCACGGAAAGAATCCCGGCATGCCATCCCCTCTCCATCCCGCCCCGCACATTCTGGCCCCCCTTACGAAATTGAAAGAACGCCCTCCCCACATCAGGAGACGGGCTCAAAGATATACAAGTACTTTGATCGGGCCGTTGGTGTAGACTTTTCTCCCCTTTGCCTCCCTCTCTCAGAAAGGCCCTTCTGTGTTCCGTCGCACCCTTTCTCCTGCTAACAGTTGCACCCTTACGGAAAAACCCTTTCGAAGGAGCTTCCGCTTATCCGATGATCGATCTTGGCGCGTCAATGAGCTTCCCGATTCGAACCTGGCAGACTACTGTGAGAAGAACCTCACCTTTAGAGAACTCGCATATTTTGACCGCGTACATCCTCAGGTTTTTTCCGAAAAAGTCTGATTAGATTGGACTCAATTTAGAAATATAATTTTTTTCCCCACCTGACCCTTAAGATATTTAGAGTACCCTCCTCTCTCCCGATTCCTCTCAGACGCCTCCCACTCCCCCCTTTTACGATCACTATCGTAGAAGATCGACAACCCCTAGGATGATGAAGCATCTCTGTGTCTCACTACCCCCGCCACAATAGACGAGTCCTCACGTTGATGCGCCGGCCCCCCCCGATGTTTTAAACCTATCCTTTTTTTTTCAGTACGGCCCTCGTGCTAGTCCGGACAACCCCCCGTCCACTTCGCCCATTTGCGTAACGTCAGACGACTCACTCTTGTTTCCTCTGCCTGAACCTCCGCCCGGCTCGACCATGAAAGAAACACCAATTCATGAGATACTTCTTATCACCCTTGCTATCGAAGTTCGCCTTGACCCAGATTCCTAGGGAAGAGCTCTTTCCGTGGAATCCGCCTCCCAGCCGTTTTCCCAAATTGTACACAGATTCCGTTGAGCCTCTTTCCGATGTTCCATTTAATTCAGCCCTCGGTCCCTTGGGGTGGTTCCTAACTAGCGCGTCCTTTATTAAGCGGATTCCCGGACAGTGCTGTGTTTCCCTTAGATTGCTCTCTCCCAAACGCTCTTGAACCAATCCCCTTCTTCACAGTGTAGGTTCGGTGCTAAAATGTAATGTTGATAGCCCCCCCCACAGGTTGAGATACTCAAATATTTCCATAGGTTTCTCTAGGATCCAAAGGGAGGACGGGCCCGTATTCTTCTTTTTGGGCTCTCCGAAAGGGCGGGAAGTTTTAGTGCTTTTTCTCTGCCCTTGAAAAGGCTGGCGCGTGATTTTTATGCCCCCCTGTTACGAACCCCCCTTCCCCCCCGATTTATGAATCGCCCAGTCGAACATCCCCGTTGATAGGCCTTCCGCTTTCACGATGAGATTCATCCCCCTCAGTGATACCCTCTTGAACTGTTTTTTCATTCCGCTCCGAATTTTTTCTGAACCTTGCGGTCTTTTATCCCTGTGCTGTGTCTAAAGGAAACGACCCCATAAGAACGCTCTCCCAAAGAGGATTCTATCCCCCCCTACCCGCTGACCCCTTAGGACTCCCCTAAACGCGCATAAATTCTTTCTGCCTCCCCCCCCTCGAAATGGAAGGCCTCTACCTAGGAGACTTTGTCGTTCCTGAGGAAAATCCCCCGTCTTAATACCCGCAGATAGATTATTTCTTTACTACCAGTCTTTCCTTTTTGGATGCCCTGCACCCTCCGATGAAAGTATTATAAGCAACTCCAGATGTTGTCTTTGGCAACATTACCCGATTGCCTTCGCGTACTCCCTTTCTCCTCGCGGTGATGATTTGGGAAAGAAAACTGGTTCTCTGAGAAGGAAACTCCGGGAATTGCACCTTCTTTTACCCCACTGGAATGGTTTTCCCACTTTTTTTCTTTTTTCTTTATCATCCGATTCCCCTTCTAGCCTTTTCCTTTGGAAAGACTGCCCCTTCCCCTTTCCCGATTGCCGGATTCTCCCCCCTCCCTACAAGCCCCTTTCCACTCTTTCTTCCGTGAGGCCCTCACCTAAGGGACCCTATTGATACCATCCTTTCATAAGGGTACGACCCCCCTCTGGTCCTTTCTGAGAACTTTTCCTTTCTCCGCCTTCACCTTAGTCACCCCTTCGATAGGAAGCCCCCATCTTGGTTTCTTTAAAGTCGCCACTCCCCCGAATTTCTTTCTCCCTGAAAGAAAGGGGATGGCCGCTGCTTTCCCCACTTGCCCCATGCAAAATCTCACCGGATCTTCCCCCTTTTCTGGGCGATAACCTTTCTCTCTTTTTTTTTCCGCTAAAGCCTCCCGGAATATTCCCTTCCCCTCGCGTGAGCCGCACCTTCCTTTTCCAAAATCTTCCTAGATAGCCTGCCGTTAGCTTTTTGAACGAGACCCTTTGTCACCCTCCTTAACCCAGCTCTCTCTCCTTCTGGAGAAGTAGCTTCCCCTTCCCACGCGTAGGGGTTCAATTCGCGACCCCTTCCTCCTTTTTTTTCAGATGCTCTGTAACACGCTCTTCTGGAAGGTTTTACTTTCATCGCGTTTGGAGAGGCAGGTCCAGATTATTTCCCCTCTTCTCGAGTGATGCTCTCTTCATTCTGGATCAAGTGGCCGACCCTGGTTTATGCGGTCTTCTTTAAGAGGCCCAGTTCTCCGACCCCCTCCTTGCTGGACCTAGCTGACCACCTCCCCCGGTGAGAAGATCGGCGGTGATATCCTTCTCCTTTTTTTGCCCGCGAAAGATTAGTACGTTTCTGCCGCCTTTCTTCTCTCTGTTTGGTAGCGTCTGGTTGAGCTTCTCCGAGAAGGAAAACGAAGGAGGCGTCTCTCAAGCGATGCCCCCCAACCTTCCTCTCTCTTGTTTGCTTCTTCCCCTTGGGGCGATCGGCTTTCGTAATAGAAAGGCTTTCTTTTCCCTTCTCGACATCGTGAACCCCCTGCGAGCGGGATAAAGAGAACCCCTCTGGAGGCACCCTCCTCATTCCAGGGCCCATACCACCACCAGAGAGCGGATACAGTTTTTCCTCCTCTGGCTGTTTTCTCACAACTAATTTCGTGCAGGAGCACCCCCTTCCTTTTTTCGTCACAGATGATCCCTTTTCTAGATAGGCCCACCTCTTTTCCCAGACGGGCTTAATCTCTGCATCGCCTGCCAATTGTACCTCCAGCTGTCAATCTTCCACCGACAGAGCAACCCCTAGGTGAATCTACACTGAAGCATACATCGTTTTTTTCTTATTTTCAGATGATCGAGATCGGGAAGTCTCTCTCACAGAAGGAGCTGAGCACTG
>Ga0179591_1271199_pt1 | contig 17010 bp, 18 predicted proteins | sample CZOMad2_1_08_16f_FD_182891 | JGI IMG/M metagenome (GOLD analysis project Ga0179591, IMG submission 182891) | Vadose zone soil fungal communities from Angelo Coast Range Reserve, California, USA - CZOMad2_1_08_16fungal (PacBio error correction) | ecosystem: Environmental > Terrestrial > Soil >... | reverse complement strand
TCCCTAACGCTTTTTTTAGGGATTAGCCGGTCGGACTTAACTCACTCGTGTCCTTTTTTGCAGGGCTCGTTTCCAGCTCTCTCCCCTGCCCAATGACCCACGTTAGTTCAACCCCCCCTTCCGTCTTTTTCCCGTACCGTCCCGATTCCTAAATGACAGGGACCTGAGATTATTCTTGCGTTTATCCCCCCAGCGCTTCCGGAGTTCCTGGTCGGTTCAAAGCGCAGGGTAATTCAAGACGCCATGCTTCTTTTTCCCACCGCATCATAACGCTCAAAGCGCTTGGCCCCCACCTTTGGTTTTCAAACGGTCGGTTCCTTTTTTGCACTTTTATTTCAACGTCTGTTTACCATGGCGTTGCCCCTTTTCCCTATTTCCTCTAACTTTGCCTAGTGAATTATCTTCCCCTTAAAAGAAGCCAGTCGTGTCCTCCGGCCCTCTTGAACTTTTTTGGTCGGGGGAGCTTCCTAGAGATGATTGCGATTTTGTCCGCCGCACTGCTGACCCCTCTCTTCAATTTTCCTAAGTCTTGCTCTATTCCGCCGGGGTTCTTTTGTTGGTGACTTGGTGTGGTTATGATGACCGTCATTACCTGGCCGGGCATTGGTAGTTGTTCTCCTCTTAAGAGTATTGATATCGATGTGACTACTTTGAATAGATGTTAGTTCCTTATCTGTTAGAATGCATTTTACCGCAGCCTCTTTATGCGTTCTTAGCCGAGTCACTCCACACCTTGAAAACGCCTTTTTTTGTTAGGGATGGTGCTCTTTGAGGTTGCTGTCCGCTTATCGCGGCCTTGTGTTTTTTTGTTTCTGCATTATGCCCGTCTGTCCTTTGTTTCGTTCGCGTGCTTGGTCCGCTGAATTGTTATTTTTTTTCGCCCCGGTACCTTCCCTCTCTCGAGGTGTGTTTTATCTCAGTCTAGTTTTCCCCACGCTCAGCTTTCGAACGTGCTGGGACGGCTCTTGGACCCTGACTTCTGCGCGGGTTCGCTCCCTTCCTTGTCCTAGGATAAGGTAACCCCCCTCCCGGCGTTGTTGCTTGGGTCGTCTTGACTACCCCAGCCACTGGCCCGGAGTTTCTTTTTGTCCTTAGCGGTCGGCTGTCGTGCTTTCTCACTTCCTTCCCGCTCGTTGGCACTAATCACGTCCTTGTCCTCTGATGCTGCGGCTTTAAGCCGGTCGGTCTCCCCTGGTGTGCGTGCACCTCGGTCTTTCCCTTTTTCTCGGCTTCCCCGTAGGAGGCTTCTATCCTGGGTGCTCTTTCCCCCCTGCATCATCGTGCGTCGAGTACGGTCCGCTCTGCGCCTCTTAAGAGTTACATGACAATTCCTGCTTTCCATCCGCCGTTTTCTGTCTATCCGGATAGCGCCCATTGGAAAAGCAATGCCGCTCCGTCCTTATTGGAGGCCGTGTTGCCTTCTCGTGCCCTTGCTTCGCGGATCGCATTCGTTTATAGTTCTTCTGCTTTTCAGTAATCCTCTCCCACTGTTGGGCCCTTGGACCGCTCACGCGAACCTAGCCCTGTATGTTGCGCGGTGTGCGAAACTTCTGGGCCCCCGCTGCTTCGTGACGGTCCCCTGCTTACCGCGGAGGATATAATACTTCAGGCACGGCTCACTTATTTCTTGAAGCGTCTCTTAACACACCGCATTTCTGCGCCCATAATTGTTCTGCGCTCCTCCCCTCCGTTCTCAGCCTTTCCCCCAGAGGCTTGCGGCTTCCTCGTACCTTTCAGTCTTGCATTTTCGGGCCGCGATGTCTTGGACCGGCTGACGGACAAACGCAGCCTGGTGGTCTCCTCTGCGGTTCCAGTCCACTCGTAGCTCCCCGTAGATGAACGCAGCGTGCCCATTCCCCGCTATGGAAGTTTTCAGTCTCACAATTCGATTCTTGTGAGGCCGTAAAGATATCCGGAGTTTACTCTCTTCGGTTCTTTCTTAATCTTTCGAACTCACCATCGCTTGCATGTTTCCGTTTAGTTGGGGTTCCAAAACCCCTTTGCTAACTCTTTCATTTTCCTTTTCGTGAGTCGTCCGCCCTTTCTCGGTTTCCGCTGACAGCTCTGCCGCTGTACAGTATGAGGCGCAATTGTGTTCGCTTCTTATCTCATCATTTCTGGTAGGCCCTTCATTCTTGATGATGAGCGGCATTGCCCCCCTCGCTAAGCCTCACTTTGTGCAATTTGCGTGCTCACTCCCTCCTTTATAGAAAGGGTCCAATCAAGGTGTGAAAACTACTTTTCGGTTCCGCTTGATACGCGTCTCCTCATTGCTTCTCAGTTACAACTTGATAGGACCAATCAAATAGTTAGTCTGCAGGAAGCCCCAGGATATACTTAATAATCGCTATTTTATTGTTTCCCGGCTTTTAGGATTTCTAATATTAGAGAGGAGGTGGCCGAAAATGACGTTCCCGCCGTATTCTCTGAGGACAGTTTGCCATTGTACCGTGGCACGGACTTTTCCGCCGCGGTTCGAGGCACGTCCGCTCGCATTGCAGTTTCACGACGTCAGTGACTTTATCTCCCCCCGACACTCTTGCAATTCACTGTATCCTCCCCAATCGTAAAGCCTGTATTGATCTTTCTTATTCGCGCCCTCCCTTTCTCCCCCCTCGCAGCTTTTTAGTGAAAATGCTTCGCATCACCCCCCCCCTCTTGCTTAAATGGGATGGAGTCTCTGCCGGCATGCGTGTTCCTTTGTTCCAACGGTGAGCCTTTCTCGTGATCTTCGCCAACTTGCTCCTCTCACGGAGCATAGGCTCATTGTTTCTGGATTTGTTCGGTCTGACCCCATTAGGCGTAGCATGGCTTGTCAGAAGAAGGAACTAAACGGGCTCCAATCTTCCCAGTGCTCTCTGGAGGTCCTAGCTGCTGCGAGGATCTCCCCGACTTTGTTCTCGGGTGATCTCTTTGTCCCTTTTTTTCCAGATTGACGACCGGATACCTAAAGGTTTAAAAAGGGGATGTTCTGTTTATGTTATTCGGGTTGACCACGTGCAACGCCTCTTCCATTTGTAGACTTAGGCTCCTCCTTTTTCTTAAAACATGTGCTCCGTTGCATGCGTGCTATCCCGTTTCTCCGTGCCCCCCCCCCTTCTCCGTTAAAAGGTCCGCCCCTTCCAAGAGCCTGTCTATCCACTCTTTTTTTCACATTCTTTTTAGTGGGCGTCCCGAAGCTTGTTGAGAATCCTTCAGCGCTCCCCTAGCCCGCCCCCATCCCACCAGGTGATCCCTTCGGCGATTTTTCTGAGTCCCTTTTATTGCCACGACTCTTTCTCTGTCTATAAAGGACCCCTTCGTGTAAAATCCGCTCGCAGATCCGCCTCCATAGAAGCAGCTTGAGAAACACCCCTTTGCCAAATTGGTTCCTTTTCCAACGCTCATCGATCTCTAGTTTTAAGCTTCGATTTTGCACCCGCTTTTCCTAAGAAGTACAAGCCCCAACCAATTGACCCTCTTCATTCAGTTGCTAGATGCTGCAATTCAATTAGGCCCTCTTATCCGTTTAGTAGCGTTTAATCGGCGCAAACCCCCACATATGCCTATTTTTCACATCGTGATGTTAGTTCTCTAGGGGCCGCTAGTTTTCCGTCAACCATGAGACCCATGGGCCTGAGGGGTCCCTTCTTGGGTTGGTGTACTCAATCACGACATAACCACGACGGTCCCTCCCTTCTCTCATGAATGAAGCCCATCCCCTTTTCCAGCGTCCGTCGGTCAGCACTCCGAACTGAGTTGCTGGCAAGCTTCCCCCTGAGCCCTCATCAGATCATTCTAGAGGGGCGCCTAGCATTTTACCCCCAGTTTCGCACCTTCTTTTGTTCGACACCTGACTCTTACAGAAGAACTTTAATACGCCTTCGGCCAGTCAGGACCTAAACTACCCCTCGCCACAGTTCTTGCAAGTCTGGAACAATCTCTTTGCTCTAGTTGCCGTTGCCGCCCAGGCTGCGGAACTCGGCTGTGAGCAAAAACCGCAAACAACGCCGAGGGACTTCCTCTTACACAGAGTCCCTCCATGCCTGTCAGGTAGCTCGCGGCCGAATGTGCTCCATGACTAGCCGCTTGGCTCCCCTCATCATCCCGGAGTTCGCATTTTCCAAGTTTTTACGAAGATTTTGCTTTGTTACAAGCAAGTACATGACGTGAGACTGATTTTACCCCCCGTTGATCTCCAGGCCCTCCCCCGCGGTACAGAAGGTGTCCTCCCCCAGTCCACGCCCCAGAAGACGGACTTTAAGGCAAAAAGTTTCAATTTCACCCGTAGGTGCGGCGATGGTAAGCCGCTCAAAACCTGTATATCCGAATTAACAAAGGGACATCTCCACTTGTAGCAGACCTAAGCAGAGATAAATCCAGCGCCAATTTCCTACACTCCATATGTCCGTTTGTCCCGGTGCCAGCGTCCGATAGTGATCCTATTTCTTCCGGTTCACCCCCCTGCCGGCTTGGTTTTTTTGACCATTCCTTTTTTCTTCTGCGGCCCCTCTCCCCCCTCGCCACCGGATCGCCCACTTGATGCCTTCACCACCGTTTCCCTCTGCCCATGCCACCGGTGCCCCCCCCTACTACCCAATTCCATCAGAGTTTTCTCTTTTCACCCCCCCCCAGACAGTTGATAAGACCAGGCCCCGGCCTGACTTCTCCGCCAGTTATGGTGTCTTGATTTTCCCCAACGTTTCTTCAATATCTCGTCCCCGTCCGAACCGCGCGTTTGCCCAATAAGTCTCTGCTGGTCGTTTTCCCCAAACCCCCCCTATCCACAGAAATATTTTCCTTCAGTTCTTCCTCCGCTACTCGCTTCGATTCGTCCGTCGAGCTCGTCAGCCGTTCTCTTCTGTCTAGTTACCCCCCCTTACTTCGTAGTAACCCCATCTCTCACTAGGCCGTCCGTCTCCCCACCCTTAAAACCGCTTTAGACCCACAAAGGTGCGAAACGACCCCATACCTGAGCCCTCCTCTCCCCCCCCCCCCCTGTTAGTAAGACCAACAAATTGGATCTCCTCTTACCGTTCAACTAAGGCCTAAAACACCCCAACCCCTCCAAAACCGGTAGGTTGCTCTCCCTTCAGAGGTCAGTCCGTCAAGTCCCCCTGTTTAATGGTAGGTAAACCCCTCTTGGCCTTCCCCTCCCCTTTGGCCACCCCAGCAGTTCCCCCCAACTTGAAACTTCATCTCCGACTCCCACCCAACCGCACAGCGCGCGCTATCTTTTTCCAACCCGACCCTTCTCGTTATACTCGCTCCCGAAAACGGACACCCCCCCAAAGCTTCCCTCCCCCCACCTGCTTATCACCCGCCCGATGCGGCCTCCTAACCTCTTACGAGGCGATGTCTCTTTCAGTGGCCAACTTCCCCAATCGTTTCCCCCTCCCCCCTCCCGAAAAGTTCCTCCCTTGCCCTGAGGCTGCTCCCTTTTCCATCCCCCTGTTCTGCTCTTTTACTCGTTGTGACTCGCTGCGGTTTCACCTTAGTGTCCGACTTTGCAATCACCTCTTTCCCCGAGGCCGGTGAACAAAGCTCCTCTTCACCAGTCCTTCAACTCGTCTTCCCGGGTTCACGATCCCAGGGCTTCTACTTTTTCAGCATCTTTTGCCTCCCCCTTTGTATCTGCCCCGGAGACCTGGAATCCCGGGCGGTCTCACGCCCCTACGTTTCATGTCATTTATGTCCCTGGTGCCACATTGACCGACGACATTTTTTTTTTTTCAACTGACACACTCCTGGGGGAATTCGAGGATGGCTCTTTCCCGTGAGCATGCATATACGCCACTTTTATTATTTTTTTAGGTTCCGCCCCTCTTCCCAATCTTCTTGTTCTCTTTAAATCCACCGTTCCTCGAGACTCTGCGATGATCCCCCTTCCCCTTCCTTTTTTGGACTTTTTGATACAACGGTGTTGTTGATTTGATCATCGGGTTTTTTGGCCTTCAAAAAACCTCTGTCTCGAGGGCTTATTTGCTTTTTTCCCACCCAACCACCGTCCACTTTTGTTAATCCCCCTTTTCTCTTTTTTCTCCTCCTTAGGTTGGTTTTTTTTGCTCTAGGTTGAGCTTTTTTGGGGCTTCAAACCTCATCATCGTGTCGCCTTTTTCCACCCCGCATCGTTTTCTCCCCCCAAGAAACGTTTCGAACCGCACCTTTCCCCCGTCTTTGGGATTCACCCCGTCACCCTTCTATCCGCTTTTGGCTTCCCCGCATACTGCGCCTGCAGCTTTTTCCTTCTGGAACCCGCACAACAGTGCACGATGTTTGTTTTTTTTTTTTATTTGTTGGACCCAGCCCCAATTCACTTTTCTTCCTCCTTGCTTTCGTTTAGGATAGAGCTCCTCGGGCCGGCTCACCCCCCGGTTTTTTCTTTTCAAAACCCACACATCGTTTCAGCTCCCCCCGCATTTTCCTACTACCATCCTCGTCTTTTTAATCGCCGGTGTTAGGGCTGTTCTTCCTGCTACTTTTCCGGTTTACAAGATGAAGTTTTGACGATTTTTCACAGAATGTCCAAGACTTTTTCCTTTGCTTCCTCACTATTTCGACTTTTCCAACCTTGTGTTGTTCCCCGGTCTGAGAGTAATGCTTCTCTCCCCTGCCATTTTTCCCCCTTCAATCTTCTCGTCAACCTTTCACTGAAGGATGCCCCCCCGACGCATTTGCCCCTGGCCGGACTAGTTTTTCCGTTGGGCGCGATAGTGATTGGCCCTGTTTCACTGAATTACGCCTTTTTTAAAGTAGTTCTCCCGTGATCTGTGATTTTTTTAACGGAGGTTGTTTTTTCTTTATTTTAATCTTTCGGGTGGGCAATTCAGTTCGCTTTCCCTTTTGAAGGAATTTTCGGTTTGCTCGAGTGTTTTTCCCGGTAGTCTTGAGTTAAGTTTTGAGGGTTTCCAGGTGGCTTAATGAGGATATTGAACGCGTTTTTTACCTGCAGACCCGGAGTGCCTTCTACTCCTGATGGAGTGTTTAACCGTCAATACACTTTTTTTCTCCTTGGGTTTGTGAGTTGCGTCCGTACGAGTTATCCTTTTTTTGTGTGGTCCTAGACGATCCTTTTTTTGATAGCTTCTCAAGTCTGGTTCTTTCTTCGCGGTTGGCTGAAGGGGCCTTGTTTTTAACGGATTCTCGAGTGTTGACGTAGAGAAGGAGTCGGGTTTTTTAGCCCGGCAATCCCCGCGAACGATGTGGTCATCCCAAAGCGTCTTAACCTCTCGATGCCGTGTGCTCTCTCAATACCGAGCCTCATTCCAACGGTCCTTTATTTTTCTTTTCAAGGGATTGATAACTCGTCTGAAGGATTGGTTTTTCCCGAGACCGGTCTTTTAGTTCCAGGCTATAGCCTTCGTTTACTGCCCCTCGGTGTGCCCAATAAAGGCTCTCCCCCCCGGGAAAGATGACCGGCTTCCGAGCGGTCGGTCTTAAGGACTGGTTTTTTATCCCTCCGAAATAATGGCTTTTGTTACACTCGGTCAGGGGCCCCCCGAGTTAGGAATCTTTGCGGTTTCGGCCTTCCAACGTGGCTCTTTTTTTTGTCTAAGGTTTTCTTTCCGTTAGCATCCTGTACGGTCCCAAGAGTACATGTGGTGAACTTTTACCTCTGAGACACTGTTTAAACTGGCACTCCCCCAATGCCCCAGTTTTTCCCCGGACGGATTCGGCTTTTTCAGCGGCTTGTAGTCCTTTAAGGGAGACTCGTTTGCTCTTGTTCTCCCTCGGCTTCCACGATGTTTATCGACCCTCCTGCCCTCCCTACACGAGCGTTCCTCTGTTGAAGAGGTTCCTGCTGCCTACGGGACGTCGCTTCTATGGCCACACTTTGAAGTGAAGTGATCGATCCCGATTTTCTTTTAGTCTCCTGCATTTTACTTTTTAAGCCCTTTCTCGTTTTAGTCAACAACCATTGGTTTTGCCATTTGCTGTCTTCCCGCCCAGGGATCGAAACCCCTATGCCCTTTCGCTCGTGAGCCCTACCTGCCCCGCAATTTTGCCCCTGATTTCTGGCCGTTCTGCCTTTCTTTGGGCCCCTGTATGAGTTTTCTCGCTCCCTCTGGGCCGCCTAGCCTATGCAATTCCCGTCCTTCTGACCTTTTCCTTCCGCCTTGGTCAGCGAAATCCCGAGATTCATGATTCCGGTCCTGCCCGATACCGTATTCCCGGTCCGTATAGGCTGTCGTCGACGTCACTTCTCTGCCCCATGGTAGAGGTTCTTGCAACACTCTGTGCACGTTTGCATTTCTTTATTTGATCGCTAGATGCAAAGAGGATGAAGTTCTATATGCTCTGGCCACCCCTCCAGGAGACCCCATATGTTTCGGGCTATGTCCGGAGAATATTTGTTCTGGAAATTGTTTCTTTGCTGCTCCTTGCAGCCCAATCGACAATATCGAGCCTGCGTCTTTCCCAAAAGAGCGGCCGGCGCGTTACAGCGTCCCCCCCTCATAGAGGTGCCACCATAATAGGTTTTGAGTAAGCGGATGTCCCCCGTCCTACTGATGGTGGTCACTCCGTATACAACGTGACACGGCCCCAACTCACCCTCGACGCGTCGAATTAATCGCGTACTTAATCAATCGGTTGAATTGTCTTTTACGCGGATGGCGGAGGTACAGCCCTGAGGCCGGTTGCTCCTCCTGACAGCATGATTTTCGACATGCCAGCTGTGAATGTTTCGATCCTAACCCCCCCTTCTACCACGGGACTCGGGCGTCGAGGCAGGCCCGACGCTACTTCCCGTTACTTTTTTTATCGTCCTAAGTTTTTACTAGTCTATCTTCCCTTGCCCCATAAACGTTCTCAGCACAGTTCCCCCATATGCACGGGTCTCATATTTTTTCCCCCCCGTTTGAGAGACCTCCTTCGAGAATTCTCCTCCCCACAACTGATGGTTCTGGTCAGGGTTTGCAGATCAGTTGCCAGTGTGTTGGCGGTCCCCTTGATACTTCGCGCCGGTAGAAAAGTATACGAAGCCTTCTCTTATCTCACGTTTCCGGTCTTTCGGGATTTGACCCCCTTTGCGCTTTGCCGTGTACCTTTCTAGCCTCCCTAAAAATTGTCAATCCCGGTTTTCTCTAGCGGTTTCCTCTTTTTCCTCATAAGTTTGTTGTGTTCCTGATTTATGCTCCTTCTACCCCTAATGTTCCACTTTGTTGGTCCTTTTCGTGTGTCTTCGTGATGACACAAAGGTCAATATCGGACTTAAGACCTTCGGCCAATCCCCTCGCCCATGAGATTTCATTCTGCGATGCTCGTGAGCTTCACCAGTGCCCAGATGCCCCCCTCTCTCACGTTCGACCGCAACTTTTTGACGCGCGTGCCGCCCAATACAAATGCCTCTGTGAGATGTCATCTTGTCTCGAATCCCCTCTTCTTCGGCGCTTTCCCTAAGTAGCATTTTTCCACCTTATAACCTTGGTGTAGCCGGTTAGCCCCTTTTCGGACCCCTTGGACCAGACTCTGAAGAGGATACAGAACCTAGATTGAGTTAAAGTAAAATGAGGTCGTAGTTCTCCCGTTCACACGACTCGCGAACAATTGATTTGCTCTTCCAAGGGTTTTTTGGTACCCAAGGTCTCAGTGCCTCTTAGTCGACGATAGTGTACCTTGGTCGCATCGACGAGCCTTTTTAATTCCCTTTTTTACCAAAATAAAATTCTGAATTTTTTTCTCGCGGTCCTAATATCCCTGTAATTGCAGAGGATTTTAAGTACTGTGCGTCATTCGCAGGAATTCCCCGATCGCCATCTATTTTTCCCACTGTTTTCTCTCGATAGATCCCCGTTCCGCCTTCGGTGTTCGCCTCCCTTGGAAAGGGAACCTTTTCCGTATTTTCCTAGTTGGACTTTGTTCTCAAATAACCCCTGCAGCCCATCCATGTCTTGAGGACCACCACCTAATATAGCCTCCCCCCCACTTCCTCACCCTTTGCCCACCCGCGGAAGAGAGGTAAGAGAAGACCCTCTTTGTACTTTCCCCCTGATCCTCCACGGACAGCTTTCCCCTTTATCCCCAGGGTTTCCGGGATACCTTTGCCTAGGTTCCCCGATCAAGACAGTCCGAGCATGAAGCTTTTCACTTCCTCATATCGGCCCTTCCCCTCCCTCCCCTCTCAGTGCCCCCCGTTCTTCCGGTACCAACCAGGTCCTTCGGACTCCGTTTCGTGCTCTCTGACGGTTTCGTACTGTTTTCGCCCACCGCACCCTGTTCCATTCCCGGCATCCGCCGTGACATGCCAGGTTTATCCGCGTCGTACTTTCTGTTTATACTGTTCTTGTGTCCTTCCTCATCAGTATTTCCTCATCCCCCGGTTTTTGTCCGTTTTACCCGATGACTTCTCCTCCCTCCTTAGTTGCTTCCCCCTGATTCCTCCCCTGTCATACTCTGTACGGGTTCCCCGAGTCGACAAGGCGCCGGCCCTGCACTTTCCACCAGCGGCGCCCCCTCCCCATAGGTTCCTTCTCTCGTGGCCCCTACTTCCCATAGTTCGCGCTCCTGGCAATGCAAGCTTCTTTCTCTCACCCTCGCTAGCGCCCATGCCGCAGCTCCTTCCACACGGAAAACCTTGCCTTCCTTTCCCCTGGGTGCTCGGCATTTGCCCTTCCCTTTTTCCCATATAAGGAAGTGTCCCCCTTTTCCCTCGCACCTGGTAACCCTGCAATATGTGTCCGTACTGCGGTCACACCTGTTTCCCCAATAGAGCCCAGAGGTATGCCGAACCTCCCCAGATGCGCACCCCTTCCCCATTCTCCTTAAACGCGGGCCCCTCCTTGCTCCAATGTACATCCCCGAGCACGTCGAAAACCCTTCTCTCCACCCTCCCGGATCCGGCCGCCGCTATTCTCAAAGCAGCAGCTTGGTTTATGACTGTTCCTTCCAACAGATTGGCACCTTCCAGGATCGCCCGCCACTGCCTCTCCTGTCCAACAAAATTTCCCCTTCCTTCCCATGCTGGTTTAGTCAATCCTGGTTTTAATCTTCTGCAACGCAATTGGTCGACTCTTCCAGTCTATATCGCCCCCCGCCAGAGAGGTTAAATAAAGTTTTTTCTTTCCTGATTTAGAGCGTAGGTTCGCAATATAAACTTCTCCCCTTCACAAAATCTTCTCTTTTCCGCCTAGCACCCACATTTTGCCCAACTCCCCTTCCACCAATTGTACTTCCCCTCCCCCTTTTTGACTTGCGAAGAGGAGAGCACTTCGACTTTGTCGCCACAAAAATATCCTCTCCTCCTGCGCCATACGAGTTCCCCTAAGTCCCCACAAGCCGTTTTGAACCCCCCCCCCCGTAGGGTTCTCGCATCATCCCCTAGGCCCCAGCTGACACGTCATCCCATCTGAGGAGGTGTACCCACCACCGCTGAAGTCCCCCAGCCATCAAACCTTTTCTCCACAACTGCCCACTGCACACGACTGCCAACCCCGCATCTAGCGATATCCTTTCCCGACCACGTAAACTGACCAGTAATCGTCTCCAAATTGACCCTTCCCCCCCACTCCACCCATCCACCCCCCCTCCCTTATACACACAGCATTTTTTTTTTTTTTTCCTCAAAGAGAGTGCCTCCTTCTGCAATCCGCCTCCTCGCCCTACCCCCAAAAGCAGACTCCTTTCCATTTTCGGATTCAATACGTTCCTACTCCCGTCTTAAACGTTGCCTCATGAAGCACCGGCCTCGTTTCCCCGTTGCACACAACGCATTCCCCTTTTCGCGTTGCCGGTGAAAGTTTTCCCCCTCGTTTCCGGTCAAATAGTGTGGTTCTTTTTGTCCAAACCTCTCCCCTTTCATTTTAATCTTTCCCTGTATCTTTTAACCGCCCTTGTCATGTTCCAGATCAGACCTCACCGGGGCTTCTTTCCTCCCCCTTTTTCATCCTGTTTCCTTTACCTCTCCTTTGCCCCCTTTCCCTTAGACGACGACATTTTGTTTTCACCTTCACCCCCCGACCGGGTTCCTTCCTCGCCTCTCGGATCTGCGATACGTCCGGACTCCGATTTTGGTTCTTTCCTCCTGACTAACTCCTCGTCTTGTTTCCGTCTCCTTTCACCGATTCCTCCCTGCGTTTGACTTCTGATCCACACGGTTCGGCGATAGGCCGGTTTTTGGATTCCCCCCCACGCGGACCGGGCTTTTTTCAGAAAAACTTTTCTTTTTTTTTATGACACCTCTCGGCCCTTTGCGGCGCGGATGCGGTTTACCCCCCCCAAAATAAGCCCCAAAGGTTTATCTCTCTTTTCCCCTCCTTTTTTGTTTCTAGGATACAACGTGTGGAGTCCCCGGTTTTTTGGTGGCCCCTTGCATCCAGCCGCCTCATCGTACCTTCTTTCCCCACCCGAAACGTTTTCTCCCTGTAAGCCTGGGAATATCGCCCACGGTCCTTATCTCCTTGAGTCTGGATCATCTTCCTTCCCTCTTTCCTTCGTTGGAAAGTTTACTCCCCACGCACTTTGTTTGTAGTACTTTTTTTTCCCCGCACCCCCTAGGTCTCTTTCCCTTCTGTATTTCGTCCTCTCCTCTCAGTTCCCGCCCCCCCCTGTTTGTTGTTTAGTTCCAACCCCCAAATGTTTCCGTAACTCAGACAGATGTTACCTACCATAGACTCTCTCTTTTTTTTTAGGGCCCTTTTGACTCTACCCGCGTAAGGGTCTTTCCGCTGGTCCCGGTTCCCGCCGAAGTGCCTCTTTTCAAGAAGACCCTTTATCGTTTGTCCAAAGCCGTTAGAGACACTATCATAGCTCAAAGAGGTCCCAAATTTCCATGCTGGCACCTTTTTTGTACAATTCTCCCGTTGCCTTACTTCCCTTGCCTCTAGTAAAAGTGAGCTGTCCACCCCCTGATTTACGTGCGCCACTCCTTTCAAGGCAGGATTACTGTTTCGGTTCACGCTATGAAGGACTTTGACGCCGAACGCAAGCTCTTCAATTATTTCTCCTCTTCGTATGGGATTCACTCGTTGGTTTTCTATGTTGTGGAAGTTTTTTCCCTCTTGCTCGTCAATGTCCGGGATTGTTCTTTTTTTATCTCAGATTCCTGTTTTTGCAGTCGGTCTAGGAGTTGAAGGTTCTTTTTTTATTCTTTTTTCAACTGTTTCTAATCTCATCTTGACGAATCTGTTCTCTGCGGGTACTTCCTTCTTCATTTTGAAGGGCCTGCCCCAGACCTTTTTTAGTCTGGGGGTTCCTGATCCGCGTGTTTGGTGCTCTCTTTGGGTGTGTGGCTTAACTTCCTAGATTTCTTATTTCCTAGCCTTCTTTTCTCCGTTGTTTTTCTGTGTGACGCGCCCTTTTGGTGTTGGCATTTGTTCGCGCTGCCAACTGAGTAGAGAGATGTTTTGAACTGCTTCTTCCCCCATGTGCTGCACGATTCCTCCTCAAAAGATGCTTGCCTCCCCTCTCGCTCTCCCCCGATGAGAGGGTCTCTCTCCTTTAGGTATAAGGTCCACCGCTTGTCCTTGCTCGAGTCCCCGTTTCTTACTCAAGATTCCTTATGTCTTTTTTTTCCCGTCTCGTTATTTAGCATCTCTCTAACGGGTGGGCCTCACCTTTGAAGACCCCTTTTCGCGTGTATCGGTTTAGTGAAGTTAGGTTTTCTCCCCTTTCACCGGTGTGGCCTTCTGCCCCCGAAAAGTTCTCACTTGGAGAGGCGGGTTCAGCAGTAGAGGGTTCTGTTCAGATCTACCTCTGTTGCGTCTACTTAATCCTATTTCAGCCAGTTGGTATCAGCCACTGAGTGGTAAGACTGCCTGGAACCTCAGTCCCAGTGTATGCCCCCATGGAAGAGGGAACCGCATGCGCAGATGGATGATCATCTTTGTCCGGATCGGAGAAGTCACCTTTTTGAAGAGCATTGATTCTCTGTCAGCTGGAGCGGAGTTGGAGCGCTAGCGATAGCGACTCCCGCTTGATGCGGCTGGATTCCTAGTGCGCCGTCCCGAGAATTCACCCATCTTTCTGAGAGGGCTTTAGAAGAGTGTAGCTAACCACAGGGACTGCGCCCTTCGGGTGCTTCCCCTGGTTCTCAGCTAGTATTCATATGACTGATAAGATTTTTCAGATTGAATGCTCCAGCCTGTTCTAGATTCGTCCACCAACGGGATTGATGCGCCCTCCTATCCTTCCGGCCGAAACTTTCTTCGAGATTGTCTCCTGAGATCGTCGCGAGAAGACGGAATTGCCTCCGAGACTTTTTCTCGTAGTTTCCCCCTTCTTTTGTTGCTTGAGGTGGCGTCTGAAGTCGGTTCCCAGCCTAGACTATGACAAGCTTAAAATCGACACATGTCCTCTTACCTTTTCCTTTAATGAATGGATCCCCCTTTTTAGGTCTTTTCTTAAGGTTTCTGCATTCTTCTCCGAGTATGAGGTATTCCCCCCCCCCGATATTCCATGTAGATCTTCCTACCGACCTTGAGATCTTTTATGCCTTCTTATGCGCCCCAATATTTTCTGGCGTCCGATGCATCTTTTGGAGGAATGTTCCTCTTTCCGTGCGTTGTGATCCGCAACCTAGATGGAAATCAGTTGCGCCCTTTCCTTGTTCTTCGTATGAATGGTCCCGCCAGCTGTATGAGCTTTTTTTTAGGCTTCGTGATTTGCGGATGCCTGCCCCTACGCACCCTCAATTCGGAATGTCCTGCCTGTCTGGGCAATAAGAGGCTGCTCCGCTTTCCACGACCACCAGAGTGTTTCAACCCCCCCCGTTCTTTATTCCTCGGTCGCGTCGAAGCGTTTGTGGAAAGCCGTCCTAAACGGCCTCTCACCCCCCTCTCCACAAGATTAAGGAAGAAAATCTCCATCAGTCCTAATCGGTTCGGGGTAAAGGCTGATTCTGAGATCGTCCAAGGCTCTTCTTTTTAGCACGGAACCGTCTCATAGCAGAACGCTCGCTGTTTCCAGTTTCCTCGTACCCCAATTTTGAACATCCCTTCCCCGCTCGTTTTCGTCGACGGTGGCACTCGCCCCGGCTCACTCATGACCTGTGAACCGCCGTTTCTTTCCGCTCGAGCGAGCTCTTAATACACTCCCGCCCCGAACTCTCCCTTTACACCGTTATATGTTTCTTCCCTTAGGCGTCCCTTATTCTGGAGATCTTCACAGCATCGAATAGCCCCTTGGCGGCTATGGGCTGCTTCTTTCTCGAGTGAGTTTCCTTCTGTGGCCCACCGTTGTACTTTCCCTCACTCCAGTCGCTGTTGATAGGCAACGGGCCGAGGTGCGATGTCTGGCGCGCATTATTTTATTACAATGTCCCGACCGTGTCCCTTTGTTAATAAATCACGCTCAAAAATTGCCCACAGTTTTAAATTCCCCTTTCTCCCCTAGTTGAGATTTCTTTTCCTAATACTCTTTTTGTAGAGAGATTGCTTCCACTGATACGACCGTGAATTTGCCTTTTTTTTAAGTGCTTTTGCTCGTGTGCTAACAAAGAAAGATATCCTCCTGGTCACGATAGTGTTGGTTTCCCACATGAGTCAAAGCGATTCTCTCGTTATTCACCACCAGACGGCTTCGAAACTCCCCCTTTTTAAAAACATAAACCAATTTTTTTGCACCATATCTGAGTTCAGCTCCCCACCCCATGCTCGTTGTTTCTATTTCCATCGTTTCGATCTCCACCCCACTATAATGAGGCGATCCTCGTAGCCATTCGCCCCTAACAAGAGTTGGTGGAGGCTTAGGTTCTGGATCCTGGGACTTCCACGCCTCTCGACTCATATTATGAGTCAATTCGAGCCGTCACCTGTCACTTAGCTGACACTCTTCCTCAGACCACTTGCACGTAGCTTGTCAACTGTGATTAGTCTCCTCTTTGCAAAACCTGAGACCAGACATATGACTCCCCCGTCCTTGGCCCTTTCGACCCCCAGTTCCGATACTCCCTCACCCTCCCGGGACCCCCCCCCCATTAAAACCTCATGGAATAGAGCTTGGCTGCCTGCATATTCCTTTTTTTAATTTCTAGGTGTCATTCCTGACCCCCAGCGGCGAAGGTTCTTTCCTCAGTTTTGCTCTCCTTTTGCGGGAAAACTCTCTGAGGGGCTGGACTATCAGCGAGTTCCTTGTGCGAAACTAACCTTGGTTCGGCTTTTTCTTAAATTGGGGTGCGAGGTTGGTTTGTCCCCCAGACCCCTGTGATTTACGCCCAGCGTTCGCCATCATATGCCCTTCGAACCCCATTTTAGACCTGCCTAGATTTCATCGGGGAAGGCCTTCCTCACCCCTTGCAAACTCGACCATGCACTTTTCCCCAGCAATGCCCTCTTTAGTCCTAAAAAGTTTGAGAAGTATTCCCGGCTACCATTTGTTCATGCGTCGTCCTGAACCTCCCTGCCATCACTAAGACAAGTTTTTTTCAAGAAGATGCCCCCTCAGGACCCCCCTCCTTCAGGAGAATGACCTTGGAATTACAGCCAAAACCTTTTGCGTGACCAGTTAGAATTTTTCTGAAAAGTCGCTCTCCCCACCTACAGAAACACATCTCTTCATCTCACGTCCCTAAGCCCACAGAATGCTCTCATACTTCGCTCGCCCATGGTTTTTCTCCTTCTAGAGCCATTGCGGCTCGTCATGCCGGTTATTTTTCACTGCCCTTTTTGAGAGCGAGTCCCTTTTGCCTCCTCCCCTTTCTGATCCTTTCCCCCTCGGTGATGCCTCCCCCCCGAGGGAACCTTTGCTCCCGCGTCCCATGCATTCCTTATTCGCAAAACGCGGCGAGGTCCACGCTGGGGCCTCTTGTCTCCAGCCTTCATTTTTTGATTAGGGAATTCCACAGCCGCCCCTCAGTCAAGCCTTGAGAGCGAAACCAAACCCAACGACCAAGCGTCCAAAGAAGATTCCCCAGGCTCACCTGACTTGCGCGGCATGCACTTGCCATGCTCGTGATCCGATCCCATCTGCGCCTCGGGTATTCCCCGGCACCATGACTTTGTTGCTTCATTTTTACAGCCCGACCCTTTACAAACGCGATATTTTTATCTAACCCTCAATTTCCCACTAGGAAAGGATTTGCCTCGGTTCAGCCGA
>Ga0179591_1168605_pt1 | contig 17010 bp, 18 predicted proteins | sample CZOMad2_1_08_16f_FD_182891 | JGI IMG/M metagenome (GOLD analysis project Ga0179591, IMG submission 182891) | Vadose zone soil fungal communities from Angelo Coast Range Reserve, California, USA - CZOMad2_1_08_16fungal (PacBio error correction) | ecosystem: Environmental > Terrestrial > Soil >... | reverse complement strand
CCCCCTCTATCTCGACATTACTGTTCCCTTTTCCCTGATCGGGTTAGGCTCACCCGCGTCCCCACCTCGCGAAAACGACAGCTTCCGAGTCTCGCTCCTCACCTATTCCACAAAATAAGAGCCCTCTGCTCGAAGGGATTCTCCAATCCCCTCCCCGAGCTTGTTGTTCCCTGCTTTCTTTGCCTTTTCTGAAGTTTCCCTACATTTGCTTAATCTCTTCTCCCCTGAAGAGGATTACCGCAATTCCTCTTTTTCTAGAGTTCCAATCGCGATAATCTGTCTCTTCCCCTTTACTTTGCCCCCAGTTTTTTTCCCTTTTTATTTTCGTCAGACCCTTCCAAACCACGATTTTTTAGAGTCGCTAACGTTTTTCCCTTCCCAGTACTACAATGGTCTGTCCCCCCACAATTCATTAATTTCCCTCCCCTCCAAGTGAAGTGTTGGTACCCCCTGCTCCACGTTTATACCTCTCCCTTTTCATGGTTCTTTCCCTGTTAACCCACTGAATCTACGTAAAACAGACCCCCCCTGCCTTCTCTCCAATACCAGATGGATATACCTGCCTTTTTTGAGAAGGCCAATATAGTTTCTTCCCTCTTAGTTCCCCTCTATATCGTTCCTTTGTGAGATCTAGCGTCTTTTTCTATTAGTTCATTTTGTGTACCCTTCCGATCCCACCCACACTGCATTATTAGTGTAAACGGACCCCTTTTTTTCACCGGGTCTTTTTTCCTACCCTTAGAGTTCTTTTCCCCCCTTGGGATCGCTCCCTATTTCAGCACCCTTTCCTCTTTCTCTTTTTCTTATACACTTTTGCGAAAAGAAGATGTCTGGCCGAGATTTTGCCGAACGTGAGACCCGTTATGTTTCTTCCTTCCATGGCTCATGCTCAAGTGCTTCATAATTTTTTTTGACCCTCCCGTACCGAAAAAAAAAACTTTGAATTGGTGACCACGCCCTCTTTCCAGGGAGTCTAGATATTTTAACTGTTCTCCGGGTAGATTTTTCCTCCCTTTTGAGAAATATCGCCCCCCCAAAGCTGCGGCGGCAGTGGTCTTCTCCTTCTCTCCTTTTAGCTGGTTAGGGGATCCCTTTCCTTCTTCCTCCCCCCCCTTCTAGAGTACGAGATTCCACTCGGTCTTTAAGATGGATCTTAGTTTGTCCCCTCCCCGGTGGTCAGCCTTCAACCCTCCATCTGTATAGAGGGCTCTTTCATAGAGTTTTTTTCCCCTTCCCCCCCAGATCTTGGGCTTTTCAACTCCCCCCTCCGATACCCTTAAAGAGGAAACCCCTCCCCTATCATACGCATATGCATCTGCGCCCCTGGATTCAGAATGTTCCTTTCCTTGCCAACCCTCTTGCCCCCCTTTGTACAGCGTTTTACTTTTTTTTTTTTTGTATTAAGTATGACAACCCTTCGGGTAATGCCGACGCGTCTTATGATACCCCTTTTGAGTCCCAAGCGAAAAAGGAACCCTTCTGTCTCCGCGATGACCCACCCCTCACCTTCATCCCTCTAGCACAATTTATCCCCCCCCCACCCCCCCAGTCCTCTCAGTGCGGACTCCCCAACTTTCCCACCGGAGTGCCTTGAATCCTTCTCTCTTGGGATGGAAGGCCGGTGACTTTCTTGCTCTCATTGTCCCTCCCCCCCTCTTCCTTGAAGAGTTTGACCTCTCCCTCCCAAGTAATGGTTCCTTTTCCCTACCTTGATATTGAGCACTAAGGTTGCTGGCCCTTTTCTTGGTATCTATCGCGAAAGGGCACTACTCCCCTTGTTTCGAATCTTCACCCTCTAGGGTTTTAGTTCTTCTTTCCATGAAACGTTTCGACGATGACTCCTTCCTGTCTTCCGTTTTCTCCCCCCTCCCAAGATTTATGAATTTCTCTCCACTCCTTCTTTCTGGCTTTTTTTTCTTCCTTCCCCGCTTCCTTTTTCTCGGAGAAGAGTTCCTTCTGACTGAGAAAAGTTGCCCCTCCTAGAGAACAGCGTCCGGCGCCCTCTTTCACACGCGGGTTTGTCCTCTCCCCTCAACACTAAGAGTCGTAATTTTCTAAAACCTTCCCCCCCCCTCTCACACTTTCTACATTTTGTCCCCTGCTCTCGGTTCCGGGAAAAACTCTATACAGGTAGATGACTACATCTGACCCCCTCTTTTTTTTTTATTGCGCCTGAAAGTCTCCCTTTGTCTCCTCTTTTGTTTACAGCTCGGCGCAGCGTTTTCTTTTTAAACACTTCCCCTCCGGATCCCCCCCAACCCCCTTTTTGGGCTCCAATCCCGAGTTTTTTTTTCCTTCTTGAAATATGCTTCCCCTCCTTATGGAACCTTTTTCTTGTTTATTTGGAGAGATTTGTGCTTGTCTGGAGCGCGCTCCAAAAGCTCCCCCTTTCCTCCTGTCCCCTCTCGGAAACATGTACTTCCGGACCTTTTTTTCGAGGGTAGTCCCCCCGACTTCTTTTCTCCCACTGGTACCGCGATTCCCCTTTCTCGATGGGCGGTCGTAATCCAAATTTGGAGCACTCCCATTTGTTCACTAGCCGCTTGCTGCCTTTTCGGTTACGCGCGGCGAAATCTTCCTTGCATTCCCCAGAAGGAGTATTGCGGTTCCCCCCTTCAAGATTTTTATGCGCTCCCCCCCTTCGACTATTTTTTTGGCTTCCCATCCGCATAGTTTCTTCCTCATTTGGACAAGTAGACGGTCTTTCTCTGGTTTTCTCCCCTGTCTTTTCCTAACCCTTTTCCCCTGACAAAACGCAAGCGATTTTTCCAACCATCTTCCTGTGAAGGAAGTTTGCTTCTGCCCCAATACCCGAGTTCGTGTGATCCTTTTTTTCCGGGACGCGCTACCCCTTTTGTCTTTGGACGGAAACTTATGAATATTCTTAAATAATGAACTTCCCTTCCTCGCTCAAGATGAAGTTTGGTTCTGAACAACCTTATCGAGTATACTAGGTTCTTACTTCTTCTTAGTGTACTTATGCTGCCCACTTCTCCATCTGGCAAATCTCCCCCCCCTTTCCAATCTCAATTCCGTTTAAGAAGACCCCCCCCTTCCTGGTCTGTTTCGAGAGCTTTTTTTTACCCTGCAACGATTTCCCTCAGCATCCAGGATTAATTTCTTCCAAAAATGCTGATCGCGCCTTTCACGTCCGGTACCTTCCCCCCCCCCGGCGGAGGGCCTTCTCTTTCGTATGCAGAGAAACCTCCTTTTTACCGCCTGTCGCCCCGCCCCTCTACGGCAAACAGGTGTCCTCCTTTTTCATGACCGGCCAAATGGCGATATACTCCCTTTTGACTGCAACCGGGGTCCTCCTCTTTTTTCTGTGAATGGCTTTTCTCCCTTCCTTCGATCATGAACACGTGTTTCCCCTTCTATAAACCGACGTTCTTGCTGACGTTCATCAATAATATTTTTCCATTTCCCCGGGGTGGAAAGAATCATGTCTTTTTTCCCCTCCTTCCTGGAGAGTTAGGCGGTTAATTTTTTCCCTCTTTCCTCAAGACTACCCTTCCCAGTTTACTATTCCCCTACCCCCTTAGACGACGAGTTATTACCCCCTTCCTGGTTATTTTTGGATTGACGACGCGATTCTAATCTCTCTCCCAGAATGAAGTCTCTCGATTTCCGTTTTTTTTCCGTGTTTTGAATCCTTTCTCTTTTTTCGACTCTTCGTAAGTTCTCCCTTTAAGTCTTTCCCAAAGAAAGGGAGGAAGAGTTGCCCCTCCAAGAATTGCCCATTCTCTTCTATGCCAGGTCGTCGTCTTGGTTCCCATATTCCTCACTGTTTACTGATTTTTTTCTTTGGAGGGGGCTGCTTTTCTTTGCCCCTTTTGTCAGCAATGTCGATGAACTCTCTTGGTCGAGAAGTAATACCGACGGTAATTTTTTAGCTTTGTAGAAAGGCCCCCTCTCACCGAGCAATACCACTTTTCCTTTTTTTATTGATTTTTTGAAGCGCGATGCAAACATCGCCTTCCCCTGATTCCAGTACGTACAACTCCTTTCCCCTGGATGATGATCACGTGACACTGTTACCTCCCCTTCTTCCAAATTTGTTTACTCAATTCTTATTGTCGATTAGCATTTTTCCAAGTCACCAACCCAGTTTTCCAATTCCCCCTCAGTTGTCTTTACGATAGCCTTTCCTTTAGGTGCTGCTGGTGTTCATTCGGTCGGTCTCCCCTTTCTGGATGAAACCAAAACTCCATACTTTCTTGTGTGTGGGAGAGATTAAGGTATGAGTTGCTCCGCTTGCGCCTCCGAACTGACCTTCCACGCCTGGCCACCCTTTATCCGGGAAAAGACAACTTTTTTTTGCGTTCGCCTGACGTGTGGTTGCGTTTACCGCTGCCCCCAAATAACAGCAATTAGTCACTTTTCCCCTGTTCCCTTTTTTCCCCTTGTCGATTCGAGAATAAAGTAAGATCAGCAGATCTTCTTTTTTATAGCCGTGAGTACTGTTTTTCCCCCTCTTCTGCTGCACTTTCCCGTGCCTCTTTTCTCCCTGAGCGTGAGAGTAAGCCGTTTCGCTCTTCATGATATAGGACTGGCGCTAACGGGCCCGTCTCTTTTCGCCTCAAATGGGCAACTTGGCGTCATTTTCCCCCCTTGCGGTGCCACTTTCCAGCCTCCTTCCCTCTCCGGATCTCCCTTTTATGACCAAAGAAGCTCTTCCGCCTCCTGACCGGGCCTCCATCCCTTTTCCGACATTTGCTAATCGTTAGTTTCCTTCTTTTTTTCTTTTAATCTCATAACGACTGATCCTCCTTTACTAATATTTTGCCGTCTAAAACCCTTCCCCCCCCCCCCTAGAATCGGCGATAAGGACCTTGTCGGATTATTTTTTTGTTTTCCCAGTCTTCCCGTACCTCCGTCCCCCTAGGTCGTAATGAAACTTTTTTTTAAAATTACCACCGACGATCTTTCTTTCCCTGGACTATGCGCTTAACCCTTCTTTACTGTCCCCACATCCGTTCCTACGAGCTGGAACCCCTTTTCCTGATTTCCACCCTTGCAATGTTAAATGATTTTTTGTTTTTCTTGAGATCAAATTCGTATCTTTCTTCTTTATTCGGATGTTTAGTCTACTTCTCCCCATTCACACGTGCCTTACCTGTAAACCTCGGTTTCCGTACCTGTGAAATATAGCGGCAATCCTGTTTTTTGACTCGTTGCTGTGTTTTGTCCCCGATCTTCTAACGTGGTCCCATCTTCCCACTCGATCCTTTTCCCCACCCCCCTGATGGAAGATGACCCCTCCTCCTAAGTTTGTTATTTTCCTCCCTTTTAAATGCGTAACGACTTTTGTGACTATGTCCTTTCTGCCCTTGGCGGTATAGCTTTTTTTTGGTCTTTCTTCCCCCCGGAGATGTGTAATTTGTCCCCTTTCTCTCGCCCAATTTCGATCGGTATTTTTGCCTTCACTTTCTCTCAGTTTCCCGGATGAGTTAAATCGTAAACCCTCCTGTTCTTATACCGTCGGTAACCTCTTGCCGGGTTGTTTTTTTTCATCGGACCCAGGCGAATCTTTTCCCCCGGTCAAACACCTCTCTTTTCCTCCCTTGGAGTGCGCCCCCACTTTTCTACGTTTCCTGTCTCCAATTCCGCGCGTCACTTCTTGGGTCAAAAGCACGCTTTCTTTGCGCTTTTTACACACTACTCCCCCCCCCCTCAAGTTGATCTTGTACCCCCTCGATTGCTTTGTGTCTCTGAATGCCAACTGACTTTCTTTCTTTCCGTACACGCGTCCCCCCCTGACTCTGCCCCTAGGCGTATTCCTAATTGCCGCTGTGTCGTCCCCACCCAACTATTTCCTTTCTCCTCCGCTAGAATCTACATCTGACCCCTCAATTGACTCCGTCTGGGGCACTCCCCTTTGTCTAAAAGAGTTTTCTGCTTTTAAAACCAAAACTCCCTAGGACAGATGGACTCCCCCGTTTTTTTAAACCATGTTCCTTCTAAAGCGCCAGACCCTCCTCTTCTGACACCGGCGCTTTCCCCCTATCGGACGACCTTCTTCTACAGTTCCAGACATACGAGGTTTTCCGATTCTTTTTGACTGTCTGCTTTTTTTCTCCCCTACCTTTTCACAAATCGTCCCCCCACAACCGTCTCGATGGTTCCAGCTCCTCTTTTCTTAATCCGTTTAATTCTTTGTGACCCTCACCCTTTTCGGGAGAAAACATTTTTCTTCTAAGAATTTGAACAGAACTTTCAGTACAACCGTCAGCGTCTTTCCCCAGTTGCCCTTTTTTCTTCTTTTCCCCTGGCGAATAACCCTTTAGTCCCCCACCCTGTAGTCTTCACTGTAATCTTCTCTTTTTCAAGCCGCCTTTCCAAAACCGAAATAGATTCCCCCCCCCTTTCTCGCCTCTTATCTCTTAATGTTTCTGTCGTCTCCCATTCTACTCCCGCTGTTCTCCTAGACAGCCTCCTGACCTTTCATCTGGTCCCTTACCGCGGTTCATCGCGGCTGAGGAAATTCGCGCAAACCTTCCCTCTTCTCTCATGCGAAACCGTCCGCTCGCTTTTCTCATAAATCGGGAGTTCTCCCCAACCTGGCCAACGCCTGTGTTCGCGGAACCGCTGCATTTTGTGCGTACTTTTTTTTTCTTGTTTTTGGTGTTTTTTTCCTGAGCCCCCTGGTATATGTGTACCGTCATTTTTTTGTACCCTTCTCTGTCGTTATTGTATGCTCTGTTTATTTCCTTGTTCCCCTTGATAGATCACGCCCATGCTCCCTCCAACGATTGCAGTCCTTTATTTACACCCTCAACGGATTCTTTTCGGCGCCCCTCCTCTTAGGATTCCTTCGACTTAACACTCATTTTTTAACGTAACTTCCTTACCCCATCTTTTGCCCTGCAGTTCATCCCCTAAGTTTGATAGAATTTCACTATCTCGAATTTGGGTGTCTTTTCTTCCCCTACCCTGAGGCTAGTTGTGGTCTGTTCCTTTCTGAGAGCACCTATTCATTGAGTCTTTGAAGAACAAAGTACTCCTATAACTACCTTCAGGCAGGCCCTCCCCGGCGCCCCTAGCCCAGTCTCCCTTGTGCACGATGACGCTTTGTTTCTCTCTTTTTCACGGCTTCTTCATCCCGTTAACGTTCCTCGTTCTGATTCTATCCTTCGAGTTCATTTAAGATGTCTGTCTTCTGCTTTGCCCAAAATGAGTTTCTATCGCCATTTTCCTTTTCCCTTCCTTAGGTCCCCACCCTTATTTTCTCCCTTCAGATCAATATTCTCCCCCTGTCCTGCGGCAGGCGAGTTGCGTTTCCCCCGGAGCTCCCCTGAGACGCTTTCCACTGGACCTCTTCCCTGAAATACATTACTCCCCTTAGTTTGTGTTTATTCTTTAGGGTTCAATGCGAAACCTTTGATGACCGCCTCTCGAGAGGAACCGACTCCCCTTCCGCTAGGCGTGGCCTCAACAACTTCTTCTTCACCATAACCCCAATGAGTTGCCTCCCCCTTTTCCTCTTTGACTGAGTTCCTTTAACAAGGAGCCCCCTGGGAGAACTACTTTCAGAAAAGCCCGGCCAGCAGCCTCTGCTCAGCCTGTTTACTTTTTCCCCTCTCGTCTTATCTAAGTCAACCTTTTCTGGGCACAGTCTTGTTTTTTTCAAGATCCTTCTTGACTTAAAACAGGACTTCTAAAGTTAATCTCTTCTTTCTTTTTTTTGTTATTTAACCCCCTCACCCTCCTGAACGAAGCGGGCCCTTCCTTAGCCCCACGCTAGGTGCCCCTTTTCCAAGAGTAACAAATTCAGTCCCATCCCTATATCTTCTCTTGCTCCTTCCAGCCGTTGATGTCCCTGAAGTCTCAATGCCCGTTTTGATATGTTCGTCCTTTTTCCTTGCAAGAGATTTCCCCCCAAATGAAACACGTTCCCATCATTTGGGTTGTCCCCCCTGGACTCTTCTCCATAAACAACTTTCTTCCCCCTTCAGGCATTATCCCAGGAGTTGATGTATTTCCCCTGTAGTGGACGCGGACCTAATTGCTGCCACCCCCTTATGCCGTTCCCAGCTCATTTTTTGTATATTTCTTAACTCCTCGCGCCAAAACCCCCTGCCAATGAAACGGCCCCCCTGTTCTCCCACAGATGTCTGCGATTGGCACTCTTCCTCCCCCTTTTCTTCCCTGGGCAGGCAATCCGAGGCAGTCCTAAATGTGATTTCACCGCTATTCCTTTCCCTACGATGCATGACCTTCCCCTCTCTCCAGCAGCACAGTTTCCTTGTAGTTTACTATGACTTTCCTCTTCCTTGCACCCTGTTTCCCCCTCTTTCTTTTTGTCTCGTTCATTTTTTTTATCAGATACGAGATCTTTTCGCTTTTTCTCCTGAGTGGTCGCGACCCATTTCCTCTCCCCCGGTCCCAGGATTTTTTCCTTTGGGAAGATATCCTCCCCCTTCTCACCCCATCTCTTTTTACTCCACGTTGTGTTTTTTTTTTTTTTTTTGGAGTATCTTTCTCCCCCGGTTAAAACAAAAATACCCTGACCTTCCCTCCACATTAATGTTACGGGATATGTATCGTTTTCTTTACCGCTTATCCCTGCGCACTGCCTTCTCGTGTATCTTTCTTTTTTAGGACCGTTACCACGTTCCAAAAATCAGAGAGAAATTTCCTTTTATTTTTAAGCGGTCGCCATTTCCAGATCCCTTCTCCCGCGCATGTCTGACCCCCCCTCTAGAATTCGTATGTAGCAGCGTATGGTCCCCTTTATTCAATAGGAGCCTCCCTTCTACTCACATTGACTTCCTTTCTTTTCTGGGCAACTTTCAGATTACTCGTGGTCCCCCCCTTGTTGAAGTTTAATTACCCTTCTTCTTTGTTGATCAGCTCTTTCCAGAAATAATACCCCTCCCCTTTTTCCGAAGGTCGCCAGTTTTCCCTCCTCCCCGTCAGATCTTTTTTTTTCCCTAAATCAGAACTCCTTTTCTCTTCTTTGCTGGAAAGACCCCCTGCAGGTGGCCTTTCCATTCCCAACTAGATCAATGTTCTTTCCCCACCCGTTGTCCTTTTCATTGGGTCATATATTGCACTCTTCTGACAACCGAAATGTTCTCAATCCAGATTCTCCCCCAATCATTTGATTCATTTTTGTTGTCCAAGACCCCCTCTTATTTCTGTGTGCCCCTTTCTGGAAGCATAGACGTGAGCTCTGTCATTCTCTTGTTCTATTTTTCTTCCCTGGAGAACCCCCCTATGGCCGGGGACAGGGCCCCTTAAAGGGGTGGAAAGACCTTCTCTCCTTTTTACCTCTTCTACTAATAATTTAGACCCCCCCCTTCCTGGAAGAGGGACCTGGCGCGCACACCGTCCTTCCCTTGAGTTGACCGAATATTCTCCCCGTTTTATTCTTAATCCGGCTTTCAAGGGAGGACTTTCCTATGACCTCACGCAGGATTTTTTTTTCCCCTCCTTCATGCCTCATGGCTGTGAAACTCCCCCCCGCTTTCACAGCTTGTCATTGTTAAGATAGCTTGGCTTCTTTCTCCACATATCTTCCCCCCTTTCCCAAGGCCGCTGAGACTCCCTATACTTTAAAACCCTTTATTTATTCAGTATTTACGGGGAAGCTTTTCTTCCCCGGTAGGACCGTTCATCATTCCCTTTTTTCTTTTAACCTCTCCCTCTTCCTTAGCTCTGGATCTAGTTTTCCCCCCCCCCCAGGTGGTTTAGAATCCCCCTCATTTCAAGGAGGCTTTCCTCCCTTTTCTCTAAAATTGCACTTTTTTCCCCATCATTTCACTCCCCCATCTTCAATAGATGAACTATCCCCCTCCCTCTCTATGTGGATTTTGAATGGCAGCAACCTTCTTACCCAAACGGCTGCACCCCCCCCCCCACTTTCAAGCGTTTTACTCCCCAGTCTCTTCGATTAGGCTCTTCGCCACTCCCCCTTGTCATGCCGACGTGTTTTTCTTCCTCGTAAATTGTGCGCTCTCTTCCCCTCAATGAGTACTCGCCATTTCATTTTCTCCTCACTCCCTCTCGTCTTCTACACAAAAGAGAACCACCATGCGTCTTCTAAGGGCGGAGTCCCCTTAGAGTCCACCTTATGTGACCCACTGCCTTTTCTGATAGGATTGATTTCTGTTGAAGATTTTCTCTAAGGCGTTTATAAACACCTCCCCTCCTCCCCTCTTTTTTATTCCGACCCCAGTATGTTTTCTTTTTTCCGCCCTATAGCAGCTTCGGTTTTTTCTGCTGCTTTTTTATATATTCGCTCCATGCATCCCTTTCCTCTCCCCGTTCTTTTTTTCTTTATGCTGATGTTTGACGAGAATGCAGTTCTCTTCTCATACAGTAGCCCCCTTTTTTTATCACCCTCACAGTTATGAAGTGACTTCCCCACTCGTATGGACGGTTTTTCAGTCCCCGTTCGATGGAGAGGACTAGGTTCACTCCTTCGAGACTATTCCTCCTGCGGAGGTGAACTCCCTCCTCCTTTGAGTCCAACTGTTTGGCACCCTTTCCGAGGGGCTTGTGACCCGTTCCCTCTTCCCTATTTATTTTCTCGATAAAAACAGGGCCCCTACCCCACGATTCGGCGAGCCACGTTCCTCTATTTTTTTTAAAAAAGGGAACCCCCCTATCCCAAGTTGATGTTAAGCCTTTTGTTATTGCTCCGAAAAGGCACGACTGCCTGCATCTCTCCCTCTTCCCCGCTGCGGATGTTACAAGTTCGTCTTTTTTCTTGACCCCGGGCTTCTGCCAATCGTTTTTCGTGAGTCGCGCGTTTCTTCCCTGAGTCACAACCCACTGCCCCTCTCCCAGATAGGTATTTTGCTGTCTTTTCCCTTTGGACGCGATGGAGCTCCCTTTCTCCCCCACATTCGCTCCTTTTCTCAACTCGTAGCTATCTGGTTTTTAGATTTTTTTCTTTACGATCATTGCTCGCCCCTTTTAGAATAAAGCGGTATAGGAGCTGGGCTTCCCCCCCACAGTGGTTGGAGCAAGCCATTTCCATAATTTACAGAGGATTTGCTTGTCATTTAGGACAGTCCGTCCTTTCTCCCCCCCTAATGTTTCTTATTGGTTACATTTACCTATTCTCTGCGAGACAAGGTCTTTTCCTTTTATTTGTGTTTCTCTAGCCGGGACATTCTCCCTCTGCAAAGGACCCCTCCTTTTTTCTTCCGCTTTCTGGTCCTTCCCCCCCCTATTCATTAGTTTGCATTTTGCCACCTTAACAACGCCCCCACCTCCTAGGTTGTACAATCCCATTTTAAATGGAGTTTCCGGCACGCCATTTTCCCCCCCCTCTTTGTTTTGACAGGAAACTACTTGATTGTCTTCCAGTTTCGTATTGGACGAACTTTCTTCACTTAGCGTGGAGCTTCTTTCCCTCCAGAAGAAATCGCCCTTTTTCCTCTTTCCCTATCGATGCAGATCCGTTCCTTATAAGATCCCTCAACCCCGGAAATCTAGTATATTCTCTCCTTTTCTTGTATGTCTTAACAGACCCCCATTTTTTTTCATGAGCACTATCGAAATTATTTCCTCCCTTCCCTGACCGAAATTCAAACCAAAGTACTATACCATCTACTGGTTCATTTTTTTTTTTTTGTTTTTTGCCCCCCCCCTCGAGAGTCCAACTTTCTCTCACTCTAGTTTACACGTTCTCCTCAACTGAGAGGAATTCCCCATCTTGCCCCCCCCCCCACAGTGATCTTCCCTTTGAACCTGTCTCCCTCCCTTCTTGTCCCCGCGTGCGGCAAGACGACAGACTTTTTTACAGTCGCAGTCAGTTCATTGTGTAGGCGAACCCTTTTCTCTTCTCAGAGAATTTTTCCCTCCTCCTTCTCTGAGACTTGCCCCCAGTTTTTAGCCCCCCTTCTTTCAGAAAGCAAACACGGGCCGATTCTCCTTTCTTCCCGTTGACTGCAACTTTTTTAGGGCCCCTGCCTGTGCTTTTGAGCTTCGCTTCCCCCTCCCAGACGGCTCCCTCATAATTCCTTTATTTTAATTTCGATCTCAATCCTTCCCCCCGCATTTTTTTCCAATGCAATTGGTTGGAAAGCCCTTCCTTTGGCCAGCTTCAATGGGAGCCGTCCTCTTATTTTCCTTTTTAATGTCGAACAATGTGAAGTCTCCCTCCCTCTTTCCCAGCCCGTTGATTTTTCACCCTTCTCCGACGATGTAATACGCCTTTTTTTCCCCCGTTTCTAATCTCAGTTTTTCCCCCTCTAATCCTGTTGAGACCTCTAATTGAAGTTCCTGTTAGTTCGCCGTGTTCCTCTTTTTTTCCGTTGTGTCTAGCAAATTTTCAAACTTCCTATTCTTTCTTTCTTTCCTTCCTCTTTTCACCACCCATATGGGGGACCTCTTGAACCACACGAATTGCAATTTTTTCCCATGGATGCGGATTTCCTTTTTTTATGTTCTTTGCAAAGTAACTCTATCTTTCCTTCTTTGCTGATTTTGCCCTTTTTTCGTGAAAGTCTCTTCAACCCTCCCCATTGTAATGGGTCGAGCCGCTACCTACTTGTTAGCTGGCCATTCAATATCATTTCTTTTTCCCTCCCACCTGATTCCATCGAAAACCCTCGACAACATTTCTTTCTTTGATTCCTGGAAGCTTCACCCTCGCAAGTAATAGATTTCTATCATTGTTTCCCCCCTCCTGATCTTCTCTCTGATGCTGCTCATGGAACCTTAACGCTTTTCCTTGGCGGAAACAGCTCTCCCTTCTTCTTGACTAGAACGCTGTAACGCAACAACACCCCCTTGGCCTTCCACGCAAAGGTACCTCCGCTTTCCCCCTGTGACTTTTGATGGTGTCACTCGGACTGGTGCCCCTTCCTTCTTATATTTCGAAAAAATGCTTTTCTTTTTCCATAAGTTGTTGTGGTTCTCTTTTTTTTCTTTATCGTTCTTTCACAGACGATAATGGCAGCTCTTGACCTTCCCCCCTCCGCTTTTAATTTCTGCCCTCTTTGGTGCATTTGAGTGAATGATGACGTTCTTGTTCCTTACCTGCTCATAAACATCAATTGATTAACTTTTCTCTCCTCTTTCCTCGCTTCCTCTCTCCTTATACATTAAAAGAATCCCCACCCCCCCCGTCGGTCCCCCCCTTCCTATCTTAAATAGGCCAGTGCTTCCCGTATGCTCTGTCAATTAATCCCCCCCCCCCCTCACCTCTGGCTTTCAGATGCCTGTCCTCTCTTCGACCTCCTGGGCCCTGTCCCATTCCCTATCTTCTGGACACATTTGGCACAATGCTTTTTTTTTCCTCCGTAAATTCTTAACGCGAAACAGTTTCTCGAGGCACATGAAAAGCGATCAGAGACAGCTCTTTTCAGCATTTGACCTGTTTTCACCTACAGATAGTCTTCCCCTCTCTGAAGGGCTCCTACCCATTTGCTGACATGTCTCTTTTATTTACTATTTACCCCGTATTGTTTATTCTTACCCTTACAAAGAGAACCCTTTTTTTGTTGGTTTCTTCTTTTTTTTCCGTTCGAAATTTTTGCTCTGCCCCAACGAACAAACCTAGCAATCGTCTTTTCTCTTCTTCAGTGTTCTATCTATGTACTTTCTCTTCACTCCTTTTCGTATCCCGGCTAATTAGGAATTTAAAATATGTTGTTTCTTTTTTTTCCCCCACCATCCACAACTACGTCTTACCATGTATGAATCTCTTTGAACCTGGTTCCCCTTCTGTTTCTTCGCGAGAACGATCTCTCTTCACGGATGGTTCACATAAACACTTGCATGTACCCTTTTTTGCATTGCTTGAGATTACTTCCAGAAGATCCGGTTGATCTTCTTTCCATGACTTTTCCCGTTTCAAATACATGTAAAAGGGTAAACCCCTTTTCATCCCCCTGTAAATTCACTTTCTGGGGAATGTCCCCCCTTTTGAACAACTGTTTTCTTGAGATATCACTTCTCTCTTCCCCTCCCGTTGCCTTATGCATCCTGAAAAAAAACACTTAAGGCACGCCCCACCTCCTCAGTTGTTAGGTTGCCGTTTTCTTCCCCCTGAGAGCCATCCCTGGGGTTTTATTAGTCCCTGAGGTCCTTTGGCTTTCGGGGATTGTTTCTTATCTGTCTTTTCTGAAACCTCTTCTCATGTTAAAATGATGAATCCTCTATCTGCACGCATTTAGATAGTTATCATCCTGTCTTTTCTTTTACCTCCCGTTTAAAAAAGCCCCTACTCTTTTTTCTTATACTCCGATTGCAGGGTTTTCCTTCCCTGCTTTCAGCTTTCTCAGATCTTCCCCGTACCTTTTTTTTTTGGATTTGTAAAAAGATAATTCACTCCTTTTTCCTTAGTATCTCAAAATTACCCTTTCGCGAGTTCCTCTTTTTCTGAACACTCGGTCCTTTTCTTGCCAAACTTCCTAACCACCCCGTTCCCCCCCTTTTATATTTCCACCCTTCCTCTTCGTAGTGTTATTCAATGCCCCTGAAGAGTTTCATCCAACGCGCAAAAAGTCGTCTTTAAGATTTTGACCATACTTTAATCTCCCAACCATATCTTTCCCTTTGTTTCCCCCCGAAGTCGTTTCAAGAAAAGAAAATACTACTGTCTTTCCCCCCCATCCTCAGGTCTAAGAGGCCACGCACGCTCCCCCCTGCCTTCCCCCCCAAAATTTTCTCTCTCTGACCACCTCCAAGATCGCGACTGGAGGCCACCGGGAGAGAAAAGATAGGACCCCCTCGATCCCCCAAAGTTCAATCGTTTTGACTGTCTCGCTGATCTTTTCTTCTCTTTTAACTTAAAGAGCGTACCCCCCTCTTTTTATCAAATAATCTTGTTTTCCTCTTTGTTCCATCGAGGTCTTCTCCATACGTTTCAAGCGGCGTTTCCTTTCACCCCCCCCGCACCAACCCTTTGACCCACCAACTGGTGGGTCTCCCTCTCCCCCCCGTTGAAAAGAACTGTTCAGAGAATTTATTCTCAGTTTTGAGTAAATCCTCTAGTTGCCGTTAGCACCAAAATGCGGCTAATGTTATTAAGATCAATGTAAATCTCTTCTAAAGTACATGTCTATGCCACCACCCTCCCTTTTTCTTGTCAACTATTTGACCTATAGTTATTATCAAGTTCACGTCCTCTATGTCGCAAAGAGGAGGTTCTCTCTACCTAGCCGAGACTTTATTTTTCCGCACGTCCGTCGGTTCATTTTTCTCGGAAACTCGCGCAACCCCCCTTCCCTCTCCTCGCCACCCCCCCTTTTATACGTCCTCGCACTTTTTCCCACCGTCCATCAATAGTTATCTTTGTTTACCAACTGGACACCTTTTCTTTTCTCAGTCAACTGCAACGTGAATCCTTCGTACCCAACTACCGCTTCCCAGGGGAAGGCGCCCTGACTTTTTTATTGCAGGGAGACCCTCCAATGAAGCACGAACCCGATTCTCCGATTTAGTTTACCGGACTTTTTCCTTGTCCTGAACCCTCGGTCGTGTACATCTTCATCAAAAGCTGACATTACAGAAGTCCAATCAATCTCTCCCCTGCAGTTCAGAACCATCCTTTTTGATGCCTTGTTTTCTTCCCTTTTTTTCTTTCTTTTTTTTTTTTTTTGCCGCCGAAAGCTGCTCAGGACGTTGGATTTTTCTCATCTGAATTTTGTTCTCGTGAAGCACAGGTACTACCTTATTAATCCCAGTCTTGAAGGATAATCGGACTGCTTTTTCGCTCTACTTTTTCCTCCGCAGCAGATCCTTCACCCGCTTACTATGTTGTGAAGCTTTTTTCCCGTGTTCACATTCCAGTCCACAGGTTTCTTTTTTATACTTTTCCCGCGTTCTCTTTTGCTTAGGATTTGGAAAAGACAAGCTTTTTTTTCTCTCCTTTCTTCCAGCCGCCGTGAAGCTCTTTTCTTCCCCCCCCTGGAATGGCCCCCCACCCTCTCCATGGTCCGCTGTCAATTCGTATACCGACGTCCTTTCTCCTTCGACACGGCTCTTTCCTCTCCCCCCCCAATCGTCCAGCTTCCCCCATACACAACGCCAGCCGCCGTTTTTGTGCTTTCCTTAGAGGCGGCGTCTAATGATACCTTGGGGAGATGACCTAGCCCCCTATCTTCTCGTCCCCTCCTCCTTCTCCGCTTCGGAGTGGTGCACCCCCAAGTTAGGTGACCTGTAACAACCCTCCTCGTGAGTCTTTGGCAGAATCCCTTGACATAGCCTACTTTGCAGAAACACTTGAGTGCTGGTCCCCAAAGAACGTCCCCCATCTCTTACAGCGTGTTCTCCCCTGACTTTCTATTCGCTCCTGGAAGACAGCCATTACTCACTCGAGGTACTTTTTCCACCCCGGCTACCTTTGCCGTTACCATCATCTCCGTTTGTGTTCCCCTTAACAATTTCCCACTCGTTTACTTCACTCTCCCAACGGATAGGTATGATTCTCCTCTTCCCCCCTTATGCCGACTGATCGAGTTTTCTTTCTGAGTGAAATTGCCTGGCTCACCCTCCCTTCCCTTGACTTGCTATCTACCAATAATTTGAACACTCCCACTGATCCTTGCACGTCCCCCCACTTTAGACGTGTTATAACCCTTCTTTTTTGCTTCCTTACGTGAAAATTTGTGATGATTTTAAACGTCGTTCTCTTTCGAAGTCATCCTTATGCCAAAAAGTTCGACGACCGCATCCGTCACTTTTCCTTCTTCTTTTGACTGCCGCGCAAACAACCTCCCCTTCATTTTCAACTAACGGGGCTGAATAACCCCCTCCCTCGCCTTTACCAGGACCCTTTATGCATTTTCAATACTAGTCGTAGCCTATAATGACAGTTCCACCTTCTCTCATCACTATGTCAGCCCTCCCGCCTGAATATTGCCAGCATTAGACCAAGACTTTTGTATAATCGTCCTTTTCATAGATATTTTAGATCTGCCTCCCTTGAGAGATTAATTATAATCTCTTTTCTTCATTGTATCGCGCTCTCGGGTGTCTCAATGCACCCCGATACTACTCCCCCGTTCCTTGCCTGAAGTCTATCTTTCATGATTATTTAAGTTCCTT
>Ga0179591_1322259_pt1 | contig 17013 bp, 34 predicted proteins | sample CZOMad2_1_08_16f_FD_182891 | JGI IMG/M metagenome (GOLD analysis project Ga0179591, IMG submission 182891) | Vadose zone soil fungal communities from Angelo Coast Range Reserve, California, USA - CZOMad2_1_08_16fungal (PacBio error correction) | ecosystem: Environmental > Terrestrial > Soil >... | reverse complement strand
CCCCTCCTTTCCCTTTTTCCACCACCCGTGTTTTCTCTTTTCCGTGGAAACTTTTTTTTTTCCTTTTTTCGTTGAACCACAAAATTGCGGAATGCCTCGTTCCGTGTAACATCTCCCTGCTGGGAGTTATGCTCTCCCTCTCCTTGGTCAATGACGTTTATGTCTCCTTTTGTCTACCATTCTGTGGAAGTTCTTGTTTCTAAGCTCCCCGATTCTTGCGTCAAGCCTGGTTCCCCCACATGCGATTTCCAATTCTTGTCCCCCCCTTTCGATTCCCCCACCCCTACCCTCTTTTTTTTACCCTTTTTTTTTGTTGTTTCTCCCCAAAAAAAAATAACAAAAACATCCCTGCAGCCATCTTTTTCTTTTCTTTAAGTACTTTTGTTCCCTTCTTTTTTTTTTTTTAGTCGTTTGTTTTTTTTTTTCCTGTCAGTTCTTTTTTTTTCTTTTTTTTTGGAGCCCAATAGGTCCGTCCCTTGCCTTCGGTTTCTTTTTTTTCCCCAAAGGGGCCCCAGTTGTTTCTTTTTTCTTTTCGTGTCTTCTTGCCTTTTACGTCCGCTCCCACAATTTTTTTGATTTTTTTTGCTCCTTCGTTGTGGGTGTGTCTCCCTGTAACTTCTTGGGCTAGTTTCTTTTTGATTTAAGCATGTAGTGGTGTTCTCCAAGCCTATGCCTGTGCTTCTGGGAGGGTCTTTCTTTTTTCCCTCCCTGTCCTCGCGATTCGGAAGGTTCCCTATTTTGGGTGCCATCCCTTGGTTTCCTGTGTTTCTATAAAAGCTTTGCTCTACTGGTTGAACTCCCCCCCATTACGGTCCAGGTTCCCTTTCCCCCTGTGCGATCTCTCCTTCCTTTTTTGTTTTTTTTTTAGAGCTTTTGTCTTCTTGGGGGCCGTGTGCCAGCGGAGGCAATTTTTCATTCCGATCCCCCTCGCTGTTTTTTTTTTTCTAACCCTTTTGATCCCCCCTTTTTGTCTTTTACTCCAGGTTTTGTTTCTCTTTCCCCCCCAAGTCTTTTGTTCTCTCCCTCCCCTTTGTAGTCTAGTTCAGTGCCAGCCAGAGTTGTCTCCATTCTCGCTCCCCAATGGTCCCCCCCCCGTCTTTTTTGTTCCCCCTTAGACACCTTTTTCAATTTTTTCTTTCCCTGTGCCTTTTTTTTTTTTTTTCCCCCTTTTTTTTTTTCCAGTGCCCGTTCCCTCCACTGGGTTCCACTTTTCTTAACTCCTAGAAAGCTGGATGTCGGCCCCTTCCCCGGTCTTTTTCCTCGACGCTACCTTTTTTCGTTGCCAACTTTCCCATTTTTCCTTCCTATTTTCTTCCTTGTTGATTTCCACCATCTTTCTTCTGAACCCCCCGATGGGTGTTCTCATTTGGTCCCGCGTCCCCAACAGTGTTTTAAGATATTCGCATTTCAGACCCAGTTTGCGAGTTTTCTTTCGTGAGGCGTCCCTTCTTCAGTGACTGTATTGTTTCGTCACCCTGTTTCCTTTTTTTCCCTGTTTTTTCTTCCTATCTTTTTCCGCGCTTCTCCCCTCCCCTCTGAAGGATTGTACTTCCGGATGTTCCATTTCGTCTGCCTTTAATGTTAAATCCCGTTATTTTCCCTCCCCCTTTTCGTGGTAATCTGCTGAGCCCCTTGTTGGTTTTTTCATCTTCTTTTAGCGGTCCTTTTTTTTTGTTTAGAGATGTACTTTGGTTGGAGGACGCCCCGCAAGATCCTTTTCCGTTTCTATGTCACCCTCATCGTCTGATTCTCCTGCTATTTCTTTTTCCGGTAGATAAACTCAGCCCAGCAGTCTTCCCCCCCCTTTGCCCCCCCCTAGTTTTTTTACCCAAACCGTTATAACTCCCCTACCCCGTTTTGTCTTTCTTGGCGTTTCATGCTCTTTCCCCCTCTTCCCCTCGTTTTGTTCCTTCTCCTTTTTTTTTTCGTTGGTCGCAAATGTTCCTTCTTCACTAGTGGAACCCCCCTATATCCTGTTTCTCCTTGTTATGGATAGCTATTCCTGGCTCCTTTCTCCCCCCCAACCCTTTTTCTTTTCTTCGTTGGATATTCCCCAACCACCGCGTGTACGTCCCCCAAGCCTCTTTCTCAGATTTTTTCGTTGGTCTCCTTCCTCCCCAGGTCCCCCCCCCCTCCCCCCTCCCCCCAACCGCCCCCCCAGTATAGCTCTTTCTCAACAACTTGAGCGCCGTTCTCACCTTGATTTTGGCCGTCGGTTGGTTTTTTGTTTTTTTTTTCTTCTTTTAAGGCTCGGAGTGTTTGTTTTTCATTGATATCGTTCCTTAAACTTCCCTGGTCCCAACACCCCAATTCCGTTTTGTGCCCTTTCCCCCAACTTGTTTTTACCCACCTTCCCTGTGTAGAGTCCCCTTTTCTTTTTTCCCTTGGTTTATCGGCGGGTTCAAACGATTGCTTTGCCCTGTCCTTCGTTTTTGTGTTTGCACACCATTTTGCCATCTTTGTCCCAAACCCGTGGTTTTACCACAACCCTACTCGTTGCTCTTTACCTGGATTGATGCGCCTTTCAATTCATGCCTTACCCTTGCCAGTAACGCCTCGATCTGCTCCTTTGTTTTCCTCCCTTTTTTTTCTCCCTTTCCTTCCCACGAATATGTTCCTCGGAGCTTTTTCTTCTCCCTCCCGTCGGTGGCATGACTTTGCATTTTTTTTCGTGGACTTTCCTGACCTCTCTGTCTTCCTGTGATTTCCCCGTCTTCTTGCTCTTGTTTGTGTTTTCTTTTCTTAGTCTTCAGCGGCTGCCTCGTCTTTCCCACATCCCCTTCCGAAGTTTTCCGCTTGTGTGCGGTTAGGCGTTATATTTTCGTTTTTTTTTTTCTTTCCTTGTTTTTTCCCTTCCCTTTCCCTCCTTCAGCCCCCACTTCCCGCGGCTTGATTGTCACTTTTCCTTTTTGTCGCGCCATTTGCGTGATAATTAACTTTATCTTTTTTCTTTGACTCATCTTGCTTTCCCTTGGTCGTTTTAATTTTCTTTTTCAACCCCAAACTTATTTTTCCCGTTTTCTGCCCCCTTTTTTTTTCCATTTTTGATGATCGTTTTTTTCTAACCGTTTCCATCTGGTGGAGGATCCCTCATCCTGTTCTTGGTGTCTGCGGTCCTTTTTCCTGGTCTTTTTTTTCCCTTTTTTTTTCTGTTCCTTCCTATCTGTTTATCGTTTTTGATTATGCATTTCCCTTTTTGTCCCCAGGGAAAACCCTGGTGCAGTGGAGTTTTGCCCCCCCGCTCCTTTTCTGTGCCCTGATTTTCGTTTTCATCCCTCCTTCCCCTTGTTTCCCAGCCCCCCCCTTAGAGAGTTATTGTTTCTCTTTTTCCGTCAGAGAGTATGTCCCCTGTGAAATCCCCCCCCCCCGTGTGCTCTTTAGCTGCTTTTCCACTCCGTTCTCTTCCCCCCCAACCGAATTAACTTTTTAATTTCAGATCTTCGTCCAGGTTCGTGCTTTTACATAGTCCTCTTTTTTCCAGCCCATGACCTTCCCCTGGGTTCACCACCTTGAGACCCTAATGACCCCCATTTCATCTCGACACCCCTTCTATCGGCCTTCATTGCGTACAAACGTTTTTCTTAGGGTTGCAAGGCTGGCACTTTTCCTTGGGGGGACTTCACTGAAAATTCCCAAACGCGTTCCGGGGTTTGTTTTCTTGCCCCCTCCCCCCCCCCAGCCTCACCCCTTTCTCCCCAAACCCCTCCGTTTTTGTGTGTGTTCACCTAAACTTTTCCCTTCGTGTCAGTTCCCCTACTTTTGCGACGTTCTCTTTCTTTTCCAGTGGCTCGTGCCTTCCTCTCCCCTTCCCTTTTTCCTTCTTCGATTCGGGTTTTGCGCTGTCGTTCCTCGGGGCTTCACTTGCCAGAATCCTCTTCCAATGATTTCTTTCTTTTTCTTTCGGTTTTTTTTCTTTTTTGGCCTTCTTTTTGTTGTGTTCCCCCGCTTCGGTCTAGTTCTGATGTGAGTCCGGTTGGATGCTGCAGCTCCCTTTCGTCTCCGCTTTCTTTTTCCTTATTACTCTTTTCCCCTGTTTTTCGGTCACCCTCATTGTTTTTTTTTGCCCCGGTTATTAGTGTCCCCCCCCCTTGTGTTTAGTGTCATTATGGTCCGTCCTTTTCTTGGGTTTTACCCCGCTTGCACGTCCCCTTTTTTGTTAATGACATATCACTTTTTAACCCCGACCGCCGTCCCCCTCGTTATCTTTTGCGTGGTGCCCCTTTTGTTGGTCTTTTTTTGTCCTGATTTCTTTTGAAGCGATGTTGCTCCTTTTACCCCCCCCCCTCCCTTGTGTTCGGTTTTATTTTCGGACCCTACATCGCCCTCGGGATGTAATACTGGGTTGATGGTTTCTTATTTTTCTTTTTTCTTCAGTTTTTTCCCTTTCTTTCCCCCGCTTTCTTTTTCCTTTATAGAGGTTTCCGTCCTCTTGTTCCTTTTCCCCCCAAACTCGATGTAAGCCCCACTTCTGAGTTCCCCTCCGGGCCTCTTCCTTTTTTTTTTGACCCACCGTTTTTCCCTTTTTGATGGGCTGTTCCAATCTTCTTCCTTTGATCTCCTAGTCCTCTGGAGTTCTTTCCGTCACTTTTCTGCCCCCTGCCCCCCCCCCCCCCTTAATTCTTTTTTCTGATCTTCCTTTCCCTCTGCTCCGCTTCCCCCTTTTCTTTCGGCAATCCGTTCCTCGGCATCCCCTGCTCATCCTCTTGTTTTTTTAGCACAGTTTGTTTTTTTGTTTCCCCCTCCTTTTTCTTGCTTTTTTTTTTTTCCTCCCCCGTTGTGGTTTCCTTTAGGTTGGTCAGATGGTTATTTGGCCAATATATAGTTTGTCTACCTCTCCCCCGTTGTGTTTTTTTTTTTTATCTCTTCTCTTCGCCATTCAATTTTTTTTTCAAACCCGCATCATTTTTTCCCTCCCCCCACCGTATAGCCCCCCGAAACCAACGCACACAAGTCCTTCCCTGTATATTTCTCTCTTCTCCCTGGCTTCTTTTTTTTTCCCCACCAGCTATTTGATTTTATTTTCGTGCCAGATCTTATCATTGCCGTTTTTGTCTTTCTCCGGTAGGTTTTGGCTGAGTCTCCTTTTTTGTGAATGTCTGACCTGGTGATGCCGTGTTTTCCCCTCCTCTCCCCTCATTGTGCCTTTGATTCCCTTTTTTCTCTCGACGCGCATGCCCGTTTTTTTCCATAACGATTTCCTTGGTTTTGATCTGTTTTTGATTTCTTCCCCTCTGTCCTCGAATTTGTTGATACTCCTATGATGTGCCCCCCCCCTGCATTTTCCCCCCTTTTACTTGTCTTTTTCTTTTCCCCCTTTCCTCCCCCCCCCACTATACAGCTAGATAGGACTTTGTATCGGTGCATGATGGGTTTTTCCTTTTACACGACCCCCCCCCCCAGTCACCTTTCTCTCTGTTGTCGAGTTTTGCTTTCATTAGTACAGCTTTTTTCCCCCCCTTTCGGGGCCCAGATAAAACGAATCCCTTTTTCCACCCGGCCCCCGCTTTGCGTTTTTTTTTTTAACTGTTGTTGTGTTTTTTTTCATGTACTCCGATGTTTTCCTGTTTCCCCTGGGAGGTTTTTCTCAGTACCTTCTCCCGCAAGGTTCGTCGACCCTTGTTTCTCTTTTTGCTTGACTTTTGGTGTCCAACTTTTTTTGTGATGTGTTGTAGCTGACAGACCCGCCCCTCCCTCGTGCTCGCCCCTTGTTCTTCTCCCAGGTCATTCTCTCTGTATTCTCCCGGACTCCGTAGACCTTCCAGTTGCCTTCGTGGTTCAATATCGTTCACTTCCCCCCCTTCCGTCTCCGTTTATAACACCCCCCCCCCAGACTCTTTCTCTCATCTCCTTCGTTTAATTTTTTTTACCTGCTGTCCCTCCTTGCAGGGCCTTTTTGAGTCTGGGCGTTTACTGTTGTTTCAGTCATATTCCCTTGGGAGGAGGTAGATCCGCTTTTTTCTCCCTTTGGTCTTTTCCACGATCCCCGGTGAGTCTTTACATTTCTTGTTTTCTTCCCCCCCCCCTTTCCTTGACCGTCTTTTTGCGTGGGTTTTTTTTTTCCTTCATTTTGTTTTTTGGGTCTTTCCTCCCCCCCCCCCTGTCCTCAAGTGTTCCTTCTCCCTGCAGAGTTTTCAAGTGCCCGGTGCCATTGACCCCGTTCCTGAAGTTTTTGTTTTCCGTGCCCCCCTTTACAGTTTTGTGCGGCACCTTTGATATCTTTTTTCTGGTCGTTGTCTGTGTAATTATTTCCCTCCCAGCTTTATGTTTTCCCCCCCGATCAGTTTTTTTTTTTTCTTTTTTTTTTGGTACTCGCCCCTATCTTCCCCTTTCCGATTTGTTCCTGATGACGATGCCACTGTTTGGCTCCCTTGCAACCAGGGACGATGTTTTGGTGGAGTTCTGATTTCTTTTCCCCCATTTTTTTTTTTTTTGCCTTCCTTTTTTCCCTTTTTTTCGGACCCTTCACCCCTTGTTGATTTTGTTTTTCCTTTTTGCTGCTGTTTTACCCGCAGGTCAGTGTCCTACTCCCTCCTTCCCTTTTTTTCTTTTCGGGTTCCCCCCTCCCAGTCCCCCCCCTTTTTTGGCCTTCCAATGCAGAATCAATTTTGAGGTACGCTTTGTCCCTTTTCATTTTCATTATTCTCACCCCAAGGCCTGGTTGCGTGTTACCCTTTCTTTTCCCCCCAACCGCCTTAACGAGTTTTTTTGGTTTTTTCTTTGTTGATTCCTTTTCCATCGGATTTTTTAATTATGAGATTTTTCCCTTTTTTTTTTGACCAAGTTCTTCCGGAGGCGTCGATCACCCCCCTCTTCCCAACTCCCTCTTTTCCCCAATTTTAGATATTTAGATCGGCTCCCCCTCTCAAAATTATTCTCACCCGTGTTCGCTGGCTCCCCACCCCCCAACCCCCCCTTTTTTTCCCTTTTTCCCCCCCCCCTTCTCCATGGATATTTGTGGCAGTTAGTATTGATTTCTAATGTTCTCTCCTCTGGGACATCCAATTCTTCTGTTCCCCAATTCCCCCTTTTCCCCCATGAGTTTTGGCGGACCTTTTTGTGTTTGGATGGTTGTAGCCCTGGGTCTGCTGAATCTTGACCTTGAGTTTACTGATACCTCCCCTTTTCTTCTAGGCATGCTCGTTCCCCAATTTTCAACCTTACTTTTTTTTCATGGACGGTTTTTTCTCGGTCCCAGGTAACTCAGCTCACCGTTTCAAATGTCCAGACTCACTCCTTGTCTCCCTAATCGAGGCACAGTTTCAGGGAGGTCCTTGGTTGAATTGGATTATTTCCTCTTTGACCCCCGGTAAACTGTGTAAACATTTTTTTCCTTCCCTGACGGCTTCGGTTTGTGGGTTTTGTGTCCTTGTCCCTTGTGCAGGACTTCTTTTCAGTCGCTCGGTGAGAAAGGTTTTTTTTTTCGGATTAGTAAAATTGTCTCTCCCGACATTTGTCTTCGTTTTGGTTCGGTACCCCAAATTGTTGGTCCCCTCTTTGGTTTGGTTTTTTGCCTCTTTCCCCCTTTCCAATTCTTTTTTGTTTTTTATTTCCCCCTTCTGCTAATTAGTTTAGGTTTATCAGAGCCACCCCCCTTGGAATTCATTGTACTACTTTTTTTCTGCTTGCTCAACCACTTGTCCCCCTTTTCGCTTTTTTTCGTTTTTTGCGTATTTTACACACCAGTGCACGCCCCCGCTCTCTCCCCCATGTTTTCCCACCCCCCACCTCGTCCCGTTTTTTTAGGTATACTTCTGTTTTTCCTCCCAGAGTGCAGCGCCCCCCCAGTACGCTATTGTTTTTTTGGGTTTTTCTTTTCGTTTTCCTTAGCTCTTCCGCCCACTCCTTTTTCTAATCCTACTGGATCCTTGTTGTGCCCTGTTCAGAGGGTTTGTCCTTGGCCCCAAAAGTTAGGGAACTTTTCCCCTTTCCTGGTTCGAGTCACCCCTTTTTCTCTTCAATTTCCCCTGTTTTTCCATTATTTTTTCTGGTCTCTTACAGCATCTTCCATTCCTAGCCGTTCTTTTTCCCCCCGCTTTTTTCGATTTTCCCCCTCCCACGTTTGAGTTCTTTTGTTTTCTGGTCCCATTTGGTTTGTGACACCTTTTTGCCACTTTGAAGCTTGTTGCCTTTTTTCTTATGATGTCAAACTTTGTTTTTTTCACTCCTCCCCTTCTGGTGTCTGTCTTTTTTTGTCTTCATTCCCCCCGTGGCTATGGGTTTTGCGTTTTCCCGTCCACTGCCTAGCCGATCTTTCTCCCCCCCCCGCCTTCCCTTCTCCTGAGGATCCGTTTGCATGTTTCCTCTTTCAAGTCTGACTGAGGACCCTTTTCTCATCGTCCTTTACCCAGCCACCTTTTCGTAGCTTTTCCTTCCCCTGTTTTTTAACGTTTCCCCCCCGTTAGTTTTCGTTGACTTCTTCCTTCTTTTTCCTCTCGGTTTCCCCACTGACCACCCTTTCGTTTCACGCCCTCTACAGTTTTCACGGAAGAATTTTGCCTTCTTTTTGTTAGTCTTTAGCCCTTGTTTTAAAATCCTCTTCCAATTTGCCCCCGTTCGCTTTCCCCATACATATTTGTTTTGTGTTTTTGTTTTTTGCTTTTTTTTTTCCTTTTATTGGTTGTGTTTTTTTTCGTGTTCAAGCATATCTTTGACCTTCTTTTTCCCTATTTTCTTTAGCCTGTCTTTTTTTCTTTTATCCCGAATTTTTTTTCGTCGTTGGGGCTGGTTGTGCTGCTTCTGTCTCACCGGGCCCTGTCTGGCTCTTTCTCGGTTCCTTCGGATAAAGTACATGGTTTCCCCTTTTTTTTTTTGGCCTATTTTTTTTCTGACCCGGTTTGCTTGCTCCAGGCCTCTCCTTTTTTTGTTGAACTTTGAGCATTATTTTTCCTTTTTTGTTGCTTTTTACCTCTTTTCTTTGTTTCTTTTTTTTAGGTCATCTTTCTTTGGTGCCATAGCCCTCCCCCCACAGAGGGCCCAGTTGGACCGCCCTTTTCAATTATTTTGTCAACTTTCTTTTTTTCGTGTTTCCCCCCTCTTTTGTTGTCTGTTGTGGTATACACTGGCCGCCTTACCTTTACTTCACGGGCAGATAGACCATCTCTCCCCTCCTTCCTCCCCCTTTTTTTTTTTCTTTTTGATGGTTTCTGGCTCTTGTCCGTATCCGGGTCGGCAGTTTTTTTATTTTCCCCCCCTTCCCCCCTCCCCCCCCTTTATTTTAAATTTTTGCTGTTCACCACTACCTACTAGAGCCTTTTTAGCTTTATTTTTTTGTGCTTTTTTTTTTCTTTTTCGGTTTGTATGCCATGACTGGTCCCCCTTTGTCCCTCGTCATTTCTTGACCTTCCCAAGGTTCACATCATCCCTCCCCTTTCAAGACCTACCTCTTGTTTGATGGTTGAAATGTTCCCACTCTCTTCCAACACTCCCTGCGCTTTTCCACCTTTTCTCTCCGCTTTTCCTTCCTTTTGACCTTGCGAAGCGAGCCCTGGCTTTTTTGCCCACCTTTTCTTTTTTTGGGTACTACCGAAAGAACCTCCCTTCGTGCTCCATTGCGGCAAGATCCCAGCTTCTCCCCCTTCACACCTCTCCTTCCTCCCCCCCCCCCCCTGCTGTGTGGTTCTAGTTGACACGCAAGGTCCCCTCGATGTACCTCTCTTTTGAAAGTTGCCTGAGGCTTTTCAGCTCCCCGCTTTTTTGCTTCGCTGTATGTTCCCCCTTGCCCGGTGTTCCCCTTTCCCGCCTCCTCCTTTTTAATGAGTTCTTTTACGTACGCTCTCCCTTTTCTATAGTGTACCGTTGATTTGACGTTCCTCCCTTTTTTTGTCCACTATCGTTTTTCCCGTCCTCCGTTTGCTCCTTTACCCCCTTGTTTTTTTTTTTCTCTCTGAGCGGGCGTCTTTTTCACTCTTTGGTAGAGTTTTCCCTGTGCCCCTTTTGTCGCGGACGCCCCTTGTTCTGCACCTTGTTTCGGAACCGATTAGGGTCAGTTATGGCTTTTTTCGTCCAGAGGCTGTGATAGTTTTTTGCCTCCTTTTTCCCCCCCTAAAGTTCCCATCCCACCCTGTTCTTTCTGGGCCTTCCCTTTAAATTTGTCCAATCGTGCCTAGCCTTACCCCCAGTGCTGGAGTTTTTGGTATGATTTCGTGGTTCTTTTTTTTTTCGTTGTGCGTATTTCGGCTGCCTTCTTTTTAAATTCATTTTAATCCTCCCTTCTCCTCGTGATAGGAGTGATTGGTAGTCGCTTTTTACCCTTGGACCGTACAACGCGGGACTTTTTCCCACACTATTTCTTCCACACATTGCCAATACTCCTCTTTAGTGCACCTTTTTTTTTTTTCTTGTTGCGTTGGGGCATTCTTTTCAAAGCATTTAAAAACCTCCCCTCCCCCTCTTTTTCCCTAATCCTCCTGTTCGTTCATCCCCGTGTCGTTGTCTCAAACCTTGGGAGTTGTGGCACTCCTTTTGTTTTTCTCATTTGTTGTTTTTTTTTTGTACGAGGTGTCTGGTTTGGCGGGTGTTGTTCTGGTTGATCTCCCTTTTGATGAAATTCGTGGTTCGGCCCGTTTCTTTGTTTTTTTCATTTTAACTGTTACATTTCCGATGGTCCCCTCCCTTTTTTCGAACTTCTCGCTTTTTCTAAAACGTTTTCTTTGTGCTGAGGTTCCTACCGTTCTCCCCTTTACCCCCAGTTCCCCCATTGTCCTTGTTTAACCCCCGTTCCTCTGTCTCTTAGATCTTTTACGGCTTTTCATTCCCCCCCCCTTCACGGGTTTAACGTTGCCGCCTCTCGTCCTTCTTTTCCTCTTCTGGTTCCATTTGATGTCTCCCCCTCCCACCACTCAGACGGGCCCCTTGATGTCTCTTGCTCCCTTGCTTTCCAGCGCGTACCCTTCTTTCCCCCCCGTTGTCGGTTAGTTTCTTCTCTGGCCTAGTTCGTTGTCATTTTCTTTTTTCCCTTCGGCTCTGCTTAATTTTTGCCGTGTTTTTTGTTTCTTGCTTCTTTTTTTTTCTGCAGGCCTTTAAAAAGCTTTTCTTTTGCTCCGTATTTCAACCGGTGACGAAAGTTTCCCGGCCGTCTTTGCTCGCTTCCTCTTTTTTTCTTCTGTTTTCTGGTCTTCCCCTCTTTTTTTTGTACATTAGCATTTTTACAGGCCCCCGTCCTCAATTTTTCCAATGCGGTTCTTTCTTTGACGTTGCTTTTTGGTCTTTTTTCTGTTTCCCGTCAAATGAGTGGGCCCCTCAGATCTTTCCTTTTGAGGGTTTTCAGTTTTTTTTTTTGTTTTCCCCCCACGGGCTTTTTTCTTTTGAGGCGATTTTTTTGTTCCCACAATCCACTCCGTTTTTCTGTGATTTTCCTTCACCTTTTTGTCAGAAAGGATGCTTCTTTTTTCGCGCACTGTCGTTTTATCTTTTTGTCTGCACCTTCTTTTGCCTCTTTTGTTCTGCTTTCTGTGTTATGCGGTTTCCTAACCCCCAGTTGAATGGATCTCGCCCCTCTTTTTCCGAGATATGTTTTTCTTTTATTTTTTTTTTTTTGACCTGCGTTTTTTTGTCCCCAGCTGCCCCTTTTTCCCTTCTCCCGCACTTTCAGAAGTTTTTCCCCCACCCCACGAAAATGGGCTTTGTTTCTGTCGTCTCCTTTTTTCCCCCCCCCATTGTCCACTCTTTTCCGTTCCTTTCCACCCTTTCCCTTTTCCCTTTCGACAGGTGTGATTTCAAGAATTTCGCCTAAACCCCAGAACACGGTGGATTTTTGGGCACTCAAACCCCATTCTCCCCCTTCTTTTTTTTACATTTCTATCAATCAATCCCTTTTCTTTTCTCCCCTTTCTGTACCAATTTGCTTTTTGGGCAATTGCCCCCTTTTTTCAATTTATTCTTTTCTTTTGAGGACCTTACAACCACCCCGTCTGTCTTTTTTCCCCTCGTTGACCCCCTCCCCCCAGTGCTTTTTACCTTCGATAAATCCCCCTTTTTCCCGTTTCCCCTCTTTCTTTTTCGTTACACCCCGTCCCGGCATGACTGATTTTTTGACTTTTTTTCTTTGCTCGTGTTTCCCTTCCATTGATGTTACGCTCTTTTTTTTTGCCCTGATATGAACTCTTTTCTCCCCCCCCGTGGACCCTTCTTTTTTCCGTCCGAATTTTTGCCCGCGTTCTTTTTTTGCTTTTTCCCTCCGTCCTTTATTTTCCCCTGGAGAAGATGCCTTCCGATGGGATGTTCTGATTTTTTTTTCTTTTCTTTTCCCCCTGTTCACCCTGTTTCCCCGCGTGGCCTTCCCTGGTTTGATGTTGTCCCCTGCAGTTATTTTGCTGTACCCCCGCTCCCCCCCCCCCCTCTTTCCCTTTATTCATACGATGTTTTTTCTTTCTGCGACTCACCAGTTTTTTCTCTTGTATCGGCATTTGAGCAGGATTTTGTTTTTTTTTTTTTGAACCTTGTTGTTCCTTCTGTTTGTCTCAAGTCTCTGACCCCTCACTTCCCTTTGTCCCACGAACCTCCAGCCTACTCCTAGTATGTATCCTCCATCTACGTTTTTCCGCCCCCCCTCCCCTGGTTTTTGCAGTGCTTTTTTTTTTTTTAGACCGGTTTTATTGTCGTAATCCCTGATTTGAGATTCCCCCCCTGCGCTTTTTTCCGTTCGAGCGAGTCCTTTTTTCCTGTGCTTTGTATCAGAAGAAGACCATTTTCGCATCCCCCTCTTTTTCCCATAGGGGGATTGAGTTGTGTTGATTTGACTTTTTAAATTTCTGTCCCTTTTTCCTACAGGCGTTCTTGTTCCAACAACATTCAGGTTTCAAGTTCTTCTTTCCTCCTTGACCCTCCCCTTTTGTCCCCGGGGGCCTTTTTTTCTGAATGGCTTTTCCATTGTTTGCATCTCTTCTGGACTTTTCTTGAGGTTTTTTTTTTCCCTTTTCGTTTCCACTTTTTTCTGTTTACCCCGTTTCTGTTTCTCCCCAGCCCCCGTATCCTTCTCCGGGATGCGCTCTCCTTTGCTTCGCTCCCTTTTTTGCGGCCACCGCCTTTTTTGGTTTTTTGCCCTTTTTGTTCCTCGGGAGTTTTCCAACTTGCTTGTGCTTGTTTTTTGTCTTTTCCAGTTCGGTTTTTCCGAGGGCTGGTTTTTCCTTCCCCCAGATTTTTCTTTTTCTCTTTTTCTCCTGTCTTTTTACTTGTTGGTTGTTGATCCGTCTCTTTTGCCCTACCATCTTCGCTAACGAGCTTGGGTCCCCCACCTTTTTTGCAAGCCCCTCCCCCCCCCCCATCCAGTATCCCACCCCCTCCCCTCCTACCCTGTTCCCCTCTTCACACTCTTAGTGTTTTGTGGCCGTTTCGCGATGCAGGCGTGGATGTCTTTTGGTCCTCTTCTGTCGCTCCGTTTTTTCTTTTTACTATGTTTTTTTTCGGTACCTTGACGGATATGATTCCCACCCCCCCTCCTCTGTTTGTGCATTTTCCCTCCCCTTTTCCTTGGGTGCAATTTTTTTTCCTGTTTCCCCAATCCATTAGGTCTGGAGGGCGTTGTATTCTTTTGCAGTTTCGAAATTGTTTCTTTTTTCCCTTCTTGTGCCCCTCGATTGAACCCTGGGTTCCTTCCCCCTTTTTCTCCCCCTTTTCTCCCTTGAAGTCTTTCAACAGCGGCTGGTCATGGAGTTGTTGGTGTCCTTTTCCCCCCCCCAGGAAACTTTTCCCCCCCCCCTGGTCGGTCTTCCTATTTTTTTTCTTTTTTGAGCTCCGTCTTATCTTTTCCCCCCCCCTCTGTGTTGCCCCCGCCTGGCCCCCCCAAGATTTTTTGCTGAACACTTTTGTTTTTTCGGTTCCCTGTCACGTTTCCTTTCACCTTGGATGTGATTGTCCTTACCTCGAAGGATTAGTAGCGACAGTCCAGGTGGGTTTTTCTTCTCTAGACGAGGTTGTGTTTTCGCCTCCTTCCTTAGATAAGATCTTGTTGCTTCCCACTCTTTTTTCCGAGTCATGGCGGCGGCCCCCTAAAGTAGTTTTGCGTCCTCTATTTTGGGCGTGCGACATTTTTCACCTGACCCCCCCCCAGTGTCTTTCTGCCATTTTTTAGTGCCCTTTATTCTTTTTTGTACTCCCTCTTTTTTGCGCCCGCCTGTCCGCGATTTCTTTCCAGGTTTTACCTTCTTTCCCTTGATGTTGCGCCGTTTGTGCCTCCTCCACCTTTTTGACCGATTTTGTTTTTTTTGCACGATCCCGCTCTCCGTAATTGGCTTGTGATTTTGAGTGAACAAAATTTGTCAGTTGTTTTGCGTTGTTTCCCGTTTCTTTTAATCGGTTTTTTTTTGATGTAAACCCCCCCACTGTGGTGCCTTTTTTTTTTTAACGTGTTTGATTGTTCAGCAGTCTCAGTCCCCCCGCAGAATGCCCCAGTTTGAGACAGTTTTTTTTTTTTTTTCCTTATATTGCTTGGGAGTGCCTTTTTTTTCTCTTTTGTTTTTGTTTTTTTTTTTTTTTTTGTGTTTTGTTGACATTCCTTTTTTTTTTTCTTCCCACTTTATTTTCCCACGCTCGGTGGTTATTCCTGGTAATATGGTTCCCTGGACCTGTCCCCTTAGCGATCACTGATCGTTGCCTGCCCATACTTCTTGTTGGTGTTTGTGCGGCGGATTCCCTTTTTGGTTGGTTCGTTTACTGCACTGTTGACTTATTCGCTGTTTACAAACGGGCCGTGTTAATTCAGCCCCATTCCTGCCCAGTGTATTCTGTTTCCCCCCCGGCGCCCCCAATGCAGACTTGTCTTTTTCCCACATGGCCCTCGATATACTTCATTCTGGATTTTTTCTCTCAACCATTTTGCGTTCCTCCCCATTCTGCTACGATAGCATGGAGCCCCCAGGTCTGGCAGTCCTAGGCGCGACGAACGACTTTTTTATTTTAATGTTGCCTTGCTGAACCACGTCACCTTCGCTTTGCCTTCCCCACTGCTCCCCCAGAGCGTTTACCCCATATTCTCTCTTTTTCATATTCGTCCCCCGCCTTCTCGAATCTTCGCAATTGGCTCTCCCCCCCCCACCCCCCGTTTTCCTGCATTTTGTGGGCCCTCCCTTTGGTCCCGGTCTTTCCCTTGCTCCTTACCGTCTCGTTTGTCAGGCCCCCAAGGCAAGTTCCAGATTGAAATCGCTCCCTTGTGCCCACAGGCGGCGGTCCCCTTCTACTGTTTCTTTTAGCCTTGCGTGCCTCGTTTTTGACCACCCTCTCCCACAGGGCAGTGTGGCCCTTTTTTACTCAAGACTTGTTTTCTTCACGGACCGTCCCTCCTGAAGAAGTCACACGACCACTTTTCCCCAAGATTCTTTTGTGATGCGCCAGCCGAGAATCGTTCCTTCCTTCCCTTTCCTGTGATCTTCCTTGTTTTTTTAAGACAGGGACCCTTCTCCACATCGCTCCGTATTGTCTTTTTTCGGCCTTTCTCCAGGTTCTTTCTGATTGACGTGTCTCAACCTCCTTTTTCTTGTTGGTTTTCCTCCCCCCCCACCCCCACATTGTGTTGGTTTTTTAATTTTGTCTGTGCACCTTTCTTTTTCCCACTCGTTTTTTTTTTTTTTTTTTCTTTAACTCCGTCCTTCGTTTAGCCCCCACAGGTTCTGCTAAGCCAGTTCCTACTGTCCCTCCCCTTTTTAGTTTCGTCACTTGGGAGCTTCTCTTGTTTGCACGTATCTCCTCCCCAGGTACAAAAGGGTTTTTCCTTTCCCGCGTCTTCGTGACTCCCCCCACCCCACCTACCTGGTGTTTCGAGCCCCCCCTCCCCCAGATTTGCGCACCCTTGCGCTCTGTCGAATTTTTTGATTTTGTTTTGGGGTTCCTAGTGTCTTTTCCTCCTGCACCGTGATCATCTCGCTATGGTTGGTTTTTTGTGATGTCCCCTTGATGCTTGCCTTTTCACATTCCTATCTCAGCCTTCAGTTCTAAAGCGTGACTTTTTTGAACTCAGGTTTTTTCCCCTCGGCAGTTTCTACATTCAATTTACTTTTTGCCCTGCACCTCCCTTCTTTGCTTACATTTTCTTTGTACTTTGCTCGCGGAAAACCCAACCTTTTAAGTTCTCTTTTTGTTTAGGGCTGGGCAGGTTTTTTTTACCTTTTTTTTTGTGCTGATACTCTGGTTGTCTTTTTTTCTTTCTTCTGAGTTCAACTTTTTGATTCTTCATACTTGTTTCATGCCCCCCTATAGGGGTCTGTCCCCTTTTCTACTTTGGCCGTCCCCCCCTTTTTCCTCTCGCCCTCTGTCAACTACCGCCTGGATCCAGGCCGTGCTCCCCGTTTCTCTGCAGTGAAGACCCCCCCTTTCTCCTCGTCCTTGAACACATTTCTGGACACTGTTTTCCTCCTGCCTTTTTTTTGGCGGCGTTTTTTGTGAAGGTTCCTTCGAGTCCCCCTTTTTTCTGGGCAGCGGCCTAGGAGCCCAGCTTTTTTCCCCCCCTTTTTGGCCAAATTTTGAGGCAGATTGTGTTCATTCCCACCCTTTTTTCCCAACTGCTTACAATCGTGACTGCCCCGTTTTAGGTTTCCCTTTTTTATGCAGTTGTGCTCTCTTTTACTCTCTTCTGTCACCATTTATGTTTTTCCAAAGTGACGTGCTTCTTTTGTTCCTTTCATACAACTTGGTGATTTTTTCTTAATGCGACTGTGCGTCCCGCAGCCTCCCGTCGGTTTTTTGTGTCTTTTTTCCGTCCTTTTTAGGTGCACCCGGGAAACCGTCTGACCTTGTTTTCTTGCCCTGTGCCTTTCCTCCGTTTAAATTGGCCAGGTTGGCTTCATGTTTTCCCGGTTCTTATTCCCAGCAGTTCTTCTGTTTTTTCTTGTGATGGGCTTGTTTTTCTTTCGCCTTGTATCGTGTCCCATGGGGTAGTAATGTCTTTGATCTCCTTTACCACTCGGCCCTGAGGAGACATTCTGTGGTTTTTATTTTTCTGTGTCAGCGCGTTTTCCAGTCCGTCTCTGATGATTTTTCTTTTTCCTAGACAATCTTCTCTTAGTATGACTCCGCATATAGAAT
>Ga0179591_1310376_pt1 | contig 17016 bp, 19 predicted proteins | sample CZOMad2_1_08_16f_FD_182891 | JGI IMG/M metagenome (GOLD analysis project Ga0179591, IMG submission 182891) | Vadose zone soil fungal communities from Angelo Coast Range Reserve, California, USA - CZOMad2_1_08_16fungal (PacBio error correction) | ecosystem: Environmental > Terrestrial > Soil >... | reverse complement strand
TTCTCTCCCAATCCTCCCTTTTAATATGTAACGTCCCCAGGTCTATTGGTCTCTCATTCCATGTGGCGATGCGAGTTGGAGACTCCTTTTGTGCCGTAGCTTCTGCTCCCCTTGATACCGAAGCGGCAATTACTGGTAGGGGGTCATTTTTCCCCCCCTCGTAACGTTCTTTACTAATTTTTATCCCTTTACGCGTTATGGCCTTCTCCCAGTTTTTATTCTTTCCGGTTTGTTCTATCCCCCTCCTTGGCCTATATTTTACTCCTCGTTTGGTTGCGAGAGATGCCTCGGTTCCTTTCCTTAAATCCTTAATATTATTCCATCTTCCTCCCCTTCCGAACCTTCGGTTTCGGCGAGTTGCGGACCTCCTGTCAAATACTACCCAGGGATGCCTTTTCTTGAAAGTCGAGATAATAACCTTCCGACAAAGGACCACACACCCCCTTCCCTTTAGACAAGCTCCCGGAATGATGTCCGCCTTCCTGATTTCATACGGTCTTGGTGAAGCCAGAATTCGCGCCTTTCCGCTCTCGACAGAAGTTACTCCTCCTTCTAGGTCCAATTTAGTAACCCTCTCCCTTCTGTCGCACGCTTCCCTTTCCAAGATGGCTCCTGCTTTTATGTGTTTTTTGCGGAGAAAAAACCCCCTCAGACGGGACCCTCTTATTTTTTTCTGGCGATCTTCAGCCCTTTCCCTTTTCGAGGCCGTATATGGCCTTTGATGCGATCAGATTAGTCCTTCCATTACTCCTCCAGTATAAATTCCCTCCTTGTTCGCGGTCCCCCCCCCCCCTTTGTTGCCTTCCCACAACAGGTGTGATGAAGGAGTTCCTTTCTTCTTCCAGAAAAGGCGATGATTGTCATTCTCCCCACCACTCCTTCATGAAATGACCATGTGACTCTCCTCCCTTTTTTTTTCTACATTCAAAACATCGGCCTTTTCTAAACATTTATTGGGATCGTTTTGCAGCGTTTCACCCCTGCCAAGACGTGCTTCTTCAGTGGGCGTTTTATCCGATCATACGACCACTGACAAGGCGGGCACGTGAAGCGACCCGCACACTCGATTTTTCTAATTGTCCACTGGCCCCTTTTTCTCGATACAAATCACTTTACAAGCTTTCCCCTTCGATCCGTCCAACCCTCGACTTTTTCAAAAGAAACCTTCTCCAGTGTCGGCATGGTGACCCTTTTGCTTTGTAACCGTTGCACTCGTGGCACACTACCAGTTAAAACTTCCCTTGTGCCTCCCCCCAAAATAGTTTTTCTAGTCTTATGGAATATTTCCCTTCTTTGATGGGTTTTCCCTACGTTTTTTTTTTTGTAGCTCATCCAAAGACTCGTCTTTTCCCTACTTCCTTCCTCTCGCAGTTGATCCATTAATAATCTAGGTAGGAATTTTTTTTTTGAAGATTGCGGTCTTGAGGATTTTAGTTCGTCCTCCCGGTGGTCGACCGGCCTTTGAATGCCCGTCTTATTTCATAAAACCCATAGGTCCAGTATCGATTCTTTTCCCCCCTCTGTTAGTGGTTCTAGCCTTTGAGTGTGTTTACAGCTTTATTCTCGTGTTTTCCCTTGACTTGATTCCTAGAATGTGTTGTTAACCTCGTCCTTTTATCTTTCCTGACTGAGATATGTTGGTTTCCCCCCCTCACCCCTTCTTGCTTCCTTTCCATACTTTAGCCTCTGCCTTCAGTCCTTCCCGCCCTCCCCTCAGCTTACTGATAGTGCCCTTGACGATGATATCTCTTTCATTTAATACGCTGAGGTGCCCCCAGAAGATGCCGCCACTCTCCAGTTCTCTTTTCCCCTTCCTCCCTATCCACCCATCCTCCCAATCTCCCACCTCTCTATCTCTCGTCATACCCGGTTTAGAATGCACTCAACCACTCCTCTTTCACATTCTTGTCGTCGAGTTTTTCGGCGGGTCTGTCGGAGTAAGATTATATCCCCCAACAAAAAATTCTTTTTACCCTTTTTTTTCAGAATTATATGATGGTGTTACTCAGGTCGATTTATCTGTGCTCGTCCCCTTTTGTAGAAGCTTTAATAGTCTGCCACCCCTGCTTAGTCCGAGAATTAATTCTCAGAAGCTTATAGTTCCCCCCCTTTCCCCTTTGAGTTAACAACCGTCTGTTAGGTACCATTTTTAGAAGTTTCCCCCCCTTCCTCGCCCCCAAAACCTTTGAGTCTTTATCTAAGTTCGTTTCCCTCGCTCATTTTTGCCCTGGGCTCCTAAAACCCAGCCTTTATATAGTACTTCATTGACTCTGGTAAGCCCTGATCCCTGAAGTTTTTTTTTTACATAATAAGGGAGCCCCTTCTTATGACCTCTAACTGACTTCTCCCTCTTTTTTGACATTATTACCCTTCGGAAAATTCTCCATTCGTTCCACCAACCACCACACACCCCTACCTCCTCACCCGCCTCTCCTTTCTCCCATCTTCCTCCGCCTTACCTTCCCTCTCTCCCCCTACCTACTCCTCCTCCCTTATTTGTTCTACCCATTTCCTAGCTCACTCCCTCCTTTTCCATCCCTCCTCTCTTTTTCTCCCTCTTGTTGTCCAAGACTTCCTTCTCTTTCAAGACCCTCGGCTCCCCCATTTTTGCCCTCCTTCCAAGTAAAGGAAGATCCAACTCCCATATTACCTTTTGCTTCCCCCTTCTCCAGTGCCATCCATAAATCCTTTGTTAGTTTGTTTTCCTTCAATTTATGCGCACCGATGCCCATTTCCTTTCTTCTTAGCTGATAGGACTCCGATTCGATAACCTGTCAACTCCCGCAGCACTTTCAATCCCCCCCTTTTGGTCCGCCAACAGGACATACTGACTCTTTTGGTCTTTTTCCCAGAGTGGATAGACCATTTTTTTTTTTTTTTCTGTTTGACCCGTAAAAGATTTTCATCTCTCCTGCTCCTGCCTCTCGGTCCCTAATTCCTGTAACGTCCTTTGGTGGTTTGAAGACTCTGGGTAGTGAGAACCGTGTTTCATTCAACAGGCTCCTAGTCCTGCCTCGACCGTCAGGCCTCCACATGCCCCCCCCCCACTTTGTCCATAAGCGCGGCCCTCTCCCTATGATAAAACCCCCCTACGCCGCTCCTTGCCCCTGCGTGTGACGTCCATCCCACATCCCGAAACTGGGAGCCGTGTCAGCCTTTTCCCCACCTTTGAAAACCATGAAAGTATCGTCAGTTATGTCCCCCCCTATTCTGAAGAGGCCTCTTTTAATCCATTTCGTTTCCTGCTCCGCTCGCTTCGATTGTTGTTGCACTTCTTACGTTATTATCCCTTCCTTTTCATCCCGGCACGAATACCGGCGTTGGTCCATGATCTCGGCCCCGCCTTGCTGCCCTTGCATGACCACCCCCAGTATGGTTCCGAGAGCGGCTCACGCAGCTCTAGTGGCCTGCCTCTCTTCTTCGCTCGCTGCCTTCCCGTACCCGACACCCCACCCTCATTACACAAAGTGACCAGATTCATCCCTTTTTCCTTTTACGCAACCATAGAAAATACCTGCCTTTTCGCCCTGGCATAACCGTTTTCAACCTCACCGCGGCTTAATTATTTATTGAGGATCCCTGCATAAGGTTTCTTTCCCTTCCCCCTAAACCTTCTGCAAGTTCAGCTTCCAACCTCCCCGTTTCCTTATCAATTTTTCGTGCTCAGCGTACTTCCGTGCCTCCCTTCTGCGCTACCCTCTTTTAGATGTGCCATCTTTTCTTCTTCTGAGCGTGTGACTCTATTTTTTTCTTAGTCTGTTCCTTCCATAGTTGTCGTTGCCAGATGACCTACTTCCCCCCAAGAGATGGTACTTCACACGCGCCGACGACCTCGGCCTCTTTTTTTAAGCGTACATCCTTTTTTGAGAGAATTTCACCTGGGATATTCTGGAGTTTCCCCTTTTTTAACCTTTTTGTAGGAGGAAACGTTCTTGCATCTCCCCTGAACTTTTTGGAACACTTATTTCCCGTGTCTGCCAGCCCCCGGGACAGTTTTGTTCCCCCCAAGAAAGACTGTTTAAAAAGCAAGTCTTTGCCTGAATTTCGATTTGATCGGTTATTATGGGCACTTTCTTCAGTACTTTCTCTGAGTTCTTTCGGTTACTCCCTTCCTGTCTACTGGATTTGTGGTTTGGTGACAGATTTCCCCGAGAGCCCGCCTAGAGGAGGCCCTCTTGGAATGCCAATTCCCTTACGCGCTAGGCAACTGTACAGAACTGTCCCTTCCTCTCCCCATTGGTTATATTATTTCTCTTGTCTTCTTTCCCTCTCTTCCCTTGGTAGGCTTCAGAGACCACCAGTTGCCACCAGAAGATCGATTGCGTGAGTCTGCATTACAGAAGCATCCTTGACCCTTTCCCTTGACTTCTGGTAAAATTAGTATCTTTTCCCCCCCACTTTTTCCCTTCATAAGGCATTTTTTTTTTATCTGTTATATTTGGTCGGTGATTCGTGGTTTAATTGATGGACCCAGTAAACGAACCTCCTTTTTGCATTTAGGAGGTGTCAAGGAGTAGATTTGAGATTCTCGCGCTTGAATGCTCTAATGGACCCTGACAGCCCCCCCACTGTTCTCCGTTGTGGGAAACTGAAGGATTTTTTACTTGTTATGCTTGATGAGTTGTCTTTAGTAAACATGACACGTCCCCCTCTTATTCGACTACAACCCCTCCATCCTCCCTTCCCCCTAAGCCGGCCGGCTGTTTTCCCAGATGTACGCAGAGTGTTGTATTCCCTGCCTTCCCCTTTTGGGAAAAATAGCTGTCCCTTTCTGCCTCTTTTCTGAGCCTGATTCACATGGCTTACGGTAAAGTAGTTGACGTTTCATCCGCGGAAGAGTCCTTTTTTTTCCCCACCTGGAGAGAAGCCTGGACCCTTTTTTTTTCTCAATATTCTTCTTTGAACTAACCCCTTCCCCGAACCAGCTACAACTTATTTTAGGGTTCCGACTCGTTCTCCCCAATTTGGGAGATTTCTTTGACTCTATGTCTTTTTCCTCCTTCAGATTGAAAATTTCATTGGCCCTGACCCCTGATCCCCTGTCCTTTCAGGGTCTTCCGAAAACGGGAGAACGCGCCCATCCCTGGATGGTTCCCGCTCTTTTTGCCCCTTACTCACAGCATCCCGGAATTGATCCCAGAGAGAGACGCTTCTTCTCTTAGTGTTCCCGCGGCTTGGTCTTCCACCCCAATTGCTTATTCTCCATCCTGCAAGCTGCGTAATATCACCAAGTTTCCCCCGTTGATTTTCCTCCACCCAGTAAAAGCCGATCGGACGCCCGCTCCTGCGCAGATCTACCTGTATGTGTTTTCCCTACCATTCGTCACCTGGTCAGGTCCCTCCCTCCAAGGCACGGGGGGCAAATAGTGGATGTCCTCTCTTGCGGCAGACGTTTCAGCAAAAAAGGCGCCTCGCCCGGCACCCTTTTCGGTTTTGTCGCTCCCTGGCCGATTGTTTTTCCCTCTAGCGGCGAAAAACCATTTCCGTTTCACCAGAGAGATCGCCCATCCTCGTTTAGACTCTCCCTCGAACTAGTGTTGTTTCTCCCTGGATACGTTTTTCTGTCTCCACTCCCCCGACGAAAGGGCCGTTCCCCGTAGCCGCGAGAGAAGGTTTGTGGTGACAATCCTTTTTGCGCAGCGGTTTATAGACTTGCCCTTTTGCGCTCTGAGGAAAGGTCAGCAGATCTCCCCCCCACCTTCCTCCTTTCGATACAGCGTTCAGTCACTCCAAGTGCGAGTCTTTCCAGGCTGAAGCCGAGGCTCTTTTACCGCGTCCGTTCCCAACTACCCACATCGGAGGAATGATTTTTTCCTCTTCCAAAACATCGATTCTTCCCACTGAAGACAGCCCTTTTTTTTCCACACCTGTTATTCGCTCGCTCCAGTGATCCTGATAGTTCCGTCTTTCCCCCCACCGCGGAAAACGATTCCCCCCCTTCCCTGCGGCCCCCCCCCCCCCCCCGTTTTCGAAGGGTTTTTTTTATCCGGGGTCCCTCTAGGCCGGCCATTTCCCCCGCCCGTTTTCGCACCGTTTGCTTCCCTTCCATCAGCCCCCCTCACGGGACAGGCCGACCGAATGATGAGATTCTCCAAGAGTTTTAGGATCAGGCGACGTCTTGACTTGATGCGTCCTTTGGCTTAAGTTCCACCCCCCCTGACCCCCCCCCGCTGCGGATTTGAGTTGAACAGCAGCCGACCCTCCCGAGACTACTATGATATTCTATCCGACCCGTTGTAACCTTTCTCTTCCTCCCCTTGTTGAGAACAGTCAAATTCTGATTCCTTCAATTGACCTGGTTTCCGTTTCTGTAATGCTCCTGTCTCGTGGGTTTCAGCTATTACGGAGCCTGAACCCCCGAATGTTTCCATCCTTTTTTTCCGTTCTTGCCTTGATCGTGTCGTAGATTAGCGACCTGGGTTCCCCAGCCACGGCCTTTAAATCGTGATTTCTTTCCCCCTTTAGTTGAGTCTCCACAGCCTTAATTAAACATGGCCGGGACTTATCCTTTTTGCATGGTTTTTCCCCTCCCCCCAGGACGACTTCACCCATGTGGATTCTTAGTAGGTTTTTTGATGTTAGCCGTTCTTGATAGATATCTCCTTCAATGATTGAGTGACGTCGGGCTCATGCCCGTTAGGTAAGAAGGCCGGGCAGAAAGAGACCAGCTCTTCCTTATTTTATCCTGATGGAAGTTTCCTACGTAACTGAAGTGCTTGAGCGTAACAGCTGACCCCTTCCCGCAGGCTCGGTTGATGCCCCTCAACCCTTCAAGTTTAGGCTTCCCACCTGCGGTCTCTACACCCCTCGTTGGTTGATGCCTTTTCGCTGCCCCATCGTTCCTGCCTAGGTCGATTGCCTCTTTTCACGTCAACTTCTTGCGACCTTTCGTCGATTTTGGTGGTTTATAGCAGACGGCACCGATGCTCCCCTGCCGTCTTCTTTGCTTCCCCGATCTCACCCGCCCTTCGCAGATCACGAATTATGAAATCGACCTTTACTGGGGTTTGTCTCTTTTTTCCGGGTTGGTTCCCCTGTGCTCGAGGTTGCTGACTAGACTTCGTTACGTCTGCATTTTTATCCTTTTAGTGGTTCCCCCCAGCTGAACGGTCTTTCTCCCTCTAGACCGAAGCGGTCTGGCAGGTCCCGTTAAACTGCCGCTTAGCCCGTCTTCCTCCGAGGCCCCCCGCGGCCTCTCTCCCTCCGTTGTTTGTCTCTCTATGTTTGGGTAATGACTCGGTTCTCTTTGTCCAAAATGGATTCATCCCCCCCCCTCGTTTTAATTAAACTTTTTCCGACTCGATGTGTTTGATTGGCCCCCCCGTTCGTGGGGTCAAAGAAGGATATTCTGCAACTAGACTCCTCCTCTCCCCCCATCCACCCTTAAAAAAAATAAAAGAGAACGCCCCCTCTTTTTTTTTTTTCGACGACCCTTGACTAACGGTCTCTGCGACGCCGGTTTTTTTTTTTCGCTGCCGCCTATAGACCCGTCCCCAGTTTAATCATAAGCACGTTAACGTCGAGTACCCCCCAGAACTATTATTTTAAGTTTCTTTTCCAATCGAGACGATGGGGAGTGTGGTCTTCTAAAAAATTGCCCTCCCCCTGGCCCTTCCCTCTGGTGTCCGGATAGGAAAGACTAAGTCCTCTAAGCCACCACCCCCCCTTTGGATTTCACCTGACTTAAGGTCCCTTCCGGCCCATGGCCGATCAAGAAGTTTCCCACCCTCATCATGAAACAACCAGCCAGGATGACCAAGCAGGGACGCCCTCGTATCTGAAGCGGGTGCAGCGACCGGTTTTTTTTTTTAAGGCCAGGCTGGCCTTCCCAGTCCTTGAATCAACTCGATGAGGAAAACACTACACCCCAGAATTTAGACCCGCCCCAACCTGCTTTGTGCCCGGGCGTCCATTTCACAACCACTTCCCCTTTTCCCCCTTCTTCAAAAAACGTGAACAATGTGGCATCTCATCTTTCCCCTCGCGACATACCCCAACGTCCAGTTCCCCGGTGGATTTTTTCCCCCTTTCCCTGAATCTATTACCTCTCACTTTCCATCCCGGACCCATTATACCCCTCTTGGGAGTCCACCTTAAGGATAAAAGTCCCCAGAGTTAACAGACATGATACTTTCACCCCTCTGGGGGCCTGCCAAAGACTAGAGACGGTTTTCTTCGGTGAAACTTCTAACCGTTGAATCTACACCCTTTCCCCGCAAGATAAATGGAAGATTAAGAAACAAACCTCATCCTGGAATAGAGGGTCTCTCCCTTTAATCGGTTTGTTAGCTACCACCATGCCTATTTATAGAAACCTCATACAGGCCAAGACCAAAAACCACCCATTACCTTCTTCTTTCGTTTTCACTTCTGGGATGATGGGATCTCCCCCTGAGCCCGGAGTGTTAGAACATTTTTTGGTGCATGGTTTCTATTCTGACCCTTTCAACTCTCCCTTCGGCGTTTTGTGGCCGCTCCTTTCGATGTTCCGCATTTTGAACTCTTCTCCCCCCCCTCCGGCTCTTTTCCTTTGGCCCGAGGCGAGCTCGATTTGGGGGCAAAATAGGCATCTTAATGTTTCCCCCAGGTTCTCAGTGTTTTTTTTTCTCGCCATGAATCCCCCTTGTTTTCCTCCTGCTAAGCTCTACCGCTTCTCTCTCCTTTCCCCTCCTCTAGCATTAATGTTGCTAAGATTAGCAGACTGACTTTCTTTGGAGGGGCCTAGATTTAAGACTTTAGGTCCACCTCTCGCGCACGACCGCCAACCGAGTTTCCTAACTTCTCAAAACAAAAGACTTTTAAAAATAAAAGTTAGCTCTCTTGCGTTCCTGGAAGATCGAGGCGGGGGTATCTTAGATATCGAACCCCTCTCTTGAACCGTATTCCCCCGTCCGAGGTGGTCTAGTAGGTTTGATCTTGGATATTTTGCGCTTACTTTTTATCCCTCTCTCCTCGGCATTCACTCCTAAACGTATGCCCATTGATCCCCTCTTTCCCTTTCCCTCTTTTCTTCGTAGAAATATCTCCTTTGGTAGCCCCCCTTGTCTTCTTACATGAACTGTAGATGGGTTAAACTCCATCCCACATTAAGCTTTTGATGTCTCCAGCGATATCTCTTGGTGATGGTTTGGAGTCCCTCCTCCCTTCTTCTTCAACTGATCTGCCTTGTCTGAATACTCTTACTGGGATTCACTGATCCTGACTAGACAGTTCATTTGCACTGGAATTATGGACGTTCCCACACCGCCTCCTCTCCCGGTCTGCCGTCCCTTAGCCAGGTCTCTCTGCCGTGATTTCCCCCCTTCCCACCCCATTCGGATCTCGGCCCCGTAGACAGTCCTCTTATCAACCATGCCCAGCCCCCTTCCCTGTGTTTATCAAAATATGGACTCGACCTCTTAAGTCCCCACCCTCTTTTCATGGTCTGATGCCTGAGAAGCTGACTCATTGCCTTTCCATGGTTTTTAGCGACTCTCGGCGATTTTCCCTTACCAACGCACCAGCCATTTACCAGATTCGCCCCCTATGTTTTAGTGGACCACCCGGCGCTACTCGGTCCCGTGTCGTTCTTTATTGATCCCCTTGTTGAGACTGTCTTTTCGACACCCCCTTTTATTGAGGGTAGCTACAAAATGACTTCTCCCGTTCCTTCGACCTTCTTTCTGGGTATATCGTTTCCCCTCCCCGGGGCGGCTATTGCTCCTTCTCCATATCCCATTTAAGGAGAGAGAGCACTCCCTTCCCCAATTTGGGACACCAAACAAATTTCCAGTTCCCTCCAGTCCGTCATCATTCCCCTCTGCGCTCCCATCCAAAATTGGATCTATACGTCAACCCTCCCCTTCTCTTTTCTGCGTTCGGGACGTCCCCTAAGATACCCAAATTGCGGATTGCTACCTTACCCCCAAAACCTTCTTCCCACAAATACTTATCATCTTTTTTCCCCTTGCACACCTTCCTTGTCCCCATCCTTCCCGTGCAGGCTCCCCCGATCTCCGATCTCCCTCCTATCTCTTTTTGAACAAGATTCCTTGATTTTTTCTCAGCGTAAGCCCCATTCTTTACGCCAAGCATTAACACGGCTAAGCTTCATCGTATTTTCTTAAAAGGATTTCTTTAGAGTTTTACTTTCAGATTCCCTTGGCGGAATTTTGACTTCCGTCTCCCAGCAAGGAGCAGAGACTTCAGCTCCGCTTTCTTGGTGTATCCCGCAACCAACGAATAAGTATTAAGATCCTCTTTTGTTGCCCCGTTCTCCCTACCCCCCCTATCAAAGATACTGACTTATGGCATCCCCCAGCCCCCCTGATGTAAAAAACCGTTTTTTGCTGATGTCACTTTTTGGCTTCACCTTCATGAATCAAGGTGCGTCACTTCCACCCCCCTTGTTGAAGTGAGTATTTTTCACCCGACCTGCATCCCCTTTCCTGTTTGAACCCGAGAAAGCATAAAAATGCCCTTTTCCGATTCGCATAGTTAGCAGTCCTCTTCGTGTTTGGTTCTCCGTCCTTTTTCCTCTTCTCTCTTTTTTTTCCCCCTCCATCTGTGGTTGTTAGATTTCCGACATGTCCCCGATATTCCACGCCCCCCCAATCCCGAGGCCCCTTCGCAGCGCCAGCCTTAGCGGAAGCGTCATAGTGATTAACACACTTTTTTCCTTCTTTTTCTTTGCCTTCCTAGAAACTTTGGTAATATTGAACCCCTATTGCTTTCCCGCAAAACTAGCCAATTTTTTTGTAAGCGAAACCCCTCCTGATTAGGGTCTTCCCCCCCCTTGTTTTACCTCGAGGACGTGACCACACTTTTTTTTAACATCTGTGATGATGAATCCCTTGTAAGGTTTAGTTGTCGTCCTTCAACCCCCCCTCTTACGGTTTACCATTTTTGTTCCCGTTTCTCTGTAAAGAGGACGTATCTTCCTCATATGATGCTACCTGGTGGGAGGTACCCCTACGGGTCCAGTTGTTGCACCTTTCTTGACCCCGCGAGAAATTGTTAATAATGCGCATTTCCTGGTTGGTATGAGAAGGGTGCTCGACGAATCGCCAGGTGAGACCCCCTCCTCGAGGCGCAAGCTGCTGAATAGGAGAGAAGCATGAACTTTCATCCTTTTTCTTTTCTTCCTCTTCATATTCAAAAGGCATCTACTATCATAAGTCCCCTTTTTGGGAAACCCTGTTCCGCTCTACTGGCCAAAATTGGAATAGTTTTATACACACACGAGGTGGCAGAGCGTTTTCCATATATCTCCCCCTTCCATTTTTTCTTGATTAGGATTTAGGTCTCCGCCTGCCTTAAATTCCTGGGCCGGTGAGTTCAGGCCAAATGAATTTTGCTCGACTCCCCCCCTTTTTATCACTTTATTCCGGCTTGATGATATGAGAGCCCAATTAACTCTCTCAACCCCCATCGCCGTATTCCCCCCCCCCTTTCCTCGGAAGGATGTTTTTCCCGACCCGATTAAAGAAGAAACATGTTTGTGACCGAAATTTGGGAACCTTTTACCCAAATACCTCAACTCTTCACCGAGAAATACGGCGGATCATGTTGGTACAACTCCCCCCCTCGATTGTTTTCAAGTGCTTTTTTTTCACATGTATATCTAACCGCGGAGTCCTCTCTTGACTCGCTGTCATGTCTCCGCCTCTATTGTTATCAAGGCTTTCCTCTTGAAAACCGAACGTGAGGATTATCTGGCGTTCTTTGTCTTCTCCCCGGGATGATTGCGTTTGGGCTTTCTACTGGTCCTCTTGACAATTCGAATGGGTTCCCCTCTGAAGAAGGGTATCCGAATTTAATCAGTCTTTCCCCTAGGATTCGATGCGGGTGCTCAGAACCTGCATATCCCCGAAAGAGGCGTTTTTTTTTTTCCTTTTCCTTACTTTTTCTCCCCGCTGTGGAGTAAACAACTCTTGCTTTAGGTCTCCAGGCTCAGCTCCCAATTTGAAGATAACCCTTCTTCCGTTGCTCTGCAACCCTGCAAGCTATCTCTATTGGAGCTGCGCCCTTTAGAGAAAGAGTGTTTGAACACTGCTGTTTACCCCTCGACGGGGGGCTCCTTCCGCAACTCTGCAAGACCCCCTAGGGCTGCGATCATGTTCCTAATTTTTAAGATCCCCCTCTCTCCGGAAAAAGGTTTGACTCAGTTGTCTCTTTCGCAGTGATCGACGGACAAACATACGTCCCCCCGTCGATAAGTAAAGATCCCACCCCCTCGCGTAGAAGATATTTTCAAGATTGTTTTGGGACTTTCTTCGGCGACTATTGACTTTTCTGCCAAGGTCCTCTCCCTCTGAGAGAGTTGAGGAGTGCCCGGCTGGTGTTTTATCCCTTTTAGAGATTCGGCCATGCTCAGCTTGCGCGTTTGGTCCGATCGCCTCTGCAACTTTTTCTTAGACACCCCTGCTCCGCAGTGCTCCTGTATAAGGAAGATGCTGGTCGGGGAGTGCTGCTTCCGATCTCTGACACCCTTCCCCCGGAATGAGCTGGCCGCGGACCCCCCCCCCACCACCTATGGTCCCCCTTCTTGGGAAGTCTCAGGCCAGATGGTGCCCACCCCTGTTAGATGATCGCTCGAATTACCCTTCGATAGAAGTGTTCCAAACACCCACAGCTGACGACCACGAACTCGGCAGACACGATCCGAAGTCCTTTCCTTTCCTCCCTTTTTCCCTTTGACGAAGAAGAAAGGACCCGAACCCTGCCTGGCGCCCTTGTGCCCTCCAGTAAATACCCAGCACCGTCGTCCCGCGATGATGTGCTATCTCGGGCCCGTCCCGTTTTTCATGCTGAGCGGTTTGCGAAGAATGCTGTCCCCTTTGTGAAGCGAACAAACTTTAGCCAAACGGCTGCCGTTCGATCCGCCAGAAGGACTCTTTCCTCTTTTTGGATCTTTGATTTTTCGGTGGTTTCCGTCCTTCAAAAAGGTTGGTCAGAACTCCTCCCCACAGGCCCCTTTTCAACGTTTTCGAGGGTCACTGGCCCCTTATGATACTGTAACCTTGTGGGATTTTTCCTTCTACTGAAATCCCCATTCATTTTAGCAAGTGTTGACTTTTTATGAATTGTATTAGTCTTAGGCTGGATAACACCCGCAATTCCATAATAGTGGCTCTTTTTTTCCAGTACGACCAACATATTGACTGAATCCCCCATGGAATGAAAGTTATCCTGCTCCCTTTTTTTTGTCGTTCTGAAAAGGGACAGAAGTCCAAAACCATCGTAGTATTAGTAGGTTGTTTTAGAGCTTTTTTCTCCTATGAATGTCTTTTAGGAAGGAATAGTCAGGAATTCAATCCAACCCATTATCGAGGCTGGGTACCTCACAAGTGAGCCGGATACTTTTCTTTTTTCCTTTTCTAGTCCCTGCGTACTTTTTCCGGAAAGAATTATTGCCTCCGCCTGCTCAAGGTCTGCTCTTCGTCCCCTTCCCTTTTGAAGATCCTAAAAGAGGACTGCCTTTTTCTGCCAAAATGACCCACGTCCTGCTCTATTGCCATAGTACAAGAAACTGATTGCGAAACTTTTTTTCGTTTTGTTTTTATCTTTAATTTGTGTGGAATTCCTGAGATGAACGGGTCTGCTGTAAAAGGCCTCGCACTATTCAGGGCCGTGGACTCCTCCACCACGTTATTGACATCAGACCTTGTGGACTCAGCTGGTTTTTCGATTTCTTCTGTTTTGGTAGTTAGATTATTCCCCACTGCTTTAGACTCTTCTTTGACCCTGCCTTTGGTCCATCATTTCTTCGACTTTTCTGGCATGAACGAGACAGCCGAGTGGCGGCCCTCCCGCGGAATCTACTCTCTTTTTCCTTTTGTTGAGAGATGATGCTTCTTCCGGCGCAGACAGTCAACTCCCTCACCTCGTCTCCTTCCCATAACTCGTCGCTTATGGACCAGCGTCCTTGTTACAAGACACTCAAGGACCCCTTGTTGACCCTCGCGCATCCACCTCCTTCGCCCCCTACCCCCCTGTCCCCCCCCCGGCCTTCTAAGATAATATCCCCCCCCTAGTTTTTCAAGTTCTTTTCAGTGATTGGACCGACTCCCCCTTTTGATCGGGCCTTGGAGAGTTTCCCCCTTCCCGTTTTCCCTTTTCTCGAATAGGAACACTCGCCCGCCCACCCCACATAGCCAGTCGCCCCCGCTCTTGCCCCACGAGCCTTCCTCGGTCATTTTTGGCGGCGCCAAGGATATAAAGAATGTCCTATCGCGGTGCTCTTTCTGCAAATAGAATGAAGTCGAATTCCTTTCACCGATGGCTCCCATTTCCAGAGGCAGTGTGGATCTTCCCCCCGAAGTGCCTTCAGCCTACTTATTTAATCAACCCCAAAACATTGATGCAAAAGAGGTAGTTGCGTTTTTCCCTCCTTTTCATGCGTTTTCCCCCTTCTATCACTTCCATAATGCTAGCGATCCTTGATGTTCTCCCGGCGACACCCTGCTCACTGTCCCCCCCACATGTTGTTTTTCTCTCTTGTCGGTTTCCATCACCGGCCCACTCTCTTGCCGAAAACAACCGTTTTGCCCCTCGTGAAGATCTTTTCCCTACCCCACGCCTTGTAAAGGTTGTGTCGATGGGACGCCCTGGAGTTATCTCCCACGTCACTTCTCCTATACAAATTCTCAAAAAGGCGGATAATTAAAACTGGAGCGAACGTGACCTATCTCCCTCCCACGGACAGATTCTTCCAAAACCCGAATTATATTTGCGGGTAGAGAAGGGCCGGATCTCAACCATGTTAGAAAGCTGGCTTTACCCCACTAAAGTATCCTCCCCCCCAGAATGTTAGTCTCTGGAACCTTTGGCTGCTGCACATGAAGAAGTTTTAATTTCGCGAGACCAACATTCGAAGAACTATAGTTGGGACCCCCGCTAATCTCAACTGATGGCCTCTCTTTTTCCATATAGGTTCGTTCCATTTTTCGGCTTCTGTCAACATTTCCTACGGTAGAAATGGACGGGTCTATTCACCGTGATGCTAATACAAACCGTCCTTGGCTTCCCTTGGTGTTCTTGTAGTAGAGAGTGGTTAGGGTTTTCCTCCCCCCTAGCCGGCTATAAGGAGAGAAGCAAAGGTGTTGTCACCATCCCCTGGGTTGCGACGGATTTTTGGTGAGATGACCCCCCATCGACCTGCTCCTTCAATCATTGGAGTTTCGAACCCGGCTTCAGAGCTTCCCCCCCTTCTACCCTGTTATTTTGTCCCTATTCATATATATTCGAGTTATTTGAAGAGGAGGAATTCGCATCACGCCGCGTCCCTTCAGCGGAACGACAGCTCAGGCAGACAAACAGCCTGTTTCCCCATAATTATCATTTCGGGGTTGCCCTCCTTTCTTCTTGAGGCTAGGATTACCTCCCCTCCCTTCACCAACCATCTTACGCGTTATCTCTTTACATTTCATGATGGGGTATTCTGGTCGGCGTTTCGTAGTCACTCGTATATCTAATCGTCAAGCGTACACCGCCAGCAAACTACATTTGGTGACCTTAGCTCAGGGCCTTTAACTATGCCGACCCCTTCGAGATTATAATATGCGAACTTCCTGTTCAGAATGTTCGACTTTTTAACCCCCTAATTCTTCCAATTCTAGAGAATTGAGCATCTCCCCTTCGGGAAGATGATAGTTGGCTGGTTCCCTAAATTTTATCTTTCTACCCCTAATGCTATATCATTGGCCAGCACTTGAAGGTTTCCATCAGTGGGCTTTCTGAAACTACTCTTCTCTACTATGGAGATCCACTCCTTTTCTTTTATTTGTGAGAGACAACTATTCTTTGCGGAACGTTTTTCCCGTTGGGAATGTCCGGTTTCGGAACCCTGTGCGGATGATGGCACATCGGCCCCGACCTGACAGTAGATTCTCGTACAAAGTAAAGTCCCCGCACCCTTTAATTTCGCCCTATAAGATCCACTTCCCTTTCTTTCGTGGACAGACTTGTTGATTACTTTCTCTTCCAGTGCGTCGTTTAAATGGCGCTCGTCGAATCGTAACCCGATGTTTCACATACATTGAAGTAAAGCCACTTTTACCCCCCGCCCTGAGATTCCCAACAGCGCGCAGCCAGTATTTCTAGACTAATTTCGTTATTGTCCAGAGTTCATGAAGACCTTCCCTTTGGACCCTTTCCATTAGCACAATCAGATGTCAATTTATCTCATCTGGTTCCACGATTGGCAGAACATGGCTGGTGGTAGAACTCCCTTTCTTTTAGTAAGTGGCCTCAAGTGATGCAACCACCCTTTGGCAGGACATAAGAAGAAGGCCTCTTCCTCACCCAACCCATTGATAAAGCAAGATTTCTCATCCTCGAGATATCCACAATAGGGATCTCTGCTCAGCGCCTATGAAAGATGGTACATAAGTAACCCCCTCCTTCACTTGGTCTCCTGGACTCCTAGAATGCTGGCCCCACAGAGATCTCGTCTTGTGACCCAGATTAGGAAGATCCTCGTCAATCCCGGGAAGTGAATACTATAGATTTTAGAACTATCTTTTTTTCTCGTTCTTATAGTCCCAGTCCTCTCTATACGGATCGGACCCCCCCCCCCAGTGAAATGCTCCTCTCTTTTTTCTCCCTCATTTCATCCTTTCTTGAAGACCTCCAGATGGGCCTGCTCTCCGAAGGTATCCTCCTCCGGATAACGCTAACGTTGCCACCTTTTACCTTGTTATCACAAAGAATTAAAGTCGCCCGATTCACTTGTTCCGGATAACCGCAAACGAGGCACACCCCTCTGCCTTTGGCTGTCAAGAACCCGATGTTTTTTCAAACAAAGCGTTCCTTTACAGCCTGATCAAGTCCTTGATCCCTCCTGTCCTCTTGGTCGATGACCCCCCCTCCCCCCCCCTTATTAATGGTTTTATTCAAATATCAACGTTTCCGTGACCACACGAATTTCCGCCTTCCAAGACCTTTGCAAAGCCCTTTTTTCCCTCTTCTTCGTAATTATTATCTGAGAGCAGGGCCCGGCGCGTTTTTCGTTGAAGTAACTATCTTCAGTTCTTC
>Ga0179591_1239567_pt1 | contig 17016 bp, 21 predicted proteins | sample CZOMad2_1_08_16f_FD_182891 | JGI IMG/M metagenome (GOLD analysis project Ga0179591, IMG submission 182891) | Vadose zone soil fungal communities from Angelo Coast Range Reserve, California, USA - CZOMad2_1_08_16fungal (PacBio error correction) | ecosystem: Environmental > Terrestrial > Soil >... | reverse complement strand
TTCATTTCTTTCCCCCCTTTTCCCTCACAATGAGATTGATTATCGCAACTTATGTAACCAACTGTGACCCCCCAATTTTCGTTTACAGGACTCTACCAAATACCGGCTCACCCCCTCCTGCAACTTTCTCTCCCCTTTCTTTTATTTGAGACTCAAAATATTCCCTCCTTACCCCATTTTGATCTGGGTAAAGCACCATTTTCAAAGGTCTATTGTCTGCACGGTGTATTAAGGTTTTATTGATATAGGTTTATCCCGAAGCATGGCCATTTTTTCTCCCTGATCCCTTTTTCCGCCAACTTGACAGTATGATCCAACATCCCCAATCCTTTTTCTCCCCTACAGGTTAATACCAAGGGTAGTTGTTTACCCACCCCCTATCTGACCCGGCGGCACAGCTACCGGATGTGTTTCCCGTTCCTCACGTCTCCTGGATACCTCTAATAGTCCTCCCTTTTGATCAAAGGACATTGGCCTAAATTACGCACCTTTAGTCCTTTCCACACACGCCGTACGAGGACATTAGCACCCTCCTCAAATGCCTTTTCATTTTCTCCCAATTCTGCCTAGGCTTCCTTTTTCGTGAACGTTTTGTGAACAAGTTTTTTCCTCCTTACCTTCTCGAGTGTATGTGCGCTGTTTCCCCATGCACAGTCCACCTTTTTTTGTGTTTTTTGACAACTCCATCAACAGTTTGTGGTTCCCTTTCCCCATTACAAAAGAGTTTAAGTTGTTCCCTTGCCTTAATGACCCCATTTTCTGTAGACTGATCCTGTTACAAATCTTTGGGGTTGAACGACCTTTTTGCTGCCTACCAAGCGTTGGTGGACAGTTTTTTCTGCCTGGAAATTTTTCCTGTCTCCAATCGACCTATACACGACTTTTCTCTTCTTTTTTTTTCTCGACAATGAACCTATTCTATACCACAACAATATTCCCCCCTGGCTGGCTCGTCTGCTTTTTCCCCAGTGTCCCTTTTTTTTTCCCCCTTTTGAGGCATATTCAACTTTTCCTCTCCTCCCAGCAAGATGATTAACACGTGACACTTTTGCACCACCCTACGCTTTTGATTCGCGTCTGCCTCGGCCCTTGCACATCTTTCCCGTTTTACGATTTCACAAATCCCTTTTCTGTCTAATACGGTAATGGTCCCTCTGTCTTAGCGCATTCGCCACCTGTGAATGACCCCCTTGAAAGTCGCATCTTTTCCCCCCCCCTTTCTGTCCCCTGGTTGTTGTTTGGGTGTTTTCCCAAGGGAATACTCTTTTCTTATTCTGTTTTCTGTCCCAAAGTTGGCTTTCCTTTTTACGTGTTCCCCCAGTGTTCTTCCTGTAGCGGCAGATTACTATGTGCCCTCCATTTCCCGGTGGAAATAAGGTGGCCCTATTAAGACTGACACGAATGTTGACACCCTTAGGAGGACACCTTATTTCCCGTTCCTGTCTGGTTTTTCCCTTCGTATTGCAGCGTTTTCCCTTTTCCCCTGTTTAGATTGGATGTTCACCCTCCATTCCCAGCCCCCCCCCCAATGCTCCAGAACAGGTCAACTAGTCACAACCCTCTGGACATGTAAAGATGACCCTTTTTTCTTTTTCCCTCCCTTTTCAAATCTATGGAACATCGTCCTTTTTCCACCACTTTTGATGGAGTTACTTGGGTTCGCCCTCTTGCTTTGCACTACTGACCCACACAGCCAGGAACTTCTCCCCCCACTTTGGTATTCACCTCTTTTTCTCTTTGTGGGGAGGCGGAGGAGGATAATCTCACCTCATCTGAGGCGGGTAACCTCATGGGTGGGGGGTGGTGTGTTCCAAGATGCCTATGCTGGGGCTTTCCCCCAGTCTTACTCTTCTTTCCTGGTCTGCGGGTTTTTTGGGAACTTTTCCTTTCCTGCCAAACTGTACATTGACTATAGTGTTGCCATGGGACATCTCAGTTTTTTCTTTGTCTTGAGTAGAAGTCTACCCGGCTCTCTGCTCGGCCTATTTTTGCCCTCTATTACCCTCTAATAGTATCACAGGTAATGTGGGCTGGAGTTTTCAACGTTGCTCTTTTGTTGGAACTACTGAAAGGTTACATTACTTCTTGATTTCTGATTTTTCTTGGGTTTTTTTAAGTGCGTGAGCCGCGTAGGGTTTCTCTTTTCCTTTTGTTTTGGCTCCCCCCTTAAATCACTCAGCCTTCTAGGATTCATAGACCTTTGCAGTTCCCCTGCCTCCGTCTCTCTTACCCTTTTGAAGGGGGCGACTTAAGAAAGCGGAAACAGCAGTTCCAGACCTGGGCAACACCCGGCCGTACACATTCTGGTTCTCCGCATTACCTGGTCCCCCCGGTACGGTGTGGCGCTAGGAACTTTCTCCTCGTTTTTCTCCCCAAAAAAATGGTCTTTCTACTAGCGAGTTGTCAGCCCCTTTGTCCTGCCCCCAAATTGGATTTCTCGCTTAATTGCACCTCCATTGCCCCTTTGGGGTGCTGTTCCAGCATACGTTCCACCCTTTTTTCTCCCCCCCGAATAGGTAATTTGGACCTTTCTTTCAGTTAAAGGAGAGGGTTTTCTGTGTGCCGGCACAGGTCTTATCTTCTCTGCAAATTGGCGTATTTTTTTCATCAAGGAAATTGTGCCTTCTGGGGATTACTGGTGCGGGACCGTCCCCTTCTACCAAGAATCATGTTAACCGTATTTTCTTACTCTTTTCCCTTGAATTTTATCTCTCTTTTTCCTTCTTTTTTGTACTCCCTCTTGCCTTTTCCCCCTGTCCTGCGTATGCAGTAACTTAAACTTCTCTTTCGCCCCATGGCCCTGTTTCCTTTTCTTATACATCCGCCCCCCCCCTTTCAAGTGTTATTATCGATTATTTGTCCTCGCCCGTTACCTGATTGTTCTTGCCCTCAGCCCATCTCCGTCATATATTTCCATCTCCAATTCCGGGTACCCAACATTTGTCGAATTATACGGAATATTGACCCCTCCCCATACCCCTTCCTTTTTCCCATGTGCCGAACCCATCCTTTCTCATATTTTGTCACAGATTATTTGCAAAATCTCGTCCTGCTTTACACCCCCCCTGGGTTTTTTCCTTCCAGAAATGCTTGATACAGTCTGTTTTCCCCCCCCCCAGGAAAAACGTTGTCCCCGTTGGAAGTCGTCAATCAGTCGCCTGGTGATATTTTTCTATATTCCTTTGTTGCCCGTTTATGTCTCTCTTTTCCCTTTTCTTGCGTATGTGAAAAATTTAACCCCCCTCTTCCTACTTTTTTCCCCTGGTAAGTGAAGGAAATGACCTCTTAATTTAAAAGATTATAACTTTTCTATCCGCAGTGGATTCTCCACACCCCCAGAGCACTCTTCATCCTTCGGATAAAGCAACTTAAAACAAATCCCCTCCCCCAGTACCGTGTACTACTTAGCCTTTAATACAGCCATATATGCAGCTTCCTCTCCTCCATACCCTTTCGTTCCTCCATTTCGATTTTATGATGGAATAAGATTCCTGGTCTCTCATCCCCTTTTAATGATAATACTCTCTCCAAAACTGCCCCACAACCATTGGCAAAACCAGTCCATTCGAAGTTCAATGGCTCCATTCATTTGTCCCATCAGAAAACCCGAACCCCCCCTCCCCCTAGATCTTTCGACAGCCCCAATAGTTTTACGCGAGTCCTATTGACCTCACGCAACCACCACCCACCGGCTCTTCTTACCCTCTTTGCTGATGTTCCCCTTCCCATCAAGACAGAAGAAGAACCCCAGTCCCAATTATTGTTTTGGTTCCTTGTTCCTCTGTTTTGTCCATTCTTTGCCTCCCCAGTACAAGGCGCTGACCCCCCCATCCCATCTCCCCTCCCCCAAAGGATTGATATGTGTTGGTTCAGATTTGTTTGTTACCAGTCCCAAACCTCGTCCATCATTTCTGAGAATTTAGTTCCCCTTTTTTTCGCGCCTTCTTCCTCTGGCTTGAAATTGGTATCTTTTTTACTGAGAAAGTTGAATAGTTCAATCTAACCACTTTCAACCCCGAAAAAAGACAGGACAACACCGTTCTTTTCACTCCCTGTGTCCCGGGCCCATAACTTTCTGATTACTTCGTACTCTTTTCGAGTCTCATTTGTCAGGTTCCGTAGTGTTAATGTCACATCTGTTCTAGGGAGAGTCCCTTCCTTTATGGACAAACCTGTCATTGCTTGCCAGGGAGGATAAATTTGCCGCTTTACAAGAACATGGGTTATTCAGTACCGAACTAACCCTTGAACAAGTTTTGAACCGCCCGTTTGATGTTTCCTGGAATATTTACCTAACCCATTTCCCTTTTTCCTGTGCCAACCTTGTTTAAACAGTCCTCCATTGCATCTTTCCCTTTAGAACTTACCTCACTATTTGCTTCTAATAATGTACTCTGCCTCGGTACCATTGAATCCTTTTTATGATCCTACCACCCTTGCAATTTGCCCCCTCTTCCTACTAGATGCCTCTGCGCCCATCTCTTAGTTGGTGTGCAAAAGTGGGAATGGGTACCTTTGTCTTTCTTGTACAGAGCCTTCCTCCTCTCGTTGCCCGACAACCGTTCAATTTTTCTCCAGTTCGCTGTTTTGACACTTCCATTGTTTTTATCTTCTTTTCCTTGAATTTTTTATAATTTACCATTCCCAGTCCCTCCCCACTCTCCCTGTTTAGTATAGGTCTTGAGTCCTTTCCCCCCCCCTTATTTGAGAAAGTGTCCCGGTCAAAAGAGCTTGGAGTAAATGACAGTGCGGTCGGTAAAGCTGTAACGTTAGGTATTCATTACTTTTCGCTTTTCGTAACAGCACCAGTCTTCCCTGGGGTTAATGATATGTTGATGTACCTTTTTCGGACCTTCTTCTCCCCCCCGCCGCCAATTTGGACTTTCCTACTTTTCAGGTGTTCCCGCCATTAAACACATTTGTAAGGTATGAAAATGTCCTTTTCCGCTGCATGCCTTAATTTCTTTCCCTTTGTAGTAGCATTCAACAATGATTGGCCTTCTCTCTCCCTTTTTCAGTAGTAAAGTTATGGCGCCTCTCTTCCCCCGTTGTTTAAACAAATGAGATTGCGCTTATAGGCAGGAGTGGTCTAACTTTACCCCACCCCCTCCGTTAGCTGTACGGGTCTGCTTTCCCCTTTTGAGAAGGTGAGGATTTTTCGCTTTGGCCTCCTGATTACCCTATTCATGGCTTCGATTTAGTGTTTGATCTCCTGTTTAGGGGTTTTTCTTCCCCGTTTCCAATCTCAAATGGCAGCTGACTCCCTCCCCCCTTTTCCCTCTTCCGAAAGACGTACCCACCCTTGCAACATGAATTCCTTTTATATAGTTTAACCCCCCCCCCCTCCTACTCTGTTTTCTTCTTTTCTCCATAAACCGTAGAACCATGGTCCTGCCTTGCCTCTTTTGAGAGGAATGTCACATCCTCTCTGCTTTAAATTAACAAGAATCTCATCGGATTGCTGGGTTTTCTTCCCTCTTTGATACTAGTTTCCAGGTTACAGAAACTGCCCGTAAGATCCTTTTCCCCCCTCCGTTGTGTTTAGAGTTCTATTACGCCTTTCGACCTACTCCTCGCAACTCGTTCGACCAGCTGCCAAAACCTTCTGTCCCCCCTGACCTGTTAAACAAACCTTCCCTTCCCTCCTCTAGTAGTTTTGTTCTTAGTCCCCCCCTCTGCCCTCCTGGATGGTGTTATTTGGTTTCTCTCAAACTATTTAGTTCCCAACTGTGAGGGGTTTCAGTCCCCCTCCCTCTTCCACGGACCTACCTTTTTCATTCCTTTTTTCCTGTTTCATGATTTATTGGCTTCGGCCCGTCCCCTTTTTCGAAAGGGTGAGATTTTACCTGCTAAACTCGACACTAAGACCTGATGATCACCACAGCCTTTTTCTTTTTCTTTTTGTCTCCTTCCGTCTCCTTAATCCCGGCAATCCCTGCTTCCATGCAGAAAATCCAGTTCCCGCAGCGCATCTGCACTTTCTCTTCTTTCAGTTATCCTGTGTCCTATAACCTATACCTCGTCGAACTCTTTCTTGTTAAGGAACAAATGGTGTGTCCTTCAGTGTAAACGCATAATGACTAGCCGCCTCCTTCCAAACTCTTGTTCGTGCACATCCACGATGTCTTCTTTCCTGACTTGAAGTTACCACGTTTGTGCACCAGGCGTTTACACAGCTCAGGTTTTTTCTCGCACCCCCTTCCGGGGATTCACACGGGTTTTCCCCTTTCCCCCTCAAAGTTTTAGGAGCTTACACATGGAAGCAATTTTGGTTCGTTGAAGTCCATTTCCCTATTCTCGATTGCCTAAGTTTTTTGGGAGAAATGCACCCTTCTTGCCCTCCCCCACGATGTCCTTTCCTTTGTGGGACAGGGTCCATTGCGACATCCCGTTGCCTGGTCAATCGACCTCTCAAACCCCTTTTTTGGATACTTTATTTAATACTCCTCCACCTAGCCTTGAACATAAAAACTCCCTTTTTCGGTGTATGTCTTCCCACTGTTCGTCATTTCCTATTGGCTTACTACCCCCCCGCCGATATACAACGTTAATGACCCAGGTTTGCCCCCCCACCCCTCCTTTCCGGGCGGTTCTTACCTCCTTTGACATGTAAATAAGTGGCCCTGTGTTTAGAGTACCGACCCCCCTCTACTAGGTAATGGACAGCTTCCTCTTACCTTAGAGAGAATGACAGCCCACTCTGGTCCCTTCCAATTTTTTTTTAAGAGGACGTTAACACGGAATTCCTTCTTTTCTCCCCTTCTTTTTTTTCGAACAGGTCACACCTGTAAGGCTTAGCTGTTATATGTTTTTTCCTTAACCCCCCTCACCATGGGGCTTTTCAACTGTTCTGTCCTTTTTCTTCCTAAAAAGTCTGTCTATGGAGCGGCAGTTACCCCCCCTTGCATCACCTTCATCACTCTGCTGCTTTCCCCGCCTTTTATTTACCGAATGTGCCCTACCCAGGCGAACACAACCTGCCTTCTTCCATTCCCCTCGTCTAACTGATGAGGTCGGGACAATTAACAGTGGTGGCTTGAGTCTTGAATCTGGTTACGGTGCCTTATTATTTCTCCATCCCTTTCTCCATACTACCTCCCCCCCCTTCTACGATATTACTCCGGACTTCCCCACCACCCTTCCAGTGTCCTTCCTTTGCGAATTTTTCCTGGTTCACTTTTTCACAAATCTTAACTACCCCTCCCTTCATTCTAATATCGTTTCATTCTTGGGTTGCGCCCAAGTATTTTCTATCCTTTTTTTCACACAGAACAGCATGGCCCCTCCCCCCACGGATGCGATTATTATCATTTCTGGCTTTGGAGGGGAGTATTTGGCAGTTCCCTCCCCATGTATTTTTGTACATATCAGGCCCTGTTTTGTTTTGTTTTTGTTCGGATTCAAGATTACTCTTTCCTAAGTTAGCAACCCTTTTCTAAGCCTTCCGCTGGGGTCTGTTCTTTTGTGTGGTGCTGCTGGGTGCCCTCCTTCAAGTACCCCTTCCATTCTTTAGCTACGTTTTGTTGGTACTGGTTTCCATTTTTTTTTTTGAGATGGGAGGAGTAGCCCACCCTTCTTTATCTTTTTGCCCCATATTATGATCTAAAATAGTCTCTTCCACCCCCAGTGTACTTTTTAGCTGTTCTTCCTATATGTGCGCTTTTTACCCCGACCCAGTTAGTTAAAGTAAAGGTGCTGGTATGGTTTTCTCTTTCGGTGTGTGGTTTATGGTCTTCATCTCTTTTTCTTTTCTCGGGGTTGTAATCCTCCCTTGAAGAATCTACAAAGGTACTTATATGGCGAATCTAAAATTTCACCTATTAGGTTCTGCCACTTCTTTCCCCCTTAGGTTTTCTCCCCTCCCAGGAAGCGAACAGCTAGCATCCTTTTGTCCCCTCGATAAGAGAACACTCATATCTGGATTGATAATCCCAAGTCTACACTTTTTGAGGTGTGAGCTCTCACCCCGGCCCCCGTATTTCTTTTTTTCCCTCGTACATTTACCCTCTTCAGATGGCGTTGCCAGACAAGTTCATAGGAACTTGTTTACATGTCCCGGCAAGGGTCACGTGCTTTGTTTTTTGCTTTCCCAGTTCTAGACCCCCCCTTTTTGGTGTAGAATTCATAGCTATTTACCTGATAGTTTATATATCCAGGTCATGGTTTGTCTGAAGTCAGGACCACGAGTAGCCTCTCTTCTGCCCATAGTCTCAGTTGACCCCTTTTCCCCTTTTTCTAGTAAGGGTTAAGATCCGCTACACATCAGCATTTGTAATGTTGGTTTGGTAATGAAGTAGTTTCCTTTCCTCCCTTTTCCGAGTCTGTCTCTCCGTTGTGTGTCCAATATTGTCCCGAACTGAGAGTTTTCATTGCTACCCACTCTTTCGCGGAATTATTTAAGCCCGACCCCTAATCCCCCATTTCAACCACCAGTATGACTCCCTCTACTGGGCAAGCTACCTTTCTCCTTCCCTGCACCTTCAGCCCCCTCTCCTGTATTTCCCCTTTAGTAATGTACCTCACACCCGGGTCTATCCCCAAACCTGGTCGTATATACAGGAACTACCAGACCACCACAATGAATTGGAACACCTTTTTGCTTTTCAACTCGTTTCCCCCCCCCTTTCCTGTGTCCCTTCCCCACCTTAGCTAGGGGGCACCCTTTTTTGCCTTTTTCTCCCATCCTAGTTGAGAAATTCTTTGGCCACACCTTCCCCCTTGTTACAGTAATGTTCGTCGTCCAGCAATGCGGTGCTTTATGTAGTTTTTTTTGTTAACACGTGTTCGTCTCCTTTTTCCCTCTTTTTGAGGTTGATAACCCCTGCACATTGCCCCTACATCCTTTGCAGGAACTGAAAATCTAGGATTTTGATTCTTTCCCCCTTCCCCCCTTTTATATCATTGATTCCCCACAAACCCCAAAGATGGCATCCCCCGCCGTCCAATTTGGTCCCAAAGACCACACTCACCCCCCCAGAGCCCCCCCCCCCTTACAGCATACTTGACCTTTCTATCGATGTAAGAAATCGCATATCTTCAGGTGACGAATTATAACTTATTTTCATTAGATGTTATAGTTTATACAATATCTGGGCTACATCCTTTCTTTTATTGTTGCCCATTCCACAACCATGAAAGATTGACCTTACTTACCCCCCCCATGGACACCACCACTTTCCTCCACATTTCCGTAGAGTTCGCTTGCTGAATTTGATGATTTTGACACCCACAGCCTTCCCCCCCGAACCACCACCATATCTCCTTCCCTTTAGAAGACCCATTTTTTCATTGAGTGATGATATGGCTACCACATCCCCCCACCACCCCGGCTTTCTCGGAAAAATCGGCTGCGTTCCCTTTCCCTACCCCCATCTCCCCCCCCCACCGCCCCCATCTTCCAAATTATAAGAATTGTGTTGCGTGTTGTTGGTTTTTAATTTGTGTTGCCATAGTTCTCCTCCCCAGGACCAGTGGGCGCGCCCCCAGCCCCATAGAGCCTTCTGCTTAGACGAAAGTCCGAATTTTCCAGAGGCTTTTCACGGTCGTCCCCCCATTATACATCCCCTGGTCCATTTGAACGTAATTTTAGTTTTCCTTTTCTCCCAGTATCCGTAGCCCATTTTTTTTTTTTGTCTTCTGTATGTAAATGTCTTGCTCAAGCTGTATCCTATCCCATACCCTTCCCTGATCATGTGCCCCCAGCACAAGAAAGTAGACCCCCCGTACAAGCACGTTTACCTTCCCCAGCGTTTGCAGGTGTAGCTTCCTGATTTTCGTTGTTTTCCCTCCTTTCGGTAATGTCACTTTTTTCCTCCCGTCTCCCTTTTTTTCCCCCCCCCCCTGTCAGAATATTTCAACCGGAATTGCATTGGTAAAAGCGCCGCTCCCAAGACCCTCCACTGCTGCAGTCCCCTTCCCCCCCTTTAAATTTTGAACCCCTCCAGTGTTATGTGGGTTTTCCTGTATCCGATAAAAGATAAATTTATTCTTTTCCCCCCATGTGACACATCTCCACTTTCCACCACTTGGGAGGCAGAGCAGGTGAATCACAGGCATATCTTTTTTTTTCCCGTTCCGAGTCCTTTCTCTCATCAGGTACATTACCTGAGTCTGGGAGTTATGCTCCCGTCCCCCATCTCCCCATTCTTCCTTTTCCTTTTTCCATCAAAGAGTCATATGTGGCAGCTTACGAATGAGTCGTTGGTGTCCCCGTTGCATGTTTCCCGTTATCACTGTGTTCCTCTCTCCGGTAACTCGATTCCCATCTTGTTATGCAATGCGATGCAGTTGGGCTCATCTCTTGTTTTCATTTCCCCTGCTAATTTTGAAATTAAACCTCAGACAGATAATAGTATACTCTATTGGTTCCAGTTCGGACTTTTGCCCTTTCCGTCCCCCCCCCTGTAGACTTTTTCGTCCCCTGCCAGTCTTGGGGTTTGTTCCCCGTTCATGTAACGTGCGTAGTTCTCATCTACTTAGTTAATGGCCTTTCCCCTGCACCCCTTTGTTCCATTGGTGTCTCTCCGCCTCGTTTAGCTTTTGTCCGGCAGTTCCCACTCCGAACCTTTGTCCTTTTACTCTCCATAACTACTCTTCTTTCCCTTGAGGACCTTCCCCCCTCATTTTTCCTTTGAACCGGTACCGTCTCTTTCCCGGATTGCCCTCAATGCATTGGCTCTCTTCCTTTCCATGTACATAGGCGTGTCGTTCTGTCCCTTCCTTTCACAACTTTTTGTCTAACATCTAGTGCTGCATTCGAAGTCTCTCCTTTATTTTTTTCTTGACCCCTGGACCCCCCTTTTATCAGGGGAAGATGGCGTTCCCTTTCACTGTCCCTTTATGCTGAACTCCATGGCCCTGTCCCAGCTCCTGGCCTCTTCCGTAACTAATTGGGTTTTTTTTTTCCCCTTAAGGTGTATTTTCTCAGGTAACCTTTTCACCAATGGTAGCGTCCCCAGATAGGCTCCCCTTCTCCGAAATCAAGCACCGTGCATCCAACATTCTTTATACTGCGGTAAGTATGTTTTCATTCTCTTTTGACGTAAGTTTTTCCCATCCTAAATCTTCTGCTTCGCGTTTCGACTCACCGTATTTATATCTGCACGGAAACCTCTTTTTTCAACAAGTAATTTTAGTAAGTTCTGGGTTTTTTTCTGTAGCCTATTTCCCCCCGACCCTTGATTCACCAAATCGTATCCTGGTTCCCCTCCCCCTCCTTTTTTTTTGTTTAGCGATATTTTTAGCCGTTTATTTCCTCAAACTCTTTTACTAAACTCCCCCTCCCTCTTTCCCCTTACTTTTCCCCCCCCCGCTTTGACGTCTAGGGCCTCTTGTTGTCCCCTTCGAACTTTTCCACAGCCCTGACTACTGTTTTCTAGATTATCCCAAACTATCAAGTTTATGGTTAATCCCCCCCCTCCTTAATTTCTCATGTGCTTACGGGGATTGCTGTATCCTCCTTTCTGCTGTCCTCCTTTGAAATTTGAAGATTTCCTTCCTAACTCCCCACTACATGTTGCCCTAACAATCCCCCCAAGATTTTTCCGTTATTTTCTTTCCTTAACCGGCTGGCTTTCCTTCATACCCCCCTTACAGAGTTAGTCATCCAATTTTTTTTCCACGGATGGGCCAGTTGATCAATTCTTGGTACCCTTCTCCCAATTTTCAACTGATTAATGTTCCTCCCCAACTTGTGAACACCTTTCATGAAGTAACGACCTCACCCCAATATGTTTTCATGCCTGTCTCATGCCATTTGGCCTTCTCCCCTGTGAAGACTTTCTTTTTACAGCTGCCGTTCACGTGTGTCCCCCCCTTTTTTGAACTTCCCTATCGGTAATCTATTGTCCCCCATGCCCTTCGTAAAGGTTCACGTCGTTTTTTCCCCTTCTCCCCAACTCCCAACAGGCAGGCAATGACCTTCTCTGTTTCTTACTCAAGATACGACTTCTTTACTAATACATCTCTTGGGATTTTACGCAAGGGTCGACCCTTTTTCTTTTCCTTGGTTTTTTTCTTGCAGAAAACTTTTGAACGCTCCCTCTCACCATGTGATCTTCTTTTGAGTCAACCCACTCCCCAATATCACACCCACACAAGCAATTACCCTTTTTTTCCTGTTCTCGGCGCGCATGGTCTTTCCTGACCTTCTCTTCATTTTTTCTCCAAAGCCACGATGTAAACCCCTCACCTGGACATGGTGGCACCCCCTTAATCTTTTTCTTGCGCTGAGCATTGCGGTCCCCCCCCTTTCTCTCCTTTTTTTGATCCTCCTCCCCTCCCCTTATCTGCTAGACTTGTCCTCTCACCATTACATCGCCTTGTCCTTCTCAGTCCTTCTCTTTACTTCTTTGTGAGGTAGGTGTGTGTGTTGTGCAGTTTTGTGATCACTAAATTTACGTGTGATATTTTTTATTGTACAGACTCCCCAATATAACTACCCTTTTGTGTACCACCCTTACTGGACAGCCTCAACCTGCCCCCCCCCGCCTCTCCCTCCACCCAGACAACATCAACACCCCCCCCACCCCCACAAATGGAGACACGAGTTTTACTCCTCCCTTCCACCATGAAGCTGCACAAATGAGCACGACCCACATGGTCCCTCTGAATGACAAGACTTTACCCATGTTCCTTCCCCCTCTCCGGATTTTCCCCACCTTCTCTTGACGCTACTGCTATCCCTCTTATTCCGGGAAACTGTAATCTTTTTTTGCAAGTTTTGCATGTGGCGGATCTTGGATTCTGGCACAGACGGGCGTTCAACGGTCCCCTTTAATTACTTCGTCTACTGGAGCGACCTACGCGGAACCTAACAGTTTCCCCCCTTGAGAGTTCCCTGGGAACCAGTTCCCCCCTTTACCCACCCTCCTGATGCCCTAACCTTTTTTTTATGGTTTTTTTCACTTGGTCGCGCTAGGTTACCTTTATCACTCTTTCCAAACATACGCGGAAGCATTTTTTTGACCTTATACCCCATTTTCGAAGTCTTGCAGTTAAAGATTGTGTGGTCTTCTTCTTCTTTAGTGAACGGCGATGCTCATCTCCTTTTTCCCGAAGTGGTGTGGTTTTTTTTGTGGGTCTTCCAAACACGCCCTTCCCCCTCTTTTTTTTTCTACCGCACGATAGTGGCTTGGTTTTTCTTCGGTGGTCACTTTCCGTTCAACCCTGTAAATTCTGAATGCTCCCTTTTTTCCTCGGGGACATTTCCGTTGGTTTTCTCTGCTTAGTAGAATTTCACTTCTCTATCGTCTCAATTCTCTAGGAGATATAGACCTCCCCTCCCTCAAATGTGGGCTTCTGAGGCTTCACGTGGTCTTTTCTTCACTACATCTGTCTTCCTGTTCCCTTGGGCCTTTTCTTCCTTGTGTCTTTTTCTCCAAGTTCTTTAGCCGGTGACCATTTTTTTCTTTTTTTCGCTGGGGGGTACACTGAACCACCCAGGACTTAAAAGTGTTTTTTTCCCTCTCCCCCCCAATTGTAGTGGCAGTGCCTTTGGTATATTCCAACCCCCTGTGAAGGGGGTTTCACCTTCCCAAGAAAAGGCCACCTCCTCCTCCCCTTTTGCCCCCCCCCTGAAGGCTCCCTAAGTATCTGCTTTCTCCATAAATGGAGAGGTGTACGGTTTTTCTCCACCCCACAATTTTCTTTCCTTTATTTTCTACGTCACCCAAAACTGTCCAGAATCCTCTTATCTCCCTCCCCTCCCCCCCAATTTGTGAGAACCGCTCTCTATTATTTACCAGGCCCTTTCTCAAATGTGACATCGTGGTTGTTTTCTTTTTTTTTCTCCCGTCTGTAACCGAATTTTTGTATATTACCCGCACTTTTTTCCTCATGTACCCTGTTCTGTTATATCTTCCATTTTTTTGGTAGTTGTTTTCCCCTGTTTACCTGTGAAGGACATTTCGCTCATTTCCCGCGTTTTCCGTGTATACTCACCACGGAAATGTGTCAATTCTGGGTCTTCCTTTGTGATATTCTAACTCAGTCCCTCTTCTTGAATTATGCCGTACGTCAATATTTACTCTCTCTGGACCACGAATAGATTTTTTTTTGGTTGCACTCCAATTTCCTTCACGAATTTCTGCCTAATACTTTTTCCCCTCGCATTGGGTATTAAATACAGCCCGACCCCTTCCGTCCAAAATTTTCCTGTAACCTATAGAAGATTCCCTTTCCTGCTAACTTCCATTTTTTCCGCCACCTCAGGTCACACGTCCTCTTTAAGAGAACTGTACAATTCCCCTGCGGTGATCCCCACACATTTGTGTCTATACCTTCCCTTTATTAAAATCCCCCACTAATGTCAACTGGGTCCCATGTTCTTGTACCATGGAATTAGAAGCTTTAGGTTCCTACAAAGTCCTTCCTCTTGCTCTACGCCAAATCGGGTCTTCTGTACTTGAAAGTGTTTTTACCTTTTTGAACCCAGAACTGCTTTTCATGTCCTTTTTTCGTCTCGCACACAGACCCAATTTTTCATCCAGTTCTTTTTCGGACTAATCGGTGATATTGCTATATTATGATGGTTTTTCCCCCACCGTTGTCTTTTGGTTTGTTTGGCATCTTTTTCCACCCCTGCCAAAATTTTACTTCAGTGTCCCTTCCCCTCTTACGTTTTGAGCCATCATTCTGAGGCCTTTTCCCCCCCCCCCACCCCCACAGTCAAGACCGCCAGCCCTTCTTTCTCCAGGCCCTTCCTCTCCACCACCCCCTAAATAGACATCCCCCTTTCCAGCTTCTCACTTAGTATTTCCCCAGAGCCCCTATCTTCCTTCTAAAGGCCTCTCAGTCCTGTTTGTTAATCGTCATGATGTTGTATTTTGGTCTCCCCCCCTCTTTGGTGGGTGGTTTTTTTTTTTACGGTCGAAAAAGATCTCTTTTCTCTACTCCCCAGCCCCAAAAACTTGCCCTTGTCCCACAAATCCCACCTGGCACCCAGATAGTCTCTACCAGTTCTGCCCCTTGCCCTTGATTATTCTTTTGCACAGATTCAAACGCCCAAAAGAAATTCTTCCCCCCCTTTTCCCCCCCCCCATAGATGTTTGCGTGGATGGCTAGTAATCCGCAAGCACCAAGTTTGAAACACCCCTCTCCTGTCCCTTCCTCCTTTTTTCCTCCTTCCCACTCCTCTCGCCTCCCAAAAACGCCCCCCCCCCCAACTCTAATCCCCTTACCACAGAAGTGCTGGTGATAAGTTCCTGTTTCTAATTTTCTCTTTGTTTTTGCCTTGCTCATATTCACAATCGGGCAGCTCCCACAAAGCCTCCCATCCCTGGTCTCTCCGGATGCATATGTTATTAAATTGTACAACCTTTATTTCCCCAGTCCCCATTCGCACCTACCTCTTAACATTCCGGGTGTTAAGTCTTTGTCTCCTTCTCATTTTTTTCCTTTCCCCTGCTGGCCCTATTTTCCTCTCTCATACATAAGACACCCTTGAAAAAGATCCTCCCCCTTTTCCACCCCTCGTCTTTCCATACCCCTTGTATTCCCTCGGAGTGACAAGTTAAGAGATCCACGTTGTATGTTTCCGTCGAGTTGATGTCACCACCCTTTTCATCCATTCTTCCTGCATAGCGTTCACTTTTATTGCAAAAGCTTTTCCCCTTTGCCGAAATTCGCCCAATACTTTAGTCATCCCCCCCACCCTGAAAGAAATCACGTGCTTTGCCGGTAACCCTACTCACGCAAGGGACTTAAAGGTTCCCCCTCCCTTCGCCCAAAGAAGGTCCATAAATTGGATCTTCCTATATTCGAATCTTTCTCACTCCCAGTTTAATTTTTTTGGAGGCGTAATAATTCAATCGTTTTTACATCCCATAGCTCTACTTTTTTTCTTCGCTAATACAGTTCCCCCATTTCACATCTCCGGGAAATGTCCACACCCCATTCGTCTGTTGAAGCGTCCCCTCTTTTTGCCCCCCTGTCCTCTTCCCGTGGGTATATTGTCTTTGTAAGATTTCCTCCTGTAAGAGACCCGTTTCGTCACCAGTCATTTTTTAGTTGAAGTTCTGATTCCCTCAGTTTGGGATTTGCTCTTGTGTGGCTCCTTTTTTCCTTTTTGTTTTTAACTTCTTTTAGACGCGACCCCATCCTATTTTTCTTCTCCTTTCTCTTGTAGCAGTCACCCCAAGATTTCACGCTCCCACCTGTAAAGAGACAGTGGAGCCCTCCCTTTTTTTTTTTTCCTCCACAAAAGATAGGTGTAACGTTCTTTCTAAGAGATTCGTCTCGGCTCTTCGATTTGACCCCCTTTCTTAATTTTTTTTTTCCTGTCCCTCATTTGATTAACTTTGTTTTCCCCTTTTAAAACGCCCTACACTTTTTTTCTCTGCCTGCGGAAGTTTTTGAGCTTTAATAAACGCATATGCGCTGAGGATGACCCCTGTCCCCAAACTGTGGTTCCCCCCCTCCTATTGTCCACCTAGTCTCATGGATATTCAAATTGCCCTTCTTTGGTGCTCCTGTTTCATTTATATTTAGTTTTGTCTTCCCTTCGTCACCATTTGTATTCCACCTTTGTCTCAGTGAGACTTTTTACTCTCCGGTTATCGTCTTCTTCAACCGGTTTGAAACAACCCCGTTCTCCTTTCCCTATTGTGTAAATCTGCCAATTTTTGAGGAATGCAAGACGGTCTCCTTGGTATTATGTTTCCGGCTCTACTTCCGCCCACTAAAATTCTTGTGCTGTTTGAGTATTCTCTCCTGTTTTTCTGTTTTCCGTAAAACTTTCTCCCATGGTTAATTTTTCCGCCCCTCCATATTAGGTACCTATTCCACCCAGCCCTTCCCCCCCTTCCTTTTAATAATTTGAGGGGTTTTTTCCACCCCAACCAGGTTAATCGAAATAGTGGGATTTCCTCCAGCACACCTTCGAACCTCCAGGCTTGCGCTCTTCTTTCCTCCGTCCCCCCATTCTTTTTTCCATGTCCAGTGTTCCAATGAAGGTTACATACGGATTTGCTTGGTTTTGCGTAGTCCCAGATTTCGTACTAGTACTTGTTTTACGAA
>Ga0179591_1321422_pt1 | contig 17017 bp, 23 predicted proteins | sample CZOMad2_1_08_16f_FD_182891 | JGI IMG/M metagenome (GOLD analysis project Ga0179591, IMG submission 182891) | Vadose zone soil fungal communities from Angelo Coast Range Reserve, California, USA - CZOMad2_1_08_16fungal (PacBio error correction) | ecosystem: Environmental > Terrestrial > Soil >... | reverse complement strand
AAATCCCTGCAAGCGCTCTTTTCATTTCGACCCCCTGCCCTGCAGACGTTTCGGCCCGACCTCGATAGCTTCTTTTGAAGGAACTTAGATTGACCATGGCCAGAGAAGTCGTGCCCTGTTTCCCTGCTCCGTAATTCCACCGCTATAACGATTGATTGCATCGCGGCCTCCCCCACTGACGGCGCCCCCCCATCTTCGCCCTTTTCCCCTGAAGCGTAGCACCGCCACACCGTACGCAAAACCTTTTATAGGAGGATCAGTCCAGGCAATCAGGGTGCTTTCACTCCGCAAACCCCCACAAACCAGAGGCATCAAAGTCTCCCTTCCTCAGCCTCTTTGATGGTAACCTCTCTGGTACCGGTACGCCTGAGGGCTGGCATTGTAACTTTCTCTCCCAACTAAAATAACGAGAAATTTGAAGACCCTGAGCTCCTATTCACCCAGCATTTTCCTATCCCACCATTAGGCTTCCATCTACTGCGTCCATTCCCGTTCCCTTCAGCGGATTGTTAGTTGGTATCTCAACCGAGATAAGCAAATTCTGATTTGCCAACTCTTCGCCCACCCCTTCCCTCTGAAACAGGCTCCAGACGCCCTCTACTCCCCCCCCCCCTCTCACTTGTAAGACCCTTTACTTACATCCCCCTATGAAGCAAAATCAGTTTTTTGAAACATGTATTCTCGGCCTCCCACCTGGCTGGTTCAAATGGTCAATGTCCTATTCCCCCCAGTTAGTTCAATTTGAATTGCGGCTATTTCTGGCAGAGCAATTATTTTCGCCCTTTATACGATCCCATAACCCCAATGCTCTCTGTCGGGAAGTGTGTTGTAAGCCATACACTTAGCCCCCCCCCAAACCCAGACGATCCGTCCCTTTTTCCTCGTTTAATATAGACGGTTTCCCCTCCCTGGGAAGTTTCTGACCGGAGCTAAGTAACCCCCGGTTTGTGACCGTTTTCTGATTGTGGCCTTTTCTCAATAATGTCCGCAAAAGACCTCGTCTCCCCCTTCGCGACCGCTGCGTATTGGTCGAAAAAGAGGATCTACAATAATATATTGTGCGCTTCTGAGGAGTAAAACCCGAACCAGTCGTTGAACAGCCCACGACTGCCCCTTCCTGATTCCCGCATATCGGGATACTTAGGAGCCGGAACTCTTGCCCTCTCCTCTGGCAAAGAGTCTTTTTTTGCGGACCCCTCCCTACAACACGGATAACCTGTGCACGCCCTCTTCCGCCCTGTCTTGAATTTGACATCGGCATTTCGTCGTCTCTGCTTGTTCCTCCTAAGAGCACTGTACAACTACTTGCCCCCCTTCTGATATTGAAACCTGATTGGAAGCGTCCCCTCCCCAGATGACCCGTAGAGCAGTTTGGGAAGTCCGTTGAGTCACCATAATAGTAATACTGGACGAGGATCCAATATCCCTTTTCCTTATAGAGCCCTTTTTTTCCATCTGACCACTGCATCCATTTTCTTTGTCCGTCATTTTCAAAAGTCAGAGCCCAATACTTTCTTTTCCCTCCCTTCCAAAGACACCACGATCCACCGGTTCCATCAGACTTTTTCCCTTTTTTGAGAAAACCCAATGGCCCTCTCATATCTCCATTCGAGAAGCTCCTCGTAGGGGGAAAGCTTGAAGTGAACCCTTTTTACGGGTGTCTTCGGCCACACCAGAGAAAGGCATGTTCTCTTTTCAATTGTCATGTTCCGTACACTTCCCCTGCCGCCCCCCTCCCCTTGTGCCCCCTTTGTTTCGCTTTAACTGATTTTTACCCATTATGATCCGCGGGCCTCGTAATTTAAACTTTCCTATAGGCATTTAGTTCTATGCCTCTAACCCTTTCTGAAGCAGATTTTCCCTCATACTGACAACCTGGACCCCCCCATTGCATTGCCTTAGTCAATCTTCTTTGGAATCCTAAATACTTCCGATATATATTGGCTTCCTGAGACAAGCCCAAAATCGATTTTTTCTTTCTAATATTCCCTCCAGACTCTTCTCTCTGTTCCATTTCTCCAACTCTCAGGACCCAGAGTCTAGATGCCCGTTGCCAATCCTCGATTCCCCACTTCCTTACATATCGCTATAGATATTTCAAACTGTTAGTCCTCGTCCCCCGGCTTTTTTGTTAGCACCCCCGCTCCCCAGATTCAAATGACGTTATCCCTCCAACCATTGAGGACCTATGTTCTCTGATGTTGTATCGCCGCTTCTCGTTTTCTGCGTGGCCGTTCGAACCACCATGTTCCCTCCGTAGCATCATTTGACACTTCCCCCTCGAAACAATGGTATGACATTTGGCCAGCCGGTCCCCTCCCTTTATTGTCTCTCGCGTGAACGACTATTCCACACATGTTCGTGCGCATGTCTCGGGCGGTACTTCCCCTGTGTTAAGTTGAATTGGGTCGTCACGACTTCATAACTATCCCCGAGGATGCCCTCTGGTCACATGACGCCGATTAGTGTTCCCCCTACCGTACTTTTGAACCCCCCCTTTGAATTTGAGGCTTGGTTACCGTTGCCCGAGACGGCGTCCTTCTTTGCCCCCCCCCTTCTTTCCCCTTCTTTTAACTGTATTACTGTAGCCCCCCTCCCGAAAGCCATTCTCATGGGAGAAGTCCTTGCCTTTCAGTTCGTGTCTGCGTTTGTCAAAAACAACCTACGACCTGAACATCGTCGTCCCCTACCAAGTCGGATTTTTTTTTCTAGCATTTCTTCAGCCTTTTTCTCATTTAACTTCCGCCGATTATCGACTCTCGACCTACGTAGTTTAGAATTGCAATCCCTTCTGATCCACTGGCTTTGTTGAGTTTTTCAAGGCCTTGAATAGGTCGGTAAGAGGGCCAGGACGATTGATTAAGCTTTTGAAGCCCCTTCTTGTCCCACGCTTTTCTGGTCAGATCACTCTCTCATCCGCTCGTTGCGAGTTACGATTTGCTGCAGCATGTTCTGTTGTCCAGCTTGAGATTTATAATATTGTGTACAAATTTATGTTCTCTTACTATTCGCGATCAGGGCTGTCTTGTAGGATAGTGCTTTTTTTTTGATTCGTCTTTCAGAAAAAAGGACATAGTGTGTCGGGAAAACGTTCATATAATATCCCCCCATCACTAAGTGGTGTTTCTGATCTCGAGAAAACCCCCACACCCTAACCACCTGTGACTGGGGCAGGTGTTTTCTCAGTAAATCGTCCCCAATCCCCTTATAATACCAAGATCAGTTAGACCTTTTGAGCGCTCTTTTTTTCTACTGACAAGACCCCCTTGACCTAATATTTCGACTTCACAGAACCCACAGACCATCGTCTTCCACTTTACTACACCCCGAATTAGCATCTTCTTTTTATCCCCCTCCAACCCACCAAGAATTTGCTTCCAGTTCTCAAGCACCGGGTTCTCCACTCTGTAATGCCTACTCCCAGGACCCTAGATCTCTCCCCTCCCCGTAACAAAACACTGCTAAGTCCCACATTGTATTTGCCCTTGATAAGTCAGACGCCTCCCGGTCTCGTGTTTTATCATTGCGCCTTTTTGATTGGCACACCCAGGAGACTTATCCTCAACCAACCCTTTTTATTGAGGCCGACTTTTCATGTTTTCTTTTGGTCACTTGTCTTTGGCACCTTCCCCACAGAAAACATTAGCCTCGTTTTAACATTTGCGAATTTATTTATTCACCACCCAGCAGACCTAATTTTACTAGAAATCTTATTCGTTCAAAGACGGGAAAAGGAAGTACGGAGAGGGTCGGACGCCCCGACTTCCGTCTTCAATCGTCTTCTAATCCACCCGATTCTTTCATGCGATTAATCGGTCTTCTGTTTTCCGTTTCCAAGGCGCCTCGTTCCCTTTTTGAGACTGAGGTTGTGTTTGGTTTTTTTGCAAACACTCCTACATTCCTTCAGCTACTACGATGACATGCTCACTCCTTTCCCCCTGGGTTTCACATTTCTCCGACTCCCCTTCTCCATGGCGCATTCCCTGAGTGGAAGCTGTGAACTATTTTATTTGTGCCCCATTTGTTGGTAATTCACATCTTAATCTGCCAATTTTTTGTTTCCATGAAAGAATTGACTCCTCGGTCCTCCCCCGAACGCCGGCGTGTCACGTCCTTTTCGCAACATACCCCCAAAGGCTGGTTGCGTGATTCCCTTCATCACCTGATCCCTGCTGTCAACCTTGCCGGTGTCCCTCAAACCCCCCGTTCCGATCCATGATAGAATCCGTTGGTCATTCGCGTTGGGCTTTCATTATGCGGCTACTCCGCTTCTTGTACCGCTTGGACCTTGTCCCCCCCCGCAACGCGTCATTACGTAAGCCCTCGCTCCACTCCTCGTCTCCTCCAATAGATTGCTTTTTTTGAACGACCTCCCGTATTCTCTCCTTATTTCGAATGTCACCTCCTGGTGACCATGCCAATTAGATTTTTTTTTGCCAATGTCTTCGGCTATAGCGGGAGGCCCCTCTCCTTTCTAAGTACCGAATATTCATGTCTCCGATTCTTACATCTTGGCCGTACGGACTCCCCGTTTTCTTTCTCTCTCCTAATTCGCCTTCAGATCCACTGTTTAAAACCTTATTTTTTTCCCGTTCTGTTTTTTTCCCTGGCTCACCCTTTTTAACAGTGCACTGATACACATTGCGTTATTCTTCTGGTTTTTTTTGGTCCTGATCACCAAAGGGTTTTTTTGACGTACCTCCCCCCCCCCCCCGATCTTGCCCCGAGCTGCTCTATTCTCTGTTCCCCCGTTAAGTATGATGTTGCTTTGTTAATGCCCTCCCTTCCGGTTCCAAATGAGATGGACAAGTTCTGCTTGATTGTTTTCTCTTTTAGTGTTTCGTTAACCGAAACTCATTATATTCTTCACCCGATAATACGTTTTAAATGAATGAACAGAACTTTCATTCCCCGGTGGTTCCCCTTGTACTTGAGGTTATACACGGTTGAGCCCGGACTTTCCTTTTTCGACAGAACTACTTTCCTATGGATTCCGATATTTTTGACCGATACCCGTGCTTTAAACTGGTTCGTCTCGCCTTCTTCCTGAGATTTCTAGGGGCTGGCCTCCTCGAGTCCCAGTAGGATTAGTAGATTTTTCCTCGTTCTCGGCTTTCTTTTCCTACCCAAGCCGCTTACTACAGTCTCTACGAGTCATTCCTACATTTTTCTTAGGTCTAGTTAAAATTTTATCCCCAGAGGTGTTTTCTTTTTCTTCGCCCCCCCCGAAGGTGCCATCGTTTTCTTCCCAGTTGATCCTTCGAAGCCCAAGTAGAGACGGATCTGCCATAAGGAGGATTTTTCTTTTACACGCCGGGTATCCGTTTCTTTAAGTACCCTCCCCCCCCCTGACATGTCGCCAAGAGGTACCTTAACCCCTGATAGAACGCTTCCGACGCTCTCTGGAGAATGCATTTGTAGTCGCGCCCCCTTCTATTTGGGACAAAACACTAAAACAACGGCCCACAGCCCCCTGAAGTTTTGGTACGGTATGAGCCCCAGTTTCCTCTTCCATATTGACGTTCCACCGAATACCCATTACCCAATCATGAACGTACTTTCTCTGATACGTTGGGGGTCGATCCCCGATTGGCCCTTCCAACCGACGTCCCTGGAACAGCTATGTTTTTTGATGGATTCCCCGTATTCGCTCTTCCCTTCCTGGTGAGATGACACCTAAAGCGCTCTCCCGCAATTACGCGTCACCTCCACTGGAACATAGACTTACCCCCGAAGTTTATTCTCCATATGCCTTTTTTTTACTTTGTAAGACCCTCTTTAGTGGTAGTCTGAATTCCGGGTTTTCCTCATTACAGTACCTTTGCGGACCCCCGTTTGTTTTAATTTTCCCTGAGTGCTTCACCAGTGAATTCGACACGGGTATCAAGTATGTTTCTCTTTCAAACCTGGTAGGTTCCCCGTCTTACATTTGTGCACGAACGGTTTAACCATTCCCGACTTGCTTATTCCTCATCTTGGTACCAAATAACCAACCAGGACCGCCCGTTCACCCGTTTGTTTCTTGACGATAGCAGTCTCCTACTGATTGCGGGTCATGTGTTCCCAGGCGCTCGCTTTAGTTTTGCCGCCCATGAGATCGGAGTTGATTCCTTGAGCACTTGCAATTTTTCCCCCGAATAATTGCTGTTGAGGTTAACCCGCGTCACCCGGTGCTTTGTTTTTAAGTTTTTATCCCTGCCTTGGCACGCCATGCTTGCCGTTCCTCCCCTTTCTTGTAAGGACGAAGTAGCATTGGTTGTTATCGCGTGTTTCGGGGTAGTAGGTCCTTTCATGCAAACTGGTCCAAGCGCCCCCGGGCCAGCCAGTCGTTTTTTTCGCCTCCAGATTTAATTGCACGCACTTGATTAAGCGGTTCTGGCCCGTTAAGTGTCCAGCTACCCTCCTTCTCTTCCTGTCTTTTAGTATCTTGTATTTTTATGTACTTTATTTTAAAAATATTAGAAGATTCCCGTTCGCTGTGAGTTTTCGAAAAAAAGTCAAGCTCTGAATTACGTTCTTCCCTGATATAGATCTCCATAGTTTTTTTATTTTTCGATAGTCTTCCTCCCCAATTCTTCCCTTTCTTACATTTTTTCCGATCCTCATTCTCCGAGACGAAATCGATAGCTGTTCTGAAGCAATCCCAACTTCCCACTCTGCCACCCCTGAAATGTATGAAGTATTTTCCTGCTTTAACCAGTTCGCCGGTGACCCCTCCAGTACTCTGACTTGTTGACTCGTCTTCACCTCCCCCCCCGCACACCCAGGACTGCTCGTAGGCAAAAGCTCCCAGCCCTGAGGAAGCAGAAACAATAGAACCCATGAGGCGAGACCCTTCCCTTTGGACGCGGACCAGGGAACGAATTTTTGCCACAGACGGAGCGGCAGTCAAAGTGCTAGAAAGCCCCTCCAGTATGTTTTTGTGTGTTTTCCACATCTTGCCACGCTTTTTCTCCCCCCCGGATTGGCTGGGTACTGTCAACTTTCGCCCAAATACTACCAAGTCTTTTTCTAGACAAAGCAGAGTCCTCCTCTTTTCATCCATTCTGAAGTTTAACCCTTAAAAAACTTTTTTCTTGAGATTTTCTCCCTTATGCGTGAACGGACAGGACAGGTTTTTTGGTAATCTCCCACTTTCTCCCCACCCCCCATCAAGTTAACTTTTTGCCCCACTTCCCCCTTGCTCCCACTCGGGAGAGCCCACATTCCCATGCAGCAGTCCCCCATCCTTGATCAGTGGTTTCCCCCTCGCACTTCCCTTTTTGTTTCTCAGGGGTTTACCATTACACTATGGACCAGGACTTTTCATTTCCGGCACCAAGACCTTATTACTCTACCTCCCACGGCCCAGCAGGCCTCACACTGAGTGTAAATCTGTCCACCCTTTTCGGCAAGATTTCCTCTGTCTCCTCTTTCTTTCAATATACCAGGACGTTTACGATAAGACGCTCATACATCAACACCACGACTGTAGGGACGCTACTTTTATCCAGCCGCTCGCTCCCCCCCGACGCCCCCGATCAAGTATGTTCATTTTGTATTGGAATAATTCCCCTGTGGACCCTCCGAGTGTACGTTTTCAAGATCGATAACCCGTACCACTTATTGCTGTTGGAAATAGTAAGTGGGGTTTTTCCCCGTTCCCACCTACGCGATATTTCACGCATGGAACCTTCTCCCGTCTTTTTAATGATCTAATGTTCGGCCCAAATTTGAAAGGACTCTCAACGATAGACTTTCTTACTTGTTTGTGTCTAGGCGTCAAAACAGCTCCCTGCTGTCCCCCCTTAATGGTTTCTTTCCGACAAGACTTCTTGTAAGATTCAGGATCCCCGATTTCCAACCTTATTTTCCGAACTCTTTTACCAGTAGTTCTTTTATCCCTCCATAACCCTTCTCCCAATGGCACTTTCGCCCCCTCTTCAGCAATGGAGGTCAGATGGCCGAATTTTTAGAGTAGTCGTCTTTAGCTCTTGCTTTTGACCCCCGAGCTCCCCTTGAGCAACCCCCCTCACCACTAGCCGCTGCCCCTCCGATTTAAATCCACATTTATTCCCTAGTTAGATCTCAAGTTTTCCCGCCGTGGAGCATTTCCACCCCTTTATAAACGACCCTCGTTATCGTTTAAAAAGAGGGCTCCTGGCTCGACATCTGCCACTGACCCATCAGTTTGTTACTTATTACACTTTTTCCGTATTCTCCTTTCAGCTCTGCCACGACTGTTCGGGGTATGACATCCCACCACGCCTTTAAGCCAACACTCCCCGCTCCTTTCTTAGAGTATGTACCTTTAGCCTCTTTTTTTTCCAACCAAATTTTTACCTTCTCCTCTCTCAATTTGTAAGAAGCTCCCCCCCAGCCCTTTTGCCCAAAGTAGGTTTGATTTTTCCCTTCCAACCCTTTTGGTAGTTTTTTTCTTATTTTCCCTGCCTCCCCCACAAAAACCAAATAAGTTTTTTGAAACTTACATTCTCGTGCGCTTTCTGGCATTGATCATCAGACAAACTGTTCCCCGCCAAAAAGCTTGGGTTCCCCATGTTCGTTGATCGCTAATTTATTCGCGAGCGTTGCCTTGATACAAATGAAGCCATTTATCCCCCGTAGGGCTCCTGCCCTCTTCTAAGCTCCAGACAGAGATACAGCTCTTTCCGGACCAATTCCACAAATCTATTGTTAGCGCCACTTGTTCTTTTTATCATTCTTGTTACGCCTAGCCCCCCAGGATTTGACCTATCTTTTTATTCGGCCTGAATCCCCCTCTGCGTTGTTTTCCCTGTAGAGGACCTTTGGCCCCGCCTATGATCGATGCCCTCTTTAATTGCCGCCCCCGGAGAACCGCTGTAACTATGCGTAGAGTGTTAACTGACATTTCTCCCCTATTAAAAACTTCCCTCACAGTACCCTATTGATACTTCTGTTCACGTTCAGCCCTCCGCAACCGATCTTTCTTTTCTACTAGTCGTCAGCGAGTGACTGTTATCCCCTCCAACCAGCTTTTTCCCCCCAGATGAAGACTTTTCCCGCGACTTAGTCTCGCCGGGAACTCCCTGGAGGCGCTTTCCAATGTTTACTTACCCCAAATTTTGCCCCCTTCTTCGATTTTATATGTTGAAAATTAACCCGATTTACAAAAATTGATCATTCCCTAGGCAATGTTCCATTCGGCATTGCGCTTTAGAGTAATCTTGATCAATTTCACAACCGACCCTCCCGGTTTCTGCGTAAGGGCGTCTTGCAGGCTTTTTTTTCAAGGTTTTGTCCGGCACCGAATGCCTTTAACCATCGAGTTTGTCCCTTTCCTTTTCCCGCGCATATGCGTTATAGTAGAATTCAATCGGTTTGCCTATGCCTATGTGCTGTCCATCTTGAGTCGTTTTAGTCTACCATGGACGCGCGGCCTTTCCTTTCTTTCCTTCTCACGTTATTTAGAGGGTTCACTGTCGTACTAGGCCCCCCACGGAGCTCGACCGCCCGCCCCCCCCCCCCCCCCAAGAACTCCATTAAGGTCAGACCCCGTAGTTCTGCTCCCATTCGTAGGAGTTCCTAACAGACTTACCCTGCACCCCCCTCCCAATGAACCTCATCAGCCCCCCCCAGAAGGATTTGTTTCTTTTATCTCCTCTTCCCGCCGGTTATTCAACATAACTGACATGTTTACTTTATCGGAGTCCGTTATTTTTCTCCGGCTTTTTCCAGATGCTGCACCCCCTTTTCGGGGGGGGGCCCAAGGATTTTTCCGATATCTTTTAGTTTCCTCTTTCAGGACTGATTACTTCCAGATCGTTGAAGCCCCCATCTTTCCCCCTCTTCTTTGCTTTCTTCTCCCAGGCCCCCTTATCTGTTGCGCCCATTTTTCGTTAGCAAGGGATCCCCTTTTCTTTTGTGTTAGTTCTGTTTGAGCACTATCTGGCTGTGCCTTTATGTTCCGGTCTCGACCTTACGACACAGTCACTTTTTAACGGGATATTTTCGGCATAGGCTTTGCCAGCGGCGACCCCCTTTCCCCAGTTCATTTGTTCTTTTTTTTGGAAAATTTTCTCATGTTTACTTCTATTACGTGTTGTTTGTTTTTAGATAAACGTTCAATCACACCCCCTTGGGAATTTAGCAGCGTTTTTTTATTACCCCCGTGTCCCTTCACAGCGCATCTCACCCCCACATCCAGTAAATGACAGATTCTGATCCCCTAAATTTTCCCGCAAGAGGATGGTAATCCACGCTAGACACCCCCTCACTCTTTTTTCTCACCTTCCTACCGTTTCATAGCAGACTCTCTTCCCTCTCCCCATAACTCTTTTGACCCCCAGGTCCTTTTTTGTCACTTCTCTCCGGAGAATCGTAGCATACATAGCCCTAACGAGAGCTCCTTCCAACGCCCCTCCCCTCCACCACTCCGCCACCAGTGTTCGAAGTTTCTTTGCCAGTTGCCTAACTTTACGCCTTCTCGTTACCTATCATCTTCAGTGTCATTTATGGACTTGAGCCCGATTGACCGTTCTAAGCCACCCCCTATTTAGGTTCGGCACTTTGTTTTCTTAGTTCCAATTTAGTTGATCATGATCCGCCGCATTCTTTTAGACTTCGCAACACTGGCTCGAATTTCCCAGTTTAAGTCTTTACCCTACACGACAGTTCCCATATCAAAGTTCGTGGATCCTTTCCCCCGGCTGTGCTGCTGAAGGTTGCGCCTTAACAAAAACCCCCCCTCATAGATTTTTCCAATATTTCCCTATCCACTCCGCTGCTTTTTTCCCATGCGGATCTCCTTTTATCTTTTTTTCGGTGACCGTCCTGTCCCTCTAGTTCCTTTTTTTTGCCTGGTCGTTTTTTTTTGCCTCAAACACCCCTGACAACTGAACTCCTCTTACCGCCCGATGACTTGCGTCCTCCGCTTCGGTTTTGTTTACGTAGCAGCTCTCAACGTCTCCCCTCGACCTGGGTTCCCAATGGAAATACTTCTGATGTTTCAGGGCAATTCCCACATTTTTTTATCCGCTGTGCACCCTTCTGCAGTCCCCCCCCCAATATATTTCCTATTCCATTTTTTTTCATGACTTCCCAATCCGGCCCCCTAACCTTCTCGTCTTTCCTCCCTTTCTCCCATCTCAACCCCCTTCCTGCATTTGTCGTTCAACGGCATTTTTCCCCGATTTCTGCCCCACCCAGGTCCTTGAAATTGCTGGTGGCCTCCGTACCTACCTGCTTACATATCTTGGATCGAAGGTCCGTGGTTTACTAGACGCCTTTCATTTTCCATGGTCTATACCGGAAGTGACCCCCGGATTTTTTCTCACTTTCCTGCAAGTACGCTTTTAACTGCGCGTCGCGGCTAACCCCGATTAGACATGAAAATCCCTCTTCTTCGAACTCCCTCCACATCTATATCGCCGTATTCAGGATTAAATTGTAGAACCCTAGAGAACCCACTCTATTTCTTTGGCAGGAACCGTTACAGTCAGCGGGCCCTTTTTGGTTTTACAGTTTACGCGAGTTAGACTCTTCCTCTGACGCATCCCTGTCCGGTTTTTTTAGCTTCACAGCTCCTTTTTTTTTCCCCTTTCCTCCATGTTTCCACCTATTGGTAGGTCGTTGCCCCCCTGGTCGCGCGATTTAATACTACGGGCCCGCGCACAATATTGAGGGGCGCTCGTTTTTGGTTTGCCCTACGCCCTAGCCACCTGGGTGCCCTGGTACCTTCCACAACGCGTTGTTCACTGGCTGAGTAGTCTCAGACTCTTTTTCGATAGTTGACTTTTAAGTTGATTAAAGCTGATCATTCCCACTGCGCTTTGGAATCCAATTCTCGCTGGTTGGCTTTTTTTGTGTCGTGATTCCCCGCACAGTCGTTGTAATTCACGTGTTTTCCCGACGATTTTTAAAGGATGCCCCGCATGGATTTATTTTCGTTGTCCCTTATGCTCGATACAGTAGCCCTGTTATTTTACGTCCCCTCAGTTTTAGAGGGAGACGATCTGCTGCTCCACGGATTTACCACATGTCGCCATTCTAATTAGCCCGTTCGGCTTTGCTAATTCTACGAGCCCTCTTTTTATTTTCGTTGACTTGTGCTTCTGCTCTTCCCCTGAACACAGCCGACGCCGTTCTTTTTTTTTACCACGCTCTGTCGATTCCGAATTCCTCCGTTTTAGAGTGTAATGTGTCCCAGGTTGATGTGTCTTAGAATTCCCAGTTTTGACATTCGTAGTCTCCGATCGTGATCTGTCAACTGCAAGTAGTGTCCCGAGATAGGGATACTTCCTGATTTATTGTTCTTTTACACCCTCCTTTTATAGTTTAGACCCTCAACACAAGGAAGCAGGAGCCTTTATATTCCGTTCGTTTGATCACACGCTAGAACTTTTTAGCATAGAATGTAGGTAATTTTTACCCCTGCGGTCTCTCGGGATACACAGTCCACCCGCTCCCAAACGGTTAACACACTGACCAAAAAAGACTGGTACTGTTCCCAGTCTTACTTCAATAGTTTTTCCAACCCTCCTCTCACACCCAAAATGCGAACGGACTTTCATCTTGCTACCCCGGTGGGTTTTGCGCTCGAGATTGATCCCCCTCCTTCCCCTCCCCCGCGCTGTGGGGGATGGCTGACCCATTATAGGTGAAAGTCCTTTGATTTACTAACTTCTCTACCAGTTTTCATTTTCTTTCCCCACCCCCCCCGAACTTTTACATTTAATTACCCGCCGGTTCTTTTTTCGAAGATTTTCTCTCCCCGTTTGTTCTGGTTGATTTCCAGTTAATCCAATTTCCCGGTTGCCTCATGTCCCTTCCTTTCGGAAGAGGTGATTGTCATTAATCTTAAACCTGCAATACTCTCTTTTTCATGAGTATCCGGCCTGGGTTTTTTTTCCGTAGTGGGCGTGCTGTTTTTTTCCCCCCCGCGTTACTGAGTGGACTCTTTCCCCCCTTCCCGCTTTTTGCTGATAATTTTCGCTTCCACATAACCCCACGTGCCCTTCCCTTATTTCACCTCCCGGCTTTCGTCTAGTGCTTTCTTTCCCTAAGTTGTGAAACCTCAACGATTTCCCCCCATCATGGCCTCGTTCTTCTTGGTGAATCCCCCATTCGCTTAGGAGTCCGTGTTTTGTTCCCCCTACGATCTTGCTGATAACTCCCTCTTTGGTTAACACTGCTCCCCCCTGGCTGCGGCTTCTACTTTGCTATTTTCTAACGGCTTGGAAGCCCAGATTGACCGGCATCCTTTTTTTCCCTCAGAAGAGCGCCATTGTGTATATTTTTTCCCCTTTGTGTCGTTGCATGTCCCCGGCTTGTTTAATTGGCCAGAGATTTTTCAAGTAGAGTTGTGGAGGCCGATCCTTCCCCCTCAAGATTATTACTTTTTTCCCCCGGTTTGCCTGCTCCCCGTGAACGCAGGTCTTCTTCTCTGTTCCGGGTACAGTTTTTTGCGCGTTTGATGTCTCTTTACGGACCCCCCCCTTCCGCTACTCTTTCTGGCCGATACGTCGGACTGATTTTTTCCCATGAAGCATCGGCTTGACTGGATCTTTTGCTGCTAGTTCATATAATTTTCTTTTTCCTACACTCCTTTTTTTGTTTCTTCTCGCGCACAACCAGGCAAGCCTCGTCTTTTGCGAAATCGACGCGATTTTTTCCTTGCCCTACCATCTCTAGATAGTGTGACCTCCAATATGAACTCACCAGTCTAAACCTCCCCGGGCCTCTTCCTTTTTTTCGTCAGATTTCCCAGGAGCCTGACCTCTACCCGTTTTCTTCCAATTTTTGGCCTTAGCTATGACGCAAAACTCCGTTCATAAGAGGAACCTTTGAACGCCGCCCTTCCTCTCCCCAGCAACCCCTAGAACACCCAATGGACTTAGCGTTCTTAAAGAGGACTCTCCAATCATGTCCTTGAAACAGACTTTCCCCTGGAATTCCCCCACTAGAACTCCTCCTCCTGTTTTGTTTTAACCCCCGGACACGGTTCCCAGCTGGAGTTCGTTCCTTCCCTGCTCCGAAAATACTCCCCTAATGTTTTTTTCATGCGCAACCTCCCTCTCGCCGGCCCGCCTTCCCTATCTTCCCCCTTCCGTGATACCCTCGCCTGCGATCTCCCTGACTTTTTTCGGCAATTGGTTTCTGGTGGTCGTTTGTAGAGACCCCCCTTCCATCTTTTAACCTTTTTGACATTTGCCCACCTTCCCTGATTCACCTCGTCCGCTCACCCGCTGTCCCCTAGCCCAGAACGCCGCTCTTTTTTCAATCCCGCTCTAACTTGGTCCGCCCATGGACCCCCTCCCGGTCCTCCCTTTACGTTCATTCTGCCTCACACGGAATGTCTTTTTTCTATCTCTTCCCTATTCTTTATGACTTTAAACCCCTTGGGTTACCCTTCCGTTCAACCTCGGTTAAGTGTTTTTTAATTTTATGTTATATAGCTTTCTGGACGCAGCAAGGATTTTTTTTCCCGCCACGGCTAGGGATCATCCCCCCTAAACCCCCCCCAGAGCTTTGCCCTTATGTTTACTCCCCGCTCCCAGACCAACAAAAGACAGAAGTTTTCTTCAATCCTTAAGAGTTTTAATCCTTTGTTTGTTCCCTTCCGATGGCGTTTTTTACCTGCCCATACAACCCTCTTTCGTGGAACCTTTTTTGATTTGTGGTTTTAGCCCCCTCCCTCCCCCTCCAGTCGTTTCCGCAATGACCTTATCCGTCCTTTCCCCCCCTCGCGAGCTCTCAGGTTCCCCGTCACAGTTCTCTCCTATAGCCTGCTCCCTGGTTGTCTGATTCTGATTTACGACCTCTCCCCGGCATTTTACACAAGCCAACCTGACGGCCTGACCGACCCCTCTCGTTCTTCACTGCGGCGCCCTTTTAACTTTTTGGTTTTGAAGTCATGCCCCCCGTCTTAGTGTTGTCTACGGAACCCCAAACTATGTCCCCCACACTTGGCACCCCTCCTGAACTTTCTTCATCCCCATGTTGCCTGCTCGGCTATCGTTCGGCGTCGGCTGTTTTACATATCCCGAAATCCCATCCCTTCACCCCTTTCCCTAACGCATACTTGCCGCTCTGCGGAATACCTTTTTATACAGCTCCCCTCCCCGTTTTCCCCGAAGTTTGTTGCCATCACTATCCCCCTCTACTGCGGGACCCGGACAAGATCCTTGCTCCTGTCCTTGCCCAATGCTCCACCTGTAACTTCGTTTTTCCTTCCTCTTAAACCTTTTTGACGCGATAAGGCCCCCCTCTGTTCGGGGGAACGCCCTTTGAACACCATCCCTCACCCCCAAGCCCTTCCCCCATTTGATTCCCTCGCATTGTTGATTGAAGCTTCTGTTCAATCCAACACTTACCCAGGAACCTCTATAGCCCCCCCTTTCCGAGATTTCTCCTTTTTGCCAAGAGCAGGTTTTTTTCAAGTCAAAAATTTTCGTGATTTTCCCCACAAACCCACAGCATTTTTTTTTAACCCGGCCCCTAGTGTGATTTCTTGGGGGGGTTTGTTGTGGGGTTTTTGCACCCCCTAATTTTTAGTTCAATGTACAAACTCCAACCTCGTTTTTTTGGAAAACTTGAGAGTGCAGCTACACTTCGACGAGAGGTCCCCCTTATTACCTTAACTCCCTATTTCTCCCTTTTATGGAGCATGTTCTCTTACTTTTCCCTCGATAATGACCCGATCTTTCCCGATTCTCGGTCCCACTTTTCCCCACCAAATCGTTTTGGATTTCTATCTGGCCCCTACTTCCCCTCCCTCCGTTCAGATATATCTTTAGCTTCCCGACCCTACCCCCCGCCGTTTTTCTGTCGAGACGTTTTTGCTCAGCGAGCGATTTTTTACTTACTTCTTTTTGCAAAGGCTCCACCTCGCGTTACAACTTATTACGATCGCCTGTTAACTTTTTACCGCGTCCTGACCCAAATCATTCGATAACAGTTATCTGATCTTTTTTCACGGTTTACGTACTCAGCCCAACGCCTAGTTTCGTAGCCCCAGCGTCTTGACTTTCCGTGAATCGACATCGGCGCTTTGTCCATTTTTTGATGAGACTTCGTTTGACTCCCTAGTTTATTCTTAAGATCTACACTGAGTTTAATCACCACCCAACTAATATGCCTTCGCTTATTCAATGTGCCAACTTTTCCCATCTGATCTCCAAAATGACTGCCCATCTTCACCCGTCGTGTCCCTCGCTGTAGAAATTCGACAGTGCACCCATCGATACACTTTCCCCAACAGAATAAGTCTATGTTCATGAGGTCTCTTTAGTTTCATGTGTTTTTCCCTGGGGTACCCCTACCTGCTAGCCACCTTATCTATTTCTAACCCTTTAATGTCCCTAAGAAACTTATTTCCTAAGAATCACTCCCAGATGGTGCTTAACTCCCCCTGCTGAAGATTCTTCCGAGGTTGGCTTTATAAAAGGTTACCGCCGTGCCTCCCCTATTTCCCCTGCACCCATTCTGTCCATTTCTCTCTCCGTCCTTATCTTTATGCGAGGCCCGTTTTGCCCAGACATTCGTCCAGGTGACGACAGATTTTGAATTTTTCGTCGGCTTCCTTATGACACCTGACCTAATGAAAGGACCCGTCCTTCCCCCCCCCCTAACCCAAGAGATTTGGTTTCTGATCATCTTCCCGCATTTTTCCCAAATCAGTACCTTCAGATGTGACCACCTCGGCGTCCGGTTCGAATGCCAGACTTGGTACCCCCCCACTGGTGTCGGTGGTTTCTTGTGACAGGGACCTTGATTTCCGGGTTTTTTACGAGGATCAGGAATCGCCGAATTTCCTGTGAATGACCTTATTGTCCTGAGTTTTCTTTAGGTCTGTCAGCCTTCACTATCGCTATCTCTTTTCTTTTCCGAACCGTTGAAACCTGGCCTTTGTTTAGATCTGATCCCTCCAATTACTTGATGTTTTTGCCAAGAAGTACTAGTATAAGTTTCTCTCTTCAGTTTCCTCCCTGTATATTGGTTTATCCCGCTTCCCCAGATTTCTTCTAACAACGGAAAGTGACCCTTCTTATTTCAACGT
>Ga0179591_1281131_pt1 | contig 17018 bp, 13 predicted proteins | sample CZOMad2_1_08_16f_FD_182891 | JGI IMG/M metagenome (GOLD analysis project Ga0179591, IMG submission 182891) | Vadose zone soil fungal communities from Angelo Coast Range Reserve, California, USA - CZOMad2_1_08_16fungal (PacBio error correction) | ecosystem: Environmental > Terrestrial > Soil >... | reverse complement strand
TTTTTTTCCATCTTCTCCTTTCCCTCCTCTTTTGTTGCTCTCTCTTTTCTTACGTCGACGACGTACAAGGTCGCTTCTTGCTGTTAAACGGTTCTTCGCCCCGCCCGCCTCGAATCCATCCTTTGGTTTCTCCCCTCGCCCGTAACTTTCCACTGGATCCAGCTCACCCGACCTTTCTTTTTTCTTCTTGATGTTTCCCAAGTACCTTTTTAACCTCTCGGCCCCCCCCCTTTCGATGAGGGAGGTCCGTCTTTTCGAAGGGGCTTTTTCCCCCCCCCCATCCCCCCCCCTTGCCGATGTCTTGGTGCAAACCTGTTTTTCCACTCTCAGCTCCTCATTCCTACGATTTTTTCCCAAAATCCTATTTATCAAAATTACTCAGCGAAGCTTACTTCGGTAACCCCCCCTCCCGGAGTTTCTGTCCCGTCTCCCTCGGTTGTTGCCCACCTGTTCTGTCTCTTGGCCCAGCAAAGGCTCGGTAATCCCCTGCTTCTCATTCCGCTTGACCTCCATCTTTTTCTTGGTCAGCGAGAAATTGCTCCCCCACCTTATGGTTCGTGATCGCGTTCAGGCCAGGTCTTTTTTTTTTTTTTTCCGGTTAGAAAATTTTATATAGGCTGCGTCTAACGCTTTCCTCTATCCTGGTTCACGATTCACCAGCATCCCCCCAGTAGGTGAGCTATCGGTCTATTTTAAGTCTTTTTGCGCCAGAGCTTTCAGCTAATAAGAATTTTTTTTCTTTGATTTCCTTTTTCTTTCATCAGGCTGCGCAGTTATACCTCCAGAAACCCCTTTTGAGCCGTTCGCTACATCCGGCAGATATGTTTTTGTTCCCTTCTGCGCCCACTTCTAGTACTCCTCCCCCTGTCATCATTCCGACTACTTACCCGTTTTGGGGGGCGGACCTACCCCCCAGTTGTTGATTCGATACGCTGCAGATCGTTAGGTTTCTACCCCGCTAATTTTCCCTTCTGGCGAATTAATATTACCTGGCTTCCTCCATCCGTTCTGTGGCCTCTCTCCTATGCCCCAGTTGTTGGATTTGTTTTTTTCTCTGCAAAGTCCTGCCTCTTCTTCGCCTTTTTCTCTTTCTGCGTCCAGCTCTCGTGTAGGTACGTCCTTCCCCTCCCCTCCTTTGTCGACCCCAGGAATAAACCGTATTGTGGTTTTAGCTTTCGCTCCGACGTTGCACTGATATTCTCCTGACGTTCTTCAAAGTAAGGTAGATCTTCATAGGAGACTCGTTTCCTTCCGAGCTAATAACATCCTTATTTTGTTTTCTTATTTCTCATCACGAGGTCGTGGGGCGTCGCCGCGACTAAGTCACTAGTTTTCGGACGGGTTATTTTGAAACCCATACCGTAGGTTTTCCATTGTTCTCCTATATTCCTTCAGGTGAATTTCCATTAAGTTGTTTTTTCGCCCCGATCTTTGAATGATTTTTCTCTTCCGCATGGCTCAGCAGGGTTTCCCAGTTCCCTCTCCAGTCCCCCCCATTCAACTTTTTACATTTACCTATTTAAGATATTACTTCACCCTCGTCCCCGAGAGGTACACAACAGTTCACCACTTCCCAGCTAGCACCCCCGCCCCCTCCCTCAATTTTCCCATCCCGCAACCGTTGGACTAAGCAGCACACCTGTCCCACTTGTCGAAGAACAAAGTTCACCTTAAAGAAGTTACGCACATCCAAGCGATGGAGATATTTTAGGGTTATTGGACTTTTTTTTTTTAGTCCCGTTGGTGGCGAAGTCTCTTCTTACATCTCATAGGTATTTTGCGCTGATCCCCCCCCCCACTCTCCCTTCTGACTCTGTTCTGTAGGCTCGCTTTTCTTTTAGAGCGTCACCCTCTTTTCCTTTCCCGCATCAATGGAATTAGGAGTTTAGACTTGATTCCCCCTTCTCACCGAGCCAGGATCCATGTCACTTATCTTTACCTTCTGCCTAGGTATGCCCCCCCCCTTTTGGTTTATACTCATGAGCTTTCAGCGCCCCTCTCCTCCCCCCTGTACTTCGTCGTTCCCGTCTCGAGAATTCATTTGTCGACTTTGTGCCTACCCCAGCTTCCTCGTTCAAACTTCCTGGTATCAGACCCTCCCTTCGACAGTTTCTTTTTTCAAACGTTTCCCCTTCTTGTCTTATTTTGTACGAGAGCTTTCCGTCTTGTTCTCGGCTTTCAATCGGAATGTTTCTTACTTTCTCCCGCGCTAAGGTTTGAGCTCACTCTGGCCTTTCCCTTCCTGCCTTTTACATTTACCGCTTACCCATGGGCATGAGCGGTATTTTCTCAGTTTGATTCCAATCCCAGTAACCCACTCGTGCCAATTGTCCCTGTAAGACCATTTCGGCCCATTTCCAGACGCTACTACATTTCCAGGTTACCGGCCTGTGTTTTTTTTTTCTGCCAAGGATTGTTTTGTCCATCTTTCAAAATCAGCGCAAATTAGACTGCGCCGTTTTGCTCCACCGGTGAGGTTAGAGACTGGCCCTGCTTTTCCTTCGTCCATTTAAATTCACCCCTTTCGACATGGCAGCTCCTCTCTTTCCCCCCCTCTCCGTTGTTGTTTGACTCCTTCTACCCGTCAAATTGGCAATTGGGCAAAATTGGGCTTGCCAAGATTTCCTCTTCTAACAGAAACAGGGGTGAGTCCCCTCTCGTCGGTCCCGATGTTTTTCCCTCTGTCATCGCTGGGACCATCCACCTTCGCTTGAAACAATTTTCCCCCCTGGCCCCTTCAGGTACCCTTTACTCGTTGCGTATCCCTGGCGTCCGGTCTGCTATTCTTCCATGTGTAACATGATCTTGTTGATTTTCTCCTCCCTGCTGTACCCTTTCCCCTTGTTCTCCGGTAACGATCCCACTAAGGAAGTTTTAAACCGCGTTTTTAGACGCCCGGAGAGAGTTCTATGCTCAATCAGCAGATTCCAGTTTTTTGAATTCCCCCGACGCCGGAAGAGTACAATAAGACCTCCGTTCTGCTTTTCCCGGTATTAAAGTTCGAATCTTGGTATCTCGGATTCTTTTCAGACGGCACTGGGTGCTCCTTTCCCCATTTACAGCAACCAGATCCGACCCTGAAATTAGTCCTCGTCGATGCACGACATTATGTGAGTCTCTTTCCGGCGTGCCAAGCTTTCTACACTTTAAAACCAAAACCTGATAAGCCCCACGTAGTTCCTTTTTTCAGCTTATGTGGTCCCCTGAGACGGTCTGCTGCACTCTTTCTATCGATTCTCAGTCCTACTTTGTCTTTGACCCTTCTGAAGCTAATGGTGTTTAAGCTTTTTTTTCCCCAGACTAGTTTAGTTCCCTTATCTCAAAGGCTTCAGAAACGAGTTGGTCTCGCATCCGCGTAAAAAGATTTGAACCTTCTCTAGTGAATGGCTCCCATGAAATACACCCCATCCAACCTATCTCTTCTTCCCAACGATTTTTGTCTGTTGCTTTTGATCCTTTGGGCATTTTTTTTCTTAGTACATTTCCCTTGGTCTTATTTAGTCGATGGAGTTATTGCCCCTTCGCCTTGCTTTTGCGTTTTAGCTATTACCTTGTTTTTGCTTTCCTACCTTTCTTGGTCAATTACAGATTCGACGGCACTGCTCCCTGGCATTTTAAATCTAGGTTGGAATTTTTCTCGGAAAGATGGACAAAATTATCCACGCTGTAAAATGGGGATTCCAGCGACCCCGAACTTCTTCTTTTCGCCGGCGGCCTCTTCGGAGACCTTAACCCATACCTTTTTGTTTTTTTCCTCCGACACTGATCTCCTGTTTCCTGTTTCGGCGACGCTCAACGACCAGGCTTCCCCTTTCCTCCCCAGTTTTGTGAGTTCTGGAAGGAATCTAGGACTGTCCTATCTTTCTGACCTCTTTGCCATGGAAATTCTCCCTTCCCCGACCTCTAACTTTTTCGAAGTATCCCCAACCCATCTGGGGATCTTGGAGCTGACACCCTTTTACTGGGAGTTCTTCCGCTCTTAAGACTACCGACTTCGCCTCCATCCTCCCCGGAGTCCCCCTTTTTCGTTTCGTTCTAAAGCGTTCCCTAAACCTTGGTTTAATATGGACATCTCCCAAGAACGGAGGTGGACGCAGTTGACTCCCTTCTTAGGCCTCATACATCTTCCCGTGATCTCCCTCCGACGAACCCGTAGCCCTACTGCAATACGTCTCCCGACCCCCTGAAAACCTTTCTTTTGTACGCTCCCAATACAGGCTTTCCTGGCAACGTTTCGGCCCCTTTTTGACTTGACGATGCGAGATTTACCATATCTTTCTCAGAGGTACCCCCGGAGATCCTCGCATGGAGGCGAACCCGGATCAACCACTTCGGGAATTTCTTGTATTAGTACCCACCTTCCCGGATGTTTGAAAGAGAGAAAGAACGGGTAGGCGTCTGCCAACTTCCGACTTTTGGGTGATCCCCCCTCCAAAGTCTTGAGAGACTTTCCTACTTAGCATTCGCGACCCCCTCCCCCCAAGGGGGGTATCTTTATCGTTTACCACAACCTGATAGAGGTAATCCATAATTACCTAGAGCATTTTCCGGGACCAACCGTGGATTACCCGTAGCGTGTGGGTCAATAACTGGTTTTTTTTGACTTCTCCCAGAAAAGTATGAGTAGGTGCAGACTCAGATGATCGATAAAGTTTAAGACTCCCCTTTTTCCTTGAACAAGATCCGGCACCCTTCCCACTGCCACCGATGGTCCTCTGCTTTGAAGAACCTCCTGCCCGGAGTTACCTGAAGTACGCTTTCGCTTGCTCGAGACAGTTGTCTAACCTTCCCTGACTTTCACGTAGAGAATCCCTGCCGTTTTCAACAAGGTTTTTCCCCCAAACTCCCACGGTCATTGTGGCTGTTTTGTCAGCTTCCGTCGGAGAACGCGGTGGCTTACCCCCCGCAGAGGGCCCCCTCCCCTCGCCGTTGATCTTCCTAAGAAACAATCTAGAAGAACCCTCGCTTTTCTGCTATCCATGTGCAAACGTTCGTTATTTCACCCCCCTTCCCGCTACAAAAAATGTCTTGGTTTTTCCGCGAGGTAAAGACCCACCTTTCCCCCTCCGCTTCCTTGTTTCACGTCTCCTATTCCTCTTTTAATCAAATTCCTTTTTTTTTATTTATTCCCCCTCCTTTTTTTTTTTCGGATCAATTGGACTGACCGCCCTTTACCCCGGCGTTAACCCCCCCCAACCCAACCCCAAAAAAAGTTGGTGGGGACCCAAGGTGGTTTCCCTTTAACCGGTATTCGCCTCCGCCGTCTCCCAAAGTTTGGTTTTTTCTCCCCATTTGATCCCCTTTAAACGTTGCCCTGTGACTCAGTCCACCGCCAGGCGTAGTTATGAGATGTTCTTCTAAAAGCCGCTCACCTAACGGAGCGGAGGTTTTTTTCTCCGTAAGTGCCCGGGCTTCCCGCGGCCACTGCCCTTCCGTGATTTGGGTTTGGTTTTTTTTTGTGTTGTTGGTTGGCCCCCAACACCGTTGCCACAAGCGTCTTTTGCTGAATCCATCGGAGCCTCTGTGTCACACTGACTCATTCCAACCTTCCACGCTCAGCACCTATTCTGTAAACTGAGGATTTTCTTCCCCCTGGCCTCTTTTTCCCCCATCGGTTTGTGTAACGGTTCCGGTCTTTTTCCGTCCTCTTCGAACTCTTTCTCCTCCTTCCTCCCATACTTCCGAGGCCGCCTTCATTTCTGGTCGGCTCATACTCCCCAGTTTATTTTAGCTTCATATTACGGCAAGATAGGTATCCCAGTGTTTTTTGAGACAACCTCATCTTTAGGTTCCAGGATCTCACTCTTTTTTGTCACGCTCAGATACCCAGTTTGGAGGGTTCGAAGCTCCGTTCTTCCTCTGTCTCCGGATTTTATTGAGTCTTCTTACGGTTCTCAGGCCCTCTTTACCCCTTGTTTTAGGGATTTTAATGGTTACGGGCGGATCCAGAATTCCACAGTGGTTGAGACTGTCGACCCCCTCCCTGCCGATAGGCTAAGTTGCTGCCCCTTCGCGGTACCAATTTCCCTCGATCTTTCCCTCTTAGTTCCCTTTCCCTTATTCTGGTTGAGGTCCAGAATTCCCAATTTGTGAGCATTGTAGACGTCGGCCACTAGGTCTATGGTTTTTATGGCATGATCAGTATCTGAGGCTCCTCATCTTACCATTCCGGTTCTTCCTCCCGAAGTTCTTGCCGTAGGTCCCCCTCTCCCGGTTATTGTCCATGGATGTACATTCAATATATGTTCTGCGGTAGATTGCTCCCGCTACCGTGCCCGTTTTCACGAATAATATCCGATTATGGTAGCGATACAGTCCCTCCCCAGATTTCTTTCTTTTTTACCTCTTTCGGCCCTTCCGGTCGAATTCTTTTTTGAGTTTGGTCCTATTTCATTGATGAAGGAGTATTAATCCCTTTCAGACATCGGCTCTGTTTTCATCTTCATCGTTTTCGTTGAGCGTCTCCAAATAATGGTAAAGAGGTCCTCCGGGTCAGCGAAAATTAAGGTCTTTTTTTTTCATTGATAAACGTCGCCCTCCTCCGGTGATTTTTTACCTCTCCCTGGCCTTCCCCCCAAGAGCGCCTCTCCCGTCTCAGCAGTTTTACTCTTTCCTAGTCCAACATTTTTTTTAGCCCCGGTTCTCCGTGGACCGTACGTCGAGGTGTACTGCCACCAGAGCGGTTCTGAGGTTCCCACAACCCCATTTGAAAGACCTCTAGCACACGCCCCAATCGCTGCCAATCCCTCATGACTAAGCTATGTTCCCCCCCAAACTTCCCCCGGGCTGCCCTCCACAACAATTTACCCCTCTTTTCCCCCTCCTTCGCCCCATTTCACAGCCCGTTCCGAGAGATCTTGCAATTGTTGTATTTCCTTTTTGGTTGAAAGTGTGTCTATCCTTTTACCATTATAGGGCTTCGCTGGACCACTTCGCGGATTTAGGCACCTTTATCCCTGAGGCTCGAGTTTTCTTTTGAGAGCTGAAAAGAAACATCCCTTCCCCTCCCTAAGGGGGAAGGGGGTCCTTGCCCCATTATTAGAATTCTCCCTACTCTCACTTTCCCTCCATATAGCCACCATGTGACTCCTTTTTCCCCAGGTTGGTTGTTTCTTATAATTTTTTTACTCCGCCCTCTACCTCCCAAATAGTAATCTTATTTGTAAGATAGGGCGACCCTACCTTTTCTTAGACTTTTTTTGGGCTTCGCTAGCCCAAGTACTTTTTGCACTATTACCACTCTTCTTCTCTTTCCTCGAAGACCTTTTATAGGTGCCTTTAACTAATGTTATTCACTAGCTCCCCTCTTAGTTCGAGGCTTCCGGAATTTAACGCTGGTGCCTATCTGGATTAACTCCGCCGTCAGTTCACGCCGTGTGGCCATCCCTACGTTTTCTTCCCCTCTACCATTCTTTGACGATCGCGCTACCCATTTTTCTTTTTCCCCAGCCCATCCCCCCCCCTGAACTACCCCTTTTACGACAGGTAGGAGGGACGCTCGCATGCCACGTCAGAACTCCCCTCGCGATACGGACTTACCTTCATTACCGTCCTTCCTGGTTTGTTTTGCTCCACTGAAGGGTTTAGGTCCCTTCGAATCCTCTCAAAACCTTTCTGACGGGCGACCTGGCTCATTTTTCTTTCGATCATGACTTAGTTGGCAATCGCTCCACTTTTTGCCAAATTTTAACAACTTTTCCTCCGTGGAATCTCTCTATACCTTTTTTTTTTTTGAGAGAGATCTTCCCCGGTCGGCCCACTTTTTGTAAGGCCCACTTGTTCTCGCTTTCCAAAATCTCTCCACCCTTTTTGAGCCAAAGCTTGAGCCTTTTCTGAGTGCGCTGAATTCGGGACCTACACAACTTCGCTTTACAATACTTTTCCCCCCTTTCCTTTCCCCTATTTTTTTTTTAGCGCGTACTCCGTTTTCGCGAATGTCTTACATGGTAACCAATTCTCTGGGGGCTGATGCTTTGCATCAACCTTTTCTGCGTTCCACTCGTCGTGTGCGTTTCACCTTCCCCCGGATATGGCTCCCCCCGTGTGAGCATAATTTTAATCGCGTTAACTATGATCAATCATGCTTCCCGATAAGTAATTCCCGTCCCACAGAAGTAAAGGCTACAACATCTCCGAAGTTAATGGAGCAAAATTTCGCCTTCGGATTCCGATTTTCCTCCCCCGGCAAGCTTAGACATAACCAGATTCTGAATGTACCGATGGATAACGAGCCCACTCCCCACGAATTCCCTTCGGGTGAGGCTGGGGCGCGGAAAGTCCCATTCTACAACCAACAATTATTCTCCCTTGTGAAATTACCTATCCTTTTTTCCTTGCTCCCGGCTCGGTTAGCACTCGGGGCATCTCTGCATTTCCACTCTCTAACATGGGGTCGGTTACAACTGACTTTATTGACGTTTTTTTCCTGGTTGTCTTCAATTTCCTCGAGCTCTATCTCCCTGCTTCCTTTGTAACCTCTCTTTTTTTCCCCTCCCCGCGAGCGTACACCATCGTCGCCCCCGAGATCTCCGCAGTGGGGCTTCCCCCACCTTAAAAAACACTCAACTTTCTTTTTCCCTCTGTGAGTTTTCTTAGTGATTTTTCACTTTTTTTCTCCAGTAAAGGGACATTTTCTTTTCCTCTTTTATGGTTGTCTTGACCCCATTTCTCGAGTTGGCGTGTGATAGAGGTCTTTTTGTTCCCCCTGTTTTTTGCATGGCGTTTCCCCGCACTCGACCTTTTTTACTGGAACCGGGTGCCTATCTGCAGGACTCTCTCCCATCTTTCCCCCGATGAGCCTGCTTTGACCCCCCTTTTAACCCTCTTTTTTTCCTTCCAGATCGCGACCCGACAACTAGTATGTCGCCCCGGAAGGAATAGGAGGTCACTGTCCCAACCTCCCCTTGTCATTCGGCCGCGTCAAGACTTCTCCTTGCCTTTTTATGGTCTCGTCGATCCTACACGACCTCTTTCTTTTTCTCAAAGATGAGGTCCTGGCGGAGGCTCGATTACTAAGACACGGTCAGATTCTAACGGATTTAAAGATCCTTAGTCCCCTTACAAGTTTTTAGCATTCAGACCACTTGTTTTCTTGGATGAGAGCCCCCGAATCGGTCTCTTCGTCTCTGATGCCCTACAGCTCTATGTTCGCAGAAATTGGACGACCTATCGGCTGTACGTTGGATCCCCCGATTCAATAACCTGGGGAATTTTTAAATCGCCCGAACCAGTTAGGCAGGATCCTATGGGCTTCTTATCAATATTCATTTTTTGCTGGCGCTCAGTCAACGTAACCTTCCTTCCCTACCTTGAGAACTTTCCCCCTTTTTTTTTCTGGACAAGCTCACATAACCTTATTAACCTTTAAGGAAGTCCTCAATATGAATTGCGCGAATTCCCTGATCCGCGTCTCTGGCGCCTGTCGAACTTCACCTCTTCCTGCTGTGCTATCTCCCCCCACTTTTTCCTTGAATCTAGCAACGGACATGTTATGTAAATAAAGGCCCCCAACCCCTCTGGATTCCGTTGACCCTCCCTGAGTCTGCTGGCTAGACAAATCGAGAACTCTGAGATCGTCTCCCCTTCCACAAACGTGTTCTTTTATCTTACCAACCCCCCCCCACGTCCTTATGACTGACTTCCCGCGACTGTCTCTCCCCCCTTAGACATATGCCTTAGTGATTGATGACGCTAAACAAAGGGGTTCGCTAGCTGTGACCGTGAAAAGGGGTTTCCTTTGCGTCATTTTCCTTCTCTTCCAGCCAACCCGTTCCCCTCCTCCTTTTGCGAACACGATCTTGGAACAGTTCCCTCAAGATAAAGAGGTGTCATGAAACTCCTGCCCGTGTTACCTACTTACTCTGTGAGGAGCGCTTCCATTTGATAAAAGCGTATTTGACCTACTTTCGAAGTTTTTCTCTGCTTTGACCCCCCCCCTTTTTTCGACCCAATCCAATAGGCTGTGGCTGTGGCAGTACGTCCCATGTCGTCTCGCAGATGGGTGATCCACTTCTAGGGCGCTCCTGTCGTGTAGTGTAAGCTCCCAACTCACTCCGACTCTTTTACGGCTTGCCCGCAAAGCCAGGTTCTCTAACCTGGCTAAACCCTGGATGCTGCTTAGGTTTGGCTTTTCAGTCCCTTGGAAAACCGACTTCTTTCATTGTAACGTCTATCTCGATTCCTTCCCCTCTCCCTTTTTACTAACTTTTGTTTGAGAGACTGGATAATCTCCGCTTACTTTACACTTGAAAGAGGCGTTGTCTCTCCCCCTTCGTGTCAGGCTCCGCCGTATCAACTACACTCCCCCCTTTTGTGTTTTTACCCCTTTGTAGCACGTTAAACGTTTGACACCGGCTCATCTCCAGACTGCGAATTAGGAACATTTTCTTACATATCCCCTCTGCGTGCACCCTAGTGGTGATCAGCCTTTCCCTTGCTTTGTCCCGGGATTTTTCCCCCTCTTCAACTTGCCAACCCTGTCGTTATTGGTGTTGTAAACCACCTGTTTTGCACAAGAGCGCCAGTTCGCTTCCTTTCCCAAATACCTGATTCAACTTATCTCTGCTCCGATCCAGCGGACCTCCGGTAACTTCCTGTCCTGAGCAACCCTAATGTGGACCTTTTTGAAACTTTTCGGAGATTGTTACAATTCTTATCTTCCCTCTTAGGCTTTATCCTCCTTCCCCGTCCTCCTCCCCTCCATACTTTTTTCTTTTCGATATCAGAATCCCAAGGTTATCTTCATCGTCCCCTCAGTGCATCGGGCTCCGGGTTTTCCTGCGCAAGATATATTATGTACCCCTGGATTTCTCGTTTTTCACTCTCCCGCGAACCCACTTGTTTTCGTTTAGATCTACCCCCGTATGGCAGATAGGCTAAGACTTTTTTTTTTGCGCCCAAGATATATTTTTGGTTTTCAGCGCTCATCATGTTGTTTGGGCTCCCCCTTAATCGGTTTCGGGACGCTTGATCTCAGAATCCCAATGGGTGACCTTTTCTTCTCAATTTAGTCTGTCCCTTCTGTACCCCCCCCTCTTTCGCTTTTTAACCCCCAATCAAGAGCCTTCTTTCCTATTTCTTTCCTGTTATTACTTTTTCTTTTGTGTTCGCATCCAAACATTTTTTTGGCACTATTCTGGACTCATCTTTTAATGTTTTCGCCCCTCTCCCCTTTCCTAATCTTGAGCTTTCCTCATCTTTCCTCCGGGCTTACGCCAGTTATGGGCGCAGGCTTCCCCCAGGTATTGTCGTTGGATGCCCGTCAATCATCTTCGTGCCCTTTTCTCAAGCTATTTGGCTGTTTCATGCGCCTCACCCATACCGATCTTGTTCCGATCCCGCAATTGTTGAGGTCGCCGGACTTTAGGACACCCTTTCGCCGTAATTGCTACTTTAGGATTTACTTTGATCCAGTAGTTCCTTCGCCTCCCTCCCCTTTTTCGATGGAGTCCAAGCCATCCCCTCTGTCGTTGAGTTTTCCTGACTCCTTGCACATAGGTCTACGTGTTTCGCCATCAAGTTTGTTTTTCATTGTCTCCTCATAATGTCCCCCCCTCACCAGTTCTTTTTCATATATTCCCCCCCCTCTTTTTCCGTGTAGTTGTCAGCCTTTTTCCATCTTTTAGTCCAGTCAATTAATCTTCTGCTCCCCCGTTCTTCCCCGTGCCCGGTCGATCTGTAATGACCCCTAGCCCTCTCTTTTTGCACAAAAAACAGGTGGCCCCCTCCCCGATTGCACCCGACCCCCCCCCCTCCTCTCTGTGTGAATTTCCGCCATCTTTTTTGACTACTTCTAGCCACTTTCCCACTATGAAGACACAAAACAAACCCCCTCCGATTCAAGCCCCTCCCCTTACGTTTCGAGAGATCTTAAGGGTTTCTCCCTGGACTTTTTTCCCGATCTTCTCGGATTACCCCATCTTTCCCCCCCTCTTTGTACGCCCGTTCTGAGCTGCGACCCTCGTGGATTCTTGGAAGCCTTTTCTCCCCCCTCTTTAGGTTTTTGATGAGTCGCACCCCTTCTTCTTAATTCCGACCACTGTTCTCTTTGATGGGACTATTTCTTCTTAGAATACGCTCACCTAGTTTTCCTTCTTTCACGGGCCCGCCTCTCCCCCTTTTCCTTTTTAATGTGGCCCGGTTTTTTGTGTATAATTCTAATTTGATTCTTCCTTCCTCCATGTGGCCCAGCTTTGATATTTCACTCGTCGTACTCTTTTTTGTCTCTCTGCCAGTCTTGCCCTAGTTAAATCCGGTTCGCGCCGCTTTGAACCCTTTTCTCCGGCCCCAGCTTTACTATTTTTCTTATTTGGTCTCTCTGCCTTGATACCTTTTTTTTCCCGATTCTCCGAATGCTGATTTATCCCCCGGATTCACGCGTTATGGAGTCTCCCCTCTTTTTTCCCTTCAGGATCGCACGAGGACCATTTTCCAGATACCCTCCGCTTTTCTTCTGCCCCGTCCCCCCCCCCTAGCAATTGTTCAATAACAGACTTTCATCCAACGTAACACCGATACTGCCCCAATTCCGGCCCTTTGCCGTTTATTTTTGCAATGGTTCTCTTTCCCCCTGGACATAGGACATATGTCTCTCAAGCTTGGGGGCCCCCTTTGTTCTTTCTGAGACTCTTGAAATTTTCTTGGCCCCCAATCGTACCCCAATTTTTTGCACAATTTTTCAATGGCGACAAGTTGTAATATCCCCTTTTCTCTTTGCATGTGTTTGTGATCGATCCTTTTCTCAGAGTTTTTTTAACTTGGCCAAATTGGCCTCTTCAAGCCGATTCTTCTACCTGACCCCTTTTGGTGCCCCCTCTTCCGACTTTTCAGAAGTTATGTCCATTTCGATGGATACCCCGGCCTTTTGCAGCCAATCCAACGTAATTCCCTTTCCCCCTTTATTCGGAGGCGTCTTTCCTTTTCCCCTCTGTGTTCACTGTTTTCACACTTTGCTTGTTTGGTACTTGGCCTAGAATACCCCTTCTCCCCTCCCTCCTTTGTACCATGGCTTGTACACGATCCCAAGCCTGAATGTCCATCAACCTGCTTGGAAGCCGGTCTCTTTCCTGGCTAATCATCCGGTACTCCTCTCAAGTACGTCAAGTCCAGAGTCAAAAAATACCATGCCATTTATGCGTGGGCCGTGCAGTACAATTCGAAGGCGCGAGATCAGGATCTTTCCTTTTCCTATGTGCTCCCTTCAGCAACCAGATTCCCCCGACTGATGTTCTCCCGAGTGCCAAACGATAATTTCTTTCTAGTTTCTGCAGGTCGCCTTTGATAACCCACAAAAAACTGGGCCCAGCACCGTCCTTCTCATTTTAAGATCATTTCGGACCCAATTTTCCTTCCCGGGCTCATCTATTCTAATCCCGCCAATCCCCTTTCTTCCCCCTGGATGAGTTTCATTACGAAGAGCAGTGGTGTCCTCACATGCCCTCTTTCCGCTGATACAATTTGCTTCCTTAATTGGCCCTCTCAGAACTCTTACCCATCGCTTATTTTCCTCCTCGACTAGCTCACGTGCTTCCCCAGGTAAAACACCATTACTATCTCTCTTTCACAACGATGTGAGGGTCCCCGGTGTGATCGTTTTGTCAATTTTTCCCCGTATTGGCTACCTTTTTTCTCGGATTCTATATGCCATCTTCCCCCTCTCGGAGGCGTCTTCTCCTTTTTGTTTCCCTTTTGTTGGATCTCCCCTTATGGATTGTGCTTTCTTCCTCTCCTTTCACTGAGACGGGAGGGAGGTACTGGTACTCTTACAGTGACACCAATTGCGAGCCGATCCCCCCTTTCAACAAATCTGGGTGCACGATAGCCGCCCCCCTCCCCTGATGGAGTGACGGAATCTAGCGAGACATGCAAACCTCCGTTACTTTGGCCGGAAATCCCGTAGCCCCCTTTGCCTGATGTCGCCCCAGTTTCCCTCTTCCCGACCTTTTGCATTTTTCCTATCTCACCTTCTCTTCTTGATGTTTGGAAGGACTCTTAGTTTAAACCTGAATACTAAATATTTTCTCCTCCAGATCCGGCGCCTATTAAGAACGATCGCGTGATGCCCCCCCCCAATCGGTTCTCTGTTCCTGCCCTGCATTCTTACTGGGAGGCATGAAGGCCACTAAGTTTTCGCTGGCGCAGACACTTAGGTCCCCCCTTTTTTTTTTTTTCTCTCTGCGTCCGGGATTCGCACTACCTGTTTTTTTTTTCCTTACAGCCGAATTTGATGAGAGCCCTGAAGTGATATGCGGTGTTCGCTCACTCTTTTTTCCCTTGTCTCTGGCGCAGGACCTGACCTATCGTTTCACTACGTAGCCCTCACAATGCAACCAACTTGGTGATTCTGACAGCAACAGAACCGGAGTGGGATGCCCCGTTTTCCTCCCCCCCTGACTGACTGCGCTTAAGATTTTCCCCCCTCTCTTGCAGATTCACGTCGACCGATCCGTTTCTTAGAGACAACTGCTCAACCACTGTTTTTTCTGGATAGCGCCCACGGACTTGAACGCAAGAAACACTGCTTTCTTTTTTCTACCCAAACGTTGTAATTAGCCCCCATCCCAATCTGTCGACTCTCTTCCTACGCCTTGTTGACCGCACCCACGGGGTCTTCGCTGTTCTTCCCAAAATTTCGTGACTTGAAGACTCTGTTGCTCCTGCCCCCAACCTTCTGACCTATTCCCTTCCGTCTCTATGATGCGAACCCCCTTGGGCTTCTTTAATAGCGCCAGTTGACCTTCCTGGAGTCTGGTAGGTAAGGAATATGGCATCGCTCCAGCTTTCCGCCGATTTGCTGAACAGCAAGTTGAACAACGTCCCCCCCCTCGTCCAGCGGATGAAGACCTCCAGGAGTACAGTAAATTTCGATTGCTTCTCGAATTTTTCTTTCACTCGGTTCACCCGACTCTTTACTGCCCTTCGTCTCTCTGTCCACACTTTTTTGGGCCAACATGACAATACTTCCTTTTCGTTTGTCCAGAGAAGAAGTCGGATGCTGCAGAGTGGCCTGCTTCACATACGACCCCTCTTGCAGTTCGGTCTTTCGCTGTTTTAAGTACACATCTTAAGAAACCTGCCTTTCTTATGATCCGTCCCCTTTCCGGGGGATAAAATGTGTAAACCCCCCGAGCTGCTTGAGTTATCCCTTTTTTTTCTTCAGCCCCCCCGTTTACAAGTCCACTCTTCCTTTGACGTCACCCTCTCTTACTACAATATTATTCTATTCCTCCTTTTTGTTTTGAGAGATGGGAAAGATCTCGACTCCCCCGTGAATTTCCCGTTTTACAGTCGGTCTCTGCCAGCGAGTTAACCTCCTTCATCACATTGGTTTAGCCCAGGGTAGTACTTAACGTTTGCACGCTCCTCCCGAAATTCGCTTTGATTTTACTTCTCCTCTCCCCCTCCGACTCAATTGCTTTTCGGTTTCATCCCCTATTCTCCCCTTTTGCTTCGCTGGCAACAACCACCCCTTCCGGTTTGATGTTGGCAAAAACCTTTGACCCCAAGGGTAATCTTCCTTTCTTTCCTCGTTTCCCCCCCTTTTTACTAAAAGTATAGCGCTCAGCGACAGTACTTCAGGTAAACCTGCGAGTTTATCCTCGCCTTTCCTTTCGTGAATTAACGTTCCGCACCTGCCTTAGTAACTATTTATCCCCCCTTCCTTTTTTCCCTCTCCTCCTATTTTTCTTTTCTGCATTCCATAGAACAGGTTATTCTTTCCTCGAATAAGTAATTTTGCAGAGGTTTTCCTTTTTTCCTGCTCGATAGCGGTCGGTCTCTCCCCCTTCTTATCTATGGTTTACCCGCATACCCCCACGTTTTGAGGATCTCAGCCTCTACTTAGGTTCAGATCGGATTTTTTTATGAGCCAGATCGGCAGGTCCCCTCCCCCCTACAGTTCTTTCTTCTTTTCACTAATTTCCTGTGGCATACTCCAGACTTCCAATGTTGATTACCCCGTCTACCTTCGGCAGATATGTCTCAGGGTAATTACCTCCCCGGTTAACAGAGAATCGTTCTTTCTAAGGGCCTCTTCCTCGTTTCTGGGCGGGCCCCCCCCCTCAAAAACTTTTTTTGGTCTTTTTTCTCTTTTATATTCAGTCGGTTTTCTGCGCAAGCAATAAGTCCCTTCTTTATCGCCTCCCTCCTATTAATTACGGCTCCTCCATTAACTTGTTCGGGCAGATTTCCAGACCTGTTACTGCGTTGCGCCCCTTCCAAGACCTTGGATTTCTGCGCAAGATTAGGTTATCTTTTCTTCCTCAGCTCCATAAATAAATCTGTCGCTGATCCATCATAAGTATTTTTGAGCGTTGACTGCGAAGGTCTTCCAGTATTTCTCAATCTTTCTGGTCCAGCATGTACTTTTTCCAGTGATTTTCGTCATACGAGCACTATAAATAAGGCCCTTATTTCGAATCCAGAGGGTAGTGCGTCGCCGCTCCCCTTCCGCTTTTCTCCCGGGTTTTCCCCATTTCTCCTCCCCACTGAAACGGTAGGTTTTCAGTTTTCAAATATTCCTTTTCACTCCATCCGGTTATGTTTCCGACTTTTGAATCCCCAGCTTGTATGGGACAGGCTTCCGCCTTTTCGTCCAGTATGCCATGACGCCCGTCCTTCCCGTGTCCTCTCTTTGAATGGCCATAGACAGATGCTGAGCAAAACCATGGGACAAGATTACACCCCCTCCCCCCAACGCCGCTCCATGTGGAAAGACCTATCCTACGCTAAGTGACCACACCTTTTCTTGACCTGACACCCGTCCAGCTCACGGCCGGTGAAGCAATACAAGCTGGGACGAGCCTCATTTTAGGGTTGTAGTTAATTTGGGAGAGTTTTCTGCCGATATGTGCAGTGGCGCCTTCTGCTTACCTCTCGTTTATGTTCACCCCTCTCGGCTCTCTTATGCTCCTGCCACCCGCCTTTCTTCCTTAATTAACGCCTTTTGAAGAGTTTTTGAACTGCGATCTTTTTATTGATTGATCACGAAGACTTTTTTCTCTCGGCGACCCCTCTTATTA
>Ga0179591_1274646_pt1 | contig 17019 bp, 23 predicted proteins | sample CZOMad2_1_08_16f_FD_182891 | JGI IMG/M metagenome (GOLD analysis project Ga0179591, IMG submission 182891) | Vadose zone soil fungal communities from Angelo Coast Range Reserve, California, USA - CZOMad2_1_08_16fungal (PacBio error correction) | ecosystem: Environmental > Terrestrial > Soil >... | reverse complement strand
TTCGTTCTGACCCTTCTGTCCGATCAATAATACGGTTTTTTCTTCGTACCCCAGCCGCCTGTGGCCCTCCGCCCAGATCGAAACACCAAGGCAACCTGATGCTCCTCACGAAAGTACCGCCCCCCGTGCACCTTAGTCCCCAATAATAAGTACCCCAACAGGCCAGACTGCCTGGGACCCAAGACTACTCCGGTAGTCCCTGAACCCCCCCTTTCTCCCGGATGCCCACCATTGCTATCAACTAGAACCCAGAAAACTCGACAGGTATGATCCTTCATCTACGGGTTTTTGCGGCCGTATGAGGGACCGGCGTGTCTAGTTTTTTTCCTTTCCTGGGTGCTTCTCCCCCTGCCGGTAGTCCCTTTTTTTACCGTAGTTGCTTCTTCTTTCCCTTACGAGTTTTCGAAGTTTTTTCCCTTTTTTTGACCGGTTTGCTAAGTAGAGGAGTTTAATCTTTTTGCAATTAGGAGGCCCCCCCCTTTCCTTCCTCCGGTTGACTCGGCTTTTACGAATTCCCTCCTTTGAGCCCCGTACCCTGTCGGTTAATGCAGGTAGGGCCCCCCAGGCGAGGAGAGTCATCTTTTCCCCCTCTTCTTGATCGGTGTCTTTCCTCCCCCTGGTCATACACTTTTCTCCTTCATCTGCCGCGGCTCCATTAAGGACCTTTTTTACTTGCGCGTGGCGCGAACTTTCAGGGATCTTGGTTCGTTCATTTTTTTTTATGGACGGAGAAACACCCCCCTCCAGGAAAGCTTCTTTTTCACCTCCGTAGATTTTTTTTTTTCGCTGTGGAAGTTTTTTTTCTTTCCTTCCGTATCGGCTGCAGATTTCCAGTTCCCAGTGAGACGTAACCAGGACCTAGGCAGTCTCCCGCGCTCGGAAGTCTTCTCCTCCCCCCCGGCTTGTGCGAAACCTTTCTCAAACCCTTTTGATTTATGCGACCATTTTTCTTCCCGGGCCCCGCAGACAATTGTGTAATCCTTTCCCCCCCCACTATGGGGATCACCTCCCTTTCCAGCACCCCTTGTCCACCTGACTGGTTCCCTTCCCTTGTCAGACCCTCCACTGGTCATGGTAAGGCCGGAGACTGGTTCCCCCTTTTCGTTTATTTCTGTTTTTAACCCTTTTTTTTCCCCATCCCCCCCGGTCCTTCGATGCCTTAGAGTTTTTCACTTTGCCGGCGGCGATTTTATCTTGGGTCCGACTTTCGTTTCGAGAAGTCCGGTTTTTTCGGCACAGGCACATGTGTTTCTAGTTGTGACTTTTCACCCCCTTATTCGCGAGCGCTGCGATTCGACGTAGTTTCTTTTCTTAGCTTCCCCATCCCCCTTCCCTTTTCCTGGTGAATTTTCCCCTCTGCACCGGGTACCTCCCACTTCGATCCTGAACTATGGAAACGATCTGGTGAACCTTTGAAACCGGCGGCAACTTTTCCCTTTTCCCTCCCCCCTTCTTTGTGGACAGAAGGTCCACCTCTTTTGGAAGGACCTCATGCTCAAGGATCCTTTGTTTCCATCCAGTTAAGTCGGTTTTTCGGACCTGAATCGGTTAGAATCCCCCCCGCCACACGGGTAGATTTTTAGTCCTTTGCTCTTCCCTTCTCTTGCCACTTTCTCCGTTCTCTTTGAGTTGTGAGTTGTTCTGTGTGCGAGTTATAAATAGTGTCCCCCAATCCCTTTTCGTCAATCTCTTGCCCCCCCTTTTCTTGCTTGGTCCCTCCTGTCTACCCAAGTGATGGCACGACAGACTCCCCCCCCCCAGTAACTCTTCTTACGTCCAGGCCATCCCTACCCCTGACCGACCACCCCCCCAGGGATTCCTAGTTTTTCTGCGACTCACCACTTGCTTCTTTTAGCCGGGGCTTGACACTGCGTTCCAATATGCCACTTTCCAGTTCATTTTCCGTTGTGCGTAACGTTTGACGCGTGATCTATCACATTCCTCCCCCCACTCCCGTCCATTCTTCACTCCAGTTCCGTCTTTACTCTTGAACAGGCCCCCCCCCCCACTGACTTAAGTTTCCGGGAGGGACCTTCGGTTCTGAGGACGGTAGATTACCCTCCCGTTCTACGTTCGCCTTTTTGTACACTCCCCTTTGTTGGTCACACACGATCTATTCTTGGCAATTCACCCTCCTACATCTCTGTTCAGCCGGCTACCACCCTCCAGCGAGTGAATCACCAGCACCGTTGTCTCCCCTTCTAGCCGTACCCCCTGTTCTCCTCCTTCGAACAGGACAGCGCGCCACATTCGATCGTCAGATGTAATAGAGTGCCTGTCCCCCTTTCTTTGTTAGAGATGATTGTCTTTACATGTCTATGTTCTGTGACCCCCTATTGAATCCTCTCTGTGTTTCTTTTCTCTCATATCCGCTGCTTCATATAAAATCTTACCGATGTTCGCTGTTACCCCCTTCCTTCACCTGAGCTCTCTTCGCTCAACTTCCCTTATACTTCCGTGTTCAATATTTCCCGGTCTGCGAGCTTTCGCGATCCCCGAGTGGACTTCCCTAGCACCCCACACTCCTCCGTGACTTCGCTCGTTTTTGGTGCGCTCTTCCCCCCCCCCTCCTTTCCCCCCCTTTTCTCTGCTTGTGATTTCATGCCGTTTTCGAGCGACACCCCAACCGTTTCGTCGCCAGATGTCCCCCACACAAGGTGAGCATGACCCACTCGCCTGCCCGTCACACGTCCTTCCCCAGAAGGCCATGAGTGGCTCAGTTTCTAATCTCCGCCCCTGTAAATGACCGTCTGACTCGTCGGATTAACCTTCTTTTTTCTTTCCAACCACTCCCTCTTAGTCTAGTCCCTCGTTCACCAGCAAAACGCATACGGACCCTTGGAATAGTAAGAACCTCCCTCCTCATGACATGATCTGTCCCTTCGTCCCGTCGCTCTCGGCCCCCTGCATAGAGTGGGCATGGTTTTCCTTCTAAAGTTCCTCCCTGTATCCCCTTCCCCGCTCTTCTGTTTTCCCCTTGTAGGTTTTCCGTCCCAGCCCCCCACAAATCAGAAGCTTTTTACCCCTCTCCGGAAGTCCCACCCCTATGAGTTTGATTCCCCTGTGCGCACCAACAACCCCAGACCCCCAGTCGTCGTACTTCTACATGTCTGGGCTAGATTAGTCCCCCTTCTCCCAAACTGAGCCCCCTCCGTTTTGCTTTGGGGACGCGATTCTTTTAGAGTCCCTTTTCATTGATCCCCAACTTCTCCGTACCTCTTTTCTGCTTGATTACCCTCGGCGCAATTTGGCGAGTAAGTCTCTTTTCCCCTTCCGACTTTCTCGCCCCTTCTTTCAAGTCGATGCCTTCTAGCTGGGACCTGCCTCCTTCTTCTTTTTTCCAGCAGTGAGTTTCCTAGTTAGAATGCCCCTTTTCCAACTAAGTTGCAATTTCCCCCTTTGGACCATCCCGCCCGGAAGGTTCTGACCCTACCTCTCCACTATTTTTTTCTAGAATAGAAGACCACTCATCTGTTTAGTTAAAAGATCCCTTCCCCCACCGTTTTTTGTTTTAGGTGCTCCCCTTCAAACGGCCTGCCCCTAAGAACTCAATCCATCCGACCCACCACCAAAAACACCCAGGAACCCTGGCCGCTGCACCCAGTCAAGCCTCCACCTCCTTCAGGCCTATACGCCTGTGCGTTACCGTTGATTAAGCCTGTTAGCCCCCCACCGGTGCGAGATGCTTTATCCCCCTTTTCTTCGCCCATTGTCGGCGGGAGCCGCCCGCTCCCCCAGGGTCAACCTCGCACCTGCCATACATCCCCTCTGTGGGTGCCAGCCTTCCCCCATCTTGTCATATCTTCAAAACCCCGTTTGGCTTGTCTCTTTTTTTGCAGCAAGGTTCAGGCCGATTTGTTGTCTACACTGTGCAGTTCTTGCCTAATCCGCTTTTGTTTTTTTCGACTCTTCCCCGTCCTTTCTTTGACTTTTTGACTGGGGGACCACATTTGGGCTCAATGGTTATCCTACGGCAGCCCCTGAGTCAAGAAGCCAGGATCCTTCCAGCCCCGAGTGTTCTTCCCCTCCGTGCTTTTTTTTTTTTCGGATCCCTCCCCCCAAGGTTCACAAGAACCCTGGACCACACTGTTCTCGCCTTCCTGCTTCCTTAGACCTTTCTTTGCCTCCCGAAGGGATGACGCTATGCTCTCTACCTAAACACCCTCAGTGACAGAAGCTGTGTTTTCGATCGCTAAAGCAGGTTTTCTTACCCACCAGCTTCCCTCAGGTTCAACCTTTCTGGCTCCAGCATGCCCCTTCCTGTTGTTTTTCGACCCCGAAGTCCCCTTCATTTTGTGAGCGCCCCCCCCCGAAGCCCCGACCCTTCAAACTCTTCATTTTCACGGCCCTGAAGTCCACACGGTCTCACCCTACCATACCCTTCACCCCCACTTTCTTCAATTCCTAGCAAAATTTGATTACTGCCGTTCAGTTCTTCCTTCTGGTTTCAAGACACCTATACTCCACCCCGTCCGCCCCCTTTCTTGTCGATGCACTCTCGCCGTCCGCCGTTCTCCGCCGATGAACGGCTGCTCTTTCACTACGGTATCTGTGCCCTGGCCCATTACGCTTGAATATTCCGTTTTTGATACTTTTGTTTCAGGGAGCTAAAAGGAGGTTTGTTCTCCATTTCTTCACCTTTTCCTGGTTCCCTCTCCCCGTTCGGCCCCCATAACTGACCCAGGTTCCCTTTTGGTATTTCTGCTTTTCCCTCGATCCCCCAGTGGTGGCGGTCCCTTCTTTTCTGGCCACCCCCCCCCAAACTGGGTGCTGTCCCGACAACCGATCGGATTAGTGCTCTTCCGGGTCTGTTCAAGGCAAGTATATCGTCATTTTACTCCCCTTTGTTTTTTTTACAAGTATGCGGTCACATCTAATTCCTTCCACCGCCCCTCGTGGTCTTTCTCCCCCATCTTTTCTTTCCGCCAGAGACAGCCCCCCTTTGCGTTCCTATGACCAGACCTCAACCGGCCACCCCTTTTTGCCGTCAACGCGCACCCTGCCTGCCATTTTCAACCTACCTCGGTCTCCCCTCCTCCCCTGACCCCTTCCTTCGATACCTCCCCCCTTTTCTTGCCACGTACGGAACTCCCAGTTCAACACGGGTTAATAGGAGCCTATTCCGACTTGGTCCTTTTTCGTATGTTCGCTCTTCTCCCTTTTTTCGCCTTGAGTTTGTTGCCCGCACACAATGACGTTCCTCAGCGCTCCGAGTCCCCAGGTGCGCATATTGAAGCAGCACTTTTTTGCATTGGGATTTGCTGCAGGTTTTTTAGAATTTTAGATTCCGTCGTTTGCCGTTCTTTCCCGCACCGAGCGCACACACCACCGTAGAGCTTGACACAACTTTTGGAGATTTATGATTCCCCCGTCTTTCTATTTTCCCTTAAGGTTCTGACCTTTTCCAACTTTGCTTTGGTATGTCGATCCAGTCTCCGCAAGCTTTCTGTCCATTCTGTGAGTACGTGTCTTAATGCTAACCAAACTCCTTCCCTTCATCTTTCCGTCCTCCAGTTCCCCCGTCCGTTGCTTCAGTCCCTATCCTGAATCCACGACCCGAAGTCTGGTTTCCTTTCTTCCAGACACCCATCGTCAAAATCCCAGCTGCGCGTATGAACCACTCAGGTACCTTTGGGCTCTTTCTTTGTTCTTAAGTCGGTCTGCCTATCCTCCTCCCCCCCTCCCCAGCGCCCCTTTTTTCTCCCATCCCTGAGGACCAGTAGCCTTCCTATGATTTTGTTTCGGACTTAACCCATGCTTTCCCACGTCCACACCCCTGTTCTCCCCACCCGTTTTAGCAAGCCAAATTCTCTTTTTTGCTTTGCGTTTTTTCATGGACAGCTGTTTTCCGATCCTGCCCCAGTTATTGAGAACCAAGGGAGACCCCCAATATGCGATTTCTTCTTGAACAGATCCTCCCTTCTTTCCCGAGCTCCGGCCAAATCCCCCCCCCGGTGGGCGTTTCCCATTACTTCTACCCCAGCTACTCGACCGACTCTTACGTAGAGTGTCACATGGCCGTTGGTTTCTTTTCCTCCCCCCCCCAACCGGTAGTTTCTCAGGCCCTTTCTTCTTGTTCCTTCATTTTGACTATCTTTCTGGTCTTTTGTTCGGGATTTCTTAGTCTGCGCCCCAGTAAGGTTCAGTCCCATCTTAAACCGCGGGTGTCGCTTGTCGTCCGACCCCCTCGGGCCCGAGGGTTCGATTTGAAGGTCCTTTCTCGACTCTTTTTCCACTTCTCCTCCCGGCCTCGGACATAAAAAGTATTCGTCCCTGATTTCTATTACAAGTAGCTCTCAAGTCTTTCCCAACTTCCTTAACGAGATACGAAATGCCTGCTGACGCCGTCCTCCTTCCCACTCCCAGCCAGTCTTTCTGAAGAGCGAACCCCGTCCTTTGTAAGGTTCGCTGAGGTCTACCTTGTTGCCCCCCCATTTGCCCCGCCTTGCTCTTCGCTCCACATTCAGCCGGCCCTTGCAGAGTTTTTTCTAACTCTCCCTTATCTCGCACCCCCGAGAGCCAAGCTACGCTCCCACATTTTTCCCCACCCCCCCCTTCAAACCCCTCGGCTTCCCCCGCTGGGTATCCGCTTTTCCCTGCGGTGACACTGCGAGTCGCAGAATCACGTCAGTAGAGTCCTAGCCGTGGTAGCCATGGTGTTCTGTTTCTAAAAGGTTTAGTGCCCTTGCCCGGTTGTCCTTCATCGCCTTTCATCCTTTCGTCCTTCCCGTAAGCGTCCCCCCCCCACCCGCCCTTTGCCGCACTCGTTGAAGTAACGGCCCGTTCCATTTTCTTACCGCCACGGCCCACAGCTATGCCCCCTCTGCGCGTCCTCTTCCGACCAATTCCTCATTTGCTCGCGTTAGGGAAACCGTCGGCATATGACAATCCCTTAATGGTTGCCCTTAGCCTCTCCTGTCTTGTCGATTCTCCCGGTCAATCCGCTTTCCTTAGTACCGGGTAAGTTCCCTTCCTCCATCTGCAGGCCTGGCGAACGGCCCTTGTACTTAATGTCTGGGCGGCGCTGTGTCGTGACCTTTCCTTTCTCGTTTCATCCCGACGCTTTTTTTCCCCTCCCGACTCGTGATCAAAATCCTCCTCTATCAGATTTTTTTTCTGGCAGCACCCAAGACCCTCCGGAGGTCCTCCCGCAGGTCCTCCCTTCCGGCACCCATCGTTCGCGCGCGTGCCCCCCCGTGCGTACCCACCCGTATAGGGGCTGGAAGAGAACGACTCCTTCCCCACCGCCCCCTTGGTCACTTTCCTGCCCCTTGTGTTTCCTTTCTCGCCCCGTATCTCTTCCTCCCTACTTGTTGTTCTCTCTCCTGGATTGAACATAGCACACAAGAAGCGTGACCCCTTTTCGTTATTTCTTCTCCCGCCCCCGATCTCCCTTCCTATTTTTGTCCCGCTTTGCACCCTTCCCTTTTTCGTCGCGCAGATTCCCATTGAGTAACGCCTTTCCCCAGTTCTCCTGTCGCTGTTCTGGGCTTCCCCTTCCCCTTCAAATCGTTTCTGCTTTTGTTTCATTTTTCTGTTTTATGCACCCTCTTTTCCGTTCTTTTCCGCACCCCCCCGTAGTGGCATTCCCTCCTGTCCCCCGAATTTTCCCTCCCATCTCACTCTTGCGCCGTTTGTTCCGTCAGAGCGGGGACCTGACGGTCCTTTAACGGTCATGGATGGCGTCGCCCTTTTAGTTTAGCCATCACCTTTTCATGGATTGGTTCTTGTACTTTTTCTTTTCCTCTCCGAGGGCACAGGGCGCCTGGTTGTCGGTCGCCCTTCCGCTTTGTCCCCAGCCTTGGCCCCCCCTCATTTTCCCCCCTGTTCCTCATGAGAACCTCCTCCTTGTAGTCCCCGGAATTCTGTCTGCCGTCGAGTTTTCGACCCTCTTTTGCCAACAAGGCCTCTGTCCCCTTTTGACAACGCCTTTTGACCCCCCAGGTTTACTGAACAGCTGCCCCGGAGACCAGCTACGTTTCTCCACCCGGATGGTTAGCCTCTTGTTTCTTGAATCTACAATCTGTTGTCGATTTGGTCCCGCTTCTAGATTTCATGTCTCTCTCCGACCAGAAGAAATTTCGGGGTTGCTGACATCTCCCCTTCCCTCAATGTGGCGACGTCCTTCCATTAATCTTGACGCCGCCTCCCCCGGCGTCCCATTATGAAGAGAGTGCTTTGTTCCTCGATTGGCGCCGGCACTCGTTTTCCTTCCGTACATCGAGGCCGCGTACCAGTTTACCTCCCTCTCCCTTTCTTTTGCAAGCACGGGGGCAATTCGATGGGCCTTTCTCCGATATCTTTTTACGCTACCACCTCTGAACCAACAAAGGTTGCAGACGCGGGTTCACGTTCTAAATTTCCACCCCCTCCCCCCGCCGTTTCTTGCTCAGTTCCCCTTCACCCTAACGCACTCTCCTCACCTCTAAGACACGTAATATTTTCACCGCTTCGCCAGCCGAAAGTTTTTTCTCTTCCTCCCCGTTGGCTTGAAAACAGGTGCCTGGAGAGGCCTGTGGCACCAGTGTTAGCGTCGACAGTCACGGTTCTCGCCGACCATTTTTTTCCCTTGCGGCGATTTCCCTTGAGTCCCTCTGGTAATCGACAGCTCATACGGGTGCTGCCCCTTAGTCTTCTCCCACAGGTTGTCTCCTAGTGAAACGTCTCCCTCTTTTCTTGCCTCCTCCCCCAATGATGTATCCCGCGGTCTGGTTCAGTTCTTTGGCTCACTTTTTGTCCCTTTCCTGCGAATCCCTAGTACTTTCACGGAGCGCATGGGCGGTTCCAAAGTGGTCCCGTCCCCGCGCATTTTCTTTCCCCTGACTGCTCCTGATCTGGAGGCAATCAAGCCTCCACACAGTTCACGCCCCCACGGAGGTTAATATCCGAGGGAGGGTTTTTTTCTTTGCTTCTCCCCCCCTGGCTGCTAAAAAAGATCATCTTTTCGACTCTACTTTCTTCGAAGTAAGCCCCCCCCTGTTCCGACTATTTCTTCCGAGCTGGTTTCCTGCCCTTTTACACGCTCAACTGTCTTCCCTAATGTTTCTGTTGGACATTGACTCCCCCCCCTCCCCTGTTCCTGCCATTCCTTCCATGAAATCCCTACTGCCCAACTTTTCTTGGCCTCCCTTGAAGGCCCTGTGGTACCCTACCTCAAGGATTGGTTTTTTGAGTTAAGCAACTTCCCACTTTTCCGTTCCTCCTTTTCCCTTTCTTTTCCCCACCGTCCAAGGGCCAAGAGAAAGCCCTCCCCCTCTGTCCCGATCGCAACACTTTGTGAAGCCTTGAGGAATTTTTACCTCCCAACGAGACCCCTCCCACCCCGCCGCCCTCTTTTCTTTTCCCGCGAGCTCTTCCCCCCCGACCTCACCTTTCTAAGTTCTTTTTTTTAGTATTTTCCCTTCTATGTGCGGTTAGGTTTTTTCATACTTTCCTTTTCTGTTGGGTCCTACCGAGTTGCTTTCTGTCACCTTTTCGTCTTGCGATTTTTACGTCGTAGGAATTTTGGCCCCCTTTTTCTGTTGCTCCTTATTTCATTTCTGTTCTGTTGGCTCGTCTCTTCCCCAAAATTTTTTGGCACCTGACCACGATTCGATAGTCTTCGTGCAGGCGTATCTTTTTCCCCGGCAATACGACTTTTCGGGCCCTCCTCCCGGTTGTTGTTGTGATTAGTCTCCCTTTTCCGGGTTCAATAGACTGCTCCCTCCACTATCGTGGTCGGTTTCCTCCGACCCGTGGCCCTCTCCAGATCTACCTCAAAATTTTTGAGACCGCCCCCATCCCCCCCCCCCCCCCCCCCCCCCCCCCCCGGCCCAATTTCCTATACCTCCTCTAACCCTCCTTGACTCCCTCCCCAAGTTCACCCCACACATCCCCTCCTTGCCTCTCCTTACCCTCACCACCCCCTGTCACCAAACATCGATTGCACGTAATGAATCAAAGTGTGTTCATATTTCACTAGTACGACTTTCTTCCTCTGTTTCGTCGGTCACCCTACTGCGGAGCTCTTTCCTTCCCCGTTGGCGGCCTTGTTAGGTGTGGTTGAACCGTTTTCTCATCGGTAGTCAGAGCCACAATCGTCTACCCGAGCTCTTCCTGTTTGCAAGGGTTTCCCTTTGTTCAAGCAGTTCTCCGGGTCCAGGGCACCCCGACTTTGTAATTGCTACCGGGCAATCTGCTCCCAACCCATTTTCGTCAGGTTGCTACGAGGCAATGTTTTTCCCCCTCCTTGCTGGAAAGCCCTTTTCCAGTAGTCCTTAACTTTTCCTCGAGGCCACGCCTTTAGAGCGATTCCCCGCGCAATTCTTCTGTATGGTGTAGCCATGTCCCCCATCCTTCCTCGACGTTCCGGTCTGCAGGGGTTCCTCTCCTCCTCCGCTGAGCTCCGAACCTTCTCTTGGCTGGATTTTTTCAGTCCTTCCTAACCCTCGCCAAACCAGTCTGCGTATTCTCCGGAGGTTCGGCCTCTTTTTCCTTTTTTGCCCTTTTTTTTCTTACCCTATGCCAAGTCGAAAATTGTCCGTTCCCCCCCCAGCCCTTTTCCGCAGCGCCGACGAGTTTCTAAGGATAGCAACCCCTTCTTCGCCGAACCACAAACCATTTCTCCACCGGAGGCCCGACTCGGTTCTTCATTGAGCCGACTTCCTTTCCCAATCAATCTGTTTTTCCGATATACCCCCCTACACACCTCTGACCTTGGCAGCCCCCCTGGCAGTATGTTGCCATCCCGGCTCCCCCTTTTCCTCTGCCTAAGCCTCACCCTTTCGTTATCTTTACGAGACTCCCGCCTTTGCAAATAGATCTCAACCACTGGACCCTCCTTCGCCCGAACACGGGGGTGCCTGCCGGCGTCTTATTCGGCAGCTTTTGGGTTTATCGATAGTTCGGTCGGGCCCCTGAGACAAACCGGAAACACTGCTTTTCTTACCCAGTTTGCCGACCTTCAGTCCACCCGTGTGTTTAGACGCCTGGTGCACGACCTCCCGGACTCTCGTATCACTCCTGAGAGTAGACTCTACACTTCCCCGTTCTTTCCCGCCCCGTCCAAGGGGGACCACCCCCCCGAAAATTTACTGCCCTTCGTTACCATGCCCCTTCCCAATGACCTAGCCATACCTACGCCGCCAAATATGCCAGGAGACCCGTACTACTCCACCTCCCTTTCTTGAGACCTTTTATGCCTTCTTTCCCCCGTTCTCAATCGCGTGCCCCTTTTCCGGCCCGGTGGGTAACCACCAGAAAGTAGTGTCTTTTTTCAGATCATTGAGCTCACGAGCTCCACCCCCCCCGCAAAACCCAGTACCCCGTTTTGGCTTTTTTACCCCAGTCCTTATCCTCCAACTCCTTGCCCCCACCTTTAGCCTTATCATTCCTTGTGGTCGTGCTCCCGCTTGACGCAGTCCATGTGTAGCAACTGCTCTTTTTTCTGCCGCTCTGGACCTCCCCTCTTATTTTTCCGGCCCCTCTTTGGTCGCACCGCCGACCGGAGCAGACAGCGATTCACCTTCTAGTAATGGTCTCTCCCTTCCCGAGCCCCCCCCCCCCTCGATTGCCATCGCGCTAGCCCCCGCCGCAGAACCCCATGGATTTTCTCTCCTGATCCCCCCCTTGACCCCCCCGGAGGCCTCAAGACCGCTACCATGCCCTTTTCTGCTATGGGATCTTTTTCCGGTTTTTGTTCTCATCATGTCCCCGCTCAACCCGTCTGACCGGTTTTTTTACAGTAGCCGCATTTCCTTTCCCAGGACAATGTCAGTCCGTTTTTTTTTGCCAGGATCTTTTTCGGCTGCGCCCGTCGTTGTAGTTTTTCCCCCCCCCCCCCACCACCAGACGGTCTTATCTTTCCACTTTCTCGTCACCCGCTTTCCTCCCCCTTCTCCCTCCTCGACGCGATTTTTCTTCCGGAGAAACCAACCTTTCATAACCGCCCACTAATCTCGCTCTGCTTTAGCCGGTCCCACCTCCGTCCCTCTGCTGCCTCCTTTAGACGCGAACCTTTTATATAGGACTTTGTGTCTACCACTAAGAGCAGTGCCATTTCCGAGCCTGTTTGCGGACTGATTTGGTACCGGTAAGCTAGAGGTATTTTTTTCTTTTCTATCCTCTGTCTATAAAATCCTGCCGGTCTCGGCCGCTCTATATCGTACCTGTCCAACCCCGACATGGATAAAAAGTTGCCGCTTTTGCAATCGCCCCTTAGTATTCCATCCTAAGCCATCCCCGTACGCATTCTACTTTTTGCGAGCGACCGCCGCTTTCGGAGATCTTTTTCCCCCCCACCTCGTGACTTGAGATTTTTGCTCTCTTTTCTACCCTCGCTACCCCCGGCACATCTTCTATGATTCGTTACCCCTTCGTCGCTGATAGACCCCCCCTTTCCAGTCGCCCGTCCTGCCTCGTAAAGCCTGAGCCCGCGCAACCCTACTCACCCCGATTTTTTCCCGACGTACTTGACGCTTCCGTTTCAGCCTCCTCGCTCTTTTATGACCCCCCGTCTCCCCTGCCCCGCACCCCCCCCCCCCCCCCGGTCCGCGTACTTGTCGGACACGCCCTTGTCTTTACTGCTAATCCTACTTGGCTGTGGCATATGGAACTCGGTTTTCAGATAAAGCCCGAGCAAGAGCCTTTCTTCTGTCGATAGATCCTCCTTCCGACCGCCCTCCCGGTCGACACCAGGCGTCCCTGTTAATCAGTAAAACCCTTCTGAACCCCCACGCCCCACTCCTTTAGACTTTTTTGCCCTCGTCTTTCCAGGAGAACCACCCATCACAACCGACTTTCCCTGTCCCGTCAGCCCGAATGAGCGTTTTACTACCTTGCGGGAGCGACCCTAAAAAACGAACAACCCCCCCCCCCTTTCCCCCCCTACCCATTACTAAAGTACCCCTTGGTGATAAGACTCCGCGATGAGTAACGCCTACACACTTTTTCCTTGCCTCCGTTGTTTTCTGGGCCGGGATCCGCGATGCTGAGATTATTCTCCATTGCTTCTTAACCAACTCGCCTTCCCCGGCGGGTTCTGGGAGTACCAGGAGCGCCTCTTTTGCTCAATTGCCCTTGCGCGGGTTCCCTCACCGAACTCGGCTTGAATTTATTCCAACCCGCTCCTCCCGCTTATCTGTCTTCCCAGTTGCGTTTTTTATTCTAGTCTGCCGCTTTTCGCTCATGTTTTTCTAACCTGATTGCTTAATCTTTTCATGAAGTTTTCCCTTCGATGGCCGTTTCTTTGACGTTGCACCCTTTTTCCCTAAGTCTCCCCCTCGTCAGGAAAATGCTTTTCCTTTAGCTGGTGACTTCTCACAAAGACAACACCGTGTTTCTTTCTGCTCCCCCCCTCCAGCACTTCAATTTGCCCACAGAACCCCAGAAAGCAATATCCCGTGTTGAATCCGCCGCATCGACCCACTTCAAGCGCGTGGACCCTTTTATACGAACCGTAGTGGTGGGTGACCCCCATGTTTTTCCCGATTTCACTAAGCCTAACAATTCCCGGTCGAGCGATCTATAGGACCCGTTCCCTGGTCCCTTCTCCATGGCGCGCTCCCTTCCCCCAATTTATGTCGGGAAAAGCTCACTGAACGCAGTTTTTCTGTGCGTAGTCTCCCCTTGCTATATTCCCACTCCTGCTTCCCTCTTTCTCTCGACGCCCACCAAAGTATTATCCTAATGTGGCGCCATGGTTTGAAGTTCCTGTCCCGACCATCGTTTTGGCGTCCTTCTCCCCACATCTTTTGAGTATCCTTCCATCGTCTGGAGCCAGGGTTTGGCCCTTTGCTGTATCTTTTCTCATTCCTAGGAGGCGTGAAAGTCCTGCTTCACCCCCTCCCTGCGTTTTTCTTGTTTTCTTTTGGTTCGATTTGTTCTAGTCCCTTCCCCCCCCCCGGCCGGTGGCCCCCCCCATCAATATGTCCCGCTTCAGCGACGAACTGCAACAGTTGCCCTGGGCCGACGGACCTGACCGATCCTCCGTTTTTAATCCCTTCATGGCCCATCTAAACGCCGACTCAGGGGTCGTTCCTCCGCAATTCTACACTCCACTTTGTTTCCTTTACCTTGGACAATTCTTAGAATTCCCACCTTTAATGGCCCGCCTTCCCAGGACCCTGCCCGTGCCGTCATGTTTTGCGGCTTCCTTGCATCACAGGTCAAACTTCTCCTCTCCCCGTCTCCCCAACCACGGGATCTCACCCCAACACCGTTACCCTCCGCACTGTCCCCTGTTTTCCCTCATTTCTCCGTCCCCCGAGCTCAAGAGAGTCTTACCTGGACTTTGACGTACCCCGGCTACCTCCACCCCCCCAGTCCCAGGCCGAGGTGCAGTCCGTCTCTATACCGTGATAAGAGGCCCCTAGTACCATTTTAAATTGGGATTCCTTACGTCTTCTCCCTTGTTGGTGCCTATGTATTCTGTTCTGGTTTCATTTATCTACTCTTCTTGTGTCCACCTCTCTAGGGTCGGCCCGTGTCTAGGAACTTAAGCTGTTTTTTTTTCGGTTTTACCTTCCCCCCTAGAATCTATTTCTCCTTGTGGCGGTAAGAATGAGCCCCCAGCGTTTCCCCCGAACACGATTCCGATGTTCTTCCTACAATATCTATTCCTCCTCCTCTTGTTTTCTGTTCTCCTCAGCCACCTCCCTTCCCCTTAACATACGACTGCAGCTCACTACTGAATCGTGGTAGGTGCCCACCCCAGCCCGCCGTTTGCCCCTCCGCCCGATTCGCCCGCCCCAACTCCCCTCAAAGAACGCACTGTCATTATCACCTTCACGCTCCCCCACGCTCCATCGACCTCAGGTATTATTCAACCCACATACCTCCGGGGTAGTTTTCCCTGTACCCTGGTAAAACAGACTACGAATCAACCAAAAAGTGCTATTTGCCCCCTTAACGACCTTTTTCACCCAATAATACCTTTATTTTCCTTATCAGTGCGACTACTAGAACCCATGGTGTGGATTCCGTCGTTTCCTAGTCATCATGTGTCTGCTTTTTGTACTGGTGGCTACCCTTCTGTCATCTTCTGTAGCTTCCGAACCATTTTCGTCTTCATCTGAAGCAATTTCATTTTGCCGTCCGTTCGAAATGTCCGGGATGCCGTCCCCGGTTTGGTCCGTTTTTCTTTTTGATTTCTTGTGCTTGGCACTATGGAGAGAAACCAATATGGCCGTCTTTCTCACAGTCAAAAAACTTCTTAGGGCCCCCTCTTCGAGGCATTACCCATGTTTTGCGTTCTTTTTAGGGTCCATGTCCACGTGTTTGTGATCGCCCTAAGTTCCCCCCCTCGGTATTATCGGAGACCTGTATGGCATACCCCTCTATATCTACCTTCCGTCTGGCCATGGTCCTTGACGTTTCCTCACCAGAGTGAGTCTCCCCTTTTGCATCTACTTGTTCCTTGTACCCAAATCGTACCAACCTCCAGCTTCCCTAACGGTCGTGTTTGCTTTTTCTGTTATCATTATACCGCTTCTTCCTCTTATCTCGCCCTGCGCCCCAATTTTCCCGCCTCTGACGTAGGCACCTCGGAGTTGGATTTTTTCCTACGTGCCCAGGGATTTCTTCCCCTAACACTTACAGGCCCCACGCCGGTACTTTCCTCCTTTTTTAGGCGCGAGCCAGGTAAAATCTTTCTTCACCCTATATTCCCAACCCCTTTTCCCTAAAAACGGGCAGCACCACTCTTTTGAATGTCCCCCCTTTGCCCAGCGCTACAAGCCCCCTCGAGATAAATGGGTCCCGGCGTCATTCATTTTTTCCGATGACCGCCTTTTCAGGATAAGTCAACCCCCTTTTCCCCAATCCCCAACGGTGTCCGTAGCCAGGACCAATGGTCGATGAATGATTGCTCCTTCCCTTTATCTACGCTTGCTTTCTCCTTGGAGTTCTCCCTGAAGACTCTGCGCCAGCTTTCTCCAGAGTTTTATTTAGTTTTCAGCCCCCTTAGTCACGTGGGCGACGCTCATGTCTGCTCTCCCCTTCAGACCCCCCTCGGCCCCCCCCATATCGTGAGCCCTTCATGCGAGACGGCACCGCGGCAACACCTACTGCCCCCGTGCTGTAAGGCACCCCCTTTCTTGAGGCTCCCCCACATATCTCCCGCGAGCTTTCTTCCATACCCTGCCTGCACGTTCTCAAAAGCGTCGTGACCAATTCCCCTTGACGGGAACGCCGCCCATTCCCCCTGGAGCCACAGCCAACAGGTCCGGAGCGTTTCTCCGGAGTTCCCCCCCTCGCACCCGTGTTTCAGTCATTCTCCGCACATCATAACAAGACCCGAGGGTCGTATTTTGCTCGTTCGTGATCTCCTTTCTCCGTTTTATGCCATGTGTTCGTGAATGGTCTTTTTCTATTTGTATTGTCCAACCCGCCCTTGGCTTATCCCCCGCAATGATTTGGGCAAGCCCTTTCGTACCATTCGATTGCATCCGACCAATCCAACCTCCCAACTCTTCAGGATTTAGCCACCGACCTCGACCCCCCGGGATGCCGGCCCTCACTAGCACGCCCCGACACCACAGCCTACCCTGCCATCGCTGGTGACCCCCCGGCCCTTCCACCCTCTTTAATTGCGGTGGCTTCTTAGAGTAATCGCTTCCTTCTGATCTTCTCCCATAAGGAATACCCTCCCCCCCTCCTCCCGAGTCATCGCCAGATCTGACGGCCGTCTCAACCCCGCCCCGCCCGCACCCTCCTCGAGCCCCGCACCAGAGTTTCGGCGCAGGGCCCCTAGCTTTCCCTCGTCTTGTCGTCCACTTTGCCCCCCGCAACGCTGGGGCGCTCCCCCCCGACCCCCTCTGCCTCCATCCTCGACCGTCGGTGTTCCTTGAGAACCCCCCCCATTTCCCTCTGCTTCACCTCATCGTGTTTCGCCTCCTTCCCTCCGTTCCACTCGTCGACGACTCCGACGGTAACCACTTATATCGTCCTGGGTCTGGATCTTTTCTCCCTCAGTCCCCAGTGAACAACAGGTGAACCCCTATCGCCACCCCCCCAGCGGTCCTCTTTCTTCGTTACCAGGAG
>Ga0179591_1329363_pt1 | contig 17024 bp, 25 predicted proteins | sample CZOMad2_1_08_16f_FD_182891 | JGI IMG/M metagenome (GOLD analysis project Ga0179591, IMG submission 182891) | Vadose zone soil fungal communities from Angelo Coast Range Reserve, California, USA - CZOMad2_1_08_16fungal (PacBio error correction) | ecosystem: Environmental > Terrestrial > Soil >... | reverse complement strand
CTTCTTTTCTTTTCAGTCGGAACTTACGTTTTCTCTTCTCCCCTCTGTTTTTCTTTTTGATTGACTTGGCCACGTGTACCGTTTTTGAGGGGGAACCCTCTCTTCCGACTTTGACACCTCCCATCTTTTAAATTTGCGCCTTGAGTGGAGTTTCCTCTTCCGGTCTTTCCCATCAAGACGAGAAGACCGCTGACTCTTGGACCCCGTTTGATTTATTGTAGATCTTTTTGAAATTTTCTGCCTCCTCGTTTCGCTTCGTGTCTTGAAGGGAATGACGCGGTTTTGATTTTACTGTTACTTTCCCTTTTTCTGAGGAGGCTTTTGAGCACAGCTGGCTGACGGTGTTAGGGATATTAGTCGTCTCGATGGTCTGGTAGTTGTTAGAGTTCACCTGGCCCCCTCCCTTGTCCGACTTTTCTTTAAGCAGAGCGGTGATCTGCGCGGGCTGTCTCTTCGGCCCTTTCGGTTGACTTTTTGGCGACTCTAACCCACTCCTCACCAGGTGCATCTTTCTCCTCTTATTTGGTAGTTATGGGCCGACGGCGGACGCCGGAGCTTTGGTTTTTTTTTCGTGGGACCTAGCAGATCCGGCATGGTAGTACCGCCTTTTTCCCGTTCTGAACATTTTGCCTTAAGTGCATGCGGGTTACCCGTTTTTTCTCCAGTAGGTTTTTTTCCTTTTTCATGTGGTGCGCACGGTGCTGGGGCTTGCTTTCTGGTAGACTTTCTAATCTTCTTTCTTGTGGAGGTTTTTCAACCCGGCGGAAGGTACGCGAGCTTTGCATGTCGCTTGTTCCTTGGTCTCCTGGTAAGTTTTTTTCTTCTTAGCTGGGTTCTTTCATCGGCGCGAGAAAAAGAAGGGTCTCCCTATCTGTAGGACATTGGACGGTCCCATCTTCCCCTCCCCCTGCCTTGTTCTCAACCCTTTTTTTCATCTGTCTTTGCTGAGTAGAGTGGGGACGGCGTGGGTCATGGTCTGCGGCGTTCTCTCTCCCCGTGAAGAAGTTTCGAGTGCTGGTTCCGTTCTTTCCTCATTTCTCTCCCTTAGCCGATTTTTTTTCCTTCTTCCTCCAGAGTAGGCAGTCCAGACCGCCGGTACACCTTCCAATGTGCCCTGAGGAGTGTTTCCTTCATTGCTTGGTCTTTTACCTTTGGGTTGGGATTTCCTTAACAGGTGTTAAACTTTTTTTTAGGGTGGTGATCCCTATTTTAGGACCTTTTTTTTCTTTCTTCCATGGGCAGGCACGCGGACCGATGGACGGTGCTGTTTCAACCTTCTTTGTTGTTCTATTTCTTTTTGTTTATTTCTTTCCTGACCCCCCCCCCCCCCTGACCTGGTTCTCCCTCTTTTTCTCCGTTCAGGTGTCGGTGATGCACACCAAGGAACCCCTGTTGACCCCCCCATCCAACGGCCTGGACCTTAGGTGGTGATTTCTTTTTCGTTTTCTTCTGGAGATGATGGTGAACCGTCCTCGCTGCTGAAGCCTGCTGCCGGTCGAGGGCATGATGGTAAATCCTTTCTTAGTGTCCCCCGGGATTGAAACCGGTCCGAACGTTTTTTATATGCTGAGGTAGTAAATGAGTTGTTGTTTCCCTTTTCCCCCCCCCCTGGACAGATAGGCAGATTGGTCCGTCAGGAGGGTGTGGAAAGTGATTACTACATCTCCCCTTGTCCCTGAGCTCGCGGACCTGGTCGCCATGACCTCGACCTCGGACCTCCTACCCAAAACTTCCCTCTAACCGAAAAAGGCCCCCTTTCTAAGGAGGAGATCAGGCAGATTCCTTCTTCTACCAGTTTCCGAGCCCCTCTCTTACCCTTTTTTTGGTTTTTGAGCTGATCGAATACGAATGTCCCGCATGTCGATCTTCCTGAGCTGAAGTTTGAGGTCCTCTTTGGTTTTTTTGGACAGTCCGCGGTCCCTCTTGTCATGTTAAGCCTTTGAATTGATGCCCCCTTCCCCTTGTTTTCCCTTTCCCCCTGGGGATTTTTTCCCCCCCCCCGATTGAGGGTCGGCTTGACGATCCTTGTGTACCGGCGACGATCCCCTCAACACGTTTCACACTCCCTAATCCCTGACCTAAGTTGTCCTCCAATTGCCGCGTTTTTTGACCTCCCTCTTTTCATTCAATTACTTCTTTCTCTTTTTCCTTGTTCCGGCCAGCGAGGAGTTGACCATTTTCAGAAACCAAAGAACAGAAACTCCTCTCTTCCCCAATTTCTTTCTCCCCCCAATCTTGTTCTTTTTCCCATCACTGGGTCCACCCAAGTCCCTCCCTGGCTACCCACGTACTACCCTCAAACGCCAGGACCGGACCGACGCGAGGACAGAGGTGAACATCACTGGTGGATAAGAGTGTCACTCCCCACCCCGAAGTCCCGGACTCCTCCTCCAGAAAATTCTCTTCTGGCACCGCCGTGAGCCTCCCCCGCCCGACTGCGACCACCGAGCAACCATCCTCTTTTTACCTCCTCCTGTGTACAGGGCGATCTTAGTGGACTCTGAAAAGACGCTAACAGTACCCCGGTTTCTTCCCCCCTCCTTAGTGACCCCTCTCTTCAGCGTCAACGGATGCGGTTTATCGATCTGCCGCGCACATGAACGGACGCCGATACAGTACTCTTCCTAACAGAGACATCCTACTTTCCCCTCCCACCTGGGCTTACCGGAACTCCCTCTTTTCCCTACCTCAAGATGCTTTCCCTTTCTTCTCCAACGGGGGGTCCCCGTGCTGGCGAACACGCAAGAACCCCGACCTTTTTTCCCCGATCCCAAGACTCCGTTTCCCCCAAATCTTCGTTTTAAATTCCGTTTCTTCCTCCCCCCTTCCCCCCCCTAAGAGAATCCTACCCTCCACAGGAAGCAGGCCCCCGGGCGGTTTTTTTCTTTCCTTCTTTTGGTACTCCCCCCCCCTCCAGAAGAGCACCCCCTTAAGTATCCCAAGTTTTCCCCAATCTGCTTCCACTGCCGCCACGGGCAGGAATGTTCGACAGTACGTAAAGGCTGATTCCTCCAATTTTAGACTCCTCCCCCTACCCCCCCCCCCCGACCTAGTAAGTCCTCCCAGACCCGGCCCTTTTTCCTCCCCAACGGCCCTTTTTATTTTTTCCGACATCCATTAACCGCAGTTCCAGCAGCTACATCATCTATCTTTTTCCCCCGTAGTCCCCACTCATTGCAGCCCAGCGTTACTCTGCAGCTACCATCTTTCATTCTTCCTTTTACTCTTACCCCCCCCTTCGCTCCTCTCCCAGAAAAAGTTCAGCGCTACGCGAAAAAGTCCGCTCGCCGTCCCCTCCAATAAATCCTTTCCTGTACCTATGTCTTCCCCTTCTCTTCCCCCTCTAAACTTGATTCCCCCCTCCCCCCCTGATCGACAAGAGCATCGCCACCGCGGTGGTTCTCTGATCTACCCCCCTCAGGCCCCCCTTACTAATTCCTCTCCCACGTTACGTGCGGTATAGAACGTCCTCCTTTTTTTTCAATTTTTCCCATCGTGCGCGTCGGCCGAGCAACCGACGAACCCACCCCTCCACCCAATTTGTTTGTGGCCCCCCCTTCCTCAGATCCCACTAGTCCCTTTTCCCCAAGACCCAAATTGGAGGCTGCGAGCGGGATACCGCACGAAGGTGTGCCTCCTGGGGTTTCATGACCCTGTTTTACCCCCGACCATGATTGCCTCAGCTGATTTCTCCTTCTCGCTGTCCCTTTATGTAACACCGGGCGTTGTTGTTGAAAAGATTTTAGTTCTCCCCCCCCTGAGACAAAACCACACCTTCTCTTTTTTTTTTCTCCGCCCTAATCTCCCGTTTTCCATTTTTCTAACCCATATCACCCCCGGACGCCTGTCTCCTTCCCCTACTCTGTACACCCCCTTCATCAACCTGTTTTTCATTGATGACTTTTTTAGAAGTTTTTTTTTCCCTGATCCCTTAGGGGAAGATTACTTTCACTAGTTTGTTTTAGCTCCCCTCTTTCCAGTCTTCCCCCTTTCCCCGTTGGGGTGATGAGGAATCCTGGTCCCGGGGATCTTCTTACCATTTTTCTCCCCCTTTTTACTTGTCTCTTTCTGGAATTTGAGTTTCCCTTTCATTTGGCCACTGCGGGCTGCTTCGTCTGCTTCTTTTCCCCGGCTTCTCCTCTGGTGCTCAGATTTTTCCAATCCCCCTCCCCCCTTCCCCCCCCCCCCTTTGAAACACTTTCGTCCCCTTCCCGCACTCCCAGCCTGGGCAACATCACGACCAAAAAACTCACCTCACAAACACAAATTCACCTTCCCGCCTTTTTCTCCTTAAAATTTCCCTTACCCCGGAACCGTCAACCGACATACGTTACATTCCCTTGCCCTCCTCCCCCACCCCTTGTCTTCCTTCACCTCCTCCAACAGACAGGCGGCAACCTCCACGCCCCCCACCCTTGACCTCTTCGGGTAACCTTCTAATTGAGATACGTCCTCTTCCCTGCACCAATCAAACCCCCCTTCCCCCCTTTTGCACCCCCTCTAACGCCCTGGGCAACGCCATCCCAGCCGACCCTGTAGTCCTTCATCTTTTCCTTAACGGCCCAGCGTCGCCTAATTCCCTTTCCTTGAGTTAATCTCTTCCCCCCTCTGACGCGAACAGCACCTCAGCACTCACCAATCTGTCCTTCGACCCCTTCTTCCCTTCCCAAATACCTTCCCCTGTTCTTCCAACACCGCCCCTTGCCCTTCGACCCCCTTCTTCACTAATTCCCCCTTCCCCCCTCCTCCACCCGCTCCTCTCTCTTTTTCATCTCCTTTCTTGTTTTTTGCTATCTCCTTCTGAGTCGTGGTGAATTAGGTTGTCCCCTTTCCTTCTTACCTTTTATATTTTTTAGGGCCCAGCCACAGTAGGGTGCTGAGGTCGTCCACTTCCTTTCTTAGTGCTAGTTTTTTAACTCTCGGGTCCCCCTTGGATGTGATTTCTTTTCCCCAGTCATGTCTCTTTTTTGCTTCTATTTAATTTTCCAGTCGTGGCGGTGACGAATAAGCTTCAGGTCTCGACGGTGAGAAGTTTTGGAAGACGATTTAATTTTTGTCGTGACTTACCAGTTACGGTAGGTCCTTTTTCCTTTTTTTCAGAACTCCTTTTTTCTTTCCACGGTGAGCTTTTGCGCTGCCGGTAGCGCGTGAGGCGTTGAGAAGATTTTCCTGTTCTTTTTGGAGGTCCTTTTCTTCTCCCTATGCTTGTAAGCGGTGGTTACGAGTTTTTTTCCTTTTGGTCTTTTGTTTTTTGCCAGGTTGCGGGCTGGTACGAAGCGTTCCCATTTCGTTTCTTTTCCCATTCTTTTTGTTTTACCCCATTGTTTTTCTTTTTTCTCTTGTCCCGGTGTTTCTTTCAGGGTGGTTGGGCCTTGAGTTTGCCCAGGATTTCTGTTAGTGGTTCATTTTCTCTTTTGGCGACTTTCCATTCGCTTTTGCATTCCCTTTCCTTTTTTTTCCTACTGTCTGGCCGCACACCGCTCAGGCTCAGGCCAATCAATCGCATCCTCGTATGATTAAGTCTTTTTGGCACTCCTACGCCTGCTAAATTTCTCCCGTCATGAATGAAAAGGGTTTCCGGAGGTAGCCTCTGTCAAGTGATTCATTTTTTATAACCCCCTCCCCCCTTGTTTTGTGGGACTCGTGACACTGATGAATATAGCTGTTCCAGATTTTCCCCACTTCCTTTCTGTCTACTTACCAGGTTTGAATAATTTTCTTCCACTCCCACCCCCCCCTTCCCCAACATTTCATAAATGAGACCTTCTAGGGTTCTGGTTCTTTCCTCTTCACGATTTCTAGAACCCAGGATTCCCCCGTTTTTCTCTTTCTTGTATGGACCCTCGGATGGTGCTTCAACGAGAGCAGGATTTCTTTCTTTTGGGTTTGCCCCCTCTCTGTGTGTTGTGTGGGTTTGTAAACGAATTGTCAATCCCGAAAGGAGTTCCAAGGCAGATTTTCCAAAGCTTTCCTCCTTATTTACTTCCTTTTCGTCCGATCTTCCCTGGTTTCCCTCACTGAAGATAAAAGGTGCACCCAACCGTTCGTGCGTGTTCTCAAGCCCACAGATCGGCCGGCCATTTCGCCAGTAGAAATTTATGTCTTTTATTGGTGACGTTGAAAAGTGGTGCGGTGCACAGCGTTCTTGTCCACGAGATCAAAGCAAGATTGATGGAATTACATTGTTGAGCCTTTTTTTTTCTTATAGTGAACGCTCAGCGTTCCTTGTTCTTTGACTGACGACTATTGAAGTTTGGCCCTTCAGCTTGTCGATTTATCTTCACGATTGTGTTTCTCCCCCCCTAGTTTTTCGTTCTTTCCTTAAATAAACTTTCTCCCTCAGGTGGCTTCGTTGCTACGTTTGCGCATGCTTCCTATTAGAACCTTGATTTTGACCGGGTTTTTGATTGTTTCTCTTCTCCCCTCTGTTTTCTTTCTTTCCTCATAAAGAAGTGTTGGAACGACGGGGGCTTGCAGATGAGTTATTTCCTCCTGTTTTGATTCCCCATGGTTCTTTGATGTGCCTCGTTCGTTTGTATCTCCCCCTTCCGAAGAAGTCCCCTTTTTAACGCGAAGTGTAGTGGGTGTTTCGGATTCCTTAAGGCCTACTTCGTTTGTTTCTTTCTTGAGATAACTACCATAATCCTTACTTGCTTCCCTCCTTTAGAGGAGAAGGCAACGACTAATGGGAGTGGGCAAGTTGGTGAATTTCTTAGGTGTATTTTTTTTTCTTTTCAAGCCCTTTCGTGCTTCGGTGTTCCGGGTCCCTCATGTGATATTGTTATCCGGTGGCTCATCCCTTCTTCGTTTCCGCCCCCCTCTCTTTCCGCATTGTGATCTGTTAAGAAGGTTTTTTTTCGAGGTTCTCCTTTTCTCGTTATCCGGTTTGCCTATACACCGCGTCCCGAGGAGGGCACGGCCTTATCCTTAGGAGAAGGTTCAGGTCATCTGATTGCCCCCCTTTTTTTTCATATGATGGAGGAGCTGTCGAGGAGGATTGTTAGGAGTAGGGAAGGTGGCGTTGAGGCAGAATTCTCTCACCCTAACCCGGATATGAGTTTGTGTGCGTGTTAGTCCGGTGTTTTGATATCGACTCCTTTTTACCAACCGTGACTGTAGTCAGGCACTTCCCCCCTCACCTCCCTTTCAATTCCCTCTTTTTCCCGAAGAGGGCGGAAGGGTTCGTCAAGTCGGGCGGGGTATTTCGGTCTTCATTTTTCACAGTCAAGTCTTTCCCCTGCCCTTACCTTAGAGTCTGTTCTTTGTGGTCTTTTTTATTTGGTGAAAGACGAGATCAGTTTTTGTTCTGGACATTATTCGAGTCGTTTCTTGCGTTGACCCAATTCTTTCGCCTCTTTGAGGGGTTACCTCGGGACCCCCCGGCCAAGGCTGGGAACCCGATAGTGGTCGCGAGGAGGTTGTACCCATTTGTGGAGGTTTTTTTTTCCTAGTGTTTAACTTCCATCACTGACTACTTTTTCCCCTTTTTAGTGTTTTTTTTTTTCTTTTCGTAGCGAGATGTCGAAGGGTCGTGTAGGTTGAGGTCCCCGTTTTGGGATGGTATCCCCTCTCTTCCCCCCCCCCAAAAGGTCGTATATCCACGGACCAGTCAGTGGGTTTTTTTTATCCCCATTATCCGGCCCTCTCCCACGCCGTGTATCTCCCCCTTTCTCAGCGTCGGACACTTCGGAACGTTACTGCCTTAAACCAAAACCGCATGCCAGAAACTTCCTTTTCTTCTTTCTTTCTACTAATTGAACTCTTCTCATGGATCACTCCTTTTCTTTTCTTCCATTCTCTTGTTTTCGAGAGATTATTGATCGCAATCGATGCAGCCATCCGTCAAGCTTCCGGTTGTGCCTCCTCTTTTTTTTTTTTTAGGATGAACTAAGATTCGGATGGTCCCTGTTGTTGAAGCAGGTTTTACCTAGCTCACTGAGTGTTCTTCCCTTTTTCTTATTAATTCCTTCCCCTCCCCCATGACAGGAGCAGGTCTCGATTCCTGTCGGCGGACTGATACCAGCCCACACTTGGTAGCCCCCCTCCCCCCATCCCTCCACTTCCCCCCTCCTGTTCCGCCCCTTTAATAGTGATACCTTCCAACATGCCCCTTTTCTCCTTTTCTCCTCTCCTCTTCCCTTTGCAAAACATCAATTTCACCAACACGACCGACCGACCGATCGGTCCCACTTATCGGGTAACTATTTCCCCATTTTGCGGGACTCCCTGTGAACTCAAATAGGTCTCCAATTTCCCCCATTTTCCACAGTTCCCTCTTTACCCCCCCCTCACCGACGCGATCACCTCCAGGTGAACAGCACCTAGGATCCGCTGTGCGCCCCTTCCCCCAATGCCCCTTCCCCCCCCCGAAAGAAGCCTGAACGACCTATATCCCCTTTGACCCCTCCTTTTCTTCCTAAAAGCTGCCCTACCGCAAAGCCCTCGCTTGCCATCCCTTGTTCCTTCGACACCTATTTTTTGTCAAAAGCGACCCTCGCAGCGTTGTCCCCCCCTACTTTTAGAGATCATCACCGTACGGACAAAAAAGAGCCCAGCTTGTCCCTGACTAACTGTGCTTTATTTTTTCTCCTTTCCCCTGAGCCACCGTCCTTCTTAATCCCCGCTCCCTCCCCTCTCTACAGAAATTCCAAAGACTCAGACTACCTCGAGGTCCTTCCTAATAGGTAGCCACCCTTTGTATTTTCTCGAAGGCCTCCGCCTTTTCTGAAAGCAACCCGACCACCCCAGGAATGCAAATCTTAAATTCGAACTTTCCGTCCAAAACGTACGCTGAAGTCTGAACCCCCCCCTCACCCCTACAGCTTTTCCCCGATGATAGCCTCGCCCCACAAGGCAGCCCCCTGTCTGTTACGACCAACACAATACCCTCCATCAAGCGATACGTGCCCCCGCACGGTTTTCATTTTCCCCATCGTTAAAGTCGTTAAGATCCTCCATTCTGTTATGATTTCTAGCCCATCCCCCCCGGTCCGTCCCGCCGCGGCACCAGTCCCATAACCCTTCCCCTCCTTAAACCCCCCTTTGGATTTAGGTTTTTCCTACATCTCCGAAGGGCCGCGAAAGCACGCTGTTATTTACCCCAGTCTCTCAGAGAATTTATTCTTCTTTTAATACTTTTTTCGTTCATCGAAAACATCGAAACAATCGAGCAGAGAAACGATAAAGAACACCTTTTCCAGAAGAGGTGTTATCTGTTTGCCTCTCAGCCCCACTGCCCAGCATCCCCAGCCCCTCCCCGCGCGCGGCAGAGATGTATGAGGCATGAAGACTCCAGAAACTTTTATTGTCCTCCCCCTTGCCCACGGAACCGGTACAATGCGCATAGAAAGCGCGGACGGTCGAGCTCTAAGTAAATACGCCCTACACCTTTAAGGCCTGATGACTCTTCTACCTTCCCCCCTCGTCGTCTAAATAGTGAGTGCAGTTCCTTGATCGGGGAAAACCTAATCCCCCTTAAACAACCGCTCTCTGCACCCCTTCTAGTTAGTGTTAGAACTGCAGAAGGGATGCTATCTAATCCAAAGAACGTGTTAGACTGGGTTTTCCTTCCCCTTTGTTACTCCCCTGACTTTGGCATCAGTCCTGAAGTCCTTTCTTTCCTCGGCTGACCGTACCCCAATTCCCGCTGGATTTCTTTTACAATTAGTTGACCCGCGCAACACAACACAACTGCATTTTTTTTACCCCCCTCTCTAAATTACTTTCTCCCCCTTTTCTAGTACTCATATGCATCCGCACAAAGCCTTATCCTTGCGTTCTCTCTCCTTTCATAGTGAAGCACTTCCCAAATACCACCGCCGTCGTCGCAAGGTCTGTACTTTTTTCTTTTTTTTAGTTTGCTTTCCTATGCATTTTAACGACGGGACTGATCTCACGCTCCTTTCTCCTTTCCATCTCGATCCAACCTTTCCCGTTTTTAGTACTTTGTGGGGATTGTCGAGCAACGTGTTTCCTTCCCCTTTCTTCTCCACTCTCATTCCCCCCAGTTCTCCTGAATGTTTTCTGAATTTTTTTTAATTTCCTCTTTCCCCCCCCCCGCGGCCAGACGGAGCCACCCCCTTGTGAGAGTTTCTGTCCCTTCTAGGGAGCGTTTGAACCCACAGAACCTCCCTCCCCACTCTTTCCACATCTCCCCCCCCTGCTACAGCACTAGACAGCGGACCTAAAGACCCTCACACCTTCCCCTAAACACCCCCCCCCCCAGACAGAACCTCCCTTTTCCCCTCCTGACCATCCTTTCCCCTCCTTCAGCTAAACCGGACAGGAAAACGGAAAATCACCACCTGACCCTTCCTCTTTCCCCAAACTATGTTTCCCCCTCATTAACAGCAAAGAACACCTACCTTCTATCTTTTCCCCCCCGTCCTTTTCCTTTCCGGTCGGCAACTCACACCCACACCCGGATCTTGTCGGCAACCAGCAGTAAAATACAGGACAGCCCTTTCACCTTCAGCAGACACAAACATGACCCTTTCGTATTCCTCTGCAATCCTTGATTTGCAATCTAAGTCACTCTTCCCCTGTTTTCCTTCTCCCCATGCCGGACGTCTGGCTCCCGCACACAAAGATGCGCCCCCGTAGGCCACCTTCCCCCGGCAGAAAGTACCTGCTGTGCAAAAGACCCTCCCCCCTTTCCCCCCCGATGTTCCTTCTAATTAGGACTTTCGGAAACCTCACAGCCCTCAACCTGACCTCTTCCTTTCTCTTTTTACTTCCCCCCCCCTTTTGTTTTGAGAGGCGGTGATTGACTTTTTCGCCCTTCTTTTCGGTTCCATTCCGGTAGCGCGTGAAGGTTTTCTAACGATTGGATTTTGTGTGAGGTCTACCTGACCCCCTTCCTTCTTTTGCTCCTTTCTCTAGGTCTGTTTTTTTAGTGGTGGGTTGGCCAAGAATTTCCTCCATTTCCCCCCCCCCCGGTTTGTCTTCTCTTCTCCCACTCATTGTTGCTGGAGATTCACTCTTGTTCATTTCTTAGCGCCGTGAGCCCGCCGAGATTCAGGGTGCGGTGAGGTTGAACCTTCTTCCCTTTGATTTCACATTGTTTGTCCCCCCCCCCCCCCGGGTTGGGTGTGATTGTGCCTCCTTTCTTCTAGAGGTGTCCCCTTTTTCCCCTCTTTTGTGTGTGAGTGGGGTGCCCGTCTGGATGCGGGGAGATGGTGGGTTACCTTTTTCCAGGTGCGTGATTGAGTGAGTCCACCCTTCCCCCTTTACGGTCGAGTTTGATGGGTTGAAAGATTTCAGTTTGCTTTCTTTCTGTCTTTCCCCCTGATTGTATTTTCCTTTTTTTAGCTGGTTGTTTGGGTTGTCAGGGGCGGTGAGGGTGCCCAGTTACTTGGGTTTTCCCTTTTTTTGTGCCTCCGATTTTTCCTTTTCGGTGTGGGCTTTCTTTTTGGCCCGACGTGTCTGGCAACAATTCCTGAGAGGTTCCCCCCCAGTCCCCGCGCCGACCGCCCGGCTCTACCCTTCCCTTTTTTGCCAGCTACTGTTACGCAAATGGCCATACCCTTTTTTTCTTAGAATTATCCCCTTTCCCTTCAAAAAGATTATGGTTCCCCTTCCTCATACCTCCCCCCCCTCTTGCATCTAGATGGCCGATAACCGACGCGTGCTTCTCCCTTTTCAATGCTGCCCTCCCTTCTCACGAAACAACTTTTCGAAAGTATCTTTTCTGCGGGGTCCAGGATTTGGTATTTCGCCAGACTTTCCTTCTCGGAGACTCCACCCCCTGCTTCCTTTGTTGTGGACGGATTGTGGCAAGCGGATGCTGCGACTGCCGAGGGTGTCCCTTTCTCCGCTTCTTCAAACTCCCACCCCCCCCTCCTGTGTGGTGTATCTTTGGCCATCCCCTCCCCCCCCTCCCGGTCACGCTTCACCAAGTGCACACTAGGACTTCATTCGCGTTATTACTCCCTGCTGCGATTGAACGCCCCACGTAATATCCACCTACTGGCCACCCCTTAGTTTTCCGTTAGTCGCTAGAGCCCGATTCGAATGCCTCTCCCCCCAGATTTACCTTTTCAAGATGTTGTTTTCGGATTCTTGGTCCCAATTTCCTTTCTTTTGGAGGTGAACGTCGGCATAGAACGCCAACGTATTTCTTTCCTTTTTGACCCACGTGGTCTCGAACTGTTTTCGTTTTTCCTAAGAGTTCTCCTGTCTGTTTTTCTTGCTAGTCGACCGATGACTTGGCCCGATTACTCTTTCCTCGTGCTGTCATTTTTTCTTTTTAGATCTTTTCTTTGTCCTTTTTTTTCTGAGCTCCTTCAGTGGCGGGGGTTATGACTGGAGTTAGAGGCTTTGTCCTTCTAAGCTTCTCCACCCCTTTGTTACGGTTTTCTGTATCCGCACTTTTTTTTTACTTTTTTCTTTTCAGATCAGTGTAAGGACGGGCCTACTCTTTTTCCGTTCCTATTCTTTCAGCGATATTACCTTTTCTCGAGTTTTCCTTGTCAGGGAGATCGAAACACATGAGACGCACCGTTTTCCTAGCGGGTTTCTGTTCTTGCGAAGACTTTTTGCGGACCACTTTTCTGGTGTTGGCTGTAAAACTGACATTAAGAATCACCTGTACAGGTTTCTGGGTAGGTCCCCTCCCGTGATATTCGACCGTTTTTTCATGTTCTTTTCCTTTTTAGTCGTGGTGCGATGGCGGTTTTTTTCGTAAATCAGTGTGCTTTCCTTCCCCGTACTTTTTGAGTCGATAATTTTCTTTTTTTCTGTTTTTCTTTCTTTTGAAGATGTGTCCGGCCTTCGAAGGGTGATGTTTCCCTCCCCATTGGGGTTGTCTGGTCCGATGGAAATTTTTATTCGCCCCCTCAGACAAGCAAGTGTTTTTCTCGATTCTGTAATTCAAGTTTCCTTTGGCTTTAAAGTTTCCCCCTGTCGGCGGAGGTGGTTCGTTATTTTTCTTAGGCGTCCCTTTTTTTTTTTGGCATCCGATCTACAACCTTTGAACTTTTTTCTTTCAGGTGTCGTTGATCGCCGGCGTGTGGTCAGGATGGTAGATTCTTCTGCAATCCCTTCATTTAGCCCGTGGTCCCCCCCCGGACTTCCTTCTAGATTTGTGCCTCTGTGTATTAGTGTCTTCTTTTTGGAAGATATCCATGTCTGACCGGCGTCGCAGAATCCCTTCCTATTTTCGCTTCGCTTTTGGTGTTTTTTTCATGGACAAGATCTATTTGTCTTTTTTCATTTGTCGAGATGCGTCTGGGGTACCTGGTCCTTTTCTTTTCTTGTCATCTTCTTCAGTTTCTTTTTCCCAACAGCGTCTTTCAAGGCCAGGTTTTCCTCCTTCGTGGAGATTTTTTTTTGGCTGGTGGTGCTGGCGATGATGTGTTTCCCTCCACTGAGGCTGAGCCTAATCAGCGTCCTAATTCGGTTTTTCCGGTCTTGTCTTAGTCGACCCTGTTTCCTTCCCCTTTTTACTTTTGATTTGGTTTTTTTTTTCCCCCTCTTGTTGGTTCGCCGGGTGACCCACGAGATAGTAAAGGAATCCCTTCTTACTTTTTTTTTCCCATCGTAAGTTTTTGTCCTCTCCCTCCCCTTTATAGAGATGAAAGCCTGCGTCTCCATGACATCGAATCTTGAGGAACCGATTCCCCCCCACCCCAGGAGATAGTTCTTCCGCCCCTTCCTCCCTCCTTAGGACTCTACACAGTAAGTGATCCCTCACCTCTTTCCTCCCCCCTGTGTTCTCTCTTTCTTCCTGAGACCGAATCTCCTCGCGATGCTGCGGGTTCGAGTTTGTGGGGGTATTCCTTGCCTCCGCCGGCCCTCTCTCCTGGCAGCTTTCTGAGGTCAATCTCAGACCCCGGTAGTTGCTAGGTATCGGGTATGTATTAAGACCGGTCCCCCCCCCTCCTTTCCCTGGAGTTCTTCGACTAGGTGTTGTCCTGAAGATAAATCACCCCAATTTGGACCTCCCCCCCCTCGCATCCCCCCCCCTAAGTTCCGCCCTGGCGTCATTACGTATGAACCCCTCCTTCTTTTTAGTCATTTTTTTTTACTCATAAGATGAACACCTCAGCACCAAGACCAGCAAGCCACGCCTCTTAACCTTCTAGTGACAATTTGGGCTGGGTTTGCATACGTTGGTAAATGCACTCTTTACTCCCCTTCTCCTTCCTTCCCCTTACAACGACCGACGAGTAGCAGCCAGGTGAAGACCACATAGGAATAAGATTTGTTTCTCCATGCCCCCCTACTCCAAACCCTCCCCTCTCCCCTTCCTCATACAGTCTTACTCCTGTCTCTAAAAATTTCCTCCCTTCCCCCGACAGTTTCCGACACGCCCCTCGCGGGCCATGCGACGTGTACCGGTCTGACCCCCCCCTCTTCTTTCCCCCCAAGACTCCCTTCTCCTTTGGTAAAATGCTTCGTAACTAAGAAAGCCCCTCGTTTCTTTCCCTTCCTTGCGGGATCGAGACCCCGCACCAGCGATCAACTATCCTTCCCCAGACCTAAACTGCTCTCCCTCCCATTCCGCGCACACCTGTGTTTCTCCAACTCCTACCTTCCCCCTCTTTCCTCAGACGCACGCTCCCATCCTCGGCGAACAAGGCGGGTGTTCTTCCCTCTCATATTGAAAGCTGAGTACTCTTTCCCCTCCGACCCCCCGTAACCGATTCCCTTTTCCCTTTGTAAACCTCGTTTCTTCAGGGATGGTGCCAACCCCCAAACAGTCCAGATAACTCTTTCCTCCGACCTAGAACAACTTACTGCATCCCCATTGCACCGGTTGTTCCCTCCCCCCCCCCCCCCAAAATTTCTCCCCTCGATCCACCAGGACTCACTGACAAGGGACTCCACTTTTCTTGTAGACATCTTTCCTCACTTAGTACCTCTTGATATGGATTTTAGCCTCCTCCAAGAACGCGCCGGCAGTCCCCGCCCGCGACAGAAACAACTCCCCTCAATAAGCCAACGTTTAGATTGGTTCCCCTCCTCCCCCATTTCACCCCCTACCAGGCCTCCTCTCACGCTCGATCCGCCTAATAAGCACTTTCAAGCCCCCCCCCTCTGCCTGACCTCTTCCTCGATTTAATCGACGATGGACCCCCCCCTTCTTCTCCCTCTCCCCCTGAACACTTCTCCTCCTCGTCGTCCGTCAGTCCCAGATTATGACACACCCTGAGAAGTATGAGACCCGTTTCACACGATCATCCAGAAACCCCCCCCTGTCAGGACTTTTTAGTCCACCCTCCCCTCCCGTCACTTTTCGTCACAACACTCTGAGACAAGATTTTCATCCACCCCTGCCCCCCCGCTGGTGTCTTCCCTCCTCCCTCCCCACTGTACTCTCCTTGCCGTCAAGCTCGCTCGACAAGGGGTCCTTCATTTTCCCAAGAAAATTCTTGAGACCCTTTCTTCTCTGCCTTGCACCTCTTTCCCCTGTTTTCCCCCCCCGCTTTCCCCACGTATGAGACTCGGGATTCAGAAGCAGGGAAGACTTTTGCTCGATGTACATCCCAACTACCTCATTTTTTTTATGCTGGGTTTTCTCGATGGGCCGGGACTATGGCCTCACCTCTTCCGTCCGAGAGGATTTAAGTTTTTTCCCCCCCCTTACCTTGTTCCAGATTGTCTATTTCACCTCTTTCAAACTGCGTACCACAAAACTTAGGTCCCCTAAATAGAGCTGCCCTCTTCCGAACCCATCTACTTGCATCATTGTTTTGTCACCCGGCGCTTTTCCCCCTCTCCTGGTTTCCCCCTCCCCCCTCTTTCAATACAACCCCGGTCTGTGCCTTGTCTGTTGAATTGAGTCGCCGTTTTTTTGGGTGAGACCTTCCTTTTTTGAATCTTCTAGGTGCCTTCCCTCCTCTGCACCTTTTTTTCTTCTTGCCTTTCACGGGTTGTGCGTCCACCACACAAGGGTTCCTCCCTTTCTTCTCCAGGTCCTCACAACCATGCAGGTCCTGATGCGTTGTCCTTACTTTTTTTAGCCCCCTCGGCACAGGCGGGCCTTGATTGCGCTCTGCTTTTTTCTTTATTCCCCCTCCTGTACGTTAAACCTAAGATCAAATTCTCGGCCCACCCTTCCCTCCATCCTCGCTTTTACCTACCGCCCTCACTCCCCTCCACAACAACCAAAGAACTAAAAAGCCCCGCTTTTCCACATTCCTCCAATAACCCGAATGTCCCCCCTTTCCTTCCCTTCAACGCTTAACTGCAGTCTGTTTAAACCTTCTCCCACGATCCCCTTCCCGCAATCGTACCGCCTCACACTTCCTCTCAAACAAGGATCACTTCCGGACCTCCCTCCCTGCAACTCCCTACTTCCCCAAATGGATCTAGGCAAAGTCACAGAACCGGTTTGGGTATTTCCCCCCCTGCAATTTCCCACCCCCCAAGCCCCTTTCTCATGAAGACCCTTAACCTTTCCAGATTTGACTACCCCCCCATCACGTGGATTTCGGTCATACGAGATCCCGCACTGGACTGGTGAAAATCACCCTCCCTCCCCTCTTGTCCCCCGCCCCCCTTCCCGGACCTTCCCGACCCTACCTTCTCTTCCTTAAACCCTTTCCCCGCTGGACTCGGCGAAACGCTCACGGACTCGAAAGGTCCTTACCCATTAGTTCCTCAAAGTTAACTATATCTTCTTACCCCCTAATACGTTTTTGTCCTTTCTTTTCTAGCGTGTGGGCCCGGGTTCGGTTACTAAAAATGTCCTTTTCTTACGTGAGTACCTCGTTTTGTCGACCCGAGGTCCATTCTTTGTTGATTCTTTTTTGCGTCCTCCCACTTTAGGTATGCCGAGCCGGTTCCCGACGTAAAGCTTTTGGATTTCTTTCGGTTTGACCCTGCCTTTTCGGACCTGGAGGTCTTCGATTCCTACCCTTCCATCTTTTTGTTTGGGTGAGTTTGAGTTGCCGACGCGTTTAACAAGAATTTTAGTCCTTTGCCCCTTCCGAGTTCCCTTTGTTGAGGCGTTTCGTCTGTAATTCTTTTTCCTTGTTGTTTACACTATCGGTGTGCGGGCCCCCCTGTTAGAGACGTTT
>Ga0179591_1224279_pt1 | contig 17027 bp, 29 predicted proteins | sample CZOMad2_1_08_16f_FD_182891 | JGI IMG/M metagenome (GOLD analysis project Ga0179591, IMG submission 182891) | Vadose zone soil fungal communities from Angelo Coast Range Reserve, California, USA - CZOMad2_1_08_16fungal (PacBio error correction) | ecosystem: Environmental > Terrestrial > Soil >... | reverse complement strand
GGACGCCCTCTTTTCCCTTGTCGACGACCGTCGCCCCTGCTTTTTTTTTTTTTGAAGTTTTCTTGATTTCCCTTGCCGGGCCCCTTGGTCGTGCTGTAGGTTTCCCCTCCTTTCGACGCCATTTGTTTTTTTTACCCCCCATTTTCCCCTGGGAACGTGCTTATCGTCCCCGACATGTTCTTCACCTCCAGTAGTGAAGTCGTTTTTTCTTCCACACTTTGCCTTTTCCTTGGTTGAGACCGTTCCATTCCGTCGGGGTCTCCGGACGGCCGGAGTTGCACCAAGTAGTGACCCGCCCTCTCCCTTTCTTTACTATTCTTGTTTTTTTGCTGAGGAGATCCCGTCGGGCCTACGTGGCATTTGTCCGGTCCCCCTGTCCCTTTCTTTGGTTGGTAATCCGGTGGTTATCCACACATCTCCTAATTGGTCTTTTTTTTTTTCTTTCATCCCCGCTTCGGTTCCGTTTAGTTTTTTCAATCCTTGTCGTCACGTCTATTTCCCCCCTGGATTTGGTTGGCGGAACAAACACTTCGTTTTCTTTTCGGGGACCTCCCCAATTTTGGGGTTTTATGTGCCCTTTCGACGGGGTTCCGTCAAACCCCCCCCGGGGAGCGACCGGTCGGTTTTTTTGTCCATGTCTTGCCTGGCCTTTTTTTTTTCTTGCACGTTCTTTTCCGGGTATCCGTAATAGGGTCGGCGCCCCATCCCTCCTGTTGCGGCGGTGGTTTAACCTTTTGTCCCCAAAGGTTGACGCCCCGTTGCCCCCGTCCTCTTTGTTCCCCCCCAAAAAGGTTCTTTTTTTGGGATCGAGCCTTGCCGTTGCACGACGGCCCCCCCCCCCCCAACGCCGCCTCCCGCTCACTCCCTTCCCCCAACGACTCTTCCTTCCACCTTGTTTGTTCTTGTGGTTTTTTTTTTTTTTGTCCGTCGCCCCAAACACGTCTTTCCCCTTTGCATCAATTTGTGGGGCCCCCCTTCCCTCCGATCCCACCAGCCGTCATGGGTATGGAAGCTTTTTTTTTTTTAACCACTGTTTTTCTTTTTTTCCCCCCCCCCTACCAAAATCTCCGTACAACCCAAAATATATGTTTTTACCCGACAATTTTTCCCTCTTATTCCTGGCCTTTTTGCCCTTTACACACTGTTGTTTTTCCCAACTTTCTTGCCTTTTCTTGTGCCGGTTCATTTTTGATAGATCGCTTCCTGGAGGCAAGCTTTCTGTCTTTTTTTTACCCCCCCTTTTTCATTTGCAAGCGCCTTGACTTCCCCCGCCCCTGTTGACTTTCCTCTTCCCACCCCCCTCCGTGTCCTTCACACCTCACACGTCCTTGCCCGCAAAGTTTCTCCCCCCCCCCCCTGCACAATGCATCACCCCCTTTTTTTCAAGTTCGAAGCCTTTTGGGTTAAAACTTCCCGGGTCTTCTTTGTTCCCGCGCTCTGTTCTAAAACCTTCAAACCACTTTCCCCTTCCCCCCCCCTTTTTTTTTTTTCTGACTGCTCACCCCTCTTTGGCCCCCTCATAGAATTTTTTTTTTGCCCGTTTGGCACGGTTTTCCCCCCCCCCCATGGTGAAGACGGTGCTTTGGTTCTTCCCACGCCCTCCCGTATGTCCTTCGGCTTTCCACGAACTGCTTTCTGCTTAATGGGTTAGGGTCCTTTTCCATTGACCAAACCCGCTTGTACGACTTCGCGTTGCTGTTGCGCCTGGTTTTGGGCGTTCCAACTTTGCCCGGTCGTTGTCCCCCTGCCCGGTGCTCCTGTGGCTCCAATCGCTTATTCACGCCAACGGCTTTTTCGTTTCCTGTGCTTTGCCCGGATCCCCCTCTCTGTACACACGATGGGCCCTTTTACGTGCCGCTGGGTCTTTTTCTGATCCTTCTGCTCGTGTTGTTTTTGGACACTGTTTGAGAGGGTGGCCTTTTTTTTCGTTGGCGGTGCTTGATGTTTCCTTTCTGGACTTCAAATGGGGCCTTTTACTTTTTTTTTCCTACTTAGGTTCGCTCTCCGCTCCAGCGAGGCGTTTTCTTTTTTGCTTATTGTTCACACCGCCCTCGCAGGTCACGGTTTCCCAGTCCCCGGCGTTCCCCTGACCCAATTTTCTTCGTAGTTGTGCTGCCTGGTCCTTTCTCTTGATTGGAAGCAGGAGTTATTTAGCTTCACCTCGGTTTTCCCCGATCTTAACTTTTTCGCGGGGCGACTCCGGCCTTTTTAGGTGCGCATTTGGTTTTCCTGGAGGGCATTCGGAGTAGTTTTGACCCCCAAATGGAAAGGGGGTCTTCCTTATTTGACCCCGGGTATCTTTGATGGGCTGGTGGTTACCCCCCTGATTGTTTTTAAGAGGGACCCCTCTTTTTTTTTGTTAAATCTAGTTACCAGCAGGTCTTTGTTTGGGTTTGGTGTATGTGTCTTCCACTGGAATTTAGGTCGATGGTTTTGGTCTTGGTCTCTGGGTGATATAGAAAGTGTCAAATTTCCACTACGGGTTTCCCGATGTCGGCAGGCCCCCAATCCCCCCGCTTCCATTTAGAAAAAATTTCGGTACTTTTTTTTTTTTTTTCCCCCCCCCCGATCCCCCCTTTTTTCAGTTGCCTCCGTGTCATTTTACCTACTCCTCTTCTACTTACAGAAAGCCCCTCCTTGTGGAGGCAAAGGATCCCTGAACGGGGCTTCTGTCCTTCAGGGGGCCACTTTATTTTTTGACCCGTGCCGGCATTTTATTCCTTCCCAACAAAACCCGCCATAAGTTTGGGGTCTTAATTTGGCGTGCTTGTTCTTTAAGCGGACCGGGTTTCTTTCAACAGTTTGGTGAACTTCCGTCCCCCCTTCCCTTTTTTTTTTCTTTTGGGCCTGGTCTCGTTTTCCACCACCACGCCCCCCCACCCTTTTTTTTGATGTGTTCTCTAGCTTTTTTCTCTTGACCCATGTGGTTTTTTGAGGCCGCCGCGGGTTCACCACCTGGTCCCTAATCCGATTCCCCGGCTTAAAACATAATTTTCTTCCATTTGGTGTCCCGTATCAATGTTCCCTCCCCCCTGGCCTTGCTTGTCCGGGGCCCACCCAAAAAACCCCCGTCCCCCGCACACACGCAACGGTTTTTTCCTTTTCCTAATGAGTGGTCTTTTCCCCCTCGTGCGTCCCTCCCTGCTTTGACGTTTATGGTCTGTCGTTCTTCAGGCGGTTCCCTTTCCGCTTCCTTTTTTTTTTTAGATGCCGATTCCGAAAGCCCTAACGTTTGCCTGAAAACCGACGAGTTTGAAGAGTGTCTTTTTCCCCCTTCCGTTGTGAGGAGAACACACATCATTGCATGCGTGACCCCCTGTCATTTTCCGACCACCCCTTTTAATTGACCCTATGGGTTTTTCGATTCTTTTCTTCCTAATAGTTGTTTTTATCTATCCCTTTTCGGCTCGGGATTGTCGTGGGACCCCCTTTGCGGGGCTCTGGCCAATTTGTTCCCTCCTTTTTCCCGTTTTTTTCCCCTTCGCTATCGCCTGTCTTCTTGCCATCCCTTCGTGCAGTTCCCTCTGTTGCATCTAGTGTTCCCCCGTCTTTTTTTGCACGCTTTTGAATAGACTGCCGCCCCCCGTTTCACGGCGCCCCAGTCGCATCCTTTTCCCCCTTTCGAGTAGCTTCTTTTGCCCTTTTTCTTCCGTTTTTTTGCCGGTTGTGGTGTTTTTGTCCCCCCGGAACGGGTTTGGAGTGTTCACCCTTTTTTTTCTTTCTTTTTTTTTTTTTGGGCCCTTGTTCTTCTTTCGGACCTTCGAGCCCCTTTGGGTTCCCCTCTTTTGGGGACCTTCTTTCTTTCGTCACACGCTCCCCTTTTTCCTTTTTTTTCTGTCAACCTGCTGCGATCCACCCCTAAAACCCAACTGGGTGCCGTTTCCCTTCGGTTTCATTCCCCGGCCCAGAGCATGGGCTAAGGTTATGCGACTTGCCCCTGTTCCGCTTGCCCATAGCCCTGCCCACGGTCCCCCCCCGGTGCTTGGGTTGGTGTCGATGGGCTTGACTCCTTTTTGTCTCTATTTCTAGGAATTTAATGGCGACGCCAGCGGGTCCTTTCGCCCTCCGTTTTGGAATGTTTTTTCTCCATGTTGTGCTGAAACGTGTCCCGTTGTCGATCCTCCTGGAGGGCTTACTTGGTATAGGTTGCGTTTCCTCGTTTGAACCTGTTTGTGGGGCGTCTTTTTGGCCTGCCGGGACTTTGACGGAAACCTTTTCCCAACCCCCAACCCCAGCTGTTGTTTTAGGTTGCGTTCCTCACCACTGACTTTTTTTTTTAGCCGGCCACCTCCGCCTCGGCCTTCTTTGGACAAAAAACCCTCTTCCCCCTTGGCCTTTTCCCCACTTTCCCCCCCCCTTTTTGTTTTTTTTGTTGCCCATCCGATGTGCCCCTGGGCTCTTTTTGGGTCCAGCCCCTTCCCTCAGTTTTTCTCTTGACCGGTCTTCTTTTTTTTCCCGGTCAGGTTTCCCCAGAACCCGTGTCTGTTTTTTAGACCAAACGGTTCCTGCCCTTTGGTGCCCGTGGAAGCTCGGCCCCCTCCTCTCATTTCTCGATCACGCTGTTGACTGCTGCATCTTATCCGATTCTTGTTTCCCCCGGCCCCTGTCCTCCATTCTTTTTTCCCTGATAAAATTTCCTTTTTTTTTGTTTAAACTTTGGTCAAACGCCCCCTTTCGTGTTTTTTTTTTTTTTTCCAGAGCTAGAATGGTAGGGTCCCAAACTTCCGGGCTTTTTGCTTTTTGATTTCCCTTTTTTGCTGTATTGCAACTCTTGTGCCCTTTTTTCCTCCTTTTTTGGTCAACCTTCTTCCTTGTCCGCTTTCTTCCCCCCCAGGTTCGTACGACCCATTTCATGGGGTTTTTGCTTTTTTTATTCAGCTGCTTCCCTTTTCGTGTTTTACGACTGTCTTTTCCATCCCTTTTTTTTTCCACAATCCCTAATCGCGCCGTGTTTGTGGTTGCTTCCTCCACTTTTTTGAGCAAGGTCCCCCCCCCCTTTTTTGGTTCGGCCTCCCTCCCGCTTCGTTTCGACCCCTAATCCTTCCCGCCGAACTTCTTCTTGGCGGCCTGGTTTTTGGCACGCTCACCCTTCAGCGTTTATTGGTGGAACGCTTATCCGAGGGCGTTGGTTTTCCCCCCCTTCTTTTTTTTACTGGGTTTGCGGATTTGTCTCCACCGTCGCGACCAGGAACCTTTTTCCTTTTCTGGTTTTTTGATAGTTGAGATCTTTTGTTTTAGTAACGATGGCGGCTGTCCGCTCCTCTTGCCCTCCTTTTGACCCCCCATGCCTCCTGCCCGCAGGTTATTGGGTGCAGTGTTGGTGATGAAATTTGTTTTTTTTTTTCGCAATGTGTCCGTTTTTTTTTTTAGGCGGACCCCTTCCCCTTAGAGCTTTTACCCCGCTTTCCGGTCCCCCCGCGGCGAAGATGCCCCTTAGCCTCCCTCTCCTCGTGTCCCAGCCCGGGGTGGGAAAGTTTTTTAAAGTTCCACCCCGAGGGTGCCTCCAACTTTGCAGGACCCATCGTACGGGTTTTTTTTTTTCATCTATATTTTCCCTTCTTAGGTTTTTTGTTGGCCAAACATATATCCGGACAAGTGTTTTTCCTTCCAATTTTCGCCCTTTTTTTTTTTTTCAAGCTTCCTGGGGCCTTTTGGCCTTCCTTCCCATTCCCCCCTCGTAGTTTTTTGGGGATTAGGTCCCCCATTTTTTGGCTGCTTCTTCGTGAGGCGTGGGCTTTGTTTCCCCGGCGAGGGGTTTTCCCCTATCCTTCCCCGCCCCCCCGGCGCCAAACTTTTTTTTTTTTTGCTGCGGGGAGTCCTTCTTTTTTTTCCCCCCCCCCCCCCCCCAGCGTCCCGCCGTCTGTTTTTTCCCCCGATTACTCCTTGGCGCCTTGAAACTTTCGCCTCCCTCTCATTGCAACCCCTTTTTCCTGTCCCCGCGCCCCTTCTTTGTTTTTTTCCCGGACTGATCGGCCGTTTGCCCCGGTGTTTTTTTAGGGTGCATGTTTTTTTTCCCTCGGTGGCACCAGTCGAAGATGTTTTTTCCTCCTCCGTGCTTTGATGGTAGGCTTTTAATGATGCGGTCCTCCCTTGAAGCTGGGATGCCTCCCGTTCTTTTTTTTTTTGATGGGTTGCTCCCTGTTTCCTTTTCCTCAGGAAATTTTGCGTACGTAGTGCCCTCCTGGATCTCTTTACTCCTTTTTGTTTTTTTTTTTTTTGCTCTTCTCAAACGTCGGAATAATTGGGGTCATACGGTCCCCATTTTCGGGTTGTTTACATTCCCCTTTCCCTTCACACCTTTTCCCTTTCTTGGGCCTCTCTACGCTCTGGTTTCTTTTTTTTTGAGTTTTTCCCTTTTGGCCCCTGTCTACACCTCCCCCGACCTGTCACTGTTTTCCCCTTCTCTTGGCCCCGGCGTGGATTCCTCACCTTTGCCACGGCCGGTCCCTCAGTTCGGCCTTCACCCCCCAAATTCCGTTCGCCCCTTGTTGGCGACCATGTCACTTTCTTGTCCCCGATTTTTTCTGTTTTGTTGTTTCCCCCGCTTTCCTTGTGCACGCGTGTTCCTCCACAGGACCCCGGTGCAACAGGCTTTTCTTCTCTCATCGCGGGGTTGTTTCCTTCCCCTGTGTTCGTTTCGTGTGGGTGCGCCGGGCTTTCTGACTGGAGTGTGGTGATGCCCCCCCCCCACCATTATTCGGGGAGCAGAACAGGAATGTGTGTCGAAACCCCTTTTCGGACTCTCCCCCCCTTTGACACCAGTCCCATGTGTCGGACACACGGATTGTTCAGTGTTTAGTGTTTGTAGACAAGCAGCGCTGACACACCCATTTGTCAACCACCTTAGACCGACACCCAGAATTTTCTTCCTTTTTTTCTTTTCAGCGTTGCCAGAACGTCCCTGGGCCTCACATTCCAGGGATAGGGAGGTGATACCCCTCTCACCTGTTGGGCGTGTTTTGAAGATTTGGACCCCACACCATGAACAGAGTGCACACACTGTCCTGACCCCTGTGTCATTCTCCCGTGCGTGTTCGCGCGTACAGACTAAGCATTTTCCCCAGCTAATATTCCACCCCCATATGAGTAAGTCCCTCCCGATGCCTTACTGCCAACCCTGTGTTAGGCCCTTCTTTGTTGCTTTTCCCATTCCAGTGCTTACTATGGCCTTCGTTTACCCCCAGCAGGATAGAGGGCCAGGGCTGCTCGATGTACCCCGGTGACTCGTCTCCCCTTTAGACGTTTCCTGTTAGACGTGCCGTTTCCCCCCTTCAACCGTTTGTTTTCTTACGTGCTACCGTTTTCCCCCACACGCTCCCCCCTCATTCTCAGGCTTCTTTTTTTTAACCCCAGGCCTTTCCACGCCCCGCCGTGCCTTTCTTTTCGGTTCTACCCAACCGTTCCCCCCCTTCAAATCTCACAACCAAGTTCCCTGAGGTGTTTTTCGGGGTCGCATGCACTGCCAACGGACCCCGTTGTTTAACCCCCTCTTTTGCACACGGCCTCTTCTCTGGGGGCGTTCCCCAATCCTTCTGACCCAAGTTAATTTTTCATTTTTTCCCGCATGCCTAGAACAGCCGCCTTAGTTGGGTTGCCCTTTGCGAGTGCTTCTTTGTTTTTTTTTTTTTAAAACCCCCTGTGTGTTCGGCCTCCCCCCCCCCCATTGTGTTTCTTCCTCCCCAAAAACCTTTTTATTTTTCCCCATTTTCCAACGGCTTCCTGCGTCCTTTCCCATTTTGATCGGATGCCTCCCCCACCCCGGATATGGCGTTTCTTTCTCTCCAATCCTTTTCTCCTTGGCCTTGGGGACCTTTTGGGGACCTGCTTGGTGTGTGGAATGCAAATTGGCTCTGAAATTTTGATGAATGTCACAGATTCTTCCCTTTGAGATTTTTTTGAAGGATGTAGTGGGGCTGCCTTCCGTTTTTCGCTCTTTTTTTTTTTTTCCCCCCCCCTTCCCTTCGAACTTATTTCCCCTTTCCCACTCTTCAGGGTGTTTTTTTAAGCCGTCCCCTGACATCTCTCCCCTTCTTTCTTCCGTTTGTTTTTCAGGATTTTTTTCTCGGAGAAGGCTTTTCGTCCCACGAGTTGATCCCTCTCTTGACCCTTCGTTCTGTTCCCTCTCCTTACAGGCGGGACATTTTTTACCGGTGGTGCGTTCCCGTCCTCCCAGGGAGTCCGTGGTTTCCCCCCAATGACCCTGTCCTACTCACTTTTTGTTGCGGAAGGGGTCCCCCTTTTTCCCCCTTGGTTACGCTTTGAGTTCCATCTCCCTCGTTTCCCCTTCAGTTTTCTGGGCGGGTTTTGTGTCAGCAAATGTTTCTTCGATTTGGCCTTTGGTCTGTTGTTTCTCTTCCCCACATGAAGGGTTCCCCCTTCCCCACGGGTTCGATGATCGTCCCGAGACTCAAGGTTTTTCTCACCCATTTCGGTGGCCTGCTATACTTCCCCTCTCCCCCTTTTCCAGTGTTGGAAGGCGACGTATGTGTTCTTTTAGGCTCCCCTCTTCCCTGCCCCCCCCTAGTTCTCGTGTCCCCCCTTTCCTTTCTGGCGGACGGGACCGGATTCTTGTGAGTAATTGAACTTTTGCTCTTTCTTTTGAGTCTTTTTTTTTAACCCGGTGCTTCCCCCACCCCCCTCCCCCCCCCTCCTTTTCCTGGGTTTTGTTCTTTGCTCAAGCGCTCGGACCCGGGGTTACTTTTCTCTGAACGTTCTCTTCCCCCTTCGTGCTCTTCTTGGTCGATTTTTCCAAAAAAGTGGGTTCGGTCTTGAATAGAGGACCAGTTGTTTCTTGCCTTGGTGATTTGTCGCCGTTGTCACCCCTTGGGAAGAAGTTGCCCCTCCCTCTGGCCGGTCTTAACCAGTTCTGCTTACTTAAAGTTCATCTCCTATTTCCCCGGTCATCCTGCCCGGCGGCTTTCCCGACGTCATTCAACGGCGCCCGTTGTATGTCCGCCTGGAAGAGTGTTTCGTACCACGACTGACTGGACAGGTGTGTGGACCCTTCCGGCATTTACGTGATTTGTCAAAAGGGGGCCCCTTCTTTTGGCCTTTGAGTGAGGCGAGCCCCTCTATGCCTGCCCTCTGCTCCTAGCTCTGTTTGTCTTGTTCTTTGAGCCCGCCCCTGCAACACTGCACTTGCAGTTTTTCCCCCCCGCCCCGCCGAAGAGGTTCTTTTTTTTTTTTTTTTCCTTTTCCCCCCTTTTTTTTTTTGTTTTTTTTGTTTTCGCGATAACCAGACTTGTCGAGGGGTTCTTTGTCCTGCTGTGGCTGTTTTTGGCTTTTCTGCTCTTCCCCCTGCATCTGTCCGCGGCTCGGCCGTTTTTCCGTTTGCCTCGAACCGGCTTCTTTTTCTGTTCACGCCTGGTTCCTACTTCCCTTCTCAGGATTTACATCCCTCCCCCTCTTTCTGCCCCTTCTGTGATAGAACAGTCCTCTTTCACGACTCCCTTATTGAACCGGGGCTTATGATTTACCGGGTTGGATTTGGGGTGGTGCTTTCCCTGTCCTTTTCCTGGCGTTTTGGAGCCTATTTCTTTGTGCGGTATGGCTTAACTTGCGGCTTCTCACCTCTTTTACTTTTGGCCGTTCCCCCACACCCCCCTCCCCCTCCCTTTGTTTTGCGGATCCAAGCCCGACTAGGCCCCAAACACACCGGTTCCCCCCCCCTTCTTTTTCCCCCCAGGCCGCCACTCCCCTTCCCTCTCTGGTCCTTCACGTTTCGGGTTTGCTCCCTTTCTTGCTCATAGCACATCATCCCCCGAGGATGGTTTTTTTTCGATGCTTTACCCCCGGCTCCATCCCCTTTCTCGTTTCTGAGGTTCCAGTCGTCCCCCATCTTGCCTATACGTTTGCGCGGTTGGACACTCCCTCCCGTTCCTGCTGCTCTAAGGCGTTTCGTGGTTGGTCTGTTCAAGTTTTGTACATTTTTGATGCCGTATTGTCTCCCCCCTCTGTTTCCCCCCTTAAGTTTTTTGGACCTTTCCTTCGTCATCCCCGACCGTGTGCCACTCCTGGCGTTTCCTGTCTTTCACTTTGCCTTTTCCCCCCCACCCCCCAAAGCCCAGAACTGTTGTCAATTGTATTGCGGGTCGTCTTCACCTCTTGTCGCAGTGCCCCTTGTCACTCCCCATCGCCCGGCTTCGAAGTGGCCCTGTTCCAGGGAAGCCGAGTCGTCTTTCTGACCCCCTGGTGTTTTTGGACGCCTCCCTGGGCCGTGGCGCTCGGCCCGTTTTTTCTCCTGCATTTCGCTTTTGGGTCTGCCACCGCTTGATTCGAACCCCTTTTGGCTCATGACCCGGTTCCCCCCCCCTTTGCATTCCCGAGAAATTTGTGGCCTTGAACTGGTGAAACCCCCCGTTGGCCTCGGTTTTGGTTCGGTCCATAGGCTTTTGTCAAACACACTCGCGGCGTTTCTTCTTCTGCTCTAGATTTTTTCGCCGCCCACCTTCCTTTTGCCCCCTGTCTCGGTTCTTCCTCCGATTTCCATCTCCCTGTCGCCACCACCCCAAGGATGACCTCTTCATCCGGCCGGTGCTCGTGGTATTTCCATCCTGGTATCTCCCCTGGACCACCGCGTACTTGCTGTTGTGTGGACTATCTTCACTTTTCTGAGTCCCCCCCCGTGGCCGGCCACTTCCGGTGCCAGTGTGGTAGTCCCATTTTTCCTTTTGTGACCCCCCTTTCGCACTGACAAACGACGCTTTTTGCCTTTAGTACTTGACGGCCTGGTCCCGGTCCCGTAATGACCCATTACCAGTCCTGGTGGAACTGCACTTTTTCAGGTCCCTCGCAGTTTTTTTTCGTCATTTTTGCGGCTCGTTTTGGCGGATGAGTTGTGCTACAAGTCCCCCTGAACAGGGTGGTATTTCTTGATTGTTCCGTTTGTTGTTTGGTTTTTATTCTTGACTGTTGAGCTTTTAGTTAGACTTGCCGCGTTCGCTGCTTGACCCTTCCCCGGTGTATCTTGTCCCTTCGTTTCGCACTTGCAGGTTCTTTTTTCTTTGTTTCCGTTTTTGATGAACTTGTTTTGCTGCCCGAGGTTTAGGGGGTCCCGTCCGGCCGACCGTTTCTTTTTGTTGTTTCCCCTTGTCTTTTCCTTGGTAACCCGCTTCTTTCGTGCTGCTTCGAGCGTTGCGTACCTTTCCTCAGGTTTTCCAAGGTGAATCCTGGTGGTCCCTGGGTCATGTAGGTGACCATCGTCCCCACCGGCGTAACCCCCACTATTTCTTTTACTTTTCTGATTATGGGTGTGGGTGAAACACAATCCGAGCCTGTTGCCCCCCCCATCTTCAGGCCCATCACGGGGGTTTTTCAAGTTTCCTGGCCCAATGCTTTTCGGTCCTCCCCTTCTTTAGTTGTGGCTTCTTTGTGCCATCTGTCGTCGTTTTAAAGTTCGAGGATCGGGCTTCTGTCCCCGCTGGGGGCCGGGAATTGGTTTGTCCTGATCTCCCCTTGTTTTTTCACTAGCTGCTGGGTTTGTTGTGACGGTTTGGGGAACCTTTCCCCCCCCCCCTGATAAGTTCCCCCCGCTTATTCTTTCCTTGTGTTTGTTTTTTTTTCAAGTCCGGACCTCGATCATGACATGTTCTTCGACTGGGGTGGTTTTTTTCCCCTTCCGGTTTTTTAGCGTTTTCCCCCCCCGTCCTCCCCCGGCCGGGCCCGTTGGTCTCTTCGGATTTTTTTTTTCACTGCCCGTGGTCGGCCAAAAACACTGGTAGCCGACCACCCCCCCCTTTCCTTTTTGAGTTTGGATTGTGTACTTTAACATGCGCCTCTTTCCAATGGGAGATGTCTCCACTTTTCTGGTTTGACTTGCCAGTCTTCCTGCCCATCGGCCACGAGTCGTGGATTTATTGACCGTTTGTTCTCCCTCCTTTTTCTCCAGCCGTTGTTTTTTGTTGAAGTTTTTTTCCCGGTCACTACTGTTTTTCCGACAACGTTTTGGTTTTGCCTGGGTTACTCCACGGCCCTTTTAAACAATTCTGTCGGTTGCATCCCCCCCATCTGCTCCTTAGTACCATTCATGTCTTTACTCTACTTTCCCCTCTGGCCTTTTTTTCCACTGTTGACAACTCCTCGTTTTCCGGTTCCCGTTTGTCCTCACGACCGGTTCCCCTGAAGAGGTGGTCCGTGCCCTACCAAGTTTGTTGAGCGTTGAACGGTTTTTTTTTTTGGACCCATTATCCAGGCATTTTTTTTTTTTGTTTTCAGTATTTTCTTGGCTGTTTGCGCTCGTTGAGTCAGATTTTCTTAGTTTTTTTCTTGACAACTTTCTGGGGATCAAAGGACTGTTTCAAGCAACCACTCCTCTTCCCTTGGTAGCCTGTTTTTTTTTTCTGCCCTTTTTTTTCCCCTACCGGCCCACGCCCGGATTAGCGCTCACTTTTTTGTTGAATTATCATGAGTGGACCATCTGGCACCCTTGACACCCAATACTCTTTTTTTGCAATGGCCTGCCTTGGCCACCCACCACCCCCACCCAATTCTGATTTTTGACTGTTACAACCCGCTGTATGGTGGACGCTTGCGAACTTTGGGGATTCCCCCCCCCCCCTCCCGTCCCTTTCATATCTATGATTCCCTGTCCCTATTGTCCTTATTCCTAACGTTGACCGAAAAAGGTGTTTTGTTTTGACAACCATTCGGCTCCTACGCCCATTTTGTCTCTCGTCTTTTTTTTATTCCCATTTGCTTCTGCCTCTTGTTTTTTACCTTTGACTCGGCAACAGTTTTGCTTCCCCGACTTGCCCCCTTGGTGCTCTGCCTTTTCGTCTCTACGTCGACGCCCCGTGCCGCCTTCTCCACACGCCCCCCCCCTTCCTTGAAGTGAATGATTGTTCAACTTTAGCCCGTCATTCTCGACACTTCGTTCTACCAGTCCCCCCCACCTTATATCCACTATTTTCCCCCCACTGGTTGCCGTGGCAAGTCCCCCCTTGCCTGGCCTTTCAGTGGGGGCCGGGCCGGGTGCCCTCTCCCAACGTGCTCTCCCATCCTTTTTTTCCCGGCCGTTTTTTTCTTCACCACCTCTCCTGCTGTTTGATGTTCCACCCCTGCACTGCGTTTTATGAAAGCCGGGTTTTTATTTGGCCGCCGGCCCCCCGTCCCTGGTACTCCTTCATTTTTGTTGTGGGCGGGTCTCAATTGTTTCCGGTTCTTTTTGCATAACCCCTCCTTGGTCGGCTTTCAATTTTGCCGTTTGGGTGTCGCCAAGTTCCCCCCCACGCCAAATGTCTTTCCCTCTTATTTTTTTTTGGGTAGTTGATCGTCTTTCTAATTTTTTTCAACCTGATTTTTGTGGCTCTTGATCTTCAGCCTTTGCGCATTGTGGCCGTTGTGGTTTTACCATTAGAGGGTATTCAGTAGGCGTGATGATCAGGAGCCTGTAACTGGCGTTGCTTTTTTTTCCCTTTGGTGGCCTTTTTTTTTTTAGGCCGGCCCCCGGCGGTTTTGGCGGCCGGCGGTTTCAAGGCAGCACCCTGCTGTGGTCTTTTCCGCCCGCGTGATGGTGACGTTAGATACCATGCCCCTTCGGTCCCCTATTTTCGATACACATTTTTTTCCTGATGTTTTGGTTTACTATTTTGTCTCCTCGTTTTTGAAGTTTTCCTTGACCCTTGACGGTTTTTTTCTCCTTTTTCCAAGATGTACATCGGCATTGTAATTGTTTGTTTTTTTTTGTTTTTCTCGCCCCGGCAAGGTTTTTTTTAGTACCGGGTTTGGTTCTTTGTCCCTGTTGAGTCTTTGGGTTACTGCCCCCGGGTTCCCCTTTTTCATTCACGTCTCCAGGTATATTCGCCTTCTTTTGAACTTTCCCCTCCCCCAAGCTTTTTTCGTTTAGTTCCCCCCCTTTCAGATTTCCTCATTTTCTGTTTATGTTGGTTTTACTATGCCAGGAATCCTCTTTTTTTTCTTTTTCCCTCTTTGTTACGGCTTCGGTTCTGGGTTCCCTGACCCATTTAAAACTGTCCCATTCCCCCCTCCTGTTTTTTTTTCTTCCCCTTTGTCTTTTATGTTTTTCCCCCCCCTAAGGCTTTTCCGATAGACCACATTTTCCACTGACCTTGTTTTTTTTTTGCTTCGTCCCTCCCTTTGCATTTTTCTTTTCCTTCCCCTTTACGATGGCTTCTCTTTTTCCCAACCTTTTTTTTTTTTGTGGTGGTTTATCCCTTTTTGCACCCCTTCCGGGTTATGTTCTGACCATTCCCTCTTGTTTATCATACAGGAACCCTCCTTCATTGACTGACCCGTTCTCCACTAATCGACACCTTCCCCTTTCCCTGCTTGTTTTTTTTTGTAGGTTCTTTTCATGCTGCCGTTCACTTTCGACCGTCTGTTTCCAGGGCTGTGCCAGATCTTGGGACGAGTCCAACCCCCCCCCTTATTGTTTTTGTTTTTTTGGGTTTGTCTTGTCTTCCTGCACGGTCTTGACAGGGGTTTCTTTCCCTTTTTGAGGATTTGCACTCTCTTTCCCCCCTGGGCCTTAACGGTGCAACCTTCACCTGGTGCTGTCACAATTTTTTCCCGCTTCGTAATGGCACTCCCCCTCGATCCCTTTCCCCTCCGGTCCCCCGGCGGCGGGGGTTTCACCACCCTCCGTCACCTCCTAGCCCTTCTCACTAATTTTCATCGTCTCGTTTGACTTTTTTTCTTTCTCTTTCGAATGTCCTTCACTGGTGTCGTTGGACTCTTTTGTCGTTTTTTTTGCTCGGCTTGCAAAACATTACGTCCCCCTGTATGAGAGGAGTCCCTTGCCTCTGCGCTCCACCCCAAAAGGTACCTTCGGCGTGATGAAGATTTACGGTCTTTCTACTTTTCGGGGGTGGCCGTGGCTTCCACCCCCCCATTCCCCATGCGTCTTTTTGTGCCAATTTCCCTGACGTTTTATCTCTTTTTTTTTTCTTCCTTTGTTTTGATGTATCCTGCGTCGAGGTGGTTGATTTTTCGGGGACTTTGTTTCCCGTTTTGGATCGAGTTCTGTACGTGTCGCTCCTCGCATTCGAACTTTTTTGGCGGTTTTTGGCATTTCTTTCCTTCGCTTTCCTTTTTTTTGGGTTTTTCGTAGGTGGCACGCCGGGTATTCTTTTCCCGCCTATGGTCCCCGTCGGCAAGTCTATCGTCCCCAGTCTCGTACGACCAAACCTTCGTTGTGCGGTCCTTTTCCATTGCGTCCTTTTTGTTTTTTTCCCCCCCGTGACCCTGCCTGTACCCTGGGAGACTTGCTCGCGTGGCCAGTGACGCTTTATGGCCGGACAAATGTTACCACCTCCCTCCTGGGCGTTTCCTCTTGCACCCACAGGTTTGTTTTGGGACCCTTTTGCGCCGTCCCCCCCCCTTCAAAACACTTTTTTCCTCGCCGGTCACCCTGCGGCGGTTGTGAGGGCCTGAAAACACCCTTTTGTGCCGGTTTTTTAACTTTCCCTCCCTGACTTCTTCCCCTTTTTTTGGCCGACCTACGGTCGCTTAATCCAACCCCAGTGTCCCTCTGCATCCTCGTCCAGCCACGCCCACCCGCGGTTTGGTCCGGTTTGTGGTTTCGTCTTTTTATTGCCCTCGGTTTCTTTCTTTTCAATTACTTAGTTTTTTTTCAGTTTCTTTTTTTTTTGCTGCCCCGTAGGCGGTCCTCGCCACGGTAATTGCTCCCCTGGCTGTGGTTCTTGTCAATTTTCTTTCCCCCTTAGTTGCAGGCCCTGCTTTTTTTTTTGAACGGCCCCTTTCTCGTGCTTCTTTTGACTTTTTGTTCGAGTCTTTTGCCGGTCGGTCCTTTGAAAACCCCCGTTTTTTATTTTCCCCGTCAGAGTTTGTAGCTCCCACATTTACGGAAGTTTTCGTTTTGTTCCCCATTTATGCTTTCTTTCCAAAACCCCCCCCAGTTTGTGTCATTGTCTTGGGTCTTCTTTTTTTCTGTTTGCTTGTCTTTACCCCTTCCTTTAGCAGACGATGGACAGGGTGGATTGATTGGTCCGTTGTACAACCGTGAAGCCTTCTTTCGTTCCCTTTGGTGACGCCATCTTTCCGGTATTCCCCTGTTCCCCGCGCCTCGCGAAGCAACCCCCCCTCCTTTAATTTTGCGACCGGTTTCTTGCAAACGCATGCTTGCAGGCCCTCGTACTCCAGCCCTTGTTCCTTATTCTTTTATTGAGGAACTGGTGTCCCACCGTCATGGCGAGTCCAGGCGTGATGGTCCATCTCTCGGGAATTGTACCCACTTTATTGCTGGGAGGTGGTCCCTCCCCGTCCAGCGGGTGGCCCTGTAACCGTTTGACATGTCCTCCTTTTCTCCGACGCTTTTTCTATACATTGTCCCTCCCATTCAAAGGTGATTCTCCCTCGTTCCCCCCTGTTTTTCTAAATGTTCATCCGGTAACCTTGTCTCGACCAGTTTTTTCCGTGGTGCCTATCGTCCTTTTCTCGGAGCACCCTTTTTCTGCCCACCGGGGCCCCCAACACCCCCGGCATCCCCACACGCTTTTTTATTTTAAAAACAACCCATAAATTCCCCCCCCAAAGGTACTCTTGACGGATTTACCCTGTGTCCCGGGGAATGGGTCTGGTGCACGGTGAAACAACCCAACTTCGCAGTTCTTGTTTTTCAACCACTCTCTGGCTTTTGATTCCGGTAGGACTCCCGTTTTCCGGGAGTTCTTTCCTTTTTTTTCTTAAAAGAATTGTCCCTTTTCAGGATGGCGGTCTCTTTTCAGTCTTGGTGAGTTGTGCTTGTATTGTTGAGTTTTTTTTTTGAAACGTCAAGTTGCTGAGCGAGGTTGCTGCACCGGCTGTTTTTTTTTTCACTTTGTTTAGACTTTCACAACCATGAGGGCCTTTTTTGGGGGTATGCTGGGTTGTTTTCACCTTGGAGATTTTTGTTAGTGTCGGCGTTTTTTCTTCCCATGGAGACACTGCCCCCGTAATGTTCATCCTTTTTTGTCTTTTATTTTTCAACCTATGTTTGCCCCTTCGTCCCTCTAGCGACTGACCCTTCAGTGACCATCTTGCGCTATTTCTACCCCGATTGGCAGTCCACG
>Ga0179591_1335441_pt1 | contig 17028 bp, 17 predicted proteins | sample CZOMad2_1_08_16f_FD_182891 | JGI IMG/M metagenome (GOLD analysis project Ga0179591, IMG submission 182891) | Vadose zone soil fungal communities from Angelo Coast Range Reserve, California, USA - CZOMad2_1_08_16fungal (PacBio error correction) | ecosystem: Environmental > Terrestrial > Soil >... | reverse complement strand
ACGAGAATACCATGTTTATTAGCCTCTTTTAGGCATTACATAAGATGAAAACTCCGTCTTTGGAATTTTTTGGTGGTTTCGACTTCTGTCTTTTCTCCCTCCGAATCTGAGCGTGCGCGAGGCTTTGGCCTCACACTCCTTCCCGCCGTTGCGCCGTTTCTCCCCTCTTTCCAAACGTACTCAATTTTCGCTCCCTCCCCCCTTTTTTAGCTTTCGGGACATTAACAATAACCCGGTGAGTTTCCTTTCTTCGTGCTCGGCGACTCATTCTTTGGAGAGAAGTGTTAACTCCCTGATTGGAAAGCGCCTCGTTTTTGACCTCTCCGCGTGGTTCCTTTTGTTGCCTGTGCTTCGGGCGTGCTGCTCGACTCCCCCGCACTCTCAGCGAAGCGTTTTCATTTTTTATTTCTACCTAGGAGGATTGCTCGTCAGTTCCTCCGATGGGCGGTCCTATCTGGTCTTCTGTCTTCTTCATCCGCGCCCATGGTGGTTCTCTTTCTGATGACGGCGAATGGTCCCCCCCCCCCGTTTCGCTGGATCTCTTGTTTCGCCTCTGCGATTTCTTTATGATCGATCAAGGCCCCGTTTTGCTCCCATCTATCCATTTGCGCCCTTTCCGAAGAAACGCTTCCTTTTCGGGGCGAAGGGATTGTCGTCACAATAATGTCAAAGGTCAGTCCCCCCGGCTCCGCGTCATTCGAGGTCTAGCCCCTTTGCTGCTGACTGAAGCGGTACGGTTTGTTTTTTTTTCCCCCTTCCTTTGCGGAGGCCGGTACAGCGGCTGCGTTCGGAGAATACCTGGCCCCTCGCGCAGTCCTTTCATTTTTCCCCCCTCTAATGACTTCGCGTTCTTGCCCGTTCGCCACCCCCTCTGCCTTAACCATAACCTTAAATTTCCCCACGACGGTTTGCCCCCCTTTTCCCTACGTGTAAAACAGGTCGTAGTTCTTATTTGCGCGAGTGTTGTCTGCTTTGCCGCCGGAGTATGCAGGGCGATCTCTGGCTTGCCGTGGGGCACCCAAGTTTGCCCTCCCTATGAGTGCCGTTCCTCCCTCTAGTTATCCTCCCGGTCAAGCTTTCCCCCCGGAATACTCCTTCTTGATTCTTCCCCTATCAGTCACTTGGATGCTGTTTTGCCTCCTTTGCGGCCACACAAAGGACCCGCCCTTCAGTTTTCCTCCCCGCCATCTTGAAGATTTCCGGCAATTGGTTCCGCGTTGCGGGATCCCCGTGGTGAACATTTGTCAGTTAGAGCGAACCGTCATTTTCGTGACCTTCCTGCTCTTCTGAGAAGTCTTCTGATCCCCGCTAGGGCCCTAATGTCGAACCCTCTCAAATTTTTTTCATTTCGGCCGCCGGCTCCTCTCCTCCCCCCTTCAAGCAAACCTCTATCCCTCCCTTGGACGTAGTCCTTTCCGCCTCCCCCCACCGAGAACCCTTTCCCCCTATGGATCCTCCGTTCTTTGACTCTTCTCGCTCCGATCCTGGTAAGGCTCCACCCCTTTTGATGCCTTGCCTCGATCCTTGTCAGTTAACTTGACGGCAAGTTACGGTTTAAGCTTGCTTATGGAGACCCGTCCGCCTCCGGACCGCTTTGTTACGGATGCCCTGTCAGAGCTATTGTTTCCGCCGTCGCCCTCGTCACTGCTGCAACCTCCCCACATTACCTCGAGATCGCCGATCGCCCCCCCCCAACTGGGCGGCCGATATTGTGATCTCCCCTTTTTGCTCAATGTGGTTCTTTTGGAATATTTGTATTCTGACTCACTGCGGTCCCCCCCTTGTGTTTCCTTCGACCCATACGATGCTTTTGCTGGACAAGGTCACCGCCCCCCCCCATGCACGCGTTCTTGACCAACTCACCCCCCCCGCTCCTGGCCGTCAGCCGGAGGAGATTCCCCGTCATTCTCTCCTTGACTGGAACCGTTAGGCCTCCAATTTTGATCTTTAGTTCCCTGTTTCCCAGGGCATATAAGGAAGGCCGTTTTTCCTTCCAGTCGCCCCCCGACTACGTTGTTGTTGCAAAACGGGCTCATGCTCTCTCTTTCTTGCCGTAAGTTTCCCTGTCTTCCCTCTGCCGCGTCGTTTGTGATCTTGACCTGGCCACCCACACCAGACAAATCCTCCCGGGAATTACTTCTTCCCCCTCCCCCGTCGATTTTAGGCAGCCGCGCCGTTTTTTGCCTCATCCCCATCCCCCCTTCTCAGACCATGCTCCCGGATCTCTTCAACTTGGAATCTTCGCGCGACCTTTTTTTTTTCCCCCGCTTCGACACCAATCCCTTTTTACCTTGAATGAACCACGCGTGTTCCTAGAGTCTTCCTCCCTTTTTCCTTCTTCTCCCGTCCGGCTTTCTGTCCTTCCAATCGAGGTCAGCGTCCGCCAAGGTTCAAGTTTGGCCCTCTGCCTGATTTTTCTTCAAGAGTCGGAGTCCCTCATCTTTTTTTCTCGTCACAAGGCGCGCCTTGACTGGGACAAGGATCGTTTCTTTCTACCATTATGGCCCCCCCCGTTGAAGGCGACCCTCCCCCCTCTATCGAGGCTTCACAACATGGCCCTTTCCCAGGTCGTCTGACAGTTCCTTGCTTCCAGGGATTCATTCTGAAGGTTGCCTCTTTCGATCCCCCCCCGTCCCCGTAAGGCAAGGCTTTTTCCGCCTCTCCCTCCCCCTTCGCCTTTGCTTATTGAAGATTTTGCGTTCAACGATCCCCTTATGCTGAGCGACCTGGTGCCCCTCGCACTGCGCTGCCCCCCTTCTTTCCCGATGCGCTTTCCACCCTCCGGCAGATAAGGACACTGTCCCTTTTCTTTCTCCTCCCTTTTTTTTCGATCACGAGTCATGGCGGGCGTCTTCGCCCTTCCCTTAATCATCGTTTTTTCCCCCCCCCACTTGAGTCAGCAGTTCCCTCTTCTTTTCCGCATCCTTCGTACTTTCCCCTGCAGAATCTTTTTTCCTCGATAGAAAGGCGATGCGTCTTTTCGTTAGCGCCCTCCCTTACTCCTTTTCGCGGATATTACCCTGAGCCCTTTGAAAGACCTTTTTCCCACTTTTTCTCCCTGCGCTTTCTTTTGAACGCCGACATTGTCCGCCTCGATATCTGTCCTCCCTGCGCCGCTACTCCCCAAATCTTCTCTTCTCATACGACGATTCATTCTCGGTTCTGACGTCTCTCGGTGACGAGTTCCGACATCTTATAATAAATTTTTTCGGGCCAATTTTCCTCGTGACCTTTGACCTCCTTGCTTCCCTCGACTTTACGGACACAGTGAGCAAAAAGATTTATTTTAAGCTGATTTTATCCCCTTCGACCCAAACTTCGAAGCTAACCACAGCGATTCATTCGGTTCCTTTCAAGAGTTCCCTCCAGGTATTTGCCTTTTTTACCCGCCGCGGTAACGTTCGCTACCTATTCCATGGAATGTTCTCATGTTAATTTCTCATTTCTGTGTTTCTTCTCTTGTCCCACCCTTGCAGCCAAAGGAGAGGCTTTTGGTCCTGTTGAAACCCCTTTCGGCCGCCGGATTGATTTCCGCTCCGATCAGGCCGCCTGGCTGTTCTGTTTTTCTTTTTTCCTCTTCCTACCCACCGCGCCCCCCCCTATTCCCCCCCTCTTACGTTCCTGCTTCATGGCCTTCAAACGGACAGCTCGATCTGATGAGCCTTTTTTCCTTCTCCTGCCACCTCGAATTAGTCTTCTCCTTGCGGCCGGACCGGGATTCGTAGATGCTGGCAGTTTCATATTTTCTCATCTCTTTCTCCGCATTCCACTTTTCCTGTTTATGCTCTGCACGTGACTTGATTTTCTCATCGATTGAATGGCCTTCCAGTCTCCTCTGCGCTTAGTAATCAAGGAGGTCTTGGCGGGTGGTTAGTCCCTTTCTTTCCCCCTCGACTTAGCGAATCCTTCTTCATTCGCGAAAACCCTCTTTCGACTTTTTGTGAATCCTCCTTCCTTTCACCCATCCCCCTTTCGACCAGTTATACAAGGGCGCCCCAATATTCGACCCCCTTTTTTCTTCCTCCCCCGGATGTGCTTGCTTTCCTCGATTTGTTTTTGTTGGACGATGATCCTCGTCCTGCTCCCCCCATGCGATTACATTCTCTACCCTTCTTCCCGAGATGCCTTTCCTCGCCTGGGTTTTCCCCCTCATTGTTCTCCCTTCCCTGCCATTTTCCCCGCAAGGCTTCGTTTTTATCCCTTTTTTTTCCCCTCAATTTCCTCCGTGCCGTGACCAAGCATCTGCCGCAGCGCCAGATCCTCCCCTCTCAGATCCCAGACGCAGGATTTCCCTCGGTTGGAAGGTTTTGATTACTTTCTCCCCCCCTTCACGGGTTTCTGGAACCTTAAAGTGAGCGTTCGAGCTCAGTTCCCTTAGCTGCCAGACAGCTGACCCTCCATTTTTCTGTGTTCCAGAAGGGAATCTCCTTTACCCTCCGAAGAGTCTCGGTCTGTCCCCCGACAGCTCTTCCGCAAGTGACAAGATTCACTTCTCCTGAACGCAACTTTCCCCCCACGTTGCGTGTTATGCACCCCTTCTGCAATAATGGCGGTTTCCCTTCCGGTGCGAAAAGCGGTTTTGTGCCCTTCCCGTGTCTGATTAAGGATCCTCACTCCTTAGCCTTTCTTTTGCGCACGGTAGATAATACCTCTCCCCCCGGCCTGCTTGCTCATGGGCGGTTTTTTCAAAGCAACCACATGTCCTTTATAGATAGCGCACGATCAGGAATCTTTCTCTCCCTTTCCCCCCCCACCATCAACGACCTTCTTCACTCCCCCGTCCGGTGTTCACGGACCTTCCCTTCCCCCCTTTACTTTCTGATGGATGGGTTGCTTTTCTGGAACGTGCCGTTTCCGCGTCTTCTTTTCTTGGAGGCCCCTAGTTCATTGCTCCAAGCTCTTCCATCTGGCTCACCGCGCGCCCTTGTATTGCCAGCCGGTTCAGAAGTACCGCCCCGACTTCCCAGAAGGGCCCTATTTCTTTCTTCGCGGTTCTTCCCCGTACTCCTTGTACTTCCCATCTTTTTTCGACATGCAGCCTTCGCGCCATCCATGGCCCCTTGTTCTTGCACGGCATTCTGGCCCTTTCGAGGGGATCTAACCTGAGCATAGTCCAGCAATACTCCCCTTTCAGTCCAAAGGAGGCGCAATCTTCTTCTGATCCAGCGACCCACTTTCGCGCCTTGTAAGCCCCCTTTTTCGCTTCCCTCCTCCTTGACAATTAGGCTCTTTGCCTCTCTCTTTCTCTTTCTCGCATCGTGAACCCTTTTCTCTCTTCGAAAGCCTTCCCGCCCCCTCCCCGTGACTTTCTGTCCCCTTTTCCTTCTAAGCACCCTCCCTCCCTTCCCGGGCGGCCACCCCCCTTTCTCTTCTTTCGTCCGGTCCCCTGAGCGCCGGTTCCCTCTATATAGCCTTAACACGTCTTTACGCATTGCGGAGAAACGAATCTCCGATTCCCCCCTCTTTGGACTTCCCCTTCCCTCTGCCCGGATCGCTGGGCTTGGCCCGCGACTCAGCGACCCTCGTTCACGGGTTCCGTATTTTCTCCCCTCTTTGTAAGCAGAACCATTTTTTCCTTCGTTTTTTTTTTCCCTTCTCGCGTACGAGCCAATTTTTCACCGGAACCGATTCCCAGCGGCCGTTCCAATTCTGGCCAATGCTCAATAGGAGATTTCCCCTTTTGACTTCCTTTTCCCTGTAGCTTCTCGTAGTTTAATATCTGTTTTTTTGTCGAGAGATACTGAGTCCTGCCTTCCGCTCATATTGAGCATTTACCCCAGATTGCCCCCCTCACTTCTGTGCTTGTTGTGTCGCAACTTCCTTCTGACTTTTTCTCTTTTTTGCGGCGATCCCCTTGGTTTCCAAAGACGTTGTGGCTCGAATTCGTCTGATCTTCCCCCCTGCTCATCAAGGCGACTTTCTCCCTTCCTTTTTCCGCGTAAAATCCCCCCCCTGTGAGCTTTTGGGCAGAAGTTCATTGTTGGATCTATTTTCTTGAATTGTATTTTTCTTTCCTCGCTCGTGCTGGAGGAATCGCCCTTCTGTGGTGCTGCTGGCAAGCGCGCATGCGGTTGCTTACTCTGCACGGCCCGAGATCCGCGACTCTTCCTCGTGGGAGATATTTACTCCCTGAGGGACTTTCGCGTTCCAGTCGCGTCTTCGCTACGGCCTCTCCGTGTCCTCGTCGGTGGATCATCCGCGCCCTTTGTGGTATTGTGAATGGCAAACGTTTTTATTCTCTTAGCACTCCCCCTTTCCGACTTTGATGCGCTTTCTGATCGAACTTGGGCGCTCTGATATACTCCTGGCCTCTTCGTTGCCCGAAGCCAACTTTTACTTTGCGCTTCGAACAGCATTTCCTTTCCCAGGAAGTATTCCTGGCATTCTTCATCCTCTGTGTGAGACGGAAGCGGCTGTACCTCCCCCGTGGCGGAGGCCCGTCTTACGACTACGGAGAGAGGAGTTACTTTGCCTCGCTTCCTTCCTGTTCGCCCTCCCCCCCCGTCAGGCGCGGACCCTCGTTTTTTTCGCTTCACCGAGAATCATCCTCCCCCCCCTTAAACCGATTCATTCCGGTGGAACCTACAGTTTCCTTAGGTATGCTCGAGGAATGGAGGTTTGTGCCCCCTTTTCGATTCTATTTTATCCTTGGCGATCTCAGAGATCCGGTGCCTGTGTGGCAAAAGACCCCCCGGCCTCCCTCTGAGGCCATTTGAATTATGTATCGTTTAAGTCCCCTACCCGAAGCCCTTTCCTATCTTCACGGGATGATGTTTGAGCCGAACTTCTCTTCCGGCCCCCCCCCCTGGACGTTCCCATTCCTTTTTCATTTTTTTTCCCCCGTGATGTGCCGAAGTGCCACGGTTATTTTTCTTTTGAAGCCGGTGAACAAATCCTCACTTCTTCGCAAGTTGTTCGTGACACTTCTATCGCTCTTCGAAGGCAGATACTCTCCAAAAGTCATTGGCCATTGTCCCCTGTGAACTATTCACCTTTTCGTTTAAGCTTCGGCCTTTGAGCCTAGAACGCCCTCATCCCCCCTCCTTTCCGAAACCCCCCCCCCCCCCTTGTCTTTCGTCCGTTGACGCACCGAATCGGCCAATCGTCGATGTCGCTTTTGTAGAATAGACCTTCCTGCGGTAGATCCTGGCCGGTCAATTCTCAATGATGAAGTGCGGCCTTGCCCCGTGAATTGACGACATCGTTTGATGGAGAACCCTTCACCTTCGCCGGGCAAGGCCCCCTCCCCGGCGGTAGGTGTGGCGGGACTGGTATTTTCTCTCCCTTCTTGGCCCGACCCACTCAGGCCACCCTAAATCTGCTCCCATCGTGACGGTCAACCAGTCCCACTTGGCGTCCCTTTGGGCGCCCTCCTGTTGATAACCTTTCGGCTTTCGTACTATTAGAAACCCCGTCCTTTCGGTCTCGGGTTTTTTTTTCTCTCGCCTCACGCGAGTCGCTTCGTGACAGGTCCACCCTAACGTCCCCACCCTCACGCTCGTGAGGCCTAGCCCTTCTCCCCGCTGGGGATTCAAGCCCGTGCCTTTCCCCCGTCACTTAAGTCCAGCACTTTTTCCTTTGAAGCCTCCGGCAAGTCCACGTTTTTGAGTTCCCTTTTTCCATTGTCCCCCATTCTTTTCCGCCAGTTAAACCCTTGATTTCGTTGCGGCGAATTTGACCCCCCCTTGTCCTCTGCAGATAGCTTATTCTTGCCTTTTTTGTTGGGGCTTTAAGGATAGTATTTTATCGACCGGCCGTGCCCAACAGAACCCTCGAGACAGCCCATCCTTCTCGGCGCCTTCCTTCCGCGATCGGTCGCAGGGTTTATGTTGCCCGCCGTTTTCCCCCTTCACCCTCTCACAGAAAGGATTTCCCTGACCCTTCGGACCCATGAAATGGTCAGTCTCCTCTCCGGTACAGGGCGTCACCATGTTAAGATTACCCTTATAGCGGTTCGCTCACCCTCTTGTTTTTCGCGACTGCACGCTTGTTTGCCCTCACGTCCTGGCCTCCCGAGGTCCTTTCCTTAGTTCTCTGGACAAGGGAGGTAACGTCACTGATTTGCCGTCCGAAGTGTGAGTCCCTTGTCACGTTCGTTACATGTCAGGCGCTTTAGCCCCTATGAGATGGGAGGCTCTACCATCTTTGCGCTACTCTGAATTTACGATCTTGCTCGTCGACTCATACGCTTGTCCTGATGATCGTTCCCCGTTCTTCTTTTTTCAGACCCATCCCCCCTTCGAAGTCGTAAGGCATTAAGGTTCAGCGTACTATTGTACCCTAAAGTAAGGTCCCGGCTTTCGCTCCGCCGAGCCCATTTAGGAGTTTTTGACCTAGTCGTGTGGCGATCTGCTGAGGCCAAAAGAGTACGGCTTATCCTTGAACGGGATTTCCCTGCATTTTTCTGACCGTTGTCTTTTTTCCCTTGCACTTTTTTAATTCGCGTCTCAAATGAATAGGGCTCTCCCCCAATACTCCCGTTGTTGTTGAGAGACTCCCGCCTTTTTTTGCGTTCTCGCTCGCTTCTAAATGACCTTCCCCCTAGCGATTAACTTTTCGACCGGGTAAGCGTATTTGAACCTCCTTCAGTCAGATCCTCTCATTTGGCACTATGAAGCTTACCCCCCCGATTCCACTTGTGTTGTTTGGTCTCCTTGCCTCGCCGACTATTTCCCGTTGTCTATTTACTTTAACCTTCCTTCTTCATGGGAGACTAGGCCCCCGGGCTGTCAGCACGCCCTGCCTTTTTAACTGACGCTGTCCGCCAGCGATCCTCTTTAACTTCGATTCCCCCCCGGCCCACCCTCCCCCTTCGTCTTGAAGTTCGTGTTATACTTGGAAAAAGTGGTCTAACTTCCGATAAACGCGTTGAGTTTACGAAAGCGCCCATTTCTTTATCCCCCTAATTCGGCAAAGTAAGACTTTTCCCCCCCTTGACATCGTCTATGACCGATGTCCAGCACACAAGTTGAGATCCCAAACCCCTTTTGAAACCTTCATCAACCGGGAAGGGGGCCTCACCTCCCGCGATTCATTCCCCCTTTTTCAGCGCAGTCATATTTTTTTGCCGCCCCCCCGGTGTACCGTTTTGAGGCAAGATTCCTACTTTCTCTCCCTGATTAGTCATGTTCCTTTTTTTTTTCTCCTTTTTCTTTTATCTTGGCAAAGGTATCCCGGGCGGGCCGCGGCCCTCACCCCCCCAAGCGAACCGATTCCTTGCGCAGGGACTCTCCTCTCCTGCGCTGGGGAATTATGTCATTTGCACTCTTGCGTAGCTCAATAAGCCTCTTGCTTCCTGGCCTTCGTCCCCTTGTCTTGAAGGGCTGTTTTCACTTCCTCCCCCTCGAAGTTATTTTTAGGGGTTGCAATTTCTGACTGGCTATGCCCTTTGACCCGGTATCTTTGCTCCCCCCCTCTGCCTCGTTCCTCCATTTTTTCATGTTCTGTATGAAGTGACGGTTACTTGCGAGCCGGCAGAATTAATTATTGGTCCCCCTGCGGCGATGTTTGGGGCGGGTGGTAGTATTACTTTTTCCTTCCCCTCATTGACTTATGATTCGACATGTTTTCGCAACATGCAGTTTCCTCCTCCGGACTGGGTTTCGATCCCCCCTCCTTCTCAAGCAATTTCCCCCTTTTTCTCACTGAAGGGGCCTAGTTTTCCCCGTTGGACTTTTGTCCGACTTTCTTGGCTCAGATCTTGTTGGACTTCGTTTCCTTCCGCCTTTCGATGATAGCGATTCTCAGTACCCCAAATATCGCTTTCCCTCTACCCTAATAGGACTTTCCCTCTCCTCTTTTCTGTCAACTTTTGTGGTTTCCCATCCGCTCGGTTTTGCGTCAAGTTTTGTTTCCCCGATCACTGAATCCCTTGCCCTCCTTTACCCACCATTTGCTTCTCACTGCCCCGCGATTTCGACAGAAAAGTCCGTTCCATGAAGTCCCCCTGGCTGGCTCCCTTTTTTTTTCTCGGTGGTAAGGTTGTCTTTTCTCATCCCCCAGGTTTGCTCCTCTCCTGGTTTGCTGATGAGGAGCTTGTGAAGCTCCAAATTCCTTGCCGTCGAAGCGGTCTCCAGACTTTTATGGTACGTTCCCTCCCGGCCTGGAGTTTTATCCCTTTCTCTAGATTTAAGCCCGGTATGTACCCCTCATTTCTCTCTCCGCCCTTGACAAACTTTTCACGTCGCACGCAAGCAATTTGCTTCCCCTTGGTTAGCACTTTTCCCATGCCCCCCTTCCGGTCCTTTTTCCCTTCACAATGGTATGTTGAATCTTTTTCCGCACACTCTTCCGTTCGTGCTCACCTGTAAGGAAAAGCATACTCTCCGTTTTTCCGGGTCTTGGCTCTCCCCCTACTACCTTTCCCTCCCCCCCCAGCTGGCCCCGAAGGGACCTTTTCCCACGCAAAGCAAAGGCCGTGATCTTGCACGAAGGCCTCTGCTCCTCCCGGCAACCCCTCTCTAGAAGAAAAAAAACCCCAAGGCCCAGCGCGACGGTTCCCCTTACACCCTTTCCGGTGTTGAGGAGTTCTCGCGGTGAAGACCGGTTGTTCCGGGACTTTTCGGGTCTTCCTATGCGCGAGTCCACTCCTAGTAGGTTTGCCGAATTCCTTGCAGCTTTCGCTTCACCCGCCTTTCTTTCCCCCAGCCGGGCGAAAAGGAGTTTGCCTCGGCTACCAACCTCTGAGTCCCTGCTTTTCAAGCGCAGCCTTCTCGCTCGCCAGAGTTTGCTTAGGGTCCGGCTTTCTTGTCGGAGTTTCTCTGAACGATCCCCGCCTGATTTTTTTATTCCCCTTCCATCAGCGTCTCTGAATCGCACCGTGGCCTCCCCCCCAACCCGATTCTGATCCAGGAATCATCGCCCGTCATCAAGAATCAACTTGGCGCGGCCCAACGGACTCCCACTTCCCTTTGAGGCAGACGAGCCTGTCCGGCTTTTTTTCGGTCCTTGTCGCCAAGAAATAAGCCTTCGACTAAGCTTGCATTCGCCTTGACTGTTTGCGCGCAGTATATTCAATGCATCAAGGAGCGCTTTCCCCCGGCGTCTCCCCCTCCTTTTTGTTTTTGTACGAATGCGCGCCCTGCGGGATAGGCCGTTCCCGTATTCAAACGAATGCATCTCTCCCTTCTCCACGCGAAGTACCACGCATTCCGACTTGACCCATCTTTGCTCTTGAGGTACCTATTTTTCCGCCTTCAGCAATTCGAGAGGCCTTCCCCCAATTTGGCCCTTCTTTTGTCTTTTTGGCTCCCCCCCAATTATTTTCTCCCGCCAAGCCTTACTAGTCGGGAGTACCTCGCTTCTTGAGACACACCCGTTCAACCCCCTTTCTTTCTTGGCGTTTCCAGGAATGCCTAGTCCATTGGAGCTGGTCCCTTCCCCATATGGTAACTTTTTAGCTAACTCAACTAAGGTGTTGTTGTTCTCTATCTTTCCCTATAAGTCAACATTTCCCTTCAGATTACATCTCCTCTGGTTTTTCCCTTCCAGCTGAACCCTTCCCCTCGCGTGGGACGTTTTGTTTCCACCTGGCGATGTCCAGAGTTTAAGCTTTGAGCTGTTGCGGCGTCTTCCCGCTGATGTTTCCCCTCGAAAAAATAAGGCCCCCCCGTTTTTCTTTTTTCGAACGTCTTTTAAGCTTGACCCCACTGAAGGCGCCGTCTCTTCACGGTGGAGCTTTCCTTTTTTGTGTTGCCTCGTCCATCTTATGTGAATTTTCTACCTTTGGCAAGCCGGCTCTCGGCGGCACGAAAGGTTTTTTTTTTTCCCGCTGGTTTCGCGCTCCGCTGCGTTTGCGCGCAACGTCCCTTTTGTCACGAAGCCTGCATTATTTCTTCCGTCGGAGGGATTGTACTCCCGATGCGCCGTCCTCTTTTCGCATCCTATTGCGTGTTTCGCGCCCGGTGGCTTCTTTTATGACTTTTTTTTCTGTCAACAGGGATGGATCGCCTCCGCCTATCTCATTCTGTCCTTGCCCCGTTCCTTTCTCTCATATTCCACTCCCTCCGCACCGGCAGAAGCCACTCTTTTTCCCCTGCGCTTGCTCGCGAAACTATCCTGTCCGTTCAGTCTCCGCGTCACGGGTTTCTCCCGGTTTTACGGAATCGGCGGTACTTTGTCCTTTTTTGCGGAGGACTCTTTCCAAGGCCTTTGGAATCGCGGCTTGAGCCTACTTTTCACTAGAGGAATCTTTAGAAAAGCCAAGTCCCCCGTCCGCGGTCTATTCACGATTTAAACCTCTGCTCACTCACCGGACCGATCTCCTCTACTGTGAACTTCTTCATTCAACCCTTTTTTCGTATTTTTTGCCGAGCGCCTATTTTCTCGTAGCGGGGCTCTCTTTCGCGATTGTGCTTTTTTTCAAAAAGACCTCCCTCTACATTATGATGGTTCTCTCCCCCCCCTATTAGTATCTAACTTTTTCGCTTTCCCCCGGAATACTCTCATTCTCTTATCTTATAACAGTAAAAGTTTCCCTGCTCCCGGCTTTGAGGCCCCCCTCAATATCCCTTTCACATGACCCTGCCTTTCTTTTCCGAAGCGCGAATTTATCTTTTAGTGCGGGCGAAGGATAACACCTCATTCTTTTTTTCAATGGCGGCTCTCTTTTTCGTGACAGCGGGTCATTCGCTGAAGGCTCTTTTAGCTAGCCCCTTGTCTTGTCGACCTTCCCCTCCCCTTTCGTTTCACTTAGGAAGCCTATCCCCCTATTTGCTTGAGCTCGATATCTTCCACCCCAACCCCGGACGTCGTCTTGTTCCATAAACACGCCTCACGGGAAATCTTTCTCCCTTTGATCTGCTCCTTGCTGTCGCCGATGCCTCGCTTCGGCAGCTTTGTCAAGTTTTTTGAGAAGTGATCGAGCTGTCCTTCTTTTTCTTTTTACGGACATCCGGGATGGCTCCACCTCAGTTGCGCGTGGGCCCGAAGGTGTCGTGTTGGATATTGGTACCTGCTCTTTTTTTTTTATGACCTTCCCCTTTCCAAAGCAGGCATCTCTTTTAGTCAGAGCCATCCTTTTCTTCCTTCAATTCCAAGGGACGGCCGATATTTTTTTGCCTGTTGCTCCCCTTTGACTGTCATGCCTTCTGATATTCCGATATCACACCCCGGTCCCCCTTCGACCATCAGGTTTCATTCATGTTCCTCAACTCTGGCTACTCTTCCGTTTCGGGAACATTGCCCTACTCCACCCACCTCTTGGCTTAACCCTTCCTTTTCTCTAGAGATCCTTTCTTGCTTCGAAGAGGCTTATTTTCATGGCAGAGCAACCCTGGGACCGTGGATTTCCTTAAGGTTTCCACGTGATCAAGATTCCTTTTAGTTTTTTTTTTCTCCATGGCTCACTTTTCCTTAGCCCCGTCCCCTCCCCGTCCTCGGTTCGTTACACGGGATGCAGATCGAGATGATTGGTTTCGGAGGCATTTTTTTTCCCCCTTCCGCGTCTTGATTGGCTTGAGCCGGTTTTGGCCCCCAACGAGGCACATCGGGGCACCTTCTTTCTTTTGGCCGCAATCAGAGCTTTCGCCTTTCCCTTGCGGCGACTGCCTTTTTTTTGCCCCTCTAACCGACAGGACCTGATGACTATCATTTGTCTCACTTGGCTAGTTCGGTCCCCTTTTGTTTCACTGTTCGAAAATGCCCCCCCCCTTCACGGCACCGTGACTTCCCTTCGTTCGCGACTTTCCGTACGGTTTCGCTGATGCTTCCTTTTGCCGCTTGTTCTTCTCCACGTTCGTTTTGAGTCCTTTTTCCCCCGCAAGGATTGTCAAGGTCACCTGCCCTATTTGTTTTGAGAAAGATGTCGGCGTCTCACTCCCCCTCCGGTTTTCAAGGCCTAAAAGGGCCGAGAATTCTTCCTCTTATCTTCTCTCGCGCTCGCTACTTCTGGCCGGTCGCCATCCTTGTCGACGATATCTCGCCTGACCCCTCTAGTTCACGGCTTGCTCCCCTCTTCCTTCTTGCCAGGCGCAGTCGCCTGACGTTCCTCTATAAACCCTTCAGGTACTTGATTTGCGCCTCCCGCCTCTGCCCTTTCGATCGGGATTATGAGCAACAGCGTACCTGAATTCTTTGGGCTTCCTTTTGTGCACCTAGCAAATGCTCTGGAACTTCCTTTCCCGATGATGACGTCATTACCGACCCGGAGCGCCTGAGTTCCTTCTATATTTTCTCCCTTTGTTGTTGAGATCTCTTCCCCTTTTCCTCATTTTTTCCTTGCTTCCTGCTGTAAAATGCGTCCCCAGATGGGAAATTTTCCGGTGTCCTATCTTGCACAATCCAGTTTCCGTCCCTACCTCTGTTTGTGGCCTCATCATCCCCTTTTTTTCCCTTTCAAAGGGATTCTGTGTCTTGCGTTCTTGGAAGTTGCTTTCTGATTTTCCCCTGGCAGACTTCGGCAATTTCCAGCACGCCGCTATTTCAACTTCCTCCGCCCCCCTCTATTCTGACCTTTCGCCCGCTCGAACCCTTTCTGCCGACAGAGCCGTCTCCTTCCTGTCGCTTCAATTTTCTCGCTTTTGCCACCGTTGCTCGACGCCGATCCTCTCCTAAGGAAGGTCCTCCGTTACTGACCCCTTGTCGGTCTCGCTTCCCCCTTCTCTTCCCCACAAGAACGTCGCTCCAAAAGCTTTTCGGGACCGGTCATCTCACCGTGGAAGGACGTCCTCGATCTTAATTTACCGGTGCACGTCAGCACCGGGCATTTTTTCGGGGGGTAACGCAAACCGTTTTTCCCCCCCTTAGATGAGATCCCTTTTTTTTTTTCTGGTTAGATGGCAAAGGTCATTAACTTTTTGGCTCCCTCGCCCATTCAACCAGTCGCCGATCTGATTGCTTCCTGGCACTCTTCCTACCAGCCTGGATGTGATCGATTTCTTTGGTTCTTTTCCATTGCTTTGGGCTATCACAATCTTTCCCGCTCCTTTCCTCGGAACTACGACTTTTTTGCAGAGCAAGTTTTCAAACGCTGTTTTCCCTTTCTTCGGCGAGAGGTTGTCTTCCCCTCGTCTGTCCTGACAGTTGTTCTCTGCCTTCGGCCTTCCACGAGGTATCCCCTTCTTTTTACCCGGTGTCTCCTCCGGCTTGAGTTTCTTGAGTTCTTCTCAGTGCGAGCTCGTTTCCCCTACTTGCGATGTTTATTGGTCTTCCCCTGCAACGAATCTTTTTACTTGTGATTCGAAAAGGCTCTTCCCCCCGTTTCTTCCGGAGGTGTTGCGTACTCAGTCTCTCCTCCTTTGAGCCCCGGCAATCGAGGCAGCCCCCCCTTGATTTTTATTGGGTGAGCTCGGCCCGATTTTAGGTACTGCTTTGCCCCAATGGGTCTGTGCTCAGTACCATCCTCTTACCTCCCTTTTGAACCGTTATTCGCAGACGCTTTAGAGGCCGGAGAATGAGTTGCGTTTCCATTCTTTATGCAAGTGCCTTACAGTTATAGGCACTTATCCCCCTTGACGACTTTTTTGCAACCACTGATCTGTCCCTCCGCTCGCTTCGCCATCCTTCGTCACTATGCCCGACAGATGCCTGTGTTTGTCAGTGGTTGCGTCCTGCTCGTAAAGTGGTTTTTTTTTTTCCGACTTTTTCTTCCATTTCCCCTTCTCGGCCAGAGTAGTGTTCTTTGCCTCAGCTAAACGACCTTTTTGGTTTCCTTTGCAATGGATAGCGTTGTCTTCCTCTTCTCTAGTTACCGACGCCCCACCTGACTTCGATATCCGCCACAGTGAACTCTAGTTAACCGCGCCCCCCCGCCCCTTTCCCTCCTTTGCTTAAAAACGTTGCCTGGTTCCTTGCAATTTCAATGGCCTCAGTCATCTTCCCTTATGGGACGTCAGTTTTGAAGACCCCCAAGACCGTTCGTGCGTACCGCATTTTTCTTATCCTTCATAAGCCCCCCGTCGGGTATTGCTCCTACGTGCCCATACATTAAGTGCCTCCCGGGACGGGAGTTCTTTTCACAGCACATTCGTGAGATTCGGACCTTCTCCGACTATGAAGCGACACCCCCCCTCTATACTACCCCTTCCTCCTCCCTACGACCGGGTTTTAAACTGTCCCTGACCCCTTCACCACTTATCACATTACGGTTCCGTCTTTTTTTTTCTGAGTCCGTTGACCGCGCTTACCCCTGATTTTGTCCGCGACTTACTGGGGCTTTGCTTGTCTTCATCTGATGTTCCACGCGTCGGGCGCCGGAGCGACCCTCGCTTTTTTTTCTCTTAATCAGACCCCTTCCCCGTTTACGAAGCCTTCCCCACCGGGCTGAAAAGTTATGACGCGGATCCTCGGTAATTAATTTTCCCCCTTTCGCTTTTTCCCCAAAGGAAGCCTTCGTCTTCCTATGGCCATGTTGATTAGGGTCCCACGGTATTTCCTGTGATCGGTTGCTATGATTTCACTCTGAGCGTTCGATCATCAAGGACTCCTTTTCCTGATACATTCGAAAGCGGCCTCACCTCCCATCCTTTATTCTACGTCAACTTGCTCACCGGCCGCGGATGACCCTTTTCCATGCCCGAATTTCTCTTCCGCCGCGGTGACCTCCCCCGCGTCATCTTGGAGACTGTCGCCGCTTCCTCCGTCCCCCTCCATCCCGCCTCCAAGCTTTTTCTCTTCGGGAACGGTGGAAGCCTCCATTTTTTCTCCTCCTCACGTCGCGCGGCCCCCACTTCCCTTCCTTTTCCACTCAAGTAGTGAAGCCTCTCGCTTATACTCCCTCTTCGACGTTTACCAAGTTATCCACTTTTTCCTGAATCTTTATGCCGAACCCCCCCTCCTTTTCCGACCGCTAACCCGTGATTGACTTTCCCGGAGCTTTCTGTCTCGCCTTGCGGACGTTTTTTTCCCTCCTATAAGAGAATGCTCCCTTCCTTCGTTCCGTTTTCTCTTTCTTCGTGGTGCGGCCATCCCACCTTCTTTATTCCCGCCCAAAAGGTCTGCCTTCTCTTCCTTCCGATATCATCAGTTGAGAACGTTCTCTTCCTCGCGCTGAGGTTTTCACTTGAATTTCATTCCTAGTTTTTTCCTTGT
>Ga0179591_1334539_pt1 | contig 17031 bp, 7 predicted proteins | sample CZOMad2_1_08_16f_FD_182891 | JGI IMG/M metagenome (GOLD analysis project Ga0179591, IMG submission 182891) | Vadose zone soil fungal communities from Angelo Coast Range Reserve, California, USA - CZOMad2_1_08_16fungal (PacBio error correction) | ecosystem: Environmental > Terrestrial > Soil >... | reverse complement strand
ATGACGGAGGTTTGGAAGCCAATTTTTCCAGCTTCTTGGCGTTTATGGGCCAAAGGACTGTCGGTTTGTCGCGGAGCCGTAGGCCTCAAGTCTCCCCCTTCGTCAGCACGCCCCAACGATAATGTAGAATTTACGTCGTCCTTTTTCCACCCTACGGCTCCGGACGAACGAAAGCTCCTTCGCACATTCCCGACTCTTTCTAGGTCCCGCTCTGTACGCCCGTTGGGATTATCCCCGTGGAAACCAATTTTTTCTATTCGGCTTTTTTCCTCGACTCTGGCTGTTCCATGCTCTGGGCCAGCTAGATTCCCTGAACAGAAGGTCAGCTCTGTTAAGGCCAAGGGCCTTTTCCCTTTCTTCCCCCTGATCATTTGGCTTGGACCTCGGACCCCCCTCCGGTCCCGTTCGCATCCCTCTCAAGGACCGGCCCTCCCCTCCAACCCGTTTCCAGGTCTGAACCCGTTTCCGATGCGGCTTTCTAGAGCTCCCCCCAAGCCTTTCTTTTGCGCTTCGTTTTTTATAAATTTCCTTGTCGTTTTCGTGGGTCGTACCCCTTTAACCGACCTTTTTCGTCAAGGAGGGCTCTGCGGCGTGCTCTTCCTCAGAGCGCGCGCCATTTCAGTGAAGGGCCAGGCCGTGCTGGCCCTACCCTCCGGAAGTCACCCCGTTAGTCTGTTGCCACGACGTCATTCCCAGGGCCTCAGATTGTAAGCAATGATTTTCTTGGGGGAGCCCCGGCCAGCGCGTCGTGTCCCCAGCCCCCTTGCGGCGACACCTCTTTTTCAGTCTGAGATCCTGTTTAGATAGAAATTCGTAGAATTCTCTTCCCTGTACATAGTTTTTCCCGGTAATTCTGTTTTTTTTTTTTCTGAAGGATCGTGGTTCTTCCGGAGAAGTGTCTCCTCCCCCCGCTAGTCGCGCTCCTCCCCAAAAAGAAGTTCCCAGCCAGGGGCTTTTTCCTACCTTTCAGCTCTCTCCAATATCAAAAAGCAGGAATATTAAATCCCCTCGTAAGAAATATTCCTGAGTGCTCGCCGTCGAGGTCATCGCGGGGAACTGTTCGACCCGGCCCGAAGAACACGAAATCGAAACCCCTCCTGCTTCTTTAGTCCTCGCCCTAGACGCTGGGAAGTCTGTGGTAATAGTCTGGAGGATTTTCCCCCCCGGAGACTAGACAGCAAGTCTTCCAATTTAGAGGCGGCCACCCTCTTCTGTCGCACCGGAGGAGTAGTTAAGAGAACGGCTTGCCCCCCTCTAGCTTTTGGATTTTGCCGATTAACCTAGCACCTTTAGCTGAGGGTTTCAGCCAGTGCCGTTTCCCCTTGGCGGTTCGTCCCAAGCGTTCTTCCCGGCTTGTACTACGCCGCTGGTCGCTTAGGAACCTATTCCTTGTCCATTCCTGATGTTGGTCCGGCGACCGTAGAAAGATGCCGACTTCGTGTACGGCTACGACATTTGGGCTCTTCTCCCCCCAAACATAGCGTTCCCCTTTCAGCCCCTGCGCTCGCAGTCAATTTCTTGAGCTGAGGGCCCTAGCCCCCTCGTCGAGTTTGTTTTTCTCTGCCCGCGCGAGTCCTTTTCCAGGACGTTCTTCCCCCTTTACCGCAGTCGCTTCGCTCCGATTAGAAAAGAGACCACTACCCACTTCCCTTTCTTTTGTGTCGTTTCAGGATCACAAGCGGCCGCACCCACAGTCACCCCCCAGTTCCCCGTCCGCATTCCTTCTACGATTGTTGTCGTTTGTCCTGGGCCAGGCTCCCACCTCGGTCAGGCATGACTTCAAAGCCGCTCCCGCAGAAGCAGCAGACCCCATTTTCCAGTCATTTTTTTTTCGGCATGTTGTTCAAACGCAACCCCCCGCAGACCCCCAAGGAACCGGGTCTATACGCGCCGACGGAGGGTTGGTTTCCAGAGGAAAGAGGGGCCCATGTTTCCTTTTTTTCGGCGCTCTGGCATCCAGATTGTCCTTGTTTCCGGATCTTCTTTTAAAGAAAGCGTTAGAACGTAACGAATTCCCCTCGCTTCTGTTGTTCTGTCATCTGGGCCGTGCCAAGTTGCCCGTCGAACCGATCCTGCGAGCTTCCATTTCCTTCTCCCGTGACCCAGCTCGATCCGCCTGAGGCAGATAGGCTGCAATAGGCTCGGCGCGTCCTTTTCCCCAGGTTCACCATCAAGCACCCAGCGCTTGAGCGGGATTCCCTATCTAGCGGCTCCCTTCCCGACGGAAACGAGTTGTAGTTCTTTTGCTGAGTGCCGCCCTCCTGACTCAACGGCGACTCGGCCGCGGAGCAGTTTGCTGAGTCAAGGTCAAGAGACTTCCTTCTTCCCGAAGCGTTGCGCAAATCCTGCAGCCTTTAGGGTTCCCTGATTGGAGTGCTCCTTCTTTTTTCCTCCCCCGAAGAGCCCGGCGCTTTTTCGAGGGGTGACCGGCCGCTCATTCCTGATTTTTTTTTTGCAAGGTGGCGGAGCTCCTGGTACGTTCTTTTTTTCTAAGCCCCCGCCGTCAGGACCGACTTCTCCCCCCGTTGCCTTCCAGTCGCTAGTCCCCGATTTGTCTTCGTTCTCCCTTTCGCGCTAAAAATGGCTATGGCCTGATTCCATGCGCGACGAATCCTCGCTGCTCGGGGATGTTTATTTCAGCTTAGGAAGGTGGCGCCGCAGCGTTTGTTGACGCGACGTTTTTGTTCCCCAATAGACGTGGGCGAGTGCTCGTGCAAGAACCCTTTTTCTTTCGGCGCCCGCTACTCGTCGGGGCCTCCCGGTAGGAGGGCGATATTTTCGCTTTGATTCAGGTTCGCCCAGCTTTGAAGTGGCGTGTGTCGATGAGAGTCGTGGCCGCCTTGCTCTCCCTTCTACGGCCCCACCACTTCCACTATCCGTTCTTGCTCCCCGGGAGTAGTAGTTCAAGGTGTTTAGTCCGCAGCGTGTTTGTTTTAGATACTACCGCACGCGGCATTCGCAGGGTTTTTAATCAAAGAGGACGACCTGCGTTGCGGTGTCGGATACCTGCCCCCTAGCCGACCTCAAGGGGTGAGGAAGTAGTGGGATCCTTCTCTTCTAGTGGGCTTGACATCTCTCTCCCTCTTCCTTTTGTGGTTGAGCGTTCCTTACTCCCCGACGAACGCGCCACGACCTATAACCAAGCCATTAATCAATTCTTTTTTCTGGTCTTGCTCCGAAGCCGCATCCATCCCCTCCTTATTCAGATGGGTTTTCACCCAAGTTAGTCTCTGTTCCTCGTCCTATAAAGCCGCCCGGACGTCCCTTCGATTACGAGATATTTGTTCTCCTGACGCGTTTTGTTTTAAGTCTGCGTGGTCGTTCCAAAGATAGAAATCGACCCCATGAGCCTTCCCTCCATATTTCTTTCCGCCTACGGCGGCACGGATGATCATGAGGCCGACCTCCACTGAGTTTTCCCTTGAGACTTTGAACCTGTTTTTTCTCTATGGGGTCTTTTGTAGATCTCGAACGCGCTGCTTAGAATCGAAAGCTCCCCACCCTTCCCCAGATCCGGCCCTTTCTTTTTTAGCTTCAGAGGAACTGACATTTCACATTTTGACGACATGCGACGAGCCCGTGCTGAGCTTTAGGCCACCGCCTAGTTTAAGCTCCCTTCCTTACGCAGATTGTTACCTACTAACCCCGATTTGAAGTCTTTCAGTTCGCTTCGACACTTTCTAACTGCCTTTTTGTCCAACCAATTGCGCCTCTATGACCTGCGTCACTCACGGCCGGCAGATGCTACTCGATAGGGCTTTGAGACCACTTCCCTGGGCGCTGTCATACAATCGCACGCGCTTCGGAGGCAGCTTGACATCACTCTCCTCGGACAGATCTGCGCATGTCTGTCAGGCGTTAGCGGTTTCCGCTGAGAAATCGAGATAGCTTTCTGCTTTCCCCTCGGGTCTTATCTCTCTCCGTTTAAATCATCGCGCGCTTTGTGTTGAGGTAAGGGGGATGACGCAGAGCTTTGCCCTCCCCATCGTGCCCTCCTCAGCGGGAGTAGTTTCCGTTCAATACCGACGTCCTCCGTCTTAGCACGAGGATAGGAGCTTTTCCGTTTATTGCCCAAGAATTGAACACCTGTATATAGATTGCTATTCCTGCAGCGTGCCCTACTTGCTTGTTGTCTCCTTCTCAGCTGGCCATTTTCGAAGGCTAAGTGTTCTTCGCCTCGAGTCCACCACCATTTTTTTTACGAGGACCCCCCCCGCCCAGGAGCGCTTACGGGCGACGCTTTCCCCAAGGTTTAAGCGGGGTTTTCTGTGTAGTTTGGCGCATACTTTTATTACGTTAGGGAGCGTTATGCTTCTGGGGCGGGCAGAGAAGGGCGTCTTTGAGCTCCGTACAGTTTGAATGGGCCCTTGAACCTATTGATTCCGGTCCGTCCGCGGGGAGTGTTTTTCTCTGGACTCGACTTCCCCCAACGTGCGAAGGTTCCATTGGTGTGGCTTTTTCGCTGCTCTAACTAAGCGCGCTCAAGGCGTCAAGGATTCTCCTCTCGCCCCTAACAGATTTCGGTTTTCGATTTCCCGTATATCCGCCGCTCCCCCTGATTAGAGTCGGGTGTTCAGATTTCCTCTCTTGTTTTTCGTGGTTTCCTATTAGCCGTAGGCCAGCGGTCAGCTGGATTGCGAAGGTACTCCAGTCTTTCAGACGCCAGGGAAATTTGCTAGTTTTCTTCATCTTTGTACTTCTAACGGTGTAGGTGGTGGGGAGTTAATTTGCGGGATAGGTGTTTTGGGACGTTCACCAATTGAGGTTCACCGCTCGTTTTTCGTCATTTCCCCCCAGCGCGAGCGGGGCTGATTCCAAGGAGGGGCTAACGACTTCCGCCTGAGAAGTATCCTAACATTAGCCGGCTCAACCGATTCTTTTATTCCGTTCCTTCTGGACAAGAATTTAGCATGCCTGATTACGTTGTTTTCGATTGAAGACCTTAGTGTATTTTATCGGTGGGCCTTGGGCGGGCGTTTTTTGTAAATAGGGTTACGACGTGTTTCAGTCCAATTTGATCTAGCCTTTTTCCTCTGGCCCGACCCGGGCAGTCGTCTATTACTGAGTTGGAGTCCTCACGGAGCTTGATTCGACATTGAGAAATTTTTTTTGGAGCGGCTTTGAAGCCGAAGAATCGGGAGCGTCATTTTTTCCAGGAAGCGCTCCGCTCACAACCGGCGCTCGAATCCTTTCGGAAGCTGATTTCTGTTTCTGGAGGTGGACCACCCAGTGGCGGCTTGCCCCCCTCTGATGGGCTTTACAAAGCGACGATATGTTGGTTACGATTCGGCGCAGTGTGCACTACGAGCTTCGAATCTCTCCCCCCTCCTCCCCCTCCAGGAGCGCCAATCGGTAAGGGAGCATTGAAGACCCCTTAGGTGGTCGAGCAGGGACAGATGCCCTAATTGCCAGAGGTTCTTTCTCCTTGAGCAATACCTTATTAGTCCTTGAGTAAGTCGAGTCGTTCGCTCTGGGAGATATGATCTGTTTCAAGCTTTTGTAGTCACCCGAAAGCAGCGTCACTTTGACGCTGAGCTCGCAATGGTAGCCGTTTTATCCGATTCCGCTTTCTAGGCCATATCGACGCCAATTTTCCCCCGACGTTGGTCTTTTTTGGTTTAAGGGAGTTGGGGCATGGCATGCCTTATTCCTCCCCTTATGCTTAGTGGGTTGACCTAGGTCCAGACTTTGCGATTTGTTCTTCCTTTTGGGGAGAATTGGCTTTCCGAGAGGATCCTGGTGACCCTTTTAGGGATTGCAGGACGAGATCGAGGAGGCGCGGAGGCAAGATATTGTTCTCCCTTTTTTGTGCCCCTGTGCCTACGGTCGCCCCCTATAGAGGGCCTCCTGCTAGGTATACAGTTTTTTTTTTTTTACTAATGGTTTTCTTCGGCGTGGCCGCCCTAAGTGTAGGAGCACAAGCTTCCTCAGCGTTAAGTGCCTAGCAGGTTTGGGATTTGAATTTCCCCTGATTTTGCGCCGATTTTCTCAACGCGACTCCAGTGGCCAGTTAACGAGATTAGAACTTATCCCCCCTGTCGACTCGATTCCCCACATGCGGCCAAGCATCAATTTTGGAGAGTCGCTGTTTTTGTCTTTGTTCTGAAGACCCCAGTCTGCTAGCGCATCGAGTAGGACTCATTTCTTTCTTACAGCGTTTGAGCTAGATGAAGATGCTTTACTTTGGTTTTTCCCCTCCTTTCCGGACCTTACTTCCTCCTCTTCACTTCTTCGTGCGTTGTAAGTTTTGGTTCCGGGGAGGAGGTGACGGCGTTTTTTTTAGACTTCGTATGCACGTGCCCCCGGCTGGGCACACTTAGGGGGATTCGCGGTCGGATTTTGAGAACGCCCTTCTCGCGGACATTAGACAACCCCCCGATTCCTCCGATGAAGGAGCATCTTTTCCGTTTTTCCCTGAACGCCGAAGATCCTATGCCAGGGATGAAGCAGTAAAAACCTCGGATACTAATTTTCTGCGACATTGGACCCTACGGTTCTAAATCTCGCGGGTCGAGGACGAATGATATTCCTCCATCGCCCACCATATAAAAGGATTTTCAATCAGATCGATCGTTCCATGAACGGATACCCCCCTCTACTCCTACTCTATGATGCGAGAGGGGGGTCAACAGGAATCCGTTTTAACGCCGACCCCCCCCTCCATATCCTGTCTCCGAGGTACTACAAATGAGCCCACCTCCTTTAGGTCCGCCTTTCCTTGATCGACCCCATTTGGTTCCGCCTTTTTCCGATCCCGGCCCTTTTCAGGACTTCAACTCAAAAGGCCTTTATTTTTTTTCCCCGTCGCGAGCAAGTGAATCTTAACCTGAGTCGCGTCGGGGGGTTCGCTCCCCCTATCGACCCCCAGACGCCCTTCTCAGCGCCTCATTGCCTCGAGCCGCTGCGAAAGGTCTCACCTGACGACGGTGTCGCGCTTTTCAACCGAACGATCCTGAACCGGGGGAACTTTTTTTTTTACGCTCACGGGTTGATACCATTTCCTGTATGTTCAGAATGAGCTGTCTTAATGCCGTGGGAGAGGGGGGAGACTCCTTGCCAAGCGCGGTCGTGGCGAACAGTTTGGATGAAGCGGGCACGCTTGTCGAGGGGCCGCCGCCCCCGTAACGCACAAGGTCGTTCTTCTCCCCGCCAGAACTCGTCCTTTAGATACGTCTATCATCTCTGGTTCTTTGAGTTATTGCCGTTGTCGCCTCCCGATCGGCGGAGTTTCAATTTTTCCCTAAAAAAGCCGTTCTTCCGCCGGGAGATACTCCCGAACTAGCAAGGACTCCCCTCCCTAAGGACCTCTTCGATCAAAAAGGAGGAAACCCCTCCTACCGGGGCTCTCGAGGTCCTCGCAAGTCAACGGTTGAAAAGACTAGGCCTCCCCTTAAATTGGAAAAGAGAGGCACCCTTAAGACTACGGCTGTCGCGTTAGCCAACCCCTTTCGGCCTGCTGGAAGGCGCTGCATAGGTTCGGCCGGCAAGTCCCAGGCTTTCTTTTTTCTCCTTTTCTATGATTCGCAGGAGGGCTTGTTAGACTTGTTTATTTCCCAGCCGCGCTCGCTGGCAGGAACCTTCCCTCGCCAATGCCGTCTTTTTTTTTTTTTTTCCTTCTATGCCCCCACTTTGCCCGAACTCCGAACCCTTGCTTTGTGAGACGATCCTGTATATGGCGTATATCCCCGGCCCATGCTGGGTCGCGTTTTTTGACCCCCGTCGGCTATAAAGAAAGACTCCTTCTACGGCTACGTCCAAAGGCTTTCTCTAACCAAAACTACTTCCCCGACCCTGAACCTGTCTAGCATGCACCTGAAGCGGAGGGTACCGAACTGGCCTGCCTTAGAAGATGTTCCTCTCTCTCCTAGGGTCTCTCCTATGAAACGGCGACCGGTACGCGCGTGGGATTCCAGATATAGAGTTACTATTTTACAAGTTACGGCCCGGTGTTGATTTTTTCATTTCCTCCCCCTAGGCCGGACACGGTACCAATTAAAGAGGAAAGTACCTTTCCTACGTTCGTTTTTTTTCTTTCCATGTTGGAAAGGAGTTTCGTCGGCCGAATTTCCAATGCTTCAAAGTTCCATTTTAGAAGCAATCCCAAAGCGCTACAGCTAGGGCCGTGATCCTTTCTGGCTAAAATCCCTTTCCTTCCCCCCCCTTCCAATCCCATTTTTGCCTGTCGCCGTCATCTCGTTTCTGTAGGTTTTTTGTTTCATGGCCAATCGTGTTGACTGTTCTCTGTCGAAGTTCCCAGTGAAAGGGTTTTCCTTTTTCAACCCTCTCTTAGTAGTCCCACACGCGGCGCGCACGCTGCTAGACTACAGCATAGCGGTGTTGTAAAGTCGTGGGCCCCAAGGTAAGTCTCGAGCCTTTCCTGAATTTTTCTCTTTTGTCACGGCGCTTCGGCCTCTTTATTAGAGGGCTGATCTTTTTTTTTTTCCCCCCGCTTTTCTCCAGTAATAGTGTGGGAAAACTGTTCACCAGCGCGACTTTTCTGATTTTCCCGATCGCCGTTCTCTCTCGGCGGACACGCGGTCGCGACTCGGGCAGAACTTAGAACCTCGCTCCTTTCACTTCCCCCCATTTGAGGCGATTTCCTTTGATTTCAGTCCAGTCTTCGCTGAATCATAAGCGAGGCGCAATCCGTCTCCCCCACAGCGAGGTAGGTGGCTAAGCTTCCTTGACAGAGTCACGCCTTCGTTTTTCTTGGTTCTTCCGACCGCTCTTTCCATGAGCGAATTTCCTTTTTCTTTTGGGTAGAACCGCCGGCCGCTCACGGCGGAGAGGATTGAGTGGTTCAACTTTTGAAGTTCCTCTCCGTCAGGGAGCGATCTCTAGGTGTCCGCGATCACCCGAGAGTGGCTCTAGGCGCCCGATTGGCGTTTTTTCTTGAACCGCGTTCTTCCCGCTCTTCTCTTTTTGGAGAGCTGATGAAGTTGCACCCCCGCGGTAGGCTCTGACTCCCCAATCCCCACCTTTTTTTCTTCGAAGTTGGTTTTGCGCCCGAACTCCTTCGTTTCTTTTCTGCCCAAGACCCGTCGGCATTGGTAGGCGGCAGTTTTCGTCGTGCGTTTTTGTACGAAGTCGCAGTGGCGTGTGTCTCTGGTCGATCGGGCTCTGACTCCCCACGTACTGCACTTCCCTCTGTCTTGTTTAGACAACGGGAAGTAGTAGTGCAGGGGTGGGTGAGCTTCCCTTTTTTAGTCTCCCTTTAATGATTCGGATTTTCACCCCAGCGGAAGACTTTTGGCTGATGCGTCTGAGTGGGAAGAACTTTGAGTTCCCGTGTGAGTGAATGGGAGACGGCGTACTTATGTTTTGCAAGCTTTCGTGGCAACTCTTTCTTTCTCTTTTTTTTTTTTTAGAGTTGTGTACGACCAGCGAGCACTCCGCGCCGTCTCCACTACTTCTCCCGCCTTAGGTAGGTACTGATTTCTCCCCCCCCCCCCCCCCCCACATCAGCCGCCTTAAATTCTTCAGATGGTGTTCAACTCGTGGCGCCTTGATTTTTTACCCCCTAGAATCAGAAAAAGTTCAGTCGGTCTCACAGCCTGCTAATACTTCCCGTTTGCCCCGCTCCCGATCCTTGGTTGACGGTTCTGCTTCGGAAGGAGACGACCCAGCTCGCCCCTCCCACGCCCACTATCTCCTTCTTTTTTCCCTCGCAGAACTAACCTAATTTGAAGCTGGCCTGCCTTACCTTTGTGTATTGAGGTTCCCCCTTGTCCCCAAGTCTTTATGGCGCCGATTCCCTATGGTAACTTTTTTTTTTTTTCCTCTTTTCTTTCAGAGCTAAGCCGCTGCTTGTCGCCCCTTGCAGCTTACTAACCGATACGAGCCTTCTTTCTCGGCGAATTGCCTTGATCTCGGCCAGTGTGCGTCTTTTTTTCATTGAGGCATGCCTTGATTATCTTCTGCACCGCTTCGGCAGTCTAAGTTCTTCAGGAAACTTTTTCCTTTTCCCCTGAATAATACCCCCCCCCCCTGTAACCTCCTCCCTTCCTTTGTAGTCTTTTTAGTCCCCTCAAGAGCCTTTCATTTTCCCAATACTTAATCCCGGCCGGCAGCTTCCTCTCGATGAGATTGCTGGCCCCCTTATTCTTTTCCCTGATGAGTTTTTTCTTTTTCTTTTTTTTCGTATAGGACAGTTGCAGACAGCCACTGCTCGACTTTTCCGAGCTTTTTTCAGACGTTTTGCGGAGTAGATGCCGTGCAGTTTCAATCTAAAGAACCCTCTCCGAGCTCTTTCCCTCAGAGTAGTCTTTTCCCCTTTTGCGGTCTTGACACTGTAACCCACTATAAAGAGAACGCCCCCACTTATATACGATCGTGAACCTTCTCTTAAGTAGTCGGTCTGGGACGTTAGACCCCCTTTTCTTTTCCTCGTTACGGTACGACTTCCCTTGGGCCGGAAATTTTCCTCCCGTAGAACCTCGTTTTTCCCTTCTTAGGCTAAGCCGCCCTCCGAGTGTTGGGCCTTTTAACCTCGGATTTACCGTCCTTTTTCTGCAGTGAGCCCTCCGAGGCCCTATCCCCCCATACATTTGTCTTTCGATTTTCCACACCCGGCCAGTTCTCATGACTTGGGCCCAGGTTTCTTTTAGTTTTTTTTTCGGCGTTGGCGCCCCAATTCCCCAGATTCGTCGCTTTTCGTGCTTTAGATGTTGCGGGGCCTTCTCTTTTTTAGAAGTAGGACATCCGCTGGCTTATCGTAACTCATTTTTTCTTTAGACGGCAGGGACGTCCAGCTGGGTCAGTGGAATCGTTCTCTCTCAGCTACTAAAACTTCCCCCTGAACTTGTCCTTCATGAGAGGATTGCCGAGCCAGCACGCGCGGACCTCCCCGTTGCCCTTCTTCTCAGCCCCTCTAGGCCCTTCCCTAAGCCAATTTATTTACGTATCTGAGGGATCTAGGGGCTGACTTGGTCGAGGCGTAGTTCTTTTGAATTTTTTCTTCGTCCTTCAGCAGGACCTATTTCTGTTTCGTTTTTAGCCAATGCCCGCAGAGTCTAAATTGGAGCGTCCCCATAAAAGGGACTTTTTTTCCTAATCTTCCCCTTCGGCTTATTTGAATGCCTCCCGCCCCTCTGTGTTGAAATAGCCGCCTACCAGAAGGGATTGGAAAACGACTCTGCGCCCTCTACGGGAGGAAGATCGCGGCGGCTCTTTAACCAAGGTCCGCTCGATCAAAGAGGCCTCCCAATGACTAACCGTTCTACTGTCTACCCGTACAGGAATCGCCTACCTTTGAGTTCCCCCCCGCAGACTTGCCGGATCGTTTTTCTACTTTCCTATGCAGGGTTTTTGGAGGTTGACTGACTGAGGGCCGTCGTCGTTTGCAACGCGTTTAAGACAGTTTTGAATAATTCTCCAGTCAGTACCGTTTTCTTGTTTCTGACGGTGGATCTCATGGTTCCTTTTTTCTTGTGAGAGCGAGATGCTTTCAGATAAGGCTTTTTTTTTTTTTTTTTTTTTTTTTTTTTTTCTTTTGTAGCTCCCGGAGGGGAGTCGGCCTTCAGAGAACCCCCCTTGAAGAACGCTTCGCGCTCAACTCCCTACCCGGGAGCTCCCCTACTCCGATACTCATAGTTTGACGAGTTACCTTTCGCCATTTCAGTTATCTTTCGCAGGATGCCCCACGCTATCTGCCCGTCTTCCGCGTTCCTTTACGGTTTTGCGGGATCCACTCGCGGTTCCTTTCAGCCCTTCGTCAAGGTCCCCCCCTCTCCTGTGAGTCCTGGAGTGTCTGAGTTCTTCAATTGAGCACCTTCGGGACTGCCTGAGTACTTTCCCCCCCTCCTACATTAGTTTCCTCTTTCGCATCTATCTTTTTTTTTTCGAGCACGCCTCCCTAATTGAGAGTCTTCTTTACCTTCATTTTTTTTTCTAATAAAAGAACCCCATGACTAGATGACATTTTCTCTCTCTGACCGCCGAAGGTACGCCGTTGCCTTCGAAGTTATGCTGAATCGAATTCGATTTCTTTTCCTCACCCTTCCCATGTTTGCTTTAAGTGCTGGCCAGTACCGGCGACGCTGTGCTGTGTCTTCCGTAAATTTCCCCGGGAGTTTCGCTTTTATCTATCTGGTGCTCTTGTTCCCTTGACCGTTCTCTGATGAATCCCTTATCTTAGACGTTCTTTTTGACGGGATAGAGTCTCCGCTGTCCTTCTTGAGCCTGAACCCTTCTTTTTCCAAGCGGAATGCACTCCTGGGCGTCTTTCTTCTTCTTTCTAATCCTTTTCTTTCCGCCCCTGACTTAGGATTTCAGAAGTCCGTCTCCAATCGCGGACCATCTAGGAGTACTGTCTCTTTGAGTTGCGACCCTTTTTTTTTTGAGAGGAGGGCTGTATACCATCTGCAATCGATACCGTTGAAACGAATTCCAATTTTCCGTTTATACCTTGGTACCCCCCCCCGTCAATCGTAGACCTAACCCAATGCATTCCCCCCAATAAAGAGGCGTGAGGTTCTATGATGGAAGGGCCGTATCATGTCCTCCAGAAGAGGAGAGCTTCCCAGTTATATCTCTATTTTTATTTCCTCCGGTTTTTGAGCCCTTTTCTGAATCCCCTTTTCTCAGTTGGAGAATCACCTTCTTTCGAAGGACCCGCCCCTTTCTCCTATACGTCCCGATGCTTGAGGGAAGCCTTTTGTTGGTGGACATTCTTTCCCTTAGGGTGTACTTCCCCTTTCCCTTGATTCTTTCCTTTTTAAACGGCCGGTGTTTTCGGTTTTCTCCAGGTGTCCACGCCAGAGAACGCCCTTCCAGGACGAAAAAAGCTTTCCATTCGATTGCGTCGGTCACTTTCTTGGTCCGCAGATTAGGAAACGAGAATCCATTTTTCGGAGAAGCTTTCCCCTCTTCCCCCCCCCGGAGTATGAAGCACCTCCGCCGTTCCTGTTCTTGCAGAGGGTCTTTGGTCCCCAAAGCGCAGAGACAGTCGGGACAGTCCCTCCGTATAGTCTCCTCGGAACAGATCCATTTCTTTTGTCCTGAAGCCTAAGTCCCGGCCAAGGGACCTACCCCTCTCTCATCATCCCTATTCACGTCAGGCGCGTCCAACCTCGAAATAAGTTTTCGATCCTAGTATCCTGAGGACCTCCCCCCGCCCTCCCCCCTCCGTTCCCTTTCTCCCGGCGCATCTAGTTTGTTGTATGATATTCCTCATGGGCGCGGCTTCAACCTCGACCTTCGTCTCTTACAGTTCTTTCGTCTTTTCTTTTTCTATAACCCCATACGCCGTGCCAACGACCCAGACCTCTCCCCAGGAGTCCCCCTTTTGCCCCGTGCTCTCACGGTAGGTATTTTCCAACGCAATCCGGGTGCGCTTTGCCAGACCGTCTCGTAGGCCGATTAGACTTTTTTGGCTATGCTTTTAACCTGACTAAGCGATGTTCCGCCGTGGTTCTTTCGAGAGGGGGAGATCTGGGACCCTTGAGATCCCCCCCCGGCCTCCTTCCAACATCCCCTCTCCGGAGCTGTTCCCAGACAGGCTAAATCGACCTTCGAGTAGATCTCCCCGAACCCTCAATATGCTTACTATTCGATCTCCTAGTGCTAATTTGCGCGTTTTCTCTCAAGATCCTGTGTTTCCCTTCCCTACTAAAAAGCCGTTTATAAATTTTTTTGGCCTTTTCCCCTAAATCAGCTCGCGTCCCCCCGACCATAAACTCTCCTTAAACTTTTCTTACAGAGGACTTCCCCTACCTTCATATCTCCCCCCCCACCTCCTCCTCCCTCTCTTCTGAACCCCGATCCCTCAAACTCCCCCCCCCCTTTATCGATCCCCAGACGTCTAGTATCCTCAATTGCAACACGGGAACCGGAATTAAACCTTAAGAACACCTTCCCCTTTTCCTTCTAAAGGATCACTTATCTGAGTGCTGTTACTTAGTCCGGCGGCTGCTCTATCACCGGTCTGATCCCACTTTCTCTTTCTTCCTGCCGCCTCTTTACCCCAACACCCCCAGTTTCTCTCATTGTGTTCTCTTTCCGTTCTCTCTTAGAGCTGCCGGCGACCCAGAACCGACAAGCCTTTCTTTGGTTTTTTATCTAACCCCCCCCCTGCCTGCATCTGTTCACCCTTCCACCCCCCTCCCACGTAAGAGTGGTACGGGCGTCTTTAATTTGCTCCCTTCCCCCCCAAAGGGACACTATGAGGTCCCTTCTAACAGTCCTTACCTTTCGTATCTCGACGATCCTATGGCAGACGGACCAGACCCCCTGGCAACACCACCTTCCCCTCCATCTTCTCCCAATATCGATACTGATGAGCCGGAGCGGACGTTAATTCTAGGCAACCCTCTGTAAACGCCCCTCCCTTGTGTCCAGAAGGGCAACCCTCCTACCTGTAATCTAGTGCTGTCTCGACTAGAGCGAAATACAATGACGGCTCCTTTGACTTCTTTTGTAACCCCCCGCTAACGCGGGACGCCTTGACCCCCCACACATCGTTTACTGAATAGATGAAATCGTCGGAGTTTCCCTCTGTAATGGGACACCAAGCCTCGTCGGCGCTAGTCTTGCCAGTGCCCGCTGACCTGACATCCCCCAAGCGCCCATTAATAGTTTTCCCGGATTCGGAACCAGTTTTTCCCCCCCTTCCCCGCAGACCAAGAAATGACCTGGAACGTCGCCGTCATAGCATTTCTTTTCTTTTGGTCCATTTTCACACTGTCCACCTTTTGAGCGTTTTCGCACGCCTGCTTCCATGCGAGCCACTCCGATTTCTTTCAATTTCACTCGGCCGGAGAAATCTTCCCTAATTCCCTAGTGGATTTGATGGGGATCCCAGTCTTTTCATTGCCCCCTGGTCATAAGACCGCGGAAAAGCGCCGGTCGGTAGAACGTGTGAGTTCCCCGCTCCCCATGAGGGCAACTTTCTTTGGTTTTGAGAAATAAGTAGTTATTTGGCATCTTGAGCTTCTACTTCCCCCCCAAGAACCCCTCGCTAAGGCTAGTGATTTTACTTTGAGGAGCAGAGAATCTTACACGCGGTTTAGATAGCTGGCTCCTCCTTTGTGTGAGCCCGCTACGCGCAGAGCCAGGAGAAAAGATCCGCCCTTCTCTTTGATTTTTATGAGTAAAGGTTCCTTACCGAGTCCGCCGATTTCAGAGAGACACTTCCCCCCCGCCTGTGGCGGTCCTAAACGATTACCTTCTTTTTTCTTGCAGAAGTTAAATTTTTAGTTTTAGTCTTTCGGGAAGCCCTCCAGGAAGGACGGTTTCAGGTCCTTTCGGGGGAGTCTCATGTTTCCCGCGCTTTAACCCGACTTCTGAAGAACCCCGGGGGCTTTTTTTCCCTTTTGTTCTCATCTCTCCTCAATTCATTCTTTTTTCGGACGCCTCCGAGCCCCACTTTTCCCAGGGTCCCCTGAGCGGTCCCTTTCTGCGACCGACTTCTTTCTCGTTTCTTGGGTCCTTATTGTGAGGAAGGTTGTTTTTCCAATTCTCGAGTGAGCTCTGCTCTCCTACCACCTGAGGCCAAATTGACGTTGGGATCTTTTTTCGCTCCCTTACTTTAGAGGTATGCCTCCATACTCTTCGGCCAGTGTGTTCTGCTTCATTTCGAGTCCTCTGGGGTTGAAGGTCGTCGCGTGCCTGGTTCTCTTGTGCCCCCCCGAGATTTTTTTTCGTGATGGAGGGATAGTCACAGACCCCGCCAGAATTCGGTTAAAGCGCGTCCTGACCCGGGAACTTGTATGAGGCCCTTTCTTTCCTTTTGGGCGTATTGTCGATGGGGTAGGACCTTCCTACCTTTCACGCAAGGAAGTAGAATTCTGGCCCAGAGTAGACGTTCTGAGGGTCTCTGAGTCCCTCCTACTGTGCTCCCTTTCTTTTTCCTTCCCTCGACTTTTTCTTCGGGGCTGAAAACATCTCTTTTTAACCCTCCTTACTTTGGGGTTTGATGAGCCTTGCTTTCCCCTCCCAGACGACCGACTGACGACGTCTTCCCTTTTTATAAAAATCCATAAAAGGACCAGTTATTCTTTAGCGCCTAATAAACCTCTTTCTTTTTTTGCTTTCCCCTTCGAAATTTTTTCGTTTTCTTTTTTACCTAATCCGACCACCCCCGTTTTGGTCCGTGTGTCTCACCAGTGCCTACTCAATTTAAAGAAGCTTCATTTAAGTATGGCTTTTTTTTCCAAGCAGAATCGGACTTCCACACTCCACTACATTGACTGACCTTTTCCCTGAATCCCTCCTTTTCGAGAAGCTGGTCTCAAGAAGTTGTTCTTGTTAGAGCCTACCTCCCCGGAGTTTATGAGTCTTCCCTAGCCAACGTAGACTATGGTAAGCTTTTTCCTGCGTCGCCAGTCGATCCCGAAGCTTGGTCTAATGCAATTTTTTAAACAAGAAACTATCTATCTGCTTTAGTTCCCAGATTTTCACCTCTCACATATGGTTCCTAGAAGTTACCCAGCTTTTTATGAGAGATTAGTCCCCCATCTTTACGCTCCCGAAGTACATCCTCTTCAGACCCTTCGTTTTTTCCCCGCTATGTGACCCCTGTACTTAATACATACTTTGTCCCTCTCCATTCTGAGCTTTTTCGTTCCCCTCGACCCAGCGCCTTTCTCTAATGGATTTCACGTCAGTCAGCCCGTCCGATCGTGCCCTGTCTACCGTATTCCTTTAAGAAAGTATTTCTGAAGAGCTGATTATAGTCGTGGCCTTAAAAGAATCAGTGTATAGAGCTGACCGTGTTGCTAATGGCGTTTTCCTTTTCTCTTTTCCCCACCTAGATATACCCCGCAACTTCTTAAGAGGCGTCATCTCCTTTATGGGAACCGCAATGTGGGATTGTCCTTTCCTTGAAAGTTTTTGTAAAAAACAGCTAGTCAAGTAATTCCTTGAATCAACCTCTTTCCTTCTTTGATCTGAGAAGTGTTAATAAAAGTCCCCAGGTCTCTTCTTCCTCCCGACAAGGCCCCCCCCAATATCAAAAACGTAGCCCCCTCTCTTGATATAGTTTTGCCGGTCTTGAGGCCGCGTGTGTGGCCCGATAGGCTTTCGCTATGAAGC
>Ga0179591_1327258_pt1 | contig 17035 bp, 15 predicted proteins | sample CZOMad2_1_08_16f_FD_182891 | JGI IMG/M metagenome (GOLD analysis project Ga0179591, IMG submission 182891) | Vadose zone soil fungal communities from Angelo Coast Range Reserve, California, USA - CZOMad2_1_08_16fungal (PacBio error correction) | ecosystem: Environmental > Terrestrial > Soil >... | reverse complement strand
TCCTTCGAGGGAAATAGGGTGTTTGGGCGACCCGGTGTACCCACCCGTCCCTTTGTTGGCTTCTTCTTTCTCGCATATTTTGGGAGTGTACTTCATCCGCGGGGCGTTTTCGGGAGTTCCCAAAAGAGGGGCGACGCGGCCAACCTCCGTCCAGACTTAGGCGCTTGGATTTCCGGAAAGTGTTGACGTCATCCTTGTCCTTTTCTCTCTCCAATTACCTTGGGGGCTAAACTCCTCCAAGGATTGAAAGACGGTTTTTCCTTTTTCCCAAGAGGAGCTGTTTTGTTTCCTTGAAAATCTTCTTTTGACCGCTCAGTACGTGGTTTTTCCGCAGACTCACCTCCTCCCTAGCTTTCTGTGGTTCTTTTTTTTCCCGCCAGTTCCTTCTTCAGGTTTCCAGTACTCGTTTTTCCCCTTTTAGGCTTCAGCTGCACCGGGGTCCCTCTTCAGGTCACTTATCTTTTCTCCCGTTCTCGGCACAAGGTCCCTTTTTTTTTTAACCCAGGTGCTCCTGTTCTGGACGTAACAATGTGATCGGGCCACGGTTAGGTTCCGTTTTGGCGGGGAATCCGGTGGTTTCACCCTTTACCACATCGACGCCAAACCCCTATGACCCCCCCCTCCCTCGCGAACAAGCGGAACAGGAATTCTTTTCATGAAAGAAGAAGTGACCGAGTTCCCCCCTCCCGGGGGAGCCCCTTTCCAAAGATTTCTCTTAACTACCCCTTCCCCCACCCCCCAAATAACTGTACGTTTCCCCCTTCGGGGGGTTGATGTTTCGTAGTCCTAGATCTCTTTAGCGTTGTTCTAGAACCATGCCCCAAATGAAGGGCGGACCATAAGGCCCCTACTTACGTAGTCAGGAGCGTAGAAGCCGTCAACTTTTCCTTTCCCCCAAGCGCCCTAGGTTTTCCCCCTCCTGGAGAAACAGCGCTATCTTCCGCTCCACTCCCCCCCAGGTTTTGAGTGGTTTGCATTGTTCAAGTTTCCCTGCGTTTTCTTCTTAATGAAAGCCCAGGTCATTTGCCCCCCAGGAAACCGGCACACCCCCCTTCGGGCGCAAATTATCAGGAGCCAAGAGCCGAGCTTGCCCACTGTAAAGAATATCCGCCCGGCCTTAGCTTCTATACCAGACTCCCCCAACCGGCGAACCGGATAAGACAGCTAAACACAACTCATGTGAATCCCTGTTTGCCACCCCTCCACAAATTATACTATCAACCCCCTCTTCCAAAAGTACGCGGCCCACATATTGCACGACACGACGGAAATCCCTGCTCGACCAAATACACCCCTCCGTATCCCGTTTTGTCCCCTTCATGCCCCTGCCGGACGCCCCACTTACTCAAACGGGTTAGCTGATTTCAGACGATGGATTCGGTCATGGCAATTTCTTGTGGAGAAACGTGAGATAATCAGCAATAATGACAGTTCCTATTATCAGATGAGGCCCTTTTCCATCTGATGGAATAAGGCTCTCTTCCTCTCAAGAAAGGTTTCACAGTTCTCGTTCACAGCGCCCCGCGCCCTTTTCAGCAACCGCTCTTGTTTGTCACCTTGAAGCGAAAGCCCCCCCATTCCCCAAAGATTTCTTTCCTTGTGATACGATATCCCAAACTTGCGTTGGTTATCCGGTGGCCCCTCTTTCCTTCCAACAAGCTTTTTATCTGCTTCAGGTCAACAGACCCTCAGCTTCCTTCAGGGCCGCCCCTTTCCCCCCCCTCCGACACAAATTAAGTATCCTCTTTTAATAAACTAAGTTTTTGTTGAGCTGATGCGCCATCGACCGGTGCAGTCCCCCTCTGAGAATGACCCCCTGAAGTTTCACCCTTTACTGAAAGAACCTCCCTTTTTGGACATGGGTTGACGTCCGAGGCCTGAGAACCAAAAGACATGTGATCTTTTGATGTGATACTTCCAAGATTCGGCAAGGATAAATCTGGGGATCGAGGCCCGTAAGGAATTGAACCCTACGACCCCCCCAACCACTTGTCCCGGCCATTATAGGGGTGACGCGGGAAGAAGACAGTGACCAATGCGTTTCCTAAATATATCGGGATGACAAGCATCTCTTTAAATTTCCCATGCCCAAGATTTTTTTTTCCCCCTCTCTTCTGCATGCCGCGGGAGATCTTTTATGGATCTTTTTTCGCTCCCCTCCTTGGATCATAACAGTCCCCCCCCCAATCGTGGAGATCCGCTAGTTTCTTCCTCCTTGAGCAGGTCATTAAGTATTTTGTGTCCCCCCTTAACCCCTCGCTCTTGTCTTTTAGTGGTCGAAGAGGCACATTTTTTTTCCTCTTTAGCAGTAGTCCTTCGTTTTACCTCTTCAGGTCCCTCCCCCCCCCTTCCTGACCAGGTGTCTGTTTCTCCTTCTTCGTGCGTGACGTCTGTGTTTCTCGATCTAGACGGCTTTTTGCCCCTTGTCGATGATGGTTCCCGGGGCTGATCCGTCCTCGTTCGTGGAGCGACCTTCGCATAGGTGTGCCTTGGTTCCCTGCCCGGTTGCGGGCCTGTTAATAGTCACCCGCGTTTTGATGACCCCACTGCCGGAACACTTTCCCTTTTCCCGTGAGGCTATGCAATGTAGGTCCTCCGCTCGTCTTTTTAGCATTAGTCCCGATGGTTGGTTCCGGCTTTTCAATGTCACCTACCTTCTCTTCGCCGATTTTCCGACGTTTGACGGCTTTCGCCGGACGGTGGCAGTGGGTGCGAGCTGGCCCTAGAGTAGTAGATCCCGCGTACGCCTATCCCTGCCGATTGCCCCAGAACCTTGTGGAGCGTTGACCGCCGCGCCCCGCGCCTTTGGTTCCCTCCCCCATGCGTTTCCCCTCTCTCCGGCCTCTCTTTTCCGTCCCACAACTTGTCTTGAGATCTGGGAGGCGTCGCCGGAAGTGGACGCCGAGACTTTGCGCCAACCCGCGAAAACAGATTCCCGTTGGACCACGCTTGTGGGTCTTTTTCTTTTTTTTTCCTGGCAGGCGAGTGACTCGCCGTGCTTCCTGACGGGAGGGTTCCCCTTCGTCGGGATGTGTACTTCCCACTTCCTTTCAGTTGGGGAGGACTTCCCCCCCGGAGGCGAAGATACTCCAAACGAGATCGCCCGGTTTTAAGTTTTTTCTGACGTGGCGGGAGTGCGCCCCCCCACGCCAAATGGTGTGAGAGTCCTCCCAGAGAGAACGGCACACCCTGTCTTCCCCCCCGGTTCCTTTCCCCCTCGTAGACCCTGGCGTTGATTCCCCATGTTGTTCCCCTTGATGTCAGTTCTTCGTGGCCCTGTTGCCTAACCACGATCCCCCAGAAGTATATTTTGGCGATTCTCAGATTATGGGGCAAGTGCCCCCGAGCCGCTAGATTGCCTTCGGGAACCACATTTAATTAAGAGAAGATGACCATACCAGATAAAGAGACCCCCCCAGGCCGCAAAAGAGGTTAATGTTCACAAGTCCGTCCAACCCCCGCACTCTGAGAAAGTCTTTTCCGCTCCCTTTTAAGAAACCCTCTCCCCCTGACGTGCGAGGCAATGATTGCTATCTCCCCCCTTCGTGCCGCGATAATTTAAGTGTTTTTTTAAGAGAGACAATTCCCTCAGCCGCCCTAAGAAAGGTTCCCCCCCCCGGTAAGCCATATATCTTACTTTCATCATCCTTGTTGAGGCGATGAGTCTCTTACGGCCGCGTCAGCGGCTTCTAGCATGGCTGCCTAGTACACCCCCATGAGATACCGCACCACGGTTCCAGGATGGACGTCTCCCGCAATCATGTCACACCTCCAATATCTCTTGCGTACTTCCACAATTGAGTTGGGAGGGCCATTGCTCTTTTTGGCGCCACGTTTGTTTTGACCACGGGACGTTTTTTGTCGTCTTGAGAGTTAGTGGGGTTGCCGTATTACGATTAATGCCTTTTTTTTTTTCCCCTTCAGCACGTAATAGAGACTTGAGCCCGGAGTCCCCCCTTCCGCGGTCTACGCCCGTGCTAATGGCGGGGCTTCTCGTTTAGATGTGGAAGTCCTAATCCGTTAGTAATCCAGGCCCCCCCTTACTTGGGTGTCGCTCTTCCCCCCCCCCCCTCTCGTTTTTGACCTTTTCCTCATGTGGTTCTCCTGTACTGTTCCGTTCCTTGATCTTAGGTCACCCCCCTTCCCCCCCCATCGGCGGGTGCGTTTCTCCTTTCAAAAACGTTCCCCTTAGGCAGGTCCGTGGCCCTTTTCTTGCTAAAGGGGTTTCACTGCAAACCTACCAGTTCATTAGGTTTCCCAGCCATCAGGGCACAGGTGCTACATACAAAGACTTCTCCCCCTCTACTGTAGAATGGCAACCCCCCTTTCCTCATCCCGTCGGTACAGGGATCGTGGTCCATACCTCTTATGAGTTAGGCATATGTGTCAGAAATTTTTCGGCGCCCCAATAACCGCGACCCCCCGCAATTAAAGATGATCGTCCCCCTACGGTCTGCCGTGATTGCCCAGAGGCATCATTGGTTCCCCCCAAGGACAAGCTTCTTTTTCCTTCGTCAAAGACAACACGAATTACACCATTTTTGTGGATGTCTTGGTCGCTTGCAACTTATAGAGTGGTTCATACTCACGAAAAGGACACAATCCTGCGAAGTTCCTGCATACTTCCCTTCAGATAGGTGGGAGGTCTTCGCAGCGGGACGCTTGCCAAACATTCTAAACATAGGGAAAGACTTAGTCAAGAGAGCGAGGTCGTGCATATTCAGCCGAGTGGAGGAAGGTTGTAGTCCCAAAACTTGATCTGAAGGACTATTATCCGTCCCTGTAAGGTCGGGAGGCCACGGTAACTCCCAGTTTGCTCCCTATAAAGAGACACGGACGCTCCCTTCCCAATACCCCCCCCCCTCCCCTTTTACGAAGGAATTCGAGATCGTATAACAAACCATATAAACTTTTTTCTTTTCCATGTTCTGCCCCGTGGGAGACCCCACCATTATTAATACACAGAACCAGGAAGAATTGATAAAATCTCAAGCGACCCGACCCCTGACCTTTAGGAAGAAGATCCCCCCGAAAGAGAGCGTCTTGCTTTACCAGTCCTGCATCAGAGCCAAATTTTTCACGAGGTTAGTACTAGGAAGATTTGGAATTTTCATTTTCTTAGCCCTGAGGGTTAAACAGGCGAATTGGATCATCTGATCCATCGGCCGCAGTATCATCGCTGCTGGCCCGCTCCCCTGCGTCCTTTCAAGATTATATCTTCAGGCTCACCTTTCCCCCTCCTTCCCCTTGCGTACGACCTCAACCTCGCCTTCGCCCGCGTTTCTTGGGGAAAGTTTTATCATAGCAGTCCAACTTTTCGCCTGAGCCTTGGAACTCTATCGCCATTATCAGTCTCGTTGGTTCTCCTTTGTCTACTGCCCCCAAGCATTTGCGGATGGTAGCCCCTTCCCCTTCCCCTTAAGGATAGGGAGAAAGACTCCCGGAATTCAGAACTTCTCTTCCTCATTCTGGTGAGCGCTTTCAGCCGAGTTCTGGCTTTTCTGAAGTGAATTCCTTTCCGCTTCCGGCGCAGAGGAGGTAAGCCTCTTCCCCCCTTTCCTGGGGGTACATTAGGCTTGACAGAGATGCCCTCGATTCCATCTAGAGGTGCTCTCAACCCACCTCCACTTAGATGTACTGCGATGGTCGGTACTTGCACTTACCCCAGCGAGTGAAAGGACGGGCCTGACGCTCGGTTCGCAGTAATTTACGCTTTCTCCTTTTTTTATGAAAGTGGCAAGACCCCCCAGAGCTTCGTTTCCGTAGGCCAGAGAAGATTCCCCTTTGTCATCCAAGGGTGATACCCCCCACCCGTGAAATTAAACACATTCTTTTTCTACGCTTCCCTTAGATGATGATTTTTTCATTTATCCCATCGCTTGCTGCACTCTCGTCTGGGTGGTCTTTTCTTTCGCTGGATTCGTTTGGGACGAGGAAGTCCTTTAGCTCAGAGTCTTACCGGGGTGGTCCTCTTTTTATCCTATAAGGTTGTAAGGTCCGAAAACCCGCCCCACCTCCCGGGTTCTCCGTTTTTCGTTGGTGTGCATGGCGTTTTTTCTATGCGACTGTTCCTTTCTTCCATGTTTTCCCTTGCACCCTCCTTGGGCATCTTCCTTTTCCTTGACTGCCTGTGCATTTGTTCTTTCCAGGACGGTGTTCCTCTTTGCCATGACGCCACGGACTGAAGACACCGCTCCGTTTTTCCACTCACGGTCTTTGCCCTTTTTTTTTTTTTCTTTTCCGTAGCAGATTGTACTTCTCCCCGCATGGGTGATCCTCGATTGACGAGTGACGCGGATCGCCGCGCCTTATTCCGACTCTGCTCGCGCTTGTCCTTCGAGCTAGCCGTCCCTTTCCCTTAAAGGTGGCGACGACCTATAAATCATCCCTGAAACCCAGGTGTTGGAGTTTTTCACGAAGAGACCAGCGCCCCCTTTCCCTTTTTGGGCCCCCCAATTTCTTCCTTCCTTGCGCGGTAAGTCACCTGTTTCGAGGCCGTAGCGGAGGGTCCGCAGTGTTTTTTAGGAGAGGTGGTCCCAGATTCCCCCCCCTCTGCAAACAAGTTCTTCAGGAGGAACAAACTTACCCCTTTGTTACATCCCATTGATGCGTTTCGTGTAACTCTTTCTGCACTACGTTCCCCAGGTTCCTTTTTCCTTACCCCGGTGCCCGTAGGCGGATGGAGATTTCACACAGGGGTGACCCTTCCCCCTATGAACAACTTGAGGAGACTAAGCCTCCCCCTGACCAGCTCAGCTCGGCGAAGCGGTATTTTAAAACCCAGTCCCACAGAATGGGTGATCCTTTCCCGACCTTCTGTTTACAGACCCCAGGAGCCTGAAACTCCGCTGACCAACGAGGTTAGATTCCACCAAAAAGGCGGCTCCCCAGGGATGTACCCCCCCCTGACGGCTTGAACTTTCAGCCACTCCCCCACTGCGCCATCCCCGAAACTCCGGCGGGGGAGTTTTCACGAGATTCATAGCAACTCTTCTCTTTCTTTTTCCGCCCGACATGAAAGAGAACGATACCCCCCCCCCCCCAGCACTTACCGACAGCAATCTACGCGAGATCACACCCAGTTTCCTGCCACCCAAAAGACCGCGCCCTCCTCCCTTATCCAATAGTCTCCCCTGAAATTGAGACTATGGCTCCTTCGATTTTAGTATAATGCGTCCCGCGATCTCTCCCCTTTTTGTTGTTGAGTCTTTTTCCCCCCCCCCTCCGCTAGCCGCCGGAGAAGAAGGTCCGTTTCGTCTTCAAGCACACCTCTCTTTTTTCGTTGTTAGTCTTTTTATGTATAAATGGTCAGTTTTCTCCGGGGCAGCCTGGCGGGGCCTCGCAAAACCCACCCCCTGAGCTTTCCCCTCTCCGGCCGTTCATGATGGAATAGGGTCACCCTTACACCTCACCTTTTAGTTTTAGACGTCTACCAGGAGAGGTATCCTGGCGAGGGCAATCTGCTCTGGTGACTAAGGGGGTTGGGGATAAGTTTCAAATAGTGGGCGGTGGCTCCTGTGGGGGCCATTCTTTTTTCTTTAGATGTTCATTGGACCTGCGGGAGTTCCCAGTTTATACGCAGATGATGAGTGCCGGTTGCAAAACCTTCTTTGAATCTCCTGACCGAAGGTCTCCTTTTAGGTTTTTTTCTACTTAGTATCAGTCCTCTTTAAGGAGTCATTCCCCCTCATGGGTGGGTTTTTATAAAACTAAGCGGAAGTTAAGCCGGATCGGAGATCCTCGTTCACTGGACCCTGGGAAAGATAACCCTTTGGGGGTTGTTCCGCCACTCCACTCACCCGCGGTGCGGGGTCTTTAGATCAGTACCTCCCTAAGGGGTTCCTTTTCCGGGTAAAAAAGTTCCCCTTTCCCCGTTAATGGTAATTACGAGCCTCACTGGGTCCCTATAACCATGTCCCCGACTTCACTAGGTTCGTCACCCCCGGCTAGCTTCCTTTTTTTTTTTTCAAAAGTTGATTGGCAGCTGATTTCATTTCTTTCTTTCAATTTTCTGTCGTCCCCTCAACCTTATGGATACCAATTCATACGAATATCGATACGTATCAGACGGGGGTTCCATCCTCTCTCTGAAAGAGACCCCCCTTTCCCCCTTTGGCGGTAAAAAGAAATCCGGCGAGGATAGGAGGGTTTCCCCACGAAACTCCCGTGGAACTATGCTTTTTTCGTTTTCCCCTCATTTCTCCTCGTATCTCACGGCTAGAATATGAAGAACTGCACCCTCCGGCTCCCGGAACGCGCATTTTTCCGCGAACTGTAGCTTTTCCTGCAGCTGATCTGCGCAATTTCCCTTGAACCCCTCCTCCACAAAATGATGACCCCGGCCCTTGTTTGTTTTTTTTTTTTTACTTTTTTTTTTTTTTGGTTTTCTTGTGGCGCTTTTTTTTGTGGTTGAGGCTTTTTTTTTTTTTTTTTTTTTTTTTTTTTTGTTGTTTTTTTTGTTTGGTTTTTTTTTTTTTTTGTTCTTGTTTTCGCTTGGTTGTTTTGTTTTTTTTTCCGAGTTTTTGTGGAATAGGTCCAAAGGAGGTTGAGTTGCCGTCCTGGTCGTCTTTCTTCCTTTGGAGTTGAACGCCAAGGTCTGGCAGTTGAACCCTTCAACCACAGTATTTTTGCATAATTAGCTCCCTGCGCACTTTTCTTTCCTAGGCCCCCCCCCCCCCCTTTTTTTCCCTTCATCTACAGCAGAAGTCGACTATACCACAACCCCCCCCGGCTGAAACTTAAGACGGTCCTCCGGTGGCGAGCAATTACACCCTTCTCACAAGTCTACCACGTACGATTCTGATCCACTCTTGAGAGACCCCCCGTTCCATGGCCCCTCCTTTTCTTCTGACGACCGCAGCTCCCCCTCGGTTTACACAGGCGTCCCGGATAGAAGAGCTACCTTCTTTGCTCTTCTAAATGCCCTGTCGGTGTCCCCCCTTTGATGAAAATTTTTTTTTTTCTCCCCGGGCCGATTATCCGCTCCCCCGGACAATCTGTAGAAGCCCCGTGCTTTCCCTTTCCTCCGGATGGAACCCTCTAGCCAAATCCAAGTACTTAACCTCTGGTCTGCACTCTGGCGCTCTTTGGAACCTGCCTTCCCGCCATATGCAGTCACCCTCCCCCCTTTCCCCCTTGATTTCTGAACTTGTCTAACCCTCCTTTCGCAATGTTCACAGTGGGGTTTCCGCCGCTGCTGTCAAGGACCCATGCCCCCCAAAGCATTGGAATATCTGAGGCCACCCTCCTGCGCGGAGACCCGAGGAGCACCTCATCACGCCACCGGAACCCTCTTATATTGTCATCATCCTCCCGTGTTGAGAGCCTTTTCTTAAGCGGCGGCGTTCCCTTGCAGGAGCGCGTCCCGGCCCCGACCTGCTGCATTTCCAACTTTTTTGGGGCATGATTTCCCCTCCGGCTGAGACCTCCCTCTGTCATTGCAGATTGAGAAGCCAAGTCTCTCTCCCGAGTGCCTCTTTCGGTAAGTTCCCCTTCCCCCCAAGGCGTTTTAGGGAACGGAGGCTTGGTCTTTCTGTCTGATCCCCTCTAAGACCTTTCCGTGATCCGGCACTTTTGCTTGAACCGTTCCGGCACGTCCCCCCATGAAGGACGAGTTCTTTTTTATATACGAGGTTCCCCTCCGGATAATAAACAAGGGATTCCCCCCCACCCACTCCCCCCAAGGAAAAATCCTTATCTCCGCAGTTTTCTCGAGTGTTGCAGGTGCTTTTTTTTTTAAGTACGGCTTAAGAGGTCTATACGTGAAACACTCCCTCCTTCTCCGCTCAGGGGGGTCTCGCTTCTTATACCATGTTCTAGTGTCGAGCCCAGATTTTGTCCTCTTACTTTTTTTTTCTTTTATTAACAGGGTGTAAGTAAGAACCCCCGGGAAGCCAGGTTTTATTAACTTCTTTCTTTGTTGTTGCATGGAGGGATATTTCGCGAGACTTTACGGAGGTAATGTTTCATCAGCCCAGAGTCGGATGACTTGATCTCCCGAAGTGATGGTGACTTGACCTGTTTTTTTCCTCCCGCCGGTTGGCCCTTAAGATTAACGGCCTGTCGTTCGCTGCCATACTCCACGCCAAAAAGTGGTATGTTTGCAATTATTAGACGTGAGCTTGCCCCGGCTTTTAACGAATGGGGGACGGCTTGGAAAGGTAGTTTTGACTTGGAGACTTCTCTGACGAAGATTCGCCGTTCTTGGAAGGAGTTGGGTTGGAAGGGGAGGTAGAGTCTCCTTCTCGAGTAGAGAGAAGGTCCTCTTCCCCCGATCACATCAAGCGAGTTCTACAACAGGAGGTGTGCGTCCAGTCTCCCCTCGGAATTTTGTGGACCGCCAATCCCCCCGGTCAGGGTATTTCCACTTTCCGCTCGAGCCTTTGAGGGGATCCCTTCTTCTCTTCCAGTGGAGAAGGAACTTTTCGGTCACAGATGAACGCTAGATACTCCCTTTCCACGCCCCTTCACCAGACCAGACTTCCTCAATGGACCGGCGCCCCGAGGCGCTGACGAAGTTTTCCCCCGAACGGGAGGAGGCTCCCACCGGTTGCATGAGCTTTGAGGCCAAAGTCCTGAAGTCCGGGGACCATCCTTTTCACACACCTGGAGCCCTCCTCCCCTTAGATCTGCCACAACGCCGAGGTTCAAGCGGGATTGCGACCCAACCCCGTGCATGTCGCGCCGCTCCGGAGAACCCCACCCCACTTCCAGCGCCCCCCCACTTCCTTGCTTTCCATAGTAGACCCCCCCTCCGAGGTTGACAAACCAGTCGGGGGGCCAGATCCCAATTCCTTTTCCACTGCGAACCAGCCTTCTTTCTTTGTCCTCGATCAAGCCTTTGGTCCCTCCGGGCAAAAATTCCCCCTATTCCGCGCAAGACGCCTGAAAGAGACCGATGCTACCCAACGAATCTCAGCGACATCCGTGGGCTTTTTTTCCTCTCACAAAAAAGTGGTCCTCCCCCACATAGATTTCCGCCGTCCCTCTAAAGAATGCTCCTTACAAGACTTTAATAGAGAGGTGTTAACTGATTCCCTCCTAGTCCCCCCATGGCTGTGAAGCGATTCTGCTATTGGTTTTCTTTCTGAGAGAGCACGCTGGTGATAGCCGCAGCGTCACTCCCCAGGCCGTCAAGAACGCCTTTTCCCCTCTTCTTTTTTGCTCTACCTGATGCGTCCCCTTGCTTGGTATTATCTCTGCCGATGGTCGGGGTGTCAAAACACAACACCGGAGCTACTTTTATTGGCCAATCTGGGCCTCCGGTCTAGGGACCCTCCTGTTAACTAAAAAACTTGCAACGTTAACAGCGGGATAGATGTCAGCTGAAATCTTGATGTGGTTTGGAGCCACTTTCTTTGGGGATAGCCAAGGGAAAATTGTGACTTCTATGTGGCGAATTAGGGGTTTTTTTTACCCTTTATCTTTTAACCGCTCCTTCCTCTTATTTTATTGTGGAAGCGAAGTGAAATAGCGTCTACGAGGGACCCCCAAGTGTTCAGAATGAGTATTCTCAGTCTGCGGAGAAATGGACCAATCCTTTTCTTTTTTATACCAAGCCCTCGGGGGTTGGGCCCAAAGACGCAGGTGCTATGTTTGCCGAGGAGCTGGATCTTCCCGTAAGATTCCCTAGATTGAGGAACTCCCCAAAACAGGGTTGCACCTGATTCACCAGATTTCCCCCAGATAGAGTAGGTGGAGATTGTCTTCGCCCCTTCCATTTTTTATATAATAACCCATCCCCCCAGTTCATTAGGTATTAAGAAAGAATCTAAATTGGGTCGCCTACCGAGTCGCCCGCCTTAGTCTCTAGGTTAGCCGTTTCCTTTTTACTTAAGGGTATACGGTGTTCGTGTCCGCGGCCGATGTATTCCCGGACTCTTGTGGAAAGCAAATACTTGAGTCCCCCACTCAATTAGCATCCCCCCCCGGAGTACATTATGAACGTGCTGCACTTCCCTCTTCGAGAGAGGTACTACTTGGGGAGTGTAAAACTTCCAAAGGGGCGCTGGGATAGGCGGCACGAATCAAACTCGGTTTTCCCCCCCCTCTTATTGGCGTTGATACTTCCACGATCGGCCTCTCTTCTATAGAGGGATGAGAATAGAACGCCAGACCGCCAGGCCTTTTTTTTCCCTTACTGGAATCAGACTTACGAGCGATCTCCTTTTTTCCTATAGGCGTCCGACGTAATTGCCCAGCGGCAAACACCAGTGTCCCCTCTGGAACAGACCCTCTAGAGGAGATCAATATCCCTTCCCCCTGAGTTTGGCGGCCGGCACGGGTGACTTTAGGTTCGACTTCAAATTGTGGGGTTTTGCACCCCTTCTCTTTCCGCCGCCGTGAATGGAACAAAGCAAAGCCCTATGCTCTTTCCCCAACGCTTCCCTTTTTCCCCACCTGAACGTCTCCCCTCCCCCCCCGACCTCCTTTCTTTCCGCTCTAAAGAATGACCCCCCACCAATACAGTAGAAAGGTCCTCCGGGCCCTGTCGTGGCGGACTTTCCCCCAATATAAGGTACAATACAATTCCTCCGCGGCTACCATTGCATCAAACTAACGGCACGGAGGAAGGGGGTTTTCCCCCCCCCCCCCGGATCAGAGACCCCTGTGATTTCCCTGCCTGCTACTTCCTCGTCTCCAAAGAACCGCTAAAAGGGTTAGCTGCCGATCCCGACGATATTGGCCGATTAACTGTCGGTTGTCTCCCAGGGGGATTACCTTTCCTAGCGCACCCTCTGTCCATATTACACCTCCTCTCTCGCTGCCTTTCCGAAGGATGGCATCAATCGTGATGCCGGCGACAGAACGTGTAACTTTTTCGCCTCCGAATAAAACGCTTTCCGCACCTTTGGGGAAAGGCCTACCGCCCGCCGCCGTGATTCGCCTTTATAACCTCATCCTCAATGATCCCCGTCCCTTGGTTCCTTTCTTGCGGGCTAACAACCCGTCCTTTGGAACTGAGTTTTTAGCCTTCGGGCCTCCAGCGCCTCCCTCAGAACCTGACACGGCCTTTTCCCTCCTTATCTTTTTCCCTCTCCGTTTGAGGAGGTCCCCTTGAAATTGCCGGTCGTTATGAACGGTTTTGGCCGCCTTCCTTGCGATTCAGGTTAACCTGAGTTTCCCCCCCCTTCTTTTGGTTCCCCCTCGCTGGAAAGCCGCGGAGCAACACCGAGACGTTCATTGAGATAGAGTGTAAGAAAGTCATTTAGATGTGAAGGAGGTTCTGGTCAGTGAACGGAACCACAGATAGTCTACGGGAGAAGGAGATGTTGTGGACTCCTCGGTTACTCTGGGATCCTCTATCCTCTTCGACAGCCGGCTTCCAGTGGATCCCGCGAGCGAGCTTCCGTATGGCAAGGGAGGTTTTATTTTGAATACAAGGGCCCTAACAATTCCATGGCTCCCCATACATCCATACATCTCCCTTTTTCTTTTTTTTTTTTCTCTTTCACCTGTGTCCTTGCTTGGCGTACTTCGGGACCTTAATACTTCCGCTCTTCTTTTTTTGCGCGTCCGTTCTGTCGATGGCAAGATGGTGAAGTTCGTCTTTGTTCTTTGTTTCTACTGATATTGCCTTTTCTCCAAAGGCAGGCCAAGTGTCTTCCGTCGCCGGATGTTTTGTGAATGGCTTGCGTTCGTCTGTTTTTCGGCTTTGTCAAGGTTCAGTTCCGCTTCTCCCCTGGAGCACCGGTCTCGCCTAAGGTGGGAGTGCTGGTGCCCTTGGGTTCAATCCCCGGTTGCGGGCGCGGCACTGATCCCTCTCGACCAAACAGCAGGCAGCCCCGCCCCCTGCGTTCGTCTTCCCTTTGCAAGGAGCCGATAGAGAGGTCGCCCGTTCCAGCTGTTGCCTCTTATTGGGAAACTTGCGTCAGGCTCTTCTCGCGCCGACGAAGTTTCTTGATTTTTATGATCGGCAGTGATTGTTTTCTTCCTGATCCTTCTAGGGAGAAGTCTTACGCCGCCCTCTTCCCAACGAACTCCGTCTTTCCTGCCCGAAAAGGGGTGTTGACCCTACGAGGGCGAAGACCGGCGAATGTACCCCATTCGTTCCCCCCCCTTTAAGTGTCATTCACATACTGGTCTTCTTTTGATCTGAGGTTTCTCGTAGGTCCCAAGTGGACGCGAGACGGTTGAGGTACCCACTGCGAAGAACACTGAATTTCCCCTGTTCGATCACCTTTTTTCTCCCTTCCCCGGCGAGCCTTTCTTTACCGATGAATTGACGGCGGGTCCCTCTCCCGGGATTCGGCTTTACCAGGTTTTTTCTTTTTCTCTAATGAACGAGTAAGGGGTGATAGGATGACCCTGGAGGGCGAAGAACGAGATCGCGCCAGCCAACGAGTGTTGTGAATAGGGTCTTAAAAACAACACGTCAAGCAATGTGTGATTTTTGTGGCTACTTCGACGTAACAACCCTTCTCCCCTCCCCACAGTCTGACAAGTCTCAAACGCTTGTGATCCCCAGTCGGTTGCTGAATTTGACGACCCGTTTGAGGCTTCCGCCGACTACTTTTTGACCGAGGGGGATTGATCCACGCGAGTTTTTAACTTCCCTCCACGGACTCAGCGAAGATGACTTCGGCCGCTCGCCATTTTTCCCTCCTGCGCTCCCCAATGCACAGATCACAGAAGCCGACTCCACTGTGGCCTCTCGATACAACCTGTTTCTGGACCACCCACCCGAGGCCCCCCTTTACCTCCCCGCCTGTGACGGACGTTCCCTCTCCGTATCTCTTTTTTCGTTGAAACATAAGGCGAGTCACATCAGGCCCGTTGCCTATTTCGCTCCTTTGATTTCGACGAGCGCCTCAGGCTAGAACCCGACAGACACTCTCCCCCTGGCCGGAAGCAATATCTTTTCCGCTCCTACGTTGTGTTGTTGAATCTGTGCAGGACGGCGTCTAGGCCTGCTCTTTGGTTGCCCTTTCCCAAAACACCCCACCACGTTCAATCGCGGGTCCCCTGGACAGCTTTCATTTCCCTTTCGCACATGAATTTACAAAACACCATCGATTTCTTGAAATTTTAGAGGATCTCTTTCGAGGGCAATCTTGATGTGGGGCCGTTTTACCCCGGGGTGTTATCGCCCCCTTGACCTCGTCAGGAATGTCTTTTCGAGATGGGTGGTTCTGTTATTAGATTTTCCCCTGGACGCCCCGGCCCTGACCCTCCTTCCCGTCTGCTCGTGGCAGAAGAAGTGCACGGGTACAGCGGGAAACCGCCGGAATGTAGTGATATTGTTCTGCAAGTGCCTTTTTCCTCCCTTTAAAGGGATAGTGCCCCTCCTGTTTGTTTTTTGTAGAAAACTAGCGGTTTTTGTAGCCTGACTTCATCCGATTTTCTTTCATGGAAAGCAGCTAGCCCCTCCCCCACAAGAGCGTCGGAACCGAAGAAACACACCAGCCCCCGCCCCACCCATCGGGAACCCCCACGCGGGGGTAATCCCAGGTTAAAGCGGAGGAGGTCCCGTGTGTGTGTGTGGTTGTTGTTTTGGGTGTGGTGGTTTTGTGTTGGTTTTGCTTCCTTTTGTTGTTTCTTTGTGGTTGGTGTGCCCCCCACCCCCCGCACCTTTTTTTTTTTTTTTCCCCCTGATTACCGGTCTGTTTTGGTTGTGTGCTTGTTTTGGTTTTTTTTTGGTTTGTTTTTTTTTTCCCTCATTTCCTGAGTCCCCGTTCACGTCCCCCAAGAACGCTCTTTCAAAGGGGTGACATAATCGTCCCGCCGCTGTCCCGTCCACCGGCGCATCAACGCTCCCCCGGGGTCGTTGACCCCTTTTGATAGTGCAGAGGAGCTTCCCTTCGAAGAGGGTTGTGTCACCCAAAGGCTCGCGTCCCCAGGAAGAAGAGTAAGATCGCCAGAAGAGGTTCGGTCCCGATGAAAGTTACCGGCGACATCGACAGATATAAGGAGACCCGCGGACAGAAGTGGTGTCGACCCTTTCGAACCAAAAGTCCAAGGAGCCCGAAGGGAGCGCCCGATGAAAGCCCCTACCCCCAGTTCAGGTTAACCCCCTCGTTAGGGGGATTTGATAGAATCACGCGTCTCGACTACCTGTCTTATAGAAATCCCTTCCCACCAGCAGGAAGTTTTCCTCTTCCTCCAGAGTCGGTCGGAGCTTAGATCGCCGCGTTTCGATTCCCTGAACGCCACCCCTTCCTGTCCCAAGCACTGCGAACAGCGCTTCGCGATTAGTCTCCATAATTCGTTTTTTTTGAGCGTCGGTTCTTCCGCCGGTTTGCTCCTTTTTAAGGAATATTGTTACGCAGCATGAATTAAAACCGGTAAAGGAAACTCCATTCGGTCGCATTATCAGGAGACCCGACCTTTGCCCCCTTGACCCGACTCTACAGACCCATGCTACGCCGATTCGATACCCGACCATGACCCCCCCCCCCCCCCATCCGGAGACACCGAATTAACTGGTGAAGTGTGGCAGGCCAAACCCACCCCTTATCCTTCCATTAACCTGACCTTACGCGTATCAACATCTCCAGCGAAACGAACTCAATGAGATTAGAAGACCTCCAAAGAAAAACACTGCATGGAGAGCAGGGGTCTAGTGAACGGTTTTTTTACCGAGTGCAATCTCTCACAAGGCAGCTCCCCTCTTGTTCGAAGTATCCGACGATGTTGATTGGTCGGTTTATGAGAATGTTGGTGGTTTTAGGCCGGGCCTTTTTGACCATTCAGCCGCAAGATTCCCCCCCCAATGTCCCAGCCTCTTGCTGTACCCGTTAGCTGCTGGATCAAGTAGATATGAAGTTGAGCCCACTAAATTTCAGGTAAACTTGTCGTCATACGATGATACTTTTTTCAAAGAAACCCCTGGGGGTTAACCGTTGAATTACCTACAATTCCTTAAAAAGCGAGCTTGTGCACCTCTATTCCCAATGATCAACAAAGGTTCTCAGCCGCGTTCGGTAAAAGACCCCTATGCCCCCCCTTCTTTTTGGGATGCCTTCTTTCCCAGAATCCCGAGTACGAATACCCGTAATTGCACCCCCCTTTTCCAGAACGACACGACTGATTCGCC
>Ga0179591_1376018_pt1 | contig 17038 bp, 27 predicted proteins | sample CZOMad2_1_08_16f_FD_182891 | JGI IMG/M metagenome (GOLD analysis project Ga0179591, IMG submission 182891) | Vadose zone soil fungal communities from Angelo Coast Range Reserve, California, USA - CZOMad2_1_08_16fungal (PacBio error correction) | ecosystem: Environmental > Terrestrial > Soil >... | reverse complement strand
TTTTTCTGTCATCGGTTGATCAGGTTGCCCCTTTTTTGTGATAACGGTGTAAAAACGTCTTCCCTTTTTTCTCCTTTCAGGCCCCCCTTTGATGTGGTGTGTTTTGGTCTCCTGCCGTTGAAACAGTAAACTTTCTTCAACAATTTTTCGGGTCCTCGTTCAAGACTAGAAACTAAAGATATGACATTACCTTCCCCCTTTCCAGATACTTTTTCCTTCCTTTTCCCCCTGAAAAGTTTCACACCCCCTGTATCATGGACTTGAGGTTTAGTAAGAGAGTCTCCTCCTTCATTATTTGACAGGATCCCCCCCCCTCTTTTTCCATATAGAGGCCCCATCTTTTCCCTCTCCGGACGACTGTAAAGGCCCAATTGGAGGGTATTCTTCCCTTTCGCGGTCGGTGTCAATAGGAGAAACTTCGACCTATCTCCCTTCTTTCCTCCCGTGTACTAAAAGGAGCTGATTTGGAAGCCCCCGCTGAGGATCAATTATAAAACTCCTCCTTCCAAAAGGGGTATCTTTCTTTTTGTGGAAGCCAACTTTTTTTTTTTCTTGGAATAAATAAGAGACTCTCGCCCCTCCTCCCCTCCCCCTCTCTTTGTGACCCAACGGCACCTTTCTCCTTGCCCCTTCGTCGAACGTGACGTCTCCCCCTTTATTCCACCCCCCCTCGTTTTCCGCTTCCATCAAACCCTTCCTTACCAGTAATGAATAGCTATTTCTTTTGTCGAGAATGATTTCTCTTTTCTCTTTTTCTTCGAACGGTCCGCGTACGCTCCGCTTTCCCTCGAAAAAGATTCTCACTGACTAACCGGAAACTATGTTGCTGTTTTTTCCTTCTCCGTTAGGGTTAACTCCCTTTCTTCTTTTCCCTTTCATGACAACAGAAATCAAACTCAGTCCCCTTCTCCCCCCGAATGTCGCCCCCGTTTGAAGACAGAAATATCCCCCTTCTTCTTTCCGAAAGCTGCGCTTACCTCTTTTCTCTCTGGCGGTTTCCGGAGATTGAGTCCTTTTTCTTCCTCCCCTCCTCAGACCCCATCTCCTATCTGCTGTGGGTGCCGGGTTGAGTGGGTTCCACCCCTTCCCTCCCTCGCCCTTCTCCCGGGCAGAAAGTGTACTCATCTCCCCGCTTTTCCTTTCCTCGGGAAAAGTAAAGATTACTGATTCCCTCCTTTTTAGCGTGATTTTTCCTTGACTGCTGCGGGCAGGACCTTTTTCCCTTCCCCTAAGGAGTAAGCCAGTCGTCCCCCCTTCCCTTCGAAATTGCCTTTCCATGAGATACGGGAGCTCTTTCCCTTCGTTTGTCTGCCGCCTAGTATCGTGCTGATTGCATAGGAATCCCTTTTTTTTTTTTTTTTCTTTCCCCTCTCCCTTCAGGAAGTGGTCCTTCCTTCTGTTTTCTTTCTTTTGCATTATGGACACCTCGCGGCCTTCTTCTAACATCTTTTTCCTATGCAAGTTCACGCATACGTAATAGGAGACCTTTTCCCCTCCCTTTCCTCCTCTTCTCGATCGCAGGATTTTCCCCCTCTTCCTCCCATCTTGTGCTACAAGAATGAAGAGGTTCCTTTCCTTCTCCCCTAGAACCGGAAAACATTATCGAGGAGACTTTTTTTCTCCTGAATTGGAGCTCTTTTTCTCTTCTCCCCTCTCTCTATGAACGTGGCCACCCTTTTTCCCCGAATCAATATTGGGATGAAACTCTTCTTTTTCTTCTCCCCCCGTCAAGGATACCCGCTTTTCCTTCCCCCCTCCCAGAGAGGAGGGCGCTCGACTTCTTTTTTTCGTCATCGTCTATCCGCAAGCTTGTCCGAAAACAAGTACCTTTTTCCCTTTTCTGTCACGTAAGATTCCCTTTTTCTTTCCCTTTTTTCTCGTTCCGCGAATGATTTGAATGACGTATTTTTCCTTTTTTTTTCCTCAAACAGTTGATTCAGCTTGCTTTGCCAGTAATAGTCATAGCCCTTCCCTTCCGCCCCTGTTCACGCAAGGTTTCCTTCCTTTTTCCCTTTTTCGGACAAAATACGCCCTTTTTAGAAATCCTATGGGCTCCCAGTTTAGCGTTTCCTTTCTTCTTTGCCCTCTGAGATTAGCGCGGATCTTCTCTTTTTTCTCCGAATATGTCAAGGCTGTATTCGTTCTTCGTTGCCCATGCTACCCGAATATTTTAAGATAGGGAAGCACCCCTTCCCCCCCTTTTCCGAAACCCTTTCCACTTTAATGAAAGGAATGTTTTCCTCCCCAAAGATGCTGTCGATGGCATCTTCCGCAATAATACCCCTCTCGTTTCTTTCTCCTTGCTTGGATACTCTCTCTCCTCTTTTCTTTTTCCCGTCCGTCGTCTGACTAAACACAATCACCGTACGACCTTTTCCTTTTCATCGGAAATCGAACCCGCGCGATGTGGTCATTGATACAAACCCTTCCTTTTTCCCGTTTGAGTCCCTTGCGGACTCTTACTGTAGAGGAACGAGCTGAAATTTTCCTTTCCTTTTCCCAACCCCTCTCACGCCGAAAACGAACTCCCCCCTCCTTTCTCCCCCCCCTGCCGTGAATACACTCGCTAATTCCATCTTTTTCCCCCTTAACTCCAGGTGAAAGAAGATAAATTCCCCCCCCCTTCTTCTTATAGAATCCCTACTATTGACAGGGCGGATGGTGTTCCCTTTCCTATTTTTCCCCCAGGACGATCTTTTCCCTTTTTTCTTTTTTGTTCCAAAGCAACTGGCATGACGACTCCTCTCCCTCTCCCTTCTGGTTGTTTCTTATTTTGCCTAATACTTCAGAATCCTCATGGAGTCGGCCTCCCCTTCCCCCCCTTGCCTCAAGAATCCTTCTTTCCTCCTCTTTCTCTCCGGTATTGTTTAGGACAAGCTCCCCTTTTTCTTTTCAGACGCTTTCTTTAGCACACTCAGCTAATGAGGGATTATCTCCCTTCCCATTTTTACGCGGCTCTTTCTTTTTTTTTTTTTCCGCTGGCAAGATCGGATAGCTTCTCTTTCATTTTCTTCGGGAAACCTGTCTCCAAACTTCCCCTCCCTCTTGCAGATGGAGCGCATTCTTCCTTCCGGCTCCACTTTAATACTTTCCCTTCGACGAGATAATGTCTGTCTTTTTTTTTTGCTAGCAATACTGGTTATTTCCTCTCTCTTTCTGCCCCCCGCTCTTGGGAGGAATCAAGCGCCTTTCGAGCAGAGGAGGATAGGACAGGACCCTTTCCTCCCCGTTCGCCCCTATTCCGTATTCCCCCTTCCTTTTGCCCAGAGGCAACGCCCCCTCTTCCCTTTTCATTCCTGAGGTGTAAAGAGATGTAACAGAGTCCCCCTTTTTTCTCCCCCTCTTCCTTCCTTACAAATTGACAGCTCCCTTTTCCCCTCTACTTGATCCTCTGCAATTAAGAAAGATGCCTCCTTTTTTCTCCCAACATAATGACTTTGCATAGTACCTTTCTTCTCTTTTCCTTCCTCCATTTCCATAGAGAATTCTTCCCTCCTTTCTTCTTTTTTTCTTAGTTGACGAGACAGCAGTCGACACTCCTTTTTTCTGGGAAAACAAGCCCATCCCCCAGTTAAAGCGTTGTAAGGGTAACTCTTCTTCCCTCTCCCCTTTCTTCCCAATTTAGGACAGATATAATGACATCATCCCTTCTCTTTTCTTTCCCCCCCCCCGTCAACAAAAGATAGCAGATACGAGACCTCTTTGTCGCTTTTTTCCACTATTCTTTCAGGTTTATCAATTCAGGGAAAAAGAATGATCCCATTCTTTCGCTTCCTCTTCCCGGTACGGAGATTCATTTTTTTCCTTTCCTCCCTTTTTGGGATACGTATGGGCCCTTTTTCAAAGGAGGAATTGATTCGGTTGTCATAGAATTAAGATTTACCCTTCCCTCTTCCACACGAAAGGGCCCTCCTCCCCTTGTTTCTTCATCATTGTTTATTGGACATCCCAAGTACCCTTCCAGTTGTTATCCTCATGAAGTACCTCCCCCTTTCCCTGATAATTCTCGAAGTGGTTTGTGTCCCCTTCCCTCTTCGTAATTCTGTTCATTTACGGGTGATTGATTTTCCCTCGCCTACAGTTTGTGTGTTTTCCTACCTGCGGATTCTCAGGCAAAGTTTCTCCCCACCCGATGATTAGCAAGTCCTCCCCCCTTTTTGCCTTCTTCCCTCTCTATTTCTAAATCTGGCCTAGTCGGAGATTAGGGATTTCCCCCCCTCCAAAAATCCCCCCCTATCCATTTTTGCAGTACCATTTTTTCCTTTAAGCATCTTATTGAAGTATAAAAGTCCCCTTCCCTTCCTTCCTTTATTACCTAGAGTTTCTATCCTTTTCTCTTCCCCCTCCGAAATCAGACGACCCCCCTTCTTCCCCTTTTTTAGGCCATGTTTCCAGGCTTTTCTCCCAGATTATTGGAATAGATCTTTTCTTTGTCTTTTGTCAAACGGAATGCCCCCCTCTTTCCTACCCCTCCAAACAATTTCCTTCTCCCTTTTTCACTTGGCCTCTTCCTCTTCACAAAGGAGCTTCCACCTTTTAGTGTCGGTAATGCTTGTCAGAAAAAAAGTTTTTTCCCTCCTTTTAAGGGGGGCCACTCTTTTTTTTCTCTCCACACAAAAAAAGAAAGCAACCTTCTTTCTTTCTAAACTTTTTCTGCAACCCCTTTATCCCCAGTCAGTTGTAGCTCTTCCCTTTTCTCCCCCTCATAAGACATTAGGGTCTTCCTTCTCTCCCCTTTTCTTTTTCCCTTCCCCATCAGGAATGATTGAGTGGTATCGTTCCGTTTTTTTTCCGTTATCTAGCTTCTGTCTATTTGGTGCAACGTGCTTAAGAAAGTCCCTTTTTCCTTCCTTTTTCCTTCATCCGTTAGAAAAGTCTTCCTTTTTTTTCAGCAGCAAATCGCTTCTCTTCCCGAAATCTTCCATTTTCCCTAAATTGTGATTCTCGAAGTGGGTTCCCCTCCTGTCTCAAGAAACCTCGCGTGGTGCCCCTCTTTCTCTTCGCGGGCCTTTTTTTTGTTGTCACCAGATCTGGTCTCCTGTACCACGTTCTTTTTTTTGTTCCCGTGCCATTTCCCAATGCTTATAGATATATTCCGCCCTTCTTTCTTTTTTTTTTTTCTCAGAATCAGATGAAAGCAGTCCCCCCTATGTTCCAAAGTGACAGGAAAGAACATTTCTTCTTCCTTCTCCTCTCCCTTTGTCCCCCTAGGTAGCTACCTGCCCCGACTCCTCCTTCCTTTCTTTTGCGAGCTAAGAATTGCCAACTTCCTCCCTTTTTTTTCGCACCATGTGCGACCCCATGCGCTTTGGAAAGTTAATCGTCCACTTCTCAAGCACCCCACCCCTTTACTTTTCTTCTGGAGAGCATATAGCGACCCTTTTCCAAGTCGTTTATTTCTTTTTATATTGGAGCTGAGTATATGCTGATTTTTTTCCTTCCCCTTTTCCTCCCTTCTCCCTCACTCCAAATTCCCCGTTATAGTTTTTTTCTCTGTAAATAAATGTTCTCCTCTTCCTCTTTCTTCCCTTCCTCATGAAAACTCTTTCTTCCCCCCCCTTTCGAGATAACGCCGCAAAAGTATCTCCCCTTGGTAGCCGTCTCTCGGGTGAGGGAGCTTCGAGATGACGAGGAATCTTCCTTTCCTCTCTTCTCTTCGTGCCGAGGAAGAGGGCTTTTTTTTGCCTTTCCCTCTTCCTCTTCATAGAATTGATCCCTCACTTTCCTTAGGTGAAATGCATCCCCCTATGATTTTCATGTAAGGCAATATAACGAGAGATTCTTTCTTCCTGGCCCTTCTTCTTTTTTTCAGAACGAAGTCAAGTAACAAACCAACCCTTCTCTTTTCGGTTAAGTACACCTCCGCAGCAGGCGCCTTTTTTTCTTGGTGGACTGACCCCTGGATTGGTCAATCTCCTATCTTTGCCATAGAATAAGTTGTGTTTTCCTCTCTCTTTTCCTCTCCCTTTCCCTTTTCCATCCCCCCCCTCTTCAAGAAGAAGAGCTGGGCGGAGGTTTTCCGCCCCCTCTTCGTGGATAGGAGGGGTGTTGGTTACTTGACTTCCCTCCTCATTAAAATGCCAGGTAAGACCTCGTAAGTATTGCTACATTGTCAAGGCAGAGTGAAATAGTGCCTCCCCCTTTCTCCCCTGATTTGTCGGAGAATTTTACCTTCGCCTCTTCTTTTCCCTTTTTACTTGATAAGAGTTTCCCTTCCCTTCTCTAAATGGTGATTGACCAACCGGCACTTCCCGTCCGTCTCGTAATCCGCCCTCTCCCCCTTTTCCTTCTCGTCTCCCTCCAAACAAACATCATTCTGTCTTTTCTTCTTTCCCTCCCAGTGAGGTTTCGAAGTTTTTTCTAGTGATTTCTCCCTGCTTTGACGTTTCCAAGAGTGATGGACAGAGAAACCTCCCTCTCTCCCTTTCCCCTTTTTCGTCGAATATTGAGAATACTCTTTTCTTTTTTTCCCAATCAGAAGAGACTCAGCCTCCCTTCCCCCCCTTTCTCGTTCTGTGGCTTTCCTTCCTAGTTCGTTTGCGATAGAGCGCCGAATGTTCAGATCCCCTCTTTTTCGGACTGTGGCCCCCTCTTTTTCCCTCTTCACTGAGGCACATCGCGGTTTTCTCCGCGTTTCATCGTCTCCTCCCCCATAAATCTCTTACCTTTCTTCTCTTCCTTTTGGTCCCAGGTATATTCTTTTATCCTTTATTCCCTTTCGTGTCACGTGGGAACACGAACGTTTTTTCTTTTCTGGCGACCATGGTAACTAATGAATAAGTGATGAAACTTCTTTCCTCCCCTTCTTTGCAACGGCACAGCGGACCCCCCCTTTCCCTAGACCAGTCTTTTTTTTTTCCCTTCCCCAACGACCCCCGAGATGGTGGATTTTCTCTTTCTTTTCCTTTTCTCGACTCACAACGGTCGCCTTATGTTCCTCCTTTTTTCTTTTTCTAATCGATTGAGAGTACGCTTCTTCCTTCTTGTCTCCTCCGAACTCCCCCCCTACATGGACCGGGCAAAAATGACTTTCCTTACCTCCTCCCACCTTTCATACCGAAAACGGCAGCCGAGCTCCCTTTTTTCCTATCCCTACTTACGATCAACGCATCCTCTTCCCTAGGTCTCTTAGCTGATTATAGCGAAGGTCTTTTTCTTTTTTTTTTTTTTCTTTTTTTCTTTTTCGCTCACAAAGCTGGGTGCGACCTTTTTCCCCTTTTTCTTCACCGAAAGTGTAAGGATCATTTTTCTTTTCTACAGCACTATTTCCAACCCGTAACAACGGAGGAGAGGCCCCCTTTTTTCTCTTTCTCTCCCGTCAGACACTCCCTCTTTCTTCCCTCTCTTTTAAGAGAAGTTGTTTTTCCCCCAAGTTCCCCAACCCCACCTGGTACGGGACATTGTTTGGAGGGGTAGTACGCCCTCCTCTCCCTTTTTGTTTGAAAGGGTCAAACACTCCCTCCCCCTTTTCCTCTTCCCCCCCCCCCTACTGCTGGCGAATAAGACGCATTTCCCTTCTTCCTTTTCTCAGATTCTTCCGTTAAATTCGACATTATAGAAAAAGAGAGGTAATCTTTCCCTCTTTTTTCATCCTTCCTACACCCCCCCCCCCCCCCCCCCCCCCCCACAAACAGATGAGGATACAACTTATACCGACCTGACTCCATTGTCGCGATTCCTGGCAGGTGTGGACTCCCCCCCCCTCCTCCCTCCTTTCTACGAATAAGACTCTGTCTCCATCTGCCTTTTTTCTTTCCCCCCTTGCTCCTTGAGTCATAATCTGCGAACGTCCCCTTTGAGGAACACGAGGCAGAGATTCCCGATTCCAGAAAACCCCCCCTTTCCCTTTCACAGAATGAAAACCTTCCCTCCCCCCCCCCTTGCGAGAATGATGCTCTCCGGCAGGCTGATTTACTGAGTAAGTCTCTCTTTCTTTCCCTCAGAAAACTCTCCTCCCTCTACCAGGAAAATGTGCTGTAGGGCTCCTTCCTTTTCCCCTTCAGTTCTCTTACCTCATACAACTCCCTCAATTTATAATTTTGAGAATTCCCCCCTCCTGTCCCTCCTTTGACAGCCGAACTTTCTCCCCTCCTCTTTTTTTCCTAAAGAGCCTCCCTTTTCTCTATGCGTTTTTCGCTTGAGGAAAGGTTGCTCAATTTCCCTCCCCCTCTCGTGACACCAGTAGTAACATCGTATGCGATCTTTTTTCCCTTCTCTGAAATGTGAGTAAGGCCTTTTTCTCTATACATTGACTCTACTGTCTTTTTTCCCTCTCCGGACGAGGGAAACCTTAACCTCTTTTTTTTTTTCCTTTTTTTCCCATAACACTCGCATTTTTTCCCCTTTCTCTTTCAGACGTAAAAGAGTCCTTCCTTTCCCCTCAGTAGCGGATTAATTTGATTTCCGCGATAAGGGTCTCCTCCTTCCTCCCTTTCTCCTTTCTTTTGTCTGCAGGAATCCGCGCTTCCTTTTCTCGGAATAAAGTAGATGTTATGATCCTTGAATTCCGGCTGTTCATGCGGGTAGAGTGAGTGTTCTCTTTTCCTTTCCCACATAGAGACCTTCTCCCTTTTTAAAAAAATATGGAGTTGCCTCTCTTCCCTTCCTCTGGAGAAACATTACAATCGTCTGTCCTATAATCGGCTCCCCTCTTCCTCCTTCTTTCATTTTCCAAAGATCCTTTTCTCCCTCCTCCCCCCAGGATGCGAGCAAAACCTCTTTCCCCCCGCACCCTTATTGTGCCGAAGGGAGCACTTCCCTTCTCCCTTTTCTTTCTCATTCTCTTAGGAAAGTGCCCCTTTTTTTTTGGTCCCACAATGCAATGGGTGACCCCTTCCCTTCTTCCCCCCAACGTCGCGGATCCTTCCCCTCTCTCAAAGCTAATGCCGGCTCCCTCCCTAAGAGCTTATTGGCCTGCGTATGCCGAAAGCCCTTTTCTCTCCACTCTGTGGTCCTGCCCTTCTATAGAAATAGAGTGAGGTCCCCCTCTTCTGCAGGTGTCTTAAGTTGTAGGTAAGCCCTCCTTCTTTTTCTTCCAGTGTAGGCAATGGTCCTCCTCTCCACAAAAGAAAAGCCTGCAGCTTCTTATTTGCCATGTGTAGTTGGAACCACCATCCTCCCTGTGCAAGAGCCTGGGGCCTCTTCCACCATAAGAAAATGTTTTTTCCCCCATCTCCAAGACTTCTTGTGGGATCCCCCCTTTCTCTTTTTCCCCTGGGAGTTAGTCTGTGCCCTTTCTTCTCTCCTCGGATAGTGACGTAGGCTTGTCTCCTTTTTCATTTCGTTTTTTTTGCCCCCTCCGGTTGACAATGATCCCCTCCTTCTTGAAGCTCGGTTCCACCTTAAGCATTTCAACCGGTAAGGACCTTCCTTTTTCCTCCCCCCCCCTGGTCCCCACCAGCTCGATTCTTTTCCCCTCTTCCCGCAATCATAAAACTCTCTTTTTTTTTAGGTCGCTCCTACTCTTTCTTTCCCCTTCGACTTGTTGTTTTTTCTTTCTCCCCTTCTCCCCGAAAACCAATCCTACCGTCTCCTCTTTTTTTTTGATGGCGGACTCTTCCTTTCCAAAATCGCTGGGGTCCTCCTGGATTAAAACATGCCTTTCCCCTTTTCGAAAATGCGGACCTGCTTCCCTTTTTTCTTCCCCGAGTGAAAATAATCTGCTCCCCGAGTTCCCTCCAACGAAATTACCAGCATTGAAAGATAGTTTTTCCCCCCCCTCCCTCCCTTCCCTTCCCCTTCCATCGGTCACAGCCCTTTTCCCTTTCCAGACGAGAAACGTGTTTTTCCTTAGCGAACAAGAGAGATTTACCCGGTTGATGTTGTCCTGGAACATAAGGTATTTCCCCCTTTTTTCCCTTTCGTCAATTGTCTTTTTTCCCCCCCCCCTTTCCCCCTTCCGATTAATGAAAAGCACAGCTGGTCTTTTATCTTCGCTCTTTCCCCCCATAATAGAAGAAAGAACTTCTTTTCCCTCCCCTCCCAGGCCCTGCCTCCTACTTGGGACAGCAAGCGATTTTTTATTTTTGCGTCACTTACGCGATTATGTCCTTTTCTTTCCTTTCCCCCTTTTCGAGCGACCTCCGCTCTTCTTTTATCAGCATGTACTCCTTCTCTACGACGCTTAATATAGCGGATAGTTAACACCCCTTGACCCTTTCCTCCCCGGCTGAAACAGTCAAGCTTTCCCTTCCTCCTATTTGCGAGAATGATACGACCAGTCCTCCCCCCTTTGATCCCTTCTCCCGAGCCTTTTCGGTGCAGATTTTAGAGGTTTTGCTTTTTTTGCCCTTCTTTTTTTTTTTTCCCTATATTAAGGCGGTAGCCCCGGCTTTTCTTTTTCCCTCGAGAACCTAGCTCAGCGAGGATAGGACAGTTCCCTTTTCTTCTTTTCCCCTCCGCTTTGCCGTATGAGTGAACTTTTGCCTCCGGCAAAAGCACATAGTGTTCCTTTCTCTCGAGTTTTCATTCAGCTGTCCCGGCAAATAACTCTCCGTCCTTCCCCCCCACCTTTCTCCTAATAGTTAAATAACATCGGACTGGTCTTTTCTCCTTCCTCTTTTCCCTGCGAGGATTATGCAGATCAACCTTTTTGTTATCCCTTTTTCAAGTACGCAGGAGCCATTAAATTTTCTCCTTCTTTCTTTTCCCCTCTCCCCGTGATGATAGGTACGTCTGACGATCCTCCCCCTAAAAAAATGAGAGTGGTATGGTCCTCACGTACCTCCCTTTTTCCCATCGCCCGGATGCGAATATTCGATCCTCTTTTCCCCCCCTTCCTCTTCCTCCCACATCAGTGAATCTCTTTGGTGTCCCCCCCCCCCCCTCTCGCGATAAGAGGACTCTGGTTAGAGTGAATGCTTTTTTGCACATTTCCTTCCAATTCCTTCCTTCCCTTCCTCTATCCCCCCCCTCATTTTCTAGAGCGGTACGGCCAAGCTTTCTTTCCCCCCTGCTTTGGTTCCGTTTGATGTACGCAAAGTCTCCACTTTGCTGAGTGGATTGCGTTGTCCTATCCCCCTCTTTTTTTTCACAAGAACGGTAGCCCCTTTTCCCTTGCATTTTCTTCTTTCTTTAAACTTTTTTATATGTCACATCCAAATAGAGGTCCCTTCCCTTTCTAATGCCGTACTCCTTTCTCTTTTCCCCTTATCTCAGGGTGAGCGCCTAGCTCTTCATTCCCTTTTTTTCTGAATCGGTTCCTGCAAGAACAGTGGTTCCTCCCGGAGGATTATAGGCCCCTTTCGCCTCTTTCTTCCCCTCCTTTTTTTTGCCGTTTTGGTCACACGCGGCATGCTGAGTCCCCCCTTTTTTTCTTAAAACCTGAAGTTGGGCAGTAAACACTCCCTCTCTTTTTTTGCAGTACCTTTTGTGAATGTAGCCGCAGCGCGGATGACGGTCTTCCCCCCTTCCTCCCTCTGTGGTAAATGGGCATTACCCTCTTCTCCTTCTTTTTAGAAGTGGAGCGACCCCTTTCCTTCCGTTCCAAAGTCAATACAAATCCCCTGTTCTTTTTCTTTTTTTTAGTCCGTATTGCGCCAGCTTCTTCCCCCCTTTCCTGGGCGTCGTGAGTTTTAAATGTTCAAACGAATGAGGCCCGTCCTTTTTTTTCCCCCTACACCTAAAAACCCTTTGTTTTTTGAAAGTGGACGGTTCTCCTTCTTTCACCTGTCCCCCTTATTGTTTCAGATCGGGAGTGTAGAGTCTTTCTTCTCCCTCCCCTTTGCATTAGCCTCTGTTTTCCCTTTCCCCTTATGCTGATAATCCAAAAACCCCCCTCTTCCTGACCTTTTTTTCATTTGAGGATGTTGGGAACAAACCTTTCTCCCTTCCCATTCTTTCTACTTGATCAACTATGCAACAGCCTCCTCTCTCCCCAGAGACTTCTTCCAAATCAGCCCTGTTGTCTTCGTTCCGGTTAGTAATAGATATACCCACCGTTATCTCTCTCCCCTTTGTTTAAAAACCTCCCTCCTCTTTAGGTTGGGAGTCCTCTTTCTTTCCCCTTCGAACGACGGTTTCAGTTCAGCGTAAGAGCCCTCCCCTCTCGCTCCTCTTCTCCTCTCCAGACTTCGACCGTTTTCTTCTTTTTTTCAGACCACAGAACGCTCCTTTTTTTTGCTTCTTGAAAGGCGCGGGTTTTTTCCCCCCTCCTGTTCCTCATGTACACGGATTGTTTTTCCTCTTCCCTCCTCAATGTACGGCTATCTCTTCCTTTTCAAGCTGGTCAGCCTCAGCTGCAAAGAAGTAAAAATTCTTTTTGTTCCCTTTTCCAAATTGATGTAGATCACAGCCCTCTCCTCTCGACATGGCGAAGCCGTTTCCGATCTTTTTCTCTGCGCTAACTCATTGCCAGCGCGCTCGGGTGCCAGGTTTTCCTCCCTTTGCCTCAGTGACGTTGGCCCGGTCTTTTCCTCACAAAAAAAAAACCCCTTTTTCTCGGGGCCTGAGTTGCTACCCTCCTAGAAAAAGATAGACTTCTCCCCTCCTCTTTTTGTATGAGATGTAGATGGAGTGAGGTCTTTTTTTTTTTTTCTTTTTCAATCTATCTTCTCAATCTTGAACTCACAAATACAAGTGACCCCCTCTTTCTTTCCCTACAATAGTTTACTTACTCCGGTCTTTCTTCCCCGTTAAGAATGGGCAAACCCTTTTCTTCGATCCGCCAGCAGGAGCACACTCCAGAATGCTGTGGAGGTAGCCGCCTCTCCCGTGTTCTTTTTTTATGACGAGCTTCCGGTCCCTTTTGCGGCGCTAATGCTCTTTTTTGACGGGAAAAGCTGAGCACTACTCGCTTCATCCCTCTCTCATTTCAAATATCCGAAACTCCTTTTTTTTTTCAAGTCTCGATTAACGATCAATTTCACTTTCCTCTTCTTTTCTTTCGGTTTGTCTGCTGAGCCCGAAGTAAAGTCCCGTACCCCACCCTTTCGTCTTCGGTCCGGCGTGTACAAGTCCCCCCTTCTTCTTTTTGTATCGTAGTGGTCGGACGGAAATCCAAGTTTTTTATCTCCAGTTGTTGTTTTATGGCCCTCAGCCTGGGAATGTCAGTCCGACCAACTAACGATCGAAAGACGCTCTGATGCGTCTTTCTTTTCTCATGTGGCTACGGAGGGTGTTTGGTACTTGCGTCGTTTTCCTTTCTTCCGAATCCCAGTACTCCTTTCTCAGATTGCCTGAAAGGCATCGTTAAACGATGCGGTAACCCTCCTGTCCCTCCCCCCCTTTTTTGAAAGGAGCAATTCCGATTCGCTTCCTTTTTTTTCAGTCAAAAAGCCCTTTTTTCCTGGTGTTTCCTCAATAATCAGTCTCGTCATCGCAAGCTAACTCTACCCTCCTGTATCGCTCCCCTCTTTTTTGAGGCTGGAGGATCGCGAAGCGTGCTGTTTTCCTTCTTTTTTCTGGATAGAGCTTGAGAACTGTTCCGCTTCCCCCCGAATTCTGAGGTTCACTTGATTGAGTGAGAATATTCTCGCAATCTTTCCCTATCAACGCGTTCGTACCACTCATGCCTTCCCACGGTCGAAATAAGAAGGTATCGTCGGTGGCTCATTCCTCCTCCGCGCCCGCCTCAGTTAGCTTTTCCTCTTGTTGGTGATGCGTCCTTTTTTTGCTGACGGTGAAAAGAGTCACTGGACTTTTAGCAAAAAACTTTCCTCTATTGTATTCGATCTCCCAAGACATAGTATGAACGGGCTTCGCCTTGCAAGGTGCTAGGCGGTGGATCGATCCTTGTTCCAGGGGACAATCCCTTTTTCGACCAGCTTGTACTTCATACGTCTGAATATTCTAGGCACATTGGGTATTTTCACTTACACAGCTTCCCCCCCCCCTTTTCTCTTTTACCAGTAGGTTTTTTTTTTTTTTCTTTTGTTCCTTTTTCTTTCTTCTTTTTTTTTCTTTTTTTTTTCTTTTTTTCCCCTCCATAGCCCAAGAGATGGTGGTTGTTTTTTTCGATCCTCCCAAATTTAACTTATTCTACAAGATGAGGCGGAGTTCTCTACATCCCCCCTCCTTTTCCTTTTTTAACCGCGCCTGTCGTATTCGAACTTATGCCTTCCCTTCCCTCCCCAAAAAATGGAAAGTGATGTAAGACGCTTTTCCCCCCAAGCCTCTCTCTGAGACGGGAAGTACTTCCTTCAAGAATCAAGGAAGGATTGGAAGTTCATTCTTCTTTTTTCCCTTATTTCTGATGCTGTCTGGCATCGGTGATTTTTTTTTTTCCCGGTGTCCCAAACATCTTCACAGTTCCTTATTTTCCGTGTGCGGCGTATCCTCTCCTGCTTGAACCACTTACCAACGTCTTTCCCTCTCTTACAAAGCGATTCCATCCTCGACTCATTGAAAGGTGGAAGCTTTCTCCAGCTGCCTCACCACCCTGTCTCCTGGAAATTGTTTGGAGGTGTCGCTTTTTCCTCCCGCATTCGTTGACAGTGTCAACCCCCCTTTTTTCCAGATAGAGGAAAATAAGTGGCTCCCCTTCCTCCCCCCCTTTATTGACCTGTCTCCTAGTCGGGATGCGCAATCCTTTTTCTTTTTAGAAAACGAGAGGGTAATTCCAGGGTCCCCTTTTTCCGACGTAATCCCGCGATGAGGCTACCCTTCAACCCTTTTTTCGATTCATGTCCTTTTTCCGCCAAAAACTTCTGTTATGGAATCCCCCTACCTCTTGCCCATCATGCATCGTGTGTCCCCCCCCCTTCTCATTGAGTAATCATCGGCGAAATTAGGACCCCACCCCCTGTCATCCTCTCCATCAACGTAAATGAACGACTTTTTTCCGCCAAAGGAGAGATTCTCTTCTTCTTCCCTGAGGAGAACTGTCCGGCCTTTTCTTTCCCTCTAAAAAGATTTGAGCTCCTCCTTCTTTTTTGTAGGGCTCGTTGGGTTAATTTCCCCCGCAATAAACTAACACCCCCCCCCCCCCCCCCCCACCCCCCCCCCCCCCCCCCCCCCCCCCCCCCCCCCCCCCCCCCAACCCCCCCCCCCCCCCCCCCCCCCCCCAACCACCCCCCCCCCCCCCACCCCCCCCCCCCCCCCCCCCACCCCCCCCCCCCCCTCCTACTCTTGGCTCACAAAGGAAGAGGCCCAATCCTTCTCCTCCCTTCGAAATGCCGGACGAAGCTTTTTTTTTTTAAAATTTTTATTGGATCCTATTTTCTCTCTATTTCGACACCTCTTCCCCCCCTTCCCCCTCTCTCTCTCGTGGTGCAGGTTGGTGGGTCCACAACGCTCTTTCCTTCCTAGCGGCCGAAATTGTAATCATCGCTCTTTTTTTCCAACCTTAGTGATCTTCCGGGTTTTCCCATACCACTCGCCTTTTTTTCTTTCTTTTTGTCTCGGCAGACGTAACGATCATAACCGCAGTCTCCTTCGCGAATGGAAAGGGCTTCGCGATCCTTTCGCTTTTTTTTTTCTTTTTTCCTTCCCCCTGCCCCGGCATCTGAGATTGCAGCGAATCCAGTCTCTTTCTCCGTTGTTCAGGACTGCCTGCCGGTTGGGACCTCCGTCTGTAACCCATGGCGTTCTTCCCTCCTACGTCATCGGAGAAACGGGCGGAAGCAAGTTCTCTTGCCTTATTTTCTCTCGCTGAAATTCTCCAATAGCTTATTCACTAACCAGGATTGGCGAGCCCCCCCCGGTCGATGTCGTTCCTTCTTTCCTGACTTGAGGCCGCGCTGGTTCGTATCCTTTCTTCCTTCATCTTGACTGTTCGAGCCGGGTTCCTCCTTCCAATTGGGGTGAACTATCTTTTTTTACTGTTTCTTCCTGGTTGCGCTACTCCTTCCAGAGGAGGAGGGCGCTCGTCATTTCTCCCGTCAGAAGAACATATCGCGATCTTTTCTTTTAAAAAATAACGAGATATCCCTTTTCTTTTTTTCGGTCGGTCTCCGTTTTGTCGTTCCGGACGCATGCTTCTGCCTTCCTCCCCCCGACTAAGAAACAGAACCGCCTGAAGTAATCGTTCCATCATACCCAACTTTTCCTCGCCTGGGGCAATTCCTGACACAATCAGCACCTGTTTCCTCCGACTCCCTTGGGGCTCGCCCTTTCTTTCGTTCTGTGACCTCTGCGATGCGCTTCTGCTTTGGAGACGAATTTAACATCGGTGCTCCATTTCTTCTCTTTACGCATCACCTTCGCAGGTTTTCCACGTTTCATGCCAGGCATTCCAGGGACCACAAGCTAGATTTGTTCGTCTTCCCCATTTTTTTTTTGGTGTGCGGTCAGCGCCGGGACCCTTGTTGTTTGTTTTTTTTTTGACCGCAAAAAATCCCGGTCTCCTCTTTGGGACTGATTTCTCCACATCGCGATTTGTGTTTTCCTGATGGCCATCCTTTCTTCCCATGCTGTAATTGGTGATTGAGGCCCGAGCTTTGTATTCAGGGGAAACCCTCAATGGACCCCTTTTCCTCCCTACGGTATAGTTTTCCCAGAACTAACTCCGTCTTTCCCCAAAGGGAGTCTTAGAACCCTTCTCCCCCTTTTGCGGATGGTTTGTCCGGGAACATCCGGGGATTGCCGGGAACAGTTGAGTTCCCGACACGGGCTAGGACGATTACTGCCCCCTTTTTTTTCATACAGGCTCCCTCTTTCGGAACGACAACGGAGCTCCCGACGCAGTCGGGACCGCAACGCGATTCGGTCTTGTTTAGGGACACTTTTCTTCTCTTTCGAACTACTTCTCTCAACAGGAGTTGAGATCCCAGTGCCGATAGGACCTCTTTTCCACTCATCGGTTCACCCCAAATTTCCTTTTCGAAACCCAAGCACTCTCCAGAATGGCGAGAATGCTCCAATTCCGTAATACGGTTGATAAATCTCTCCCTTGTCCTGTGTTCGCGTTTTTTCCTTCTCTGAATGCGTTTTTCCTTCAAGCGAGAGAAAATCATGCGAATCCTCCTTCTTGAACGGCTGTCGCAAATGTTATAAGCTCTCTTCTCTTTCGGCAACGCCATAGTGTTCCGAAAAGATTCTGGCGGCGCCTTTTCTCAGTCAAGAGATGTCAAAGATCCCCTTAAGTCCGGAAAAATTCCCT
>Ga0179591_1323755_pt1 | contig 17038 bp, 29 predicted proteins | sample CZOMad2_1_08_16f_FD_182891 | JGI IMG/M metagenome (GOLD analysis project Ga0179591, IMG submission 182891) | Vadose zone soil fungal communities from Angelo Coast Range Reserve, California, USA - CZOMad2_1_08_16fungal (PacBio error correction) | ecosystem: Environmental > Terrestrial > Soil >... | reverse complement strand
TTATCAAGTTCTGATTCTGGTCCCCTTCTAACGATCCGTGTTCCCAAAGAGATGCATGCTTTAAGCTTTATCTCCTCCTGACTTCCTGCCCTTCTTGCCAGCAGCCCAGATCTTTGGTTGTATCCCTACATATATCCTCTCTTTGGCAAACCCAGATTCCCCCTCTAATGATACCTCCGTACTAAGACCCCCAGCCTTTTTCACCAACATGAGCGTGTAATACCTTTCCTATTGTCGAGAGTTATTCTCCCTCTCCCCCCCTTTTTGAATCTGTGTTTATTGGGCCGTCGGAGTTGTTCTTTTCTTTTATACTTTTCCTGGTTTCCTTTGCTTTTTTTCTCGTTAGTTTTGTTCCCCAGCGTTTTTTTCTTGCGGGTGGTCGGTTTCCCCTCTCCCGTCTTTTTCCTTTTCTCAACCCTCGGTTTTTTTTGGAGCCCCTTGTCCTGCAGCTTTAGTCGCAACTAATGAGTTCTACCCTTCCGTTCTATCCTCTCCCTCCTTCTCGATGGGTCTTCTCCTTTCACCCCTCCCGGTTTCTTATTGATTTTTCTTTTTTTATCTGTTTTCGAGCAGTCCCAGGTTCCTCCAGATAACCTTTGTTGTTGATGTTTTCTCTCTTTAATCTCCCTTTTGTCATTACCCCCCTTTCTTGCAAGGATCTCTGTGAGGAGTCTCCTTTCATAGAGGTTTCCAACGGGCTGGGCCTGACGTCCCCCTTTTCCTGTTGGTTTCCCCCCCCTCTTTCAGAAGATGTCTTGCTTCCTTGTATGTTATGGAAGGTTGTTCTGGAAAGAACGTCCTGACCCGCTTTAATGCCCAGAACCCTTTCGAGCTTCAAGCCTGATCTACTTTCCCCTCACTTAAAAAATAAAACGCCCCCGTTTCATTGCCCCTAATACACATCAATTGCGTTTCCTCATAGACCTTCGCTCTTGATTTTTTGTGACCCCTTTCCCCCTTCACCTTCCCGCCCCTTTCCTGCTGGTAAAACTTCTCCATCTCTTCGCATTAAGCTCTACTGGGGGAGGATGAGGCGCAAACTAAGAAGTTGGCACGTTATACAAGGTCTGTGTAGTTCTGAAAGATTTTTTTTAGGAATCCAGCCGTGTAGGGACCTCGCCCCATCTGGTTTAAAACTTTGGAACAGGTTTTTCCCTTTCGAAGGCTTCCCCCTAAGTTATTTTTTTTTTCAAGTCGTTGTCCCCCAGCTTCTTTTGGTTTCCTCCCTTTCCAGGAGAGTTTTTTTGTTTTGCTTGCACCACCCTTTGATCCAGAGTGTGCCCCCAGTCTCTTTTGTAGTACGTGACCAAGGGTCCTACAAGCAATTTCCGTCTCCAACATTTTTCCGAATTCTTTTAATCCTTGTTGTTGAGTTTTCTTCTAGACTTGCTTGCGTTTTTCCCGGAATGACGGAGTTGTTGCCCCAGTTAAACCCCCCCCATTCAATTCCAATGGGCACATTCTCGTGAGCACCCCCCCCCTCAAAACCCCCCACTAAAAAACACACCCAAATTCGAATTCCCCCCCATCTTTTGTTTTTACCCTAATCCCTCCCCACTTGGCTCTCGTCCTCTCAAGCCTCACACCTGTTCCCTTTTCCCCAAAATTCCCCCTCCCCTTTTGCAAAATTTAGTCTGCCCCTCCCCCCCTCGTTCCCCCCTAACTTTCGAGTTTCGACACCACATTTTCCCCCATTTTTTGCGAATTCTTCGCCCCCGTGAATTTCTTTCAAACCCCCGACCCTTGCCCTTGAGCCACGACTATTTGACCATCATCACGTTCCTTTTCAAGCCGTCTTTAAGTTTTTTTTTTTTTTGTAAGCCTTCCTCCCCCTTCAAACTCCCCCCCTTCTAGCACAAAGGTGCTTTTTAGATTTTTCGCTTCCTTCAACACTCATTTTTTCCTGTCCCATCTTTTCCCCCCGAACCCTTGGTTCAACTTGTTTTAGTCCCCTCCTCTTCCGTGTCCCTCACCGAAACTTCCCCAACTCCCCCCCTCTCCTTGCGTTTTCCCCTTTGAATTCCCATTTTAAATGCGTCCCACCCTCATCCGATTTCCCCAGCAGTTCTTGGGCCCCCTGGCCTTCTTTCCAATGCTCGAAGATCTCGAATCTCCAGTCTCTTGAAGTTTTCTCGCACTCTTATCCCCCCGTTTTTCAATCATCTGCGGCCCCCACCACTAGCTGTTTTTTTCTCGCCCCCCCCTTTTTACCTCCTCGTGCAAGTTTCGTTTCCCCTTTTTCCTCCACCCATTAGAGCTCGCTTTTTTCTCGACGTTTAAACATGCTAACTCACCGCCCTCTTTTCCAATTTTTTCCCTCCGAACCCCCCTAACTCTCTATCCGCCAAATCTTCTCCGATAACAGTCCTTTTCTTTCCCTCTCAAAACTCCCTCCTTTTAGATCATCCCCCCCCTTCCCGTGAGACTTCGAATATGGTACCTCCTCCTCTTTCCTCGTGTTGTTGTTTTTTTACAGATATCGACATCTCATGTTTTTTCTTTTGGCTGTGATTCTATAATGTTTTCCTTTTCCCCCTTTCCCCCCTTTGCTTCCTCTGGGGGGCGTTTCTCCCTTTAACGCGTTCGCAACGTTAATTGTTCTGAGGGCTTCCTTTCCCACACTCTTCGTCTCCCTTGTGCATCCTTGCTTGTTCCCACCCGTTTCCCTTATTTCTTCCTTCAGGGGCCTCCTTGTCTAGTCACACTTGTTCAGTTCAACCTTCTTGAGTTACTATCCACTCTTGATGTTCTTTCCCCATACATGTCCTCCCCCCTGGATTTGCGAGAGATTACCCCTACCTTTTTATCTTCTTCTCTTCGATATTTGTTGTTTCTCATTAGTACTCCCCCCTCCTTTTGCAGATAACGTCTTGCCCGGAATGTGTTTGTTTTCTTTTTTTTCCCCACTTGGGCTTTCCCCCCCTTATCCCGAAAGTCTCCTCTATGCTCTTTTTCATTTTTCACTTCAAAACTTTTTTCCGTAAGATTTTTTCTGAAGCATCGAGTTTTTTTTTTTTTTTTTTTTTTCTTTTTCCCCATTTTTTAAAGATGTTCCCCTTATCCCCCTCTTGAACTACGTTTTTTTGCCACGCCCATGCATCCGACAATCTAGCTGAGTTTTCTTTTCCTGTCCCTCCGAGGCTGCATTCCCTTCCTCCCAGCGTTCAAGGTCCTTTTGGTTCTTTCTGTGCTCGGTTTCCCAAGTTTTTCTAAAATTTTACAGTCCTCCAACCCTCCCTTATGTTTTGTTTGTAGAAGGAGGGTCACTTTCCCCCCTTTTTCTGGAGTTATTTTGAATCGCTCATCGAGTTTTTTTTGCCCTTTTCCAAAATCCAGGTCTGGTGCGGACGACTCCTGTACCTGATGTGCGTTCGTCTTTTTTAAAAGTCTTCTTTTTTTCCTTTAAATTCTCCTTTCCTTGGTGGGTTTTTTTTTGCTGTTTGTGGGTCCTTCACAGCACCTTTGAGTCCTTCACATCTCTGTATGCCCTACATGGTTCCCTGCCCCCTTGAAATCCTCCAGCAGCCTTTTTCGCAAGGCTTAGCCATCTTCCTCCTCTCCAGTTCGGGAGGCTTGCCCCGACACCTTTTTTCCCGAGCCTCTTCCTAGTGGCACCCCGCCCCCCCCTGCCCCCAGTAACACGCTGGTAAGTACCCGGGACCAAACCCCCCAAATCCCCCCCCCCAACCCCAAAGCAGCCTTGCTTTCACAAGCAGCTGTTTGATGCGTCCCCACCTCCATTCCATGCCGCCCTCTTCTCAAGAGGTCCCCTCCCAAAACGTTTTTCCGCAGCACGCAAATTCTTAGGATGTTTTTTTCAAGTCCCCCGTGCCCCCCCCCTTCCAGACTCCCCCTCACCTCATTGCCATCCTTTCCGTCCCCATACTAATCCCCTTTGCCCCATGCATTCTTTCCCTGTTCTTTTTGCAATTTCCTTTCCTTCCGCCCCTTCCCTGCACCTAAAGACCCTTTTTCCCCGTTTTGGTTTTTTTTTTTCAACGTCACTTTTCAGTTTCACCCCCCCGCAGCTTTTCTGTCTCCTACCTCCCCCCAAAATCCCTTTTTTCAGACGCCCCCCGGTGACCTCTTGGATCTATTCGCCCTTTGCAACACCTGCCCACCTTCTCTCCCGGGGGCTTCCTTGTTTTTCATTCATCCCCGCGCCATCCCCCTGCTGGGCCACTTCCCCTCCCTCCAACTCTTTGCAGGTTCCACCCTGCCCATTTGGAACCTCCTCTCCCACGATCACCGCACACGCAGATCCTTGATTCCATAAACGTTTTTGGTTTTTTTTTCACGGATTCCCCTTTGACCCCCCCTACAAACCACACACAATGGCCCCCCCCCCCGGTTCTTTCACACCTCTCTCTATGATAGTTCTCAAATCCCAACCTCAAATTTTCCTCACGTCCGAGGAGAAATCTGAGCACAGAGTGTCCTTTAGTATTGAATACTTCCATACTTTCTCCAATTACGCGCATTTTTGAATTCTGTCTCTCCCCTTGCTTACCGCAGTTTCCGCTTCCCCCGATCTCAATTTCTGGCCCTATCCTTTCCCTTTTTCTTTTAGCTCTTGCCTGTCCTGCCCCCCTCTAGACCGCACCTTCCGAAATTTGCCCCCGGAATCCTCTTTTCTTTCTCCGAGTCTTTCTCTTACCCTCCATCAAACTCCCCCCTTTTGCTCTGGCAACCCCCCGGAGTAAAAACCCAATGAGAGTTTTGTCCCTGTCTTTTTTTCCTTTTTAGATCTGTCCCAGTACCCCTTGTTTTTCTTTATGACCTTTTCTCCCTTCTTTCTCTTTTGAAATTTATCAGATGGTGACTCTCCGGCTTGTTTGAGACTCCACCCCCTTGTTCATTTTTCCTTTTATGTTGTTACAGGCCTTTTCAGCGATAAACTAGATAATTTCCCCCCTGGATTTCCACGCCCCGAAACTGTATTCCTCTTTACCCCTCCCACTTTTAGTTTTCCCGGTGTCAGGATTCCTGTCTGACTCCACTGGTTTATTCTCCTCCGTCCTTCAACCTCCTTTCCATTGGTTTTTCTTCGATTGTTGTGATCTTTTTTGCTATCTCTCTCAAGATACCCTGGACTTTTTAACTTTCCCTTCTCTTCTAAGGGGGCAATTTAATGTTTGATGTTTTATCGATGAGGTTTACCTTTGTTTATAACTTCTTTCAAACCCTTTCCTTTTATCCGCTTTACTCTTGAATTTTCATAGCCTTTTCTGCAGTCCCAGATCGCCCTTTCCGAACTATGTTTGGGCATTTTTCCTCCATCCCCACTCATAACTCCCCCTGCCCACAAATTTTTGGTCTTTAGTCTCCTTATTCCCCCCTGCACTTCTTCGTTTTCCCCTTTCCTTCCTTATCATCTTTTTCTTCGGAGTTTTCATTGGTCCCCTCAGGTCCATTCTTCTTTTTCCAAATCCCCAAACACCCCTTAACGTTGCCTTTACGGAACATTCTCCTTCCCCTCGATGGGACTAGTTCCATTTGACATCTCGTTTTTTTTCCAGTCTCTCCTAAACCTTAAAGTTTTCTTTCTTTGGACGAAGCTCTACGGATTCCCCCCCACTCTTCTTCTTAGTTCAATCCCCCACACTTTTTTTTTTTTTGTTGGTTTTTTCCAGTATAAGTCTTCTTTTTTTTTGTGTTTTTTCTTGTTTTGTGTTTCTTGTTCCCCCACCATTTTAACAGCTTCTGATTTTTCCAATGTCTCCAACCTTCCCCCGGTCCGCAGTTCCCTTTTGTCCCCCCAGCCAGCCTACTATCGTTTTTCATAGATTTTACGTCGAAACATTCTGCTTCCTATGGCTAGTACCATTGGAAACCACCCTTTTTGCCCCACCTTGTTTTAGGCTTGACCCCCCCAAAAACCCCCCCCAAGAAACCTTCCCAACACATGCATTATTCTTCAACCCCCAAGATTTTACAACGCTCCTCCTCTATCAACCTTCTTCATATCGTTGTAACCCTCCTTACAACTCCCAATTGCTCCGGAGTCCCTTTCTCCCCCGCGATTTTCACTATTCTCCTACCCCCATCTAATTCGACCTACTTTTTAAATTGCCCATTTCCTTTTTTGTCCTGGTATACCCCCCCCGTTAGCTTACTCCCCTTGTCCACCCCTTTTCCCCTCCGAGCTTTGGGACCCAACGCCCTTCAATTTTTCTACAGTTTTTTTCTTTTTTCAGAAGCTGTGTCTTTCGTTTACGTACTCCCCCTCAAATTGAACGAAGATGATATCTCCGGGTTGTGTTCTTTTTACTGAGTGTTTCCCCTTTTCTGCTCGCGTTTCCAAAAATCAACCACCTGATTTTCTTGCAGATGTTCCTCCACCCCACATTTCAATAGTTTCTCGACTCTCTTCCCAACAGTCCCTGGCCCTTTTTTCCCCATGACCCAACTACTTCGATTTCAACTTTTCCCCTAGACGTTCAAACCCTGTGCCTTTCTTTTCTTTCTATTCGAAGGATATTAACCAAAGTAAACGTGCCCATGGACCTTCCCCAGTTTCAACTGGAGGAGTAATCTTTTACACACCACCCAACCCAAACCTGTTCGACACTTTTGACGTTGGACCTTTCTAGAACTCCCCCTTCTGGTTATTGGCTTTTCACTAATTTTCCTTTTCCTGACTCGTTCTCGAATGTTTGGTCCTTGACTCTTCTTGCACTGTGGTCCCGCCAACTGAGCTCTTCATTATCGCTCCTTTGAATCCTTTTCCTTGAACCCTTCCGCCCACTCAATAAAAGTCCTTTTTTTTGTCTTCCCCCCCTGCAACCCCTTCGTTTCGCGTTTCCCGTAAAATTTCCCTTATGCGCCCTCCCGTACGGTTCTTCCTCCAAAGTCGATTCAACCCCCTTCTCGATTTTACTCTCCCTCAGACCCCTTTTTTGTTTTCATGACCAGATCGACACAACCTTTGACTTCGCTTTTTTTTTTTCCCCTTTTCTCTTCTATTCCCTTGATTTTCCTCTTTTTATAATTCTTTCTTTTGACGAGCACGGCAATGCGTCACGTCTCTCATTGTTCTCTTGCATCCTTTTTAGATTTTTGAACGTCCTCCCCAGAACTCTTTTACAGTTTTCTGACTCACGTACTCACCCCAGAAATCCTGCTCCCCCCATAAGGTTTTCTTTTTCAGAGTGTCTACCCCCAGCCACTGTCCTTGTTAATATTAAGACCTAGTATTCCCACGTCCGATGCCCAGACCTTCCCCCCCTCGGGATTTCTCTGCAGGACTTTCTCAACATCCACTGTCTTTTTTGTTGAGCTTTGAGCCCAATTTTCCTTAATATCCCTTTTGCAGGCTCCGTTTTTCCCTCCGTTGTCATTACCTCAGTGCCCCCCTGTGATCCCCCTTCCGCTTCTTTTTGCTTTCCTTTAGGATTTTCTCCCCCCTTCGTTGGTCCTCCCAACTGGGAGGACTTATTCATCCACTCACCTTGGGCCCAGCTTTTTCTTCACAGGATTCTTCCGACCCCCTTCGTTGGCCTTTTTACCCCCTCTAACTCCCCCCCAAATCCCCTTCCTAATACCCCTCTCCCTCTCAATTTTTCTTGAGCTTTTTTCCAACCCCCCCAAAAATTTTCCTCGGATGTACTCCTGTTAAGTGATGCTTGTTTTTGATCATGGAGGGTTTTTGGAAAAGGTCTGTAACAGAGTAAGTCCTTATGGAGCTTTTGCCCTCCCCATCTTGTCCCCCCCCTGTAAGTGTCCCTTTTTTTTTCTTGTCGAAATTGAACATTCCAAATCGATGTTATGGTAGGGAACTTTCTTTTCCAGTTCTGCACCTCTTAAGTATCGACTTGCCTAAGTCGGGGTCTTGTCGGTTTCAGTACCCGGGGTGAACACGTTCTCTGGGGATCTGCTGCTCATGAAGCTCTTCGATCTGTTGATGATGCGGTGTCCCAACCCTGGGGGGTTTTCCTGAAGAAGGCTTCGGTTTTTGTGTCTTGGGGTGTTGTTGTTTTGCAACACATTTGCCAACCACCTTTCGTACGTCCCTAAGTCCTCAATTCTCCCATGCCGTCGCTCCCCCTCCTGTCCCTCCTCCTTTGTTGAGAGAGATGTTCTGTACGCTTTCCGCCAATGCCGCTTTTCTTTCCCCGGTTTTTAATCCCAAGCAGAGGGTGCCCTCCCCGCCCATGTGGTAGGTACCCACAACAACACCACACCCCCAATCTCTTGGCCCCCATTTTCTTGTAGATCCTACCGCCCGCCCCCTACTCCTTTTTCTACCCCCCCTTTCGCACAAGTCTCATGATTCACCCAAATTTTTTCGGCGTTTGAGTTCTTTTCCCCCCCTTTAAACCCCTTCTTTTGAAATGGGTTAACCCTCGATTTTTCCCTTTTCTCAAAGACGCCTTTCTGCACTCTCTTTCGATGGCTTTACTTTCTTTCTAACCCGTCGATTTCCTGAAATGTGACCTCACCCCCTAACTGCCGCCCTCTTCAATTTTTCGGTTCCTTTTTCGGCTTACATTTCCCCCTTTTTTCGACTTTTTTTTGTTATTCTTTGCTCCACCCCACTAAGCTTTCCTTCTGATCCCCCCAATTTTCTTTAACATTTCAGTGTTCTTTCCCGCTACACCAAACACCCCCCCCCCATTCCTTGTTCGGATGTTTTCACTCCTCCCCGGAACATCCCTCGAGTCTTTCGTTCCTATCATTACGTTCCCATTGCAATAACTTCCCAGGAACCCCCTGTCTTTAGGGCCCCTCCTTGGGACCTTTTATTCTGCCACACACGGTGCCTGCAAACCGGTCTTGAACACGTGCTCCTCATTTCCTCCCTGATAATTTTCAATCTCGCTTTTTCGCCGTTTTGTTTTACCGTTGAATGTTTTGCAATCTCCGGTTTTTCCCAATTTTTTTCTTTTTTCCCCTCCTCTCATACGATTTTTTTTTCGGATCAAGCCCCCTTGTTTTTTTCAAACGATCGCATGCTTTCTACCTTACTTTATCATTTTGTGTGTCCACCCTTTCCTGACTATCCTCTTCCAAGAACCTTTTTTTTCCCCCTGAAACCCCGACTCATTTCCCGCGCTTCCACCAATCGAAACATCTTCCCCTCTTTGACCCCCCCTCGTTTTCTCCTCCGTTCCGCCTCCCCCCAAAGCGATTGGTGAATTGGTTAACCTCTCTTTTCTTCTTTTCGTTGTTGATCCCCCCCTTCGACATCGCATTTTTTTTTTTCCGGTTTTACTTTCTTCTTCTTACCGTTCTTATCTGTGGATTTGCAGTCTCTTGGTAATCTTTGGACCTATCTCTCTAATTTTTTCGTTGTTACCTTCACTTCACAAAGCTTCTTTTGCCTTTGCGGTTCCGTTCCCAAGGAAGGTCCCCCCCCTAGTCTTTTTTTCCATTGATTTTCAAATCGTTTTTTCCACCCTCAATTTTCACTCCCCTAGCGGTTTTCTTTCGAACCCCTCCCCTTCGGAATTCTCTTTGGAATTTCCCCTGACTAGATGTCCATAATTCTCTCTGGATTTTCTCTCTCCTTTCCCTGCAATCCCCTGTATAATCTCTCTTTTTCTTTTTTTTTTCGTTATCTCTCCCCTCCCTAGTGTTTCCCCCTCCCATAAACCCTGGTTTTGCCAATCGGTTGTGCTACTTGTATCTCGAAGTCACTCTTCGCATCCCTGTTCTCGTTGCCCCCCCCGTTGCTCGGGAGGTTATCCTATTGCATTGTTTCCGTCATCTGTATGAAGCCTTTTGGGACGGCCCCGCCTTTCCTTTTCCCGGCTGCCGTTTTCCACAGCTTGCCTTTTTCCTGGAAAAGTTGGCACCGTGAAACCCCAACCCCCAATTCGTCTCCTCCTTCCTCGTGGTTTGGTTCTTTCACACCCCCCCGTCCTGCCAATGTAATCGCGGTCTCCCGCCGGGACGTTGATGTTTGTTCTTTGTCTTCGGTCTGTTTTTCTCCAAGTGACTGTCCCATCACTGTTCTTCCCGGACCCATTAATTGTTGACATATGACCTCTATGGCAAGTTATTTATTTTTCCCCCTTCTGACTTCCACCCACGTTTTCAAATTTTTGACGCTTTAATCGCACCCATGTGTCCCACCCCCGTGTAGTTTTAAATTTTGAAATCTTTTTCATCATTTTCTTTTGCATAGGCTATCCAGATATCTTTTTTCCTTTGTAAACGTCGTATACCCCGCTTTGTTGGTTCCATTTAAGACTCTTCTTTTTGGTTTTGTTTTCTTTTGTTGGGGTGCACTGGGATGTATGTACTTTCACCCTTGAATGCCCCTGACGGGGACCCTTTTCCCGACTCTCCAACTTCCCAGAGAGAATCCGCCCTCCTTTCATCTCGTTTGTTTGTTGGAGATGACTGCTACTGTTGACCTTCCCCGAGTTTTTACAAGTTTCCGACCCCCCCAACACTTTTCCCCAAATTTTTCATAGGTCCCCCCCTCGTTTAGGTTTCGTGACCCCCAACACCACACCAACCCAACCCTACACAACCAACCCCATCCTCCTGTTTTCCCCCCCAAGTTCCACGACCCAAGACGCCCCCTCTTTTCCATTTTGGTCATCCCTTTCCTCGTCATTCCTTTTAGGCCCCCTCAACTTGCAAAAATTCCTCTTCGGCACACTTTCTTTTGAACAGCGATTTTTCCAACCTGAACCTTCCCATAAATCACTTCCCCCCCCTTTTGCATCCCCTTCGTGACCCCCAATACTCACCTTACTCAATGCGCGTGTTTAACTCTGCTTTACTGATTACGGAGTTTACAGGTTTACCGAACCCAGCCCCCCTCCCCCCTCACTGAACCTTGCTTATGCCCGTCCCCACCGATTCCCGTCTACTCCTAACTTTCCTTGGTTTTTCGTCCCCCAAAATCTAGCCCTTTTCTCTCCAAGTGATTGGTTTTTGTATTTTTAGTGGGCTTATGCACCCACCAACTTCCCGAACTCCTCTGAAATCATGGTGCACCCCCACGGCTGGGTTTTTCCCCTCCCTTTCCCAAGAGGTTTTTCTGGGGTCCCCCCTGCCCTAGTGATAACCTTCCCAACCCCCCTCTCGACCATGATTTTTGCTCCGTGCAAGGTTCCGGATTCCCCTCCCCCTCCAACTTTCCAACCCCACTTGCCATCCCCAACAACCCGGCGTTTTTGGAGGGGTCCTTTCTCATTAACTTCAACTGCACAACCTTTCCTTTCTTCCACATAAGTTCCCCCTGAAAGCTTTTAGAAGTCGTGCCCAGGGCAAACTCCTCTCTCTTAATCCCTTTTAGAGCTTTCTAATTTCGTTGACACTACTCCTTTAGTCCACCCATTCTTGGCTTAAGCTCTGTCTCTCCCTCTAATACCAGCCTCTACATTTCAGTTGTTTTTCCTTTGTACCAGATCTATCTGCAATCTTATTTCCTCTCGATGTTCTGCAAATTAGTCCCTCCTTTGCAAGAATCATTGATCTCTTGAAACCCTTTTTTTCTTATTGAATCCTCCTTTTTTAAATCTTACCCCCCCCACCAAGCATTATTCCCCCCCCTTCAACCTCCTCGGCAAGGTCCTCCCCCCCCCCGACGAGATTCTCTTTGGGTCGCCTCTTGGTCCTCCCTCGGGGACCCCTTGTTGGGGTTCTTTTCCGATTACCAGTCCCCCCGCAAAACTCAGCGCCCTTTTGTGTTACTCGTCCCGCGGATGTTGGGTGTGTTTTGCCTTGTATCGATGGTGCCGTCCATCTCGGTCTTTAGGGATTTTTCCTTTTCGTTCTCAAACCAACTCGGACGTTTCCCCGTTCGTTTGCAGTTGCTTTTTTTCACCCTCCCTCGTCAGGATACTGAGGTTCTCCTAATTGCTTCTTTTAAGATTACCAAACCCGGGCATCATGCAGTATCCCGGCGTCGGCTTTCGAGGCCCTCAAATCCTCAATTCCGCTCTCCAAGCTGGGGTCGGATCCAGTAAAATACCCGAGTTTCCTAAGCCGCAAGAACCCTCCTTTCGAGTTCTCGAGTAACAACCTTTTTCCCCAACTGTTTTTGATTCTTTGTTTTCCTCGTCCTTTCTATTCCCTTCCTGTGCTCTTAATCTCCCTGTTGAAGGATGGAAATTTGTTTTTGGTTCCCCCGCCCCAACTTACAAAAATTTTGTGTACTTTTCCCCTCCCTCTACGATAGGGCTCTCGTTGTTTTTAGGTTCTTTTTGGCATGTTTCCCCATGTTCACCTTTGGCTGCATTCCTTTTTGTCAGACCCCCGCAGCGAGTGGCCCTAATTGTTCGTTTTCCCCTTTATGTTCCCTCCCTGAACCCCTTTTCCCCTTGCATTTTTTTTTTTCCCTCTCCCCCTTCCAATCCCTTCATAATGTTAACTCCCCTTTGCTCTTTATCGTTGCTTGATTTTTTTTTTCCTTTTCCCACAACAGCTCCTTCTCTAATATCGTGCGGTTCCTCCCCGTGACGTTTTACTAAGGATTCTTTCTTTTCTTTTGTGCAAACCCCCCAGATTCCTTATACTCTCCAGGTTTTACCCACACTTTCCTCTGTACGTCTTCTTTGGGGGGTATCAACTTTTCACTCCCATCGATTTTCTTTTTTTCTTTACCCACTGAGGTTCTTTTCCCCGACCGAGACTCTTCTGACATTTCCCCCCCCCTAGTGTTCCAAGGGTATGTGTGACCCCCCTATGTTCGATGGTCCACTACACCTGGTGCTTACCCTGCGTGTTCAACGAGGATTGTTTTCACCAGCCGGATCCCTTTTTTGTGTTTTTGTTTTTTTTGGTTTTTTTTCGCACCACTTCTCTCTTTTTGCACTCTGCTTTCTTTTAATTCCCCCCTTTCCCCTGGTTTCCATGTTTTTTCTAAGGATCCACCAATGCAGCAGTGATCTATTCTTTTGTGTTTTTTGCGTATTTGAATTCGTGCCCCCCGACCCTTTTAATTTTTTTTCTAGCAGTTGCCTGTTCCACCTGTAAAGATTTTCCCTCGTCTCCAGCGGAAAGTTTTTTTACCAACACCCCCCCAACCCCCACAGCACCCAAAAAACCCCCTCCCCTTCTGAATTTTTTTTTTGCCCCCACCATCTTTTTTCCCCCGACGTGAAACTCGAACTTACACTTCTCCACGTTTTTCGCCCCCCCCTTTATTTTTCCAACGACCCTTCAAACCTTTTTGAACAATTTCCTGTGATTTTGAAACTTCTTGTACAGACCTTTTGCCCTAATACGGTCCATCCTTCTTCCTCCCGTGCATCCCCTGTTTCTTCTAAACCTCCTTACACTTCCTGTTTGTGTTGGACGGTCCTAGAAGCCCCTCGCCCTTCCCGTGCCTCCAACACTCCCCTGTACCCCTCTACTCCCTAGCCATTTCACCAAGCCCTTCCAGTTCCAAGATTTTTCCAAGTCTTGCAAAGCAGTCGTCTTTTGTTTTGGTAATTTTTCTCCCAACCCCCTTTTCCCCCCCAAACTCAGAATTTTCTCGCAGATTGGGCCGTTATTTCTGTGCTTTGGTCCCTCTTCTCAAAACACACCAGTTCCAGTCGGAAGGTTTTTCATTTGCCACTTTTTTTTCCCCCCCCGCCTTCCCCCACCTTGGAGTCTCGCCAGCCACCGTTCTTTTTCCAGTTTTTCATTGCCAAATATTTATACCCGAACCCATTTCATCGAGAAGTTTTTTCCAGCAATTGGAATTCCCCCCCACGTAATCTGGACCCCATTTCAAAGTACTCCTTAGGCTTTCCCCCCGGTTTATCTTTTTTCTTTGGAAAACCAGGTTGGATTTACAATGTCTTTCTGACAATCCAAGCCGCTAACAAAGAGACCAATCTCAACAGTAGAAGTCGTTTTCCTTCGAAATTCGCTTTTTCCCCCTTCCATAGCTTTTCCGTTATTGCTGCCCCCAAATTCACGTTGAATCTCCACTAGTTTTTGACTCTATGTTCCCTGTTCTCAATAATTTTCCTGTCTTCACAAGTGCTTCTTGTGGAAACTTATTTCTTTCACCTGTTGTAAGCGTCCTTCCGAGTTTTGTGGGTCCCGAATGCATCCCCCAGCAAAATGTCCCGAAACGCGTGCAATCTAGAAAGCCCATTGCTGGACCCTCTCCTCGATAACACTAGGTGCCCCCCCCCCTGGCACGCTTTCCCTCTTTAACACCCACCCTTCCCTTCAAACCCTTTCGTATGGTGTCGTTATCTCGTATCCCCCCCCCCACCGTTGTTTTTTTTTCTGCTTCCCCAGCTCCAGTGACCGAATTCGGACGCTTTTCTATCTTCAGGAGTCGAGAACCCTGGTGTCCGCTATTCTCGGACAGCAGTTTTTTCCTCGTTGTTTTTCTTTTCACCCCCCCCCAAAATGCCTGTCATTTTTTCGAGTTTATTTCTTATTCCCTGAATGTGCACACAAGAGTCCCCCCCATTTTCCCCCCCCAGTCTCTCTCAGGGGGATTCCGAATCGGTTTTTAACTGGACCTTTGTTGTTACTCGGGTCGTTTGAAAACCTCATTCCTTTTTATATTTTCTTGGAAATACGTGCATCTTTTTTGACTCGAGTCCCCCCTCCTTGACAAACTCGCTTTGTCCAGAAGTCCCTACCAAAATTCCGTGTTTTCCTCTTCGCGTTGTTGTCTGTAGTTCCCTTTTCGCAAGTGGCTGGCTCGTCGCATCCCTCCTCAACGAATACCTTGGCGTTTCTGGCATTTGGCCGCGGAGGGTGGCCCGGTCACTTTGGGTTCATTTATGTTTACGTCGCTCGTTTTTTGTAAGGCCCCCCCCCCGAACCCTTCCAGTGTCGGGATCCCTCAAGATCTGAGGGTAGGGAGGCGAGTGGGCAGAGGAGTTACAGGTCGGCATTACATGTTGATACCGGCTGGGTCCCCTTCTCACCAAGCATGGTGCGTTCTAAAATTTTGTTCTATTTTTGCAGAACATTTTTGTTTTCCGTCAAATTTTTCCATCTTGTTGAGGCTTTTTTCCCCCCCCCCCTAGAAATCCTTAAAAATCCCATGGTTAGACTACCCTTTTTTTACCTTTTAGTGTTTTCCTTTCGGCCCCCCCCCCCCCTTTCGACACCTTTTCCCAATGTCCTCTTGCGTAATCTCTCCAAGTGAGTGGTTGCTTTCTACGATTCTTGAGTTGCATTTTTTTGGACCCCCCCTTCCCTGTCCTTAGGAAGTTGCCCCACCCTTCTCCGCTTTTTAACCTTTCGCCCCTGGTCCCTAGAATAACCCCTCCGGGTAAAGCCAGTATTATTTTGTCTCAGCTTTTGACTCTCTCCCTCCACAGTGGGACAACTTGAGTCAATTCTCAGTTGGGTTTTTCTAGGCAGCTGACTTTGCGAAGGGCTGCGGTTTCACAACCCTTTTGGACCCTTTCTTGAAGGGAGACCTCTCTCTCTTAGGTCCCTTTTATGGGTGGAGGTGATTTACCGTATGTTTTCAAAAAAACAGCAGCCATGTGCTTGGCCACCCCCAAGACCGTGTTTGGGGGGGGTGTTGTTTTTGGTTGTTTTGTGGTGCTCCCCGCACCTTGTTGTTCTTTGTTAAGAAAACCTTACGGTTCCCCCTTTTCCCCCTTTCACCCTCCTCCCCCTGAATCTTGAGCAAGCAGTCGAGAATCATCTCTTTTTTCTTGGTCCTCTAAGTTGTCTTTTCGAAGGTCTGTCAAGCTGTTTGGGAAGGCGCTTTTCGTTTTGCACGGTCGGGTCTTGTCCCCAACGAACATCACTGCAAGCCTCTGCCCCCTCGTCAGTCCCCCCCTCCCGGGGGCGTACAAACAACCCCCTCACACCCCACGCAAATCACAAACACCAGCGGGCTTTTATGGCCCCCCCCCCAACAACTTTTCTGCGACCTAAGTTCTAAAGCCCCCCGCGTTCCGACCTTGCAAGGGTAGATGCATTGTCAATCCTCCAAGTCCCACCTGTTTTTTTTTTACTGGTTTTTTCCCAGAACTAGGCCTCGTGTATTCCCAGCGACCCCCTCGTAAAAATTCTTCCTGGGTTCCCATCGATTGGCCCCTTCTCTCCTTTCCTTCCAACCAAGCCTCCCCGAAATTTTTGTTTTTTTCCAAGATTTCGTACCTTTTTTTTGAGCCCTTAAGGAGACATTTTCTACTTCCATGTTCCAATGCACAACCCCTTTCTCCCCACGACGCATTAAAACCCCTCCCTTTCCAAGTTTTTCCTTGTCCCAGAACGTGCTTCACCTGTTCCCTTTTTGTGTCGACCGTGCGCCCCCCCCCCCAATCTTCCCTTTATTCTCGAACATTGATTGGTGTTACTATTGGTGTGTCCATATGTGCCCCCCCAACCTTTTCCCACCCTTTCAAGCATTTATTTATTGTTTTTCCCCTCCTTTTCATCCCCCCCCCTTCTTTTCCCCACTCGCTGCCCCCCTCGTAGTCTTTCCCACGATGCCCTTTTTGAACTTTTCCCCTGCCTATTAATCCCCCCTGACCCCCCCTCCCTATCTCGAGACCCCGCATTTTGCTTCCACCCTTCTGAATTGTCCCACAACATTTTCCAAAAACGGACCCCCCCACATACCTTGAATTTGCCTGACCCCCCCCTGCGTTCTTATGGCCATTGCTGGACCAGAGCCCCTCTGTCCCCTGACCTTCCACTCAACCCTCCTAACTCCCTCTCCCGGCTGTTGAATCTTGTCTGATGCTGTCCCTGAATAGAGTGCAATCCCTTGTAAGATTATTATGCCCTGCCTACTATTACTTACACCAGAGATGGCAATGAGACTATTTTCTTTGTTTCCTCCTCCCGAAGCTACATTTTAAAGTTTCTTTTTTGGAACCCGGTATTTTTCAACCCCAGGCCCCCCTCCACGTCTCGCCTTTTTTCTTGGCCCGGTTTGAAAACGCGTCCGTCCCCAACCCCATTTATGTCCCCTTTTCATCCCGATTGGGACCTTTTTAACCGTCTCCCCCCTATTCCCCTCTGTTTTCCGCTTGGCCCCATCTCCCTGATCCCCTCTCCTTCTCCCCACCCTGAAACGTCCTCCGACGGGAACCATCAGATAATAACCATTAACCCAGTCGTTACATTTTTTTCCCCCCCCTCTCCTCTATGG
>Ga0179591_1244622_pt1 | contig 17039 bp, 15 predicted proteins | sample CZOMad2_1_08_16f_FD_182891 | JGI IMG/M metagenome (GOLD analysis project Ga0179591, IMG submission 182891) | Vadose zone soil fungal communities from Angelo Coast Range Reserve, California, USA - CZOMad2_1_08_16fungal (PacBio error correction) | ecosystem: Environmental > Terrestrial > Soil >... | reverse complement strand
TTATCTTAGGGCAACACGATGTGCGCCGCCCTCCGCTTTTCGTTTTTTTATTTTTTCGGTAATGACCAGCTTGTCACAAAACACACCCCACAACAAACTTTCCGCCAGAGTGATCGGTACGGGGTCGGCGGTTTTAGCCCTTTCCCTGGTACCGAGTAATTAATGTCATGTCCCTGTCCTCTGTTTTTGAGTTATGGGATTAATCTCATTCATGACCGGCTCCGGCTTTAGCTTTTTCTGTGTTCAAGCCCCCATTCTGATCTATTCCCCCCGTTTTTGGCCTTCCTGAGAGTAAATCCCCTCGCTCGATCAGATATGGTCCCCCCAAATGGGGAGACCCTGTTCCTTCCGCACTAGAGTAAACGACGGTGTTCACATTCGTCCACTCTATTCGCTTATTGCGCCAGGCTTCTATGTCCTAGCCACGGCTTTTTCCCATATTCCCCGGTCCAGGTTCCCTTCCTTTCCTGGCTTGTTGCCCCCCTTCGAGCTCCAGACCGCGAATTGCAGCTACAACTCTTGGGACGATACATCCGTCTTCCATCCACCCCCACATTATTACTTCTCTACCTTTTCTCTTAATGGCCCTTAAAAGGTTGGAGACCTTTTACGAACCCGAGTCGGCCCCGGCAGCAATTCTTTCCAGGGAAAGTGGAGTTATCTTCTTTGGAAGTCTTCCCAGTCAGAGCTACACGCTTTCACTCATAGCCACGCCAGATCCCCCCCCTCCAGTCACAGTCCAATTATGAAGTTAGGCGCTTTTTCCAGGTCCATGGCGGAACGCTCCTGGGCCCGTGTGCATTAACAGGACGAGTCTTTTTTCTCGGCGGCCCCCTAAATGTAAAGTAGTCCTTATAAAAGAAAGTCTCTGCACGCTTGGTTCCCCTCTTCGCTGGGAACTCGTCGGCACCCCGATAGAATTGTCTCGACCGAAAGTTGTTGACCTCCCACTTCGGCCCAATTCTATATTGCTCAAGATTCATTCCTTTATTCCCTACTTGTTCCGATTCGACAATTGGTATCGCGCGGCGGGCCATCTAGATACTTACGTCCCGGCCTGGAAATCAACTGTAACGTACAGGTCTTTATCATACTGGTCAGGCGGCTTTCCCTGGCCGGTCGAGGCGTTTTCCTTGACAGAGGCATGTTCAAGTCCGCCTCTCCTTCCTGTCAGAGCGGCGCAGATCAGTCCAGCTCGATCATCCACAAAGTGTGTCCCAGACCATTGGTGTCTCCAGATCTTCTCTGACAGCAGGCTTGGTGTACGGCCGCCGCCTCCCTGTCCCCCATTTCTCGTTCCTCCCGGTGCGCCAAGACCTTCCGTTATTCCGCAGGGTCCTACCCCAGCACGCGAACAGCACCTGACCGGTTTGCCGATCCGGTCCCCCGCTAGGAAATTCTATCAGACGGTTGGCCCCGTGGTCTCCTACTTGGTAGTAGAATTAACAGCCAGAAGTCCTTTCTATGGGAATCACATTAATCCTACGCCTGCTTTGATCTCGAAGATACACGCGAGACCAGAGCCCCCCGCATTGGAAGTGAAGCGCGAGGGATGGCATTAAGATAAGCGGTGCGAGATGTCCGGCGGTCCTCCTTTGCCAGGTGCACTGAACCCCATTCCTTCCGCCGAGCTCTGAGTAATCGGGACGACCCAAACCTCAAACCTTAACGATTACCTCTCGGTTCTCTCGGACCTTATTCCCAGTTTCACCTCAACCCTTTTCCGCGTGTCATGAGACCCATTCAGGTCTGACATTTCCTCTATTACCCGAATACTGCTATCCGGCCGGTTTGCCGTCCTTCTCTGACCCTTTCCTGGCCGCACCTGACCCCTCCATCGACTGATTAAGGCCTCAAGAGGTAAGTTTTAGCCTTAATCGGCCGCCTGCGTCCACACGCCACAAAGCCGATCCAGACACGCTCAACTGAGTTTATTTGAAATAAGGTAGCGCAAGGTCTTTACAGAGTTACGTCAGCTAGTCCTGTCTGCTCCAGCTATTTCCACACTCTTTACCAAAGTAGAACGGCTCCCTTCCTCCAAGTGAAGCAGCCCCAGCAGCCCCTGAGCCAAAAACCGGAATCCAGAGAGAATCCTAGAGTAGGGTACCAGCCTCTTCTCCCCCTCGAGAAGACTGAACCACCGACGCCCCGTCAATACCGTTTCATTGCCATGTCGCGGAGCGGCGGTATCCCGTCCTAGGTGATTGAGGGTAGTTCGGGAAGCGCCTTATTCAGCCTCTTAATACCTGGGTTCATGCTTGCCCTATCGGAAGAAAGTCCCTGCCAATCTAAACAGGCCCTCTCTTCACTTGCCCCCCGGGCTCCCGATCTGTTGGGGACAACAAGCTCTTTCCAGGAGGAAGGTCGCTTAGAAATCTTCCAGTACGCTTTTGTCTCATCTTCTTCTCTCTTTTTACATACAAGTGGTGGGGTTCTCCTTTTATTTTCGCAAAGCGGACTGACCTCTTGTGTATAATATCCTGTACCTCTTAGTTCCACTGACAACGGAGGAGCCCGTCGTTACCGCGTGTGGGGACTTTGATATTTAGCGGTTATCTGAGTCGGCACTATGCGGTTTGCCTATTCCCTTAACGCATTCGCACTGAGTTAGCCGCTGTAGCGTATCCATGGGCAGTCCCCGTTTAAAGACTGCCCTTCTTGCGGCCGCCGCTCATCTCCATCTTGTGAAGTGAACAGGTGATTGACTCTTGCTTCGTGCCACACTGCGGGCTCCTCGCAGGGAGTTTGTGGTCACAGCCGTCTTTCTTTGGAGGACTGATTCACGGTGTCTTTTGTTTCGAGGGAGATGTTGTTACGTGCTTCCCTGGCTCCCAGGTTTGATATTAAGTTGCGGTGTCTTTCACTTTTTCGGAATGCATGCCGGAGGCCGGGAAGCGGTACTTAACCTCACTCTGTTTCGATACCCTCCTTCTTTTCTCTTGATGGTTGGCTTTTTTCTCCTTTGAGTTGTGCCCCCAAGACGGCGAGCTTTAGTTTTAGCCCTTCCCTCGGGGACTCCTTCCTCCCAGCTGGACCCCGTGTTGAGTCAAAGGATTTTGCTATTGATAGGATTACCGGAAGGAGATAGTCAAGGGTCAGCTGTGGCCCTTCAGACCTTTTCCCCCTTTCATTTCACCTGGGTTCTTCGTTCAAACTTAAAGCTCTAGAGTCAATTTGCGCGGATATGCTCTTTTAGGGGTGATAGGGGGTTTCCTCAAACAGTGCTTTCAGGCCCTCTTCTTTCTGTTCTTTTGAAGTCATAGGTCAATGGGCTGTCATATCAAGCTCACCCTTTAGACCTAGCGCTCTTCTTCCCGGCCGGTTTCTTTAGGGGGTGCAGTACTTGGTCCTCTTACTACGCTCACCGTCCGCGCGGGATTAGCGGGCTGCCCTTCCCTTTCCGGAATTATGGCGTATTCTCCAGAACTGATCGTTACCGTGCCCAAACACTTCTTAAAGTAGTGTACTGCTCGGTTGGTCGCTCGTTTCTGGACCCCCCAGAACCCTGAACGCTCTATCTTGGTCGCCGCGCTGGTCGGCCGGCGGGGACTAGCCCTTTTCTGAGGTTTTCTCACCGAAGCTTTTACGGATGATGTTTTCGGTGCTGCGCCCGTGTCAATGTGGGTCTTCGCAGTTTTAACCCCTGTGTTCTGGGCTTTCCTTGTTGTGAGTTGATAGAGGCGGCCTTTCCTTCTCTCTCTTGGCTTTGCGCTTAGGGGATCCCAAGCCTACCGTTTGTTCCTTAAGCCGCTCCCCTTTCAGGGCATCCGATGACCCGTTCTCGTTTAGCCCAGTGACCCTGTCCCCGGTGCGGCCCCAGATTGCCGCCTGCCTTTCTTCGAGGTGCCCGGCACATATTCTGCCCAATGCCTGGCGGTTCTTTCTACCGGAGTCCCTACAAGTGAGAAAGCTTGAGCACTATCCTCTTTACAAGCGGGGCGTCAGGCGAGTGGACGTTCACACTCGTTCCGGTGACGTCTAATTCGTTTGGACCCTCTGGCACAGAGATGTCCTAGTTTGATGCCGATTTTCGTGTCCCGTCATTTACATCGTTTAGTTAGTCGGTTCCTTGGTGGCTCCTATGCTGCCTTAAGTGAATGCAATTTTCTTATCGTTGCATGAAGTGTCAAAACTCACCGACAGGTCCGACTCACCCCTATGGCCCTGCTGCGCGTCTTCCCTCTGGTTAATGCGGAATTTTTCGCGAGTCCCTGCCTCCTCAACTTGTACAGAATGCTTAGCCATCTCTTTGGCGTCGTCCCCGAATACCGCATCCCCCTTTTCCTTGCAGATGTCAAGTACAAGAATGTTCGTTCTTTTGATATGATACGGTGCCGTTCGATGTTCCTCCCCTAGTTGTTGCAGAAAATCTTCTTGGAATTCTGGTAATCGCGACGGGGAGTTCGAAGGCGCCTTGATCTGCTTCTCCTTTTACATTTACGGAGTAGTGTGGCTATTTTCCACGCCGGGATGCCGTCGGGCGCGAGCATCGCATTCTCTTTTATTAATGGCACGTCCTTTTAACTAGTCCTTTCACTCCTGGCCATACTGGTTAGCCCCAAATTTGAGCGCCGATTAGGTGATTCGGTTCACCTGTTTTGAACTTTCGCGGCCATGGGGTCAGATCCTCGATGGATCTCCCCCCCGTCTCTTACCCTCTATCAAGACGTATCCTGTTCTGGAATGTCTCTTACAAGAATATTAATCCGTCGCGCCAACCGATGGTCTTCGCCATGCCTTGCAAGAAGCTTTAACCAGGTGCTAGCCCAACTTCCCTACCCCCGGACTAAAGATTTCAAAGGAAAGGGTCATGATTAACAACCGACCGCACCTCCCGTCGTTTCCTGGCATATCCTGAATTTGCTTTAAGACTCTTTTCTCTTACCTCCCTGGTTGTTGGGGAGTTTATTTATTTTAAGCACACGCTGGTCCATCCTCCCCTGCGGCTGTTCTTGTTTTTCCTTTTTGTACCATCTGTCCGTTTCCTGTCCTGCTTTTTCTCTTTCGTTGCAGTTGAGACTTCTGCCCGCGTCTTATTGTACTCCTCTCGGGCGGTTCCTTTTGAATGGCCTTGATTCCGTCTCAATGGAAGTGCGGTCTGGCGTATATGTGCTTGTCAGCGGTTATATAACTAAGGTATGACCGTTTCTACGAGAGAAATTCCCGCTGCACCGCACCCCGATTCGCGGAAACTAACAAGGGGGCTAACCAATCCTTAGAAGGCCCAAGCGCACAAGCCGGGCCCCTTTCCCTTTAAAGACTTATAGGTCTTATTCCCTCGGACCCGATGGCCCTCAGTTTTTTTACTCTCCCGTCTTCCCTTCAACTTCCCAAGTTGGGATCCCACGTCGCGTTTCAGCCCCGCCATCCCTCTTTTTGAACCAACTCGGGATTCAGTTCTCCTATCACTTCCCGTCACTTCATCCTGTCTGCAGTGCGCTACCTTCTTTATCTTCCCACTAAAACTTTCTGTTCTGAACCGCCTCTCCTAACGATTACCCCCGGTCTGACCCAGAAGTAGGGCAAGTTTCTACAGTTTATGAGATCTCGTGGTCCTTTTATCCAGTGTTCAACAATTGCCGCCTCGCTCATATTCCACTTCGGCCCTTTACCGTAATTCCTGTCCGGTGCTTCTTTCACTCAAGTTTTGGACGCTCCCGGTGACCTTTCCTCTAATTCTTTGGTCTGCACCCTCCCGTGCTTCTCCCGAGTCACTGAAGTTACATCACCCTCGTTTCCCGCACATTGCCGACGCTGCTTCCCTCGCAGAAACATGCGTCGTAAACGACCGTTCTTAATTCCATCGCCTCTCCCTGTAATTCTAAGGATCACGCTGGCTCCCCTTTCATAGCACAGGTAGATCTAACTCCTTCCGCCCCGGCCCTTATTGATCTCTTTCCAGCGCTTCACGACCCTGGCCATCCATTGCAAGGCCTCCACCCTCCTAAACGTTATGGGCTACCCTCCAGCTTGTCATCCTGATTGGGTAGTTGCGGCGTGTCATCGTCGATCCAAGCGGCTTGCCCCTACTGCCCGCGCCCAGTCCTCAGAGTGCGCCGCAGGCCTGCCGTCTCTCCATCCCCCACCCGAATCGGGTTTCCCAGACACCCCCCCAGCTGATGGTGTCTAGGACTGCTTACCAGCATTCGGGCCGGACCGAATCCTACCAAATCCGGACCAAAGGTCGGTCGCGACCGATCCTCCGGCTAGGCCGCCCTTCCTCCCCCCTCTAACCTAACTAACCCCCTTCTGGAGGCGGGTTCGTTTGGTGCCCTCAAGAATGCCACCGCGAAGTAGCGACTGATCTTAAGGGTTGGCCGGTTTCTACTTTTCTGGTCGTAGACTACCCTCCAAGCCAGAAATCTGGGACTGCCGTTCAGCCGCGACAAAACACCCACAACCCCCCTACGAGTGAAGAATTTTAACGGGTCTAGGGCTCCTAATTGTTCCCCGAGGAGGGCGTACCCCCTAATTCAGAGTTTGAGATGTGACTTCGTAGCACGGGCAGTACAGGCACACGTGAAGATTATTTCTGATACGATCCCTTTTTCAAAAAGAAAGCCAACCCTAGAAAGTTTTCTAATTTCTCGCAAGAGCCGTCCAGGATTAAGGTTCCCTCTCAAAGTGCGAAGAGTTCTTACCGTGACAGTGTCCAGGTCCCGAAGAGCCCAGCGGTCCATACTGATCTATTCTTGCTTGTTCCGGTAAGTCGTGCCATAGCATGAAGCAATTTCAGACAGCTCGATACCGCCATCCCCCAGTTCAGGGCCGCTATTTCCTCGCGCCTTTTTGGAACCCGACTTGGAAACTAGTTCTCTGTGGGACTACCAGGAACGTCGATATTGGTACTTTACATCTTCCCAAGAGGAGGGGTGCCTTGCCTTGGATCCAGTAGCCCCGAAAAGAACCATCGTCCCCAATGCGCCGGGGGCCATAGGGCCCTGGGTGTTGGGGTTCGTTCTGCACTTGCCGTTCTCAGTGAGCACAAAACCGATTTTCGCCGCCCGGACCCCCACCCATCCACCCACCACCCACTCCAAAGCCCGGCTAGGGCAGATGGATGAGTCAGATTACATGCTCGTAAATTGTGATCCAACCCGGCCCACGCCAACGTCAATCCCCCGTGTCACGTCCAATCTGTCGAGGTTTGGCCAGAACTCCTCGGTCTTGAGTGCCACATGTTTTTGTTTTACTTTCTCCCGCATGATCACCCATGGATAATACACCGGCGGCTGTGCATGACGTGTCACTAGGCCCCCAGTCCAATGTAACCGCAAGAAACCGCGGCCAATCACGGGCCCCTTGTCCCCCATGGAGAAGCGTCATGGGCACTCAAATATCGTGAAGGAGTAAGGAGGATCATATGCAGTACGATTTGCTTAATATTATCTACTTTCCCCTCCTCCTCGTTTTGACTGCCGATATTCTCCCAACGGACCGCATCTGCGACTTCTCATTTGGTATGGTAGTGAACCATTTCCCCTACGCAGGTCTTGGGTAAGCCGCTTATTTCCGTTTTATTTCTTTGAAGGGGACAAGAGGGCGGTGCACTAGTCTTTCAAAGCTTTTCTCCCCAGGGGATCTCCCCGCTTTCGTACTCCTTTTTGTGTTTTGTCCCTCGCGAACAGATTCGTCAGCCCTATGCTTCCTCAGAAGAGTACCCTCGGCATTGACCTTGATGACGGTTTTGGCTTTTTTCTCCCGTTTGTGAGCAAGTCTCCACTGGTGTACTGCCTTTTTTTTGGACCTTCTCTACGGCATGATGCTATAAGGTGTGTGTGTTGTCATTGACGTCGCTGGCGTGTAAGCTCTAATGATGAATTCTCGGAGGCGATTGTATATTGTTGCATTCGGGTTATGGTCTTGGGATCGCGCATGGCAGGTGCGGGGGGAGGAAGTACCGCTCGCGTCAGCTTCACTCCCCAGAGGTCTGTTTGTTTTCCAGGTTTGTTTTTGCCCCTTAGGACACTATTCGATCAGTCCAAGACTCTTTGAGATCCTGAGCCTGGGATGTTCTCTCCTTGGCCTCGTTTATAAGGCGCTGAGGTATGCCTGATCGTGTTCTGTCACGTAATGGGGCCTTAGCACTGGCCCCGGTCTCAATCATGAGTTCAATGCTCCTTACCATCGAATGCAGTCTTATCTGCTCGGTTCTGGGTGTGATCTTTGGCGACTCTCTTTTTGTCTTCACACGTTCCGGTGAAGTAAAGTTAGCAAGGTGGACGGTGCCCTTGTGGCCGTGATCGCGTGCTTGTCTCACGGGATCAAGCTATACCGCTGATCTTTTAATACTCGTGCGGCCTGAGGCTTGTGCGGCGGCTTTCCCTCTCCGTGATCGAGATACCCGTTATCTGCTTTTCGATTTGGGAGCACCGTCCCGGAAGTCTGGGCTTTCTTATCCCGGAACAGAAACGGATCGGCGACTTCAACGATGGCGGATCGGAGTATCGGTAGTTTTTGACAGGCTGGCCTACCGAAACCGGATGGTGGCTGTCCTCTGTGCGTGGACATGCTTTACTAGCCCGAAGTTTTCTGGGATCTCCTTGAAGTGGTTAACTCCGCTAGGAATTCCCCCGTCACCCCTTCCTGCTGGATAGACTCTCTCTGGACTGAATTTGGGGCCGTAACGCTTTCTCCTGATTTGTGTTCATCGGAACGTCCTGGCGGCGTCCTCTCTTCGTCCCTTTCGCGGGAGGGTCACCCGTGCCCTTTAGGCTCTTCAGATTACCCTCCTTCCGGCCGGGCATTTCCACCCGGCCGGATGATCCCGTGACTTTCCGTTTCTTTTGCCTGGCCCTTTTCCGCCTTCTTGATAGCGGGCCGGCTGCTGATTTCCTTCCTGGCCCCCCGCTACCGGGGGCTCTGACCCCGCCTCTGATTTCTCTCTGAGGCCTCGTGGTTTCTTTGAGCTGGTGAAAGAAAGGCTGCTCTCATATGCTCGTATTGGTCACATTCGTTTTTCCAAAAGGACGTGCTTATTTTCGTGTCCGTTCTAGGGAGACCAGGGATTTTGGCGACTCTCCATCCCCTTACCGTTCCTTCACGGTCTCCCTGAGGCGTCTGCATGCCCTTTCCCTACACGCCTCAACGGCATGAATGTCCTTCCCCTGAATTTCTGTTCCGCGGCGCGGCGTGGTAACTTAGAGGAATGCGGATCGCGGTATCCCTCTGATCCTACACGGGCCCTTCACACTTTTTCCGCCCTCATAGTCGGGTGAGACCTCCAGGCGTTTTTCTCACAGAAGACCCCTTTTCAGGTTCCTCTGCAGAGAATTTCTCCTTCCCTTCATAATACGGTGCCGTTCACGAGCATGCCCGCCCGAGTTTTTTTATTTTCCGTCTACAACATAGTGAGTATCTTGGTGGAAGCGCGCGGTGGTAGAGTGACCCTTGAGATGTCTTCTGTCGGGGTTCTCCGTCTTGTGCCCACTCCCTGTCGATGTCCTTTCTCCTCTTAGAGCAGCGCCCCAGCGATACGGCGGTGGTATGGTGTCCCGGATGACCACGGCTAGCCGCCTGCTGTCATTGGCCCCTCCTGGTCCCCTTTGAGGGCTGATCATATCGCTGATTTTAGGCGAGGGGTTCTTGACCTCCCTGTCTTCCCTGGGTGCAGATTACATGAGTATTCTCCACATGCTGACAGCCTCAAGCCTTTTTTCGTAATCCTTTTCAAGGGGATCGTCTTTCTTCCGCATCCTAAACTAGAAGAACATGTCACCTCTGCCTCGCAATGGAGACACGGGTTTCTCGCCCACTTTCTATCCCTTACCTCCCCTGTTGAAAGGCAAGGAACGTTTATGGACCGGAACACAACCGAAACCGCTCCTCTTTCTTGCTGTCCGCCGGCCTTCTTTCTCTGATTCTCTCTCCGTTGTTTTTTTGCTTCCTCTCTCTTTCGGCACGATGGGAGCCAGAACTAACGGCGGTTCGGTGGCGGTCGGGTGTTTTCCGTGTCTCCAGCGGTCTAAGTGAGAGCGGGTAGCGGCTTTTCTTTGCGAGGTGGTAGCAACATGGGGGCGATTCTTCCAGGGCCATGTCCTCCAGGGGACCGTCTTCAATGGTCGTCGGACGGATCTGTGTTTATCACCTTAAAGTAAAGGAGAAGGAGGGATCCTTTTTCAGCGCGTAGATAACTTCAGCGGCTCTAGGTCCCCAGTTTCCTGCCAGCTAGTTCCAATACCCTCCGCCACCGGAAACCCCCCGTCTAGGCTGTTAACCCCAACCTTTTTCGCCTAGGAGGCGCTTAATTAGACCCCAGCCCCCCTGCCATTGCCTTACCCCGCCCTGCCATTGACTGCGGATCTAGAACGCGCGATTTCATCCTTTGCCTCTTCCCTATCCCCCGGTCACCGGAAAGCCTCTCCCACTTTAGACCCGCTCGCGTCTTCCACCTTAAGACGAATTTTCGCGAACCACTCTTTATGGCAGGACCAGAGCCATTTGAACCGTTTCCATACCTTATTATTAGATACTTTCTTCCTCGGCACAAAAGCGCTTTCCCTGACTCCCCCTTAGACAACTTGTCGTGTCTTCCATCCGTCGGGGCAACTGAGATTGGAGGAGACTCGTTAAGTAATTATCCCCCTTCCTTCGTACGCGGCCCGTCCAATAGCATCTCAGTCCAAGTACACTTAATGAATGTGAGACTTATAGGGCATGGAAAGTTTGGAGGCCTTGCACCCCCTTAGCGGCCGTCGTCGGCCCACCGTCCCCTGCTAACCCCGAGTCCCTTTATTTTTTTTTACCGGCCAAGGAAGTGGTGACGACTCGCTTTGCACATGTGCAGAATATCCTTATGGTGTACATCCTTCGCTTCACCTTTTCTCAAACTCGCAGAAAAATCGTACTCGCTCATGTTGTCTCCTTGAGAACGTCAGAGCCATCCGTTAAGCTTGATGGTCCCCCGCAGTTGAATCGCGGCCGGGACCCCCTATCTCCCCATGCGCAAGCATGTGAACGGCGAACCTTTCACTTTTCTCTTTACCCGTCCAAAGAAGTGACTACATCCAGCGTCTTTCTCCCGTTTTACTACAAAGCGGATGTTTGACCGTCCGCCAGCGCCAGTGCGACAGTAGTCTCCCCCCATGCAGAATCGCACACCAGAAGCGAGGACTGACACTAAACAAGTGGACGTCCAGTCTATCCTTCAACCTCCTCTTCCCCGGCGCACAGAACTAACCCATTTCCTTCCGGTACCCCGGATTTGAGACCCAGCCGCTTCTCACATATATCCTCCATGACTACCCTGCCACGCTTAACCACAGTTGCTGCTGTTCGTGTTTTCCCCTCCCAGGGAACCGCGCCCGGACCCCCATCTAGAATCGAGGGTTCGTATCCTTTTCTAATTTTATGGTGATCCCCCGCCCCGCCCTCCTTACGTCCGGGCAGAACGCAGAATTCCGCTCGACTGCTCGAGAAGATCTAGTAGCGTGCCGCCGGCGCGCAAGCCCAGCCCGTGATGAGGCCCTGAAGATCATCTTTTTCGATTTTTCTTCCCGGGAAAAGCAACCTTTTTTTATATATGCAACCAGGACCCCTCCGCAGGATTTTAGATACGGGGGGTTCTTGACACCCCCCCTTTGATCCCTCCCCGTCTCAGAGCCGTACCCTTAGGAAAGTCAGGACCTCTCCCCCCTGCGTGTAGGCCTGAAATTCCGGCAGGTAATGTTCCCGCTCTCGCACATCGAGACGCCTACTCCCTTCCGTCGCTGCAGTAAGAGGACCCTGGGCCGCACTCCCTAAGCGCTAGTCCCCAACAAGCGGTGGCGTAGTTCATCCGTCTTGGCCACCATACCAGCGATAAAACGAAAAGGTCCTTGTGAATGAACGTGAGCGCGGTCTCGTACTCCGTAAAGCCCCTCGGAGATGAATGCCCGCCACCAGTAGAACTCACGTAAAGAGGTACAAATGAGAAGCCTTCCGCAAGGGGAATCACGTACCCCTCCCTCGCAGACAGTTCCCCAACGACCCCCGATCGCCGATCCCTGCGCGCGCACAATGCATCTTTTCGACCTCTTAGCTCCCCACGGGACACAACTACTCCCCGTCACCCCGTGTCGTGCACACGATCGCGGCGGCTCCCCTCCCATTGGTGAGCTCTGCAACCATTGACCCCGGTGGAACTGACCGCAGGATTCCCTGCCCCTGGCTAGGTGCTGAACCCCCAGCTTTTCCTGATCGGCCCACAAGTGCCAGGAACCGAGTTCACATTTTTGGACCCATGGCCCCCCGTCTCCCCCGTGCCTCTCGTTTCGTAATGGTCGACAAGCATAGGTCCACAAGTGTTTTGAAGGATCGCATTCGAGTACATTTTTGCTCCATCCTTCTTTCCGTTTGCTTTTCTTTGTGAGTAGAGAGACTCTCAACTCTTCATGAGATGCTTGCTACCTTCTCCTGGTACTATTTTTATTTGAAAATGAAGAGAGCTCTGGAGCGGTGACGGGTTATTTTCAGTTCTATATTTGAACATGGGGACTGAGGGGCGACAGATCGTCACCTCTTGGAAGAAGGACGGGGGGTATAGCCCTCTGGCTTACCCCCTGGATCCCCAGGGCCAGATTGGCCTTTCTCCCCGTCTTTGCCTCCCATCCGTCGAGAGAAGATTGGGCCACCGTGCTCTGTCTGCGATGGATGGTGGAGGTGCCCCGCATCGCGAGACCGTCGGGTAGAAGGATTGGACTACGTTCGCAGACATTTGATTCCCCTCTATTCCAGGTGACTTTTCCGGGTTTATTAGGCGTGATGGAGGTTAAGTTCTTCTGGAATGGACGGCGCAGGAGGGTCATTTAGCTGCTGGAGTGGGGTATAATGGTGGCGTCTTCTGAAGGAAGCCTTCTTTTTGAAGATTGTCGATCCCCGCGGTGACTTTTTTAAGATTAATAAAAGTACGCCAATTCCCTGAGTGGATGTCTAGGGATCCTCTTTTTCCCCCGCAATTGTCGACATGACATGAAGTGTCATTGATTATCTGGCCTCTGTGAGGGAAAGGCCTGTCCGATTGTTCCGCTAGGTGAGCTCTTTTATTCTCGTTGTCCGTTCTATAGAATGGTCCGGGCGCTACGATCCACCGTCCGACGGTAAACCTGTCCCTTTGCCGCGCGAACATTAGAGCTTAACTCATATACCAGATACTCGGCTCCGGTTTCTTTTTTTTCCGGCCGTGTACCCACGTAGCTTTTAGCCTCGCGGAGGGCGAATTTTTTTGCGGGGCTCCTCTCACGGCTGGCCGCAAGGATTCAGCTCCAAACGCTGATCTCTTTAATACATCGACGCTGCTGTCCCTTTGCGGTGGTCTTCTGATGATATCCCCTTATCAGCGTTGGGATTCGGGCGCCTGTGCCGTTTTTCTGGGAGTTTTATTCGAAACTCCCCGGTATCGGCGCCGTCAAGTCCGTCAATCGTAGTACTGTCCCTTGCTCGTGACCGGCGTCCCAACAGCAGGACTGGTGGCTGGTCGGAGTTGTTAGGGGCCTCTGAGGGCCTAGAAGTGAGGGCGTTTCCCCCGCGTTTTCTGTGATGGGGTCTGGTCTTGCTTGCGTCAGTAAACGTTTTATTGTCTGCCGCCCTCCCTGGAGTACCAGGGTCCTGCGGCGTACGTGTCGGTTGTCGCGGACGCGGCTTGCCTGGTTTGCCGCGCATGGTCACCTGGCGGGACGCGCGGTTTGTCTTCTCGATCCCCTTTTCCCTGTCGGTCATCCGTGTCCACAAGTCCTGGGGGGTTTTCAGTGGATAGACAGTGCCCCCGTAGAATGCTGATTTCGCCGGGACGTTATCCTCTGGCAGGCCGGAGGATACGATACCTGGCGGAATCCTTTCTCCCGGACTGACAACGCTTTGTCGAATCATGAGCTCGGCATGAGTGGTCTTCCGTTGCATTGGAAGGTTCAGCAACTGGCTTCTTTCATGTTGATTAGTTCAGAAGATTTTCCCCTCGCGGCCTACGGCCCCGGCTCAAGACTTTTGTTCCAGTGGTACTCCTGTTGTAAGCAGGGTTTAATGGTGGCCTCCCTCCAGTCGCTTACGGGAGAATTTTCACGTTTCGAGAGTTCCCTGCCAGTAGGAAAAGCTACACCTCCGGCCTGACTTTTTTTTGGTTGATAAGAGGGCCTGTGGCCCCGCCATTTTTATTTGGCTCCCGTCCCCCTCCCCCTGTGTATTGCAAGAATTGCCGCCCGAATCCCGGGGCGAAGCTTCCCCTATCCCTCGTTGCTGATGACTGAAGACCACGAAGGTTTCTTCCCTCATGGAGGGATTTATGGAACCACCTGTGCCCGTTTCGACTGTTTTTTCGCGGAAACATCTGGGTTGCAAAGCGAGAGTGTGTTTAGCGACCTTTTAAGATGCCCTCTTCCCCCCCTCCACTGGGAGAGCGCTGGCCCGCAGGCGATTCCCCCCTTTCCGCTGGGGAGAGCAGAGAGAGATAGCATTGAATTTACCTATGGCACGGCTTTGACTTGAAGTTGGATTGCTTCTTTCCACCAATTTGGCCTGTCTATCAGGTGATGCTCAGCGGTGATCTTCTCCCCTGTTGGAGATATGATCCGAATTCTTTCATTGCCCACGCGCGGACCAGATCAAGCTTACTCCTTCTGGAAGGTTCTTCCTACTAAATGTCGCAGAAAAGACCGCGACCTACATGCACCTCTGTCAAGAAGGGTTCAGAAAGGTGTAACAACTCTCGACCCCAGGCCCCCGATTGACAGGCCCGTCTTGTTAATACCGTAAACACGACTCCATTTCCCACTGCTTCTCGGTTCTTCTGGCTCGTTCCCTGTCATCTTCTTTATACTCATAAGTGGGTGTTGAGAGAGATGGCTCTCTCCTCAGGCAACAGATTTGAGGCCAGAACGTTTTTGGTTTTTTTTTTGTCGTTCATGACCATCTTCCTTTGTTCTTCCCTATTTTTTTGCGGTAGGGGTAGGAGAGGGTGGGAGAGCCCACTTGCGGAACTTTTTGGTGTAAGGGCCCCGTTGACAATCCCTCTGAGGATTTCTTTTTCTGCGGATTTCTCAGTACGGACCGTAGATGTCTTGATTCTGGTCAGCGCGTGACTCAAATCAGGAGACTAGGCATGTCCCTACTCTTCCCCAGCTTGCACCGAAATACTCTGCGCACCATGCGGCGCCCACGTATGCAATGCATGCCGCGTCAAAGATGTGAATTGACTTTACGCTATCTCTGTTTGCGTCTGATGGAAGAGCAGGGCGTCCTATATGTCAACGTTTGATATCTTGTGATATCTTGCGCCCTGATACACACGTATTTTCGCGAACAGATGGAGTGAAGGCCTTGATCCCTTGTATTCAAGATCACTTCTTTAATTTGCGCTCCTTATGTTCCCTCAAGACTCAAGTTAAAATGTTCGTTTTGGAGACGCCTGCGCACCGCGTAGTAGTTCAAAGCAAGTTCTGGTGCCCTTTCGTGAGGAACTTCTTTTACCTTAGAATTCACTGCTAGTAACACGCTTAGCCTTCTAAATAGAAATCTTCCCCGTGCAAAGTAATGCGTCCCTTTGCTCTCCGGTGGCTTCGGAACTCAGGTGAGAACGGGTTACCTCCTGTTTAGTCGGGAACCTTCCCTGTCACTAGTATACGGAAGTAAAAATTTGGCCCGGCCTTGGTTACGCAAGCGATTTTACAATCTTCTTCAACGAATACATGGTTGCAGCAGTCTTGACACAAGCCACTTAGCTACTCTCCTGGGACTCGCACGTGTACGAGCATCGTGTTAGCGCAGGATTCCGCCCTTCCCGGATCCGAAGCGTAGGGTGCAGCCCCCCCTCTCCCTTTCCGCGTCTTAAAGGCTACCACGTACAGGTAACGTCTCCCCCTGTTTTGCCTTTGGCCGTTTCTTCAGTTTATGGCGTGTATGAGAACCACAAAGAGGAGGACAGACCCCAGCGCCCAGGCCCTCCTGAGCGGGCGCCGCTGAAGAAGCCTCCACCCTGTCTTCGGAACAGAACCCCAGTGTGAGTCCCTTGCTCCTTTCTTCCGGCCGTTTTGGCGAAGAAGACGAACAGTTCTCTTCCCCGCGGACAGACCTCACGGCTAGAAAGTTTATTATCTCTCCCCAAAGTCTCCGATGCGGGTTCGTGGCTTGAATTGCCACACGACTTCAGCAGTCTGATAAGCATGGGACTGGGTATCCTCCTTTTCTTTTCTGGTCGTAGAGACCGCCCTCAAGTTCGTTCGATTGCCCTTCGGACTGAAGAGCTGTGCGCGAAGATCTGTCGAGAATCCGACATCCTTCTGTCAGCGGGAGGAGAAACCTGATTTTACTTGATAGTCGGCAGACCTGCTCCGATGCCCCCCCACTAACCATGACAGTTCCCCACTGCGGGGGCCGACCCCCTGACACCCCGAGAACCAGAGCTCGCGCCGGTCATCTATTCCAAGGATAGGGTGACCTCCGCCCCCTTTCAGCTTAGGGAAACAGGACAGGTACCTTCTTGTCCATCTCCATGAAGAGTCTCGCTTCCGGCCTCGGCTTGCCTGGCACGCACAGCAAGTCCCTCCGTCCTTCCGTCCCTTCAGTTTATCTTCAAATCTCTCCGGCTTTTGCCCCCGAAACTCCGAGAACTCCCCGTTCCGTAGTTTAGGAATTTCTCTGCCGGGAGTAGAGTCAACCTTGTCCCTCCTCCTCCACAACAGGAGACAGTTCCCCAGCGGCAATGAGCTCCTTCGCCTTGAAGAGGACTTGTACTCTCCTCCCGCCAGACAGAAACGGTTCTCTGCAGACCTTCCGCGATTGTATTCAAATAGTCTGAGGCGCTCAAGAAAGGCAACGACCCTCCCCCCCCCCCGGTCACCGAACAAGTGTGCGCGCTCTTATCCATCTTGCTGATGCACATTGAGAAGGTGACTAGCCTTTTCCTTCCGAGTTGCTAATACGCGCTTTCATGAGGTTACGATAGGAAAAAAGACATTCCCAGTCAAAGACCAAAGACGGTTACCCAATAAATTTGTCCACCCGCTTACCTTCCCTCCGGTCGTCAGTTCAAGAAAAGCTAGTCTCTTTGAAGGAGAAGGCGATGCCTCTCT